>Ga0210389_10003270_pt1 | contig 12639 bp, 20 predicted proteins | sample IncBWH28OmetaG_FD_160127 | JGI IMG/M metagenome (GOLD analysis project Ga0210389, IMG submission 160127) | Forest soil microbial communities from Barre Woods Harvard Forest LTER site, Petersham, Massachusetts, United States - Inc-BW-H-28-O ...
CGAAAGTACCTGACTCGCCTGTTTGCAGCCTGTAACGCGAGTATTGAGACTACAATCAGCATACTACATAGTAGCAGCCCAATGAGGTCATTCATCTTGTGTGTCACTTTCAGGTTCGAGTTCAATCACATCCTCATCCAACACATTCTCAGGTCTGTCGTACAAATCACTCAAGTCCACATTCGCTGTCACGACTTGATGTTTGTCAGGCGCATAACTGCCTTGAATCTTGAATGCCATATCCAGTCCTGAGGATAAAGGCATCAACTTCAGTTTGGTCTTGGTGTGGACGTTACCGGCCTTATCCTCAAACTGAGTTACCTCAATCCCATCGACTGCTTCATTAGCGCGTTGTGAGAGTTGATGGAGAGGTATGGGACGCCCTTGTTCATCCACATAATCACTACCCACACGAGTGATACAACTCACAAGTCTGCCAATTGCCAAGTCCAATTGAGACTTATACTGTTTAGCTAGATGTGCTCGTGCTTTACCGAGTTCACGCTTGATTGCAGGGTGTTGTAAGAGCTCTCTAGCCTCATCACTTGCACGACCTTTAGAGTACCCTGCTTTAATCGCTGCTTTCGTTCCATCATTCAGAAGCACATACTCTCTAACAAATGCTTTCTGTCTAGCAGTTAATGGACGAATAGCAAGTTCTTTATTTCCCACTTTAGACGCCTTCTCTTACATCATCATAGGAACAACACAACAGAACACCATAACGCCACATCACCCCATTGTAAATACCTCTCAAGTTTCAAAACCTTTCTAAGACATCTTCCCTAACTTCTGTCGAATCAGGTCACGGCTACTTTCCATTTGTGCTGCATCACGTAGAGCGCTTTTAATCTCAGGACTTTCAGAGGTTGATTCTCCTAATTCAATCCTTTTACGACACCAGTAACGGATCGTATCAGGTGCTGCCTTATCTCGTTCTAATAATGTAAACACACCCTCTTCGTCAAGTGCCCGATTCAGACAACTATTCGGGTCAGAAATCTCTTCTTTTTTCAGCATCACACACCCTCTCTAATTCCATCAGAAATAACGTTCCAAAACTTTCCCAATTCATTATTCACACTCTCAAGATACTTGACACTATCCTCTTCAGACATTGAATCATCTTCACCAATATCTATCACATTACACATCAACGCTGTTGCGCCAGCGAAGAATGCACGTTTCATTTCCACAACCTGAATCTCAGACTGCGTACCATCAAACACCTTAGACGTAAAATCATTCCATTCTTCCTCGATTGATTTTAGTTTCATCATTGACTACTCCCAACAAACCAATTCCACAAGATAGAGATACCCCACACCTCTAAGAACAGAAGCCCTAACACAAGACAGGACATGTTAGCGATCAATACACCAAATCCAACCATCTTAATTCCCTCCAGTGTATCATCTAACATACGTCGAGTTCTGTAGTTCATCCCACTACTCCACAAGGTGATCCATCCACGAAACAATAGTCAGCAAGTAATTCCAATGAGGAAGTAAGACCATTCCGTTCTAATGCCACCCCATACCCTCCCGGTGAGTCACATACGGTGGTAAACGTATGACGAATCAAATACCTTTCCAGCGTACCATCATTCTTCAGTACACATGAACCAACATATTTATGGAGTTCATCATACTCGAATGGCCGTAGTTGTGATTCTTCTATTTTGTAATCACACAATGTACTCCATTGTGGGCAGTCAGGATGTGGATTAAATCTTAGTCCTACATTTGATTTCTGTATCGGTATTACTTTTTTACCCGCAACATGTCCTTCCATCACATGACGATTACGATCAATCCATTCCAAGTAGGTTTTTGTCTGTTCTGGTGTCATTCGTCAACCTTTACAAGTTCTAATTCTTCACGACGAAAGTGGATCACACGATCCAACCTTTGATCCTCAACAGCGATCAGTGTTGCCAAGTGTTCTCCGTTAGCGTGAGATGGCATACGCTTGACTCGATACACCGTCACCACCCGCACGAGTGAGCCAACCTCCATTACAGGTTCTTTCACCTTTTTCGGTGTGGATGCCTTTTTCACCACTTTCTTCACAATTGGTTTACCCATAAAAACACGTCACTTTCAAAAAATGTGAAAATAAAAATGAAACCATCCTATACAGGGATGCAAACATACATTATACAGAAGGCGCGATAATCCCACCCCCCTATAACCCATAGGGTTATCTTGTATTGTATTAGAGAATCCTAATTCTTTAATCCCCATTTCGCCCCTTCCCTACCGGCCGTTCTTTCGACCTTGATTTCAAACTGATCCGGATGACTCGCCAATATCCTTTGAATCGTTGAATAGGTCATCCCTACACGCTTCACCAGTTGCATCACACTCAACGGTCCTAACTTCAACGCAGCTATGATTCGTTTGTGTAGATCCACTTCCCACAACAGTTTCGGTCTGGCTCCAACCATTATTCTCTCCAAACAACTTTATCAGATTTGATGTAGTCATCCAATACATCAATCGCCCGCTCGACTGCGCGTCGACTTGCATTACGACTTTCGAGCATTCATCTCAACAGATCAATTGCCTCTTTTGGATTCGTAACAATCTCAGTTGCTGGAATGTCATTGTTCTTACCGCCTTCACTCATCTTCTTGTTCCTTCAGTTCAGTATCAATCACTGACTTGTTCTTTTTGATATACATCTTGACCCTAGGCCACGAATCAATCCATTCCATACCCAACAGGTAATCAAGATACTGGGCTGGTACTTGATCGTAACGCTTGCTCTTGTACTGACCAAATGGAAATGGGTCACTGTCTTTCGGTGTCAGGTCAGGTAGAGGCATCATCGCCTCCGTTGTCAAACTCGACATCCGCATAATCTACAAATGACACCACACCATCACATACGTTGACCAACAGCGTCTTATTCTCATCCAGCGTGCTAAACAGCCGATGGAACTCATGCAACAGATCAGCTTCCTCTTCCGACTGTGCGATGAGCCTAATGTCCACCACTACGTCTTCTTCGTTCAGTGAGTTTACTACAGATTGCATTATTGTCCCCAATCAACAATCACAGATTTGTAAAGTTCCGCCATGTGTTTCGTCACTCGCCATTTGTGAGGTAACTTCTTTTGTGTTTCCTCATCAATCGGTTCGTACCATGCCACGATTTTCAGTTTGTGTAAAAACCGTAACATGGATTTGACTTTGTCATTCGTCATACTCACCAGTTGCGCCAGTGCCCCGTATGACAACCCCTCATTCCCTTTTGCATAGAGTTGCTTCACGATCTGTAGTGTGACCCCCATTGACGTATCGAGTGTCAACTTTCGCACTAGGTCCATTATATGCTGATCGACTGACCCTCGATTGCACACCACAGCAAGGCACATCGCCACCCGTACAAATTGTTTTGTTAGACGTGTGGGCATTTCCTTCGCATCGTGGGCTTCATCGGTTTTCGTCTTACCCGGTCGAGCGCGTAAGCAAGCCGTGAACTCTCCCAAGTCAGCGCATTGCATCAATCGCTCATCATCCATTTCAACTTTGGCGAGTAGATCAGTATTTGATCTAAGCCAATTGAGATAACCTCCCGTCAACTGGTACGCCTCGCACAACGCTGGATCGAGTTGATGTTCTGCATCATCACCCGACTTGATTTGTACTGCCCGCTTTGCTGAGTAAGCCGATCTCATGAGTATCTGTCGACGCTCATCGTCGTCCGGTTGTCCGATAAAGAATTTGAGGAACCGGTCTCCCAATGAGGCTTGATTGTTCATCAGGTCAATCATTGTTGGTGTACCAGCCAGCAACCACGTAAATCTAAGACCATCGAATAACTGATCCTCTTTCGAGTTCTTGAATGTGGCATGGCCCTTTCCATCGAATGCGCGTCGAATTTGTGACATGAATTGAGGAAATGCGGGATGTTGTACAACCGTGTCCCCCTCTGCTGTAATCCACATTTTACGATTCATACGTTCCAATGGGCTGAAGCCACCACCCTGCCAGCCAGAATACAAGCCTGTCACGTTCTCAACCGGGTAACTATTTTCCGCCACAAGTAACGCATCACAGAAACAAGTTTTTCCACTCCCGGCGTCAGCGATCAGCATCAGAAACAACTGGTCCCCTACCTGTTCCGTTGACAAACCCACCGCTAGACAGATCGCTAAAGCGTCCTCCATCTCCTGTCGCCAGCGCATCGGCTTCTTCCACGAATTGACCAGTGTTTTGAAGTCGGTACACGTTTTCGGTCGTAGCTTGGTATTCACATCCCCCGCTGCCGAATTTGCGCTCGATACGACCTCGTTAGCGGCCACGGTTTGTAACTTGACCTTTAGGTCAAATAATGCCGCCGAACGCCCCAAAAGCGATTTATGGGCCTTCAGAGCGTCCCTAACGTCGTAACCCGAAGTCAATTCGGGGTCGAAACCTTGCTCACCCCACTTTAACACCTGTACCGATTTCGCCACCTTCAAAAGTGTGCTGGAATTACGACACGAATACAGCCAGCCCGCCCCCGTTGTTGATTGCCCATTTCGCTCATTCACTTGGGGATGATCGTTATCGAACCAAAAGTTGACCACACGATCTTTAAACAATGGCATCCACTTCGAATCGAACGTAGCGCAACCGGGTAAGCCAATCACATTTCGTTCAGCCCCCAACGAATCCTTGAACTTACCAACCTCCTCCCACTTCTCAGTCTCAGCATTCATACCAATCTGACTAATCACTTCCTCATAGACCACACCGTTCCATGATTCGAACACATCAATGATCGGTCGCTTACTGTCGAATCCACTCATCCCGAATAATCCATGACCACCCACTTCGGGTGTGGGAATCAACTTACGTTTCCACTCACCTGTTTTGGGGTTTTTACAATTCACGTAACGATAGAGTTGGATCAGTTCTCCCTTGATGTTATACGCGGGCATCAGCCACTCACCCGTTAGAAATGACTTGACTACCTCCCAACGCACCAACATCACTGGGCTGAGTAATGTGCGATCCTTTACCAATTCGGTGTAGTCACAAGGTTCTGCATCACAGTATTTCCACAACAGACGTAGAAATTCCGTAGCATTACCACCCTTGATCGACTTCGCATGGCCATTGTTGTCCTTCTTCTCAAATCCCTCATTACAACTGAAACACCTCCATTGACTCGTCTCAGCAAGGATTGTGAACTTCCCTTCCTTACCACAAAATGGGCACAGACACGTTGCATTTTTATCACCATCCTTATAACTCAAATCAAGACCGTGGAACCGAAAGGGCTTCAACCCCGCTGGAAGTGTGTCACGTTCAATCGCTTTAGGCATTACTCATCCTAACTAATACTTGATAAGTCATCAACTATCCTCACGTTGTAGGTTTGAAGCAACTTGAACAGATATCACTTGGTTGATTACGATGGATCTTCAACCCGCACTTTCGACATCTACGAACAGGGGCATCAGCAGCAGACACAAATGCATTGGAAACTGGGTATTCTAGTTCTTGATCCAATCGACCCGGTCCCGTATCACGTTGTTCTTTTGGTTCTGCCCAACCTTGTCCAGTTTGAGACATTACTGTTCTGGTTGGTGACATTGGTTCTACAATCACTCCACCGTCATTCGTATGACCAACTGGATAAGGTTCGCCTAGTTGTGGAACCGTGATTGCTTGTCGTTCTGCTTCACGATTTCGATTTGCCTCATCTGCTAAGTGGTCCGTGTACTTGTCGGGGTATCTTATAGCCAGCTTTGAAATGTTCGCTTGCATCACTTCCTCCAACGTGAACCCCACGGCGTTACATGCTTGTACGATTCGCCATAACACATCACCTAGTTCTTCCTTCAAATTCACCAAGTCTAGTAGTTTACCATACTCCAATGCTTGTTGTACACACGTATTGACCTCACCCACATCACCAGCCATGCCTCTAGCAGCGTTGTCGAGTTGTGTCAGAACTGTACTACTATTTTTTCCGCCAAATTGTGGATTACCTTTTTTATCTACGCCTTCAAAATTACGTAGACGAATCACATTCTGGTCTGCCATCGTGCGCATGCTGGCTTCTTCGTACTGTTTAATATCCATTAGAACTTTCTAACCTCCCAAAATAGTGTGTTATATCCTTCGACTGCGCCCCACCGTTTGGAGAGCGTTGTAAACTCTACGACATGATCTTCATAACTATCGAGTAAGTGATTCAACCATTCCCAACTGTTTTGATCCATGTAGTATTGTAGTAAAGAAACTGCAAATAGTCCTAGTGCTTCTTGACCCCCTTCCAACAATGATTGACGCATCGGCTTCTTTACGGTTGAGTAATAGAGATACAGTCCTTTGGCTGTTCTCATTACCTCACCTTGGATTTGTGTCAACTCAGTAGGGCACATAGCAGATATGTACAACTGTTCCACGCTAAAGTGTTGACAAGCGATATCCCACGTATCAGCCATTTTGAATTTGGGCACGTCATACCAAGTCATTGCACCTGCAACACGATTTCGAATGTGAAACAATTCAAACTTATCAGAACCTAGATGATCTTTATTCCAATCAAGCCAGCCGTTCCATGTGGGAGACCTATTGCCAAATTCTCCGCTAGGAATACCTCCGTACAAAATCTGTCTTAGTGCGTATTGGCTGGTAGATCACCACTGTTCTCCGCTTGTAGTTTCATTGACTGGTATTCTGACTGGAGATTATCGAGGTTCAGGATCTGTAATCCAAGTTCCCTCAATGACTTGTCAACCTCTTCTGGCTTCATTGATGGCAACAACCCGAGTTGATTGTTTAACTCCTTGACTCGTTTGATACAGTTCAATCGTTGATTCGCCACCATCGTTGCCATGCGTAACACTTCTCTACTCATCATTCGTCTCCTTTTTCGCTTCCCAAGCCAGTCGTCGTTTCTCAATCCATCTGTATGCGCACAATTGCCAAGCGCCGTCAGCAATGTTCGCAACACCGTGATTCAACGCTTCCCAGTATTTGCGATGTTTGTGATAATGGAAGGCATTCATCATCGGTTGCGCCACGGTTCGCAAAAATGGTTCTTCCCAACGGTTATCGTGGATTACACCACCGCAAAAGTTCATAGCCACAAAATTACGACACTCACTATCAAACGTCTGTTGGTCCTTAACTAACGGTACATGATTCCACTGTTGGTTTCTGTACTCATCACACACACCTTCTGCTAACCACTTATCTGGTTCCCAACGTGATGTGTAACAATGGAGATTGTTACTCACTTGATTATACACCCCCACCTGAACGCCTAAGCAATTCGCCATGTATTCTTGTAGAAATGAGAAGTGAACAACGTTCGCCCCCAAAAGTCCAAGAGTCAAGTCATTCGAGCGATTGTAGACCGTCATATCGAGATAGTAGCCGTTATGTGCCTCTTCTTCTATTTCTTTTCGACTAGCTTGTCTCAACGAGAACAACGCACATAGATTGCACGCAACATCTTTTGTTGTTTCAATCTTGAGTAAGTCATCTTCTACGTTCCACATTTGGAGCACGACACGTCTTGACGTTGGTATCTTTCGTAAATGGTCGATAATAACTTTGAGTTGATCTACACAATATGGTGCGTCGCAGTGACAAGGAACGCTCTCACCACACTTACTACATGGATCTCCCATTTCTTTATGTAATGCATGTCTCCACCTATATCCATATGCTGCATTCTGCATTCCATCACCATCATCCACGAACTGACCATAGTTCTTAGAGTAATATTCCAATGGTGCAATGTCATTACGGCCAGCCAACATCCAAAGTGTTTCATACAAGTTCAGGAATGGATTAACATCGCGTGCAGGGTTGAACAGCACCCTCTCTAGCGGCTTTTCATATGTGACAATCACAGGTTCTTGGATTTGTAACACGTCACCAACTCTACTAGGTGATGACACGGTTGGAATGTGTCCATTATGAATTCCGTAGACCAATTCGTGGAATGCGTCATTTACGTTTGGATACTTTAGATGCATGTCAACTTGTCCTTTTCAATTTTCAGTTGCCAAATCAAACCCCATGAATCGCGTACCGTACACGAATCACCCTCAATCGAAATCACTTCACCACTGTGGTGTAATTCCTGATCTATCATCCGTGGTCCCAACATATTCCCACGGTTTTCAATCTGTGTGCGAATTGGTTCAAGCCACGTGACTATCTGCCCTACTTTCAGATTCATCCTTATACAGCCTTTCTTCTATCTGTTCACGCACGTAAGCCACTGGATTATTTGCCAAGTGATGTAGACAGTTCCCCATTATTGGGAACAAGATCCCACTACCACCGGCCAGTTTAAACCGTTGTATGTTTTGTTCGTTGTCATCAATCAGTATAACACCCGGCATGGCTAAAATTTCCTTGTGCGGGGTTGCCAGTACCCGATCAAATTCCTTGCCAAGTCGTGACTTCAACCACTTCACCTTTCCACTATACGACGTGGGGCAATGGCTTGGGGCTGTTACCACATGCCAATCACTACCGTTGAATTCTTTAACCAATTGGAGCAATGGGTCCATCCATTCGGTTTGCGCCAACGAGGTCCAAAATAGTTCACCATGTTCGCCAATCACCCTCCAAAATTCCTCCACACTCATGATTTCGCCCCGCATTCGAGCGAAAATAGGGATGAGCGACCATTCACCCGGCTGCCTGTAATCGTGTAACATTTGGATCGGAAAGCCATGTGCGAGGCACGCCGCGTCATCAAAATTCGTCAACAGACCGTCCATGTCAACGAGAATCCGAACAATTTCTCTCATAGAAAACTCCTCTAAAATAGGGATTTCAGAACTATTTTGAAAATTCCGTAGAAAAGTTCACAGAATTTCCTTTACAAACTTCCACTCCTCGACGATACTTCTGTTGTCGGGTTCAACGAAACGAAATGACACACACGAAACGAAGGAACAAATCATGAAAACTTACAAAATCCAATTGAATGGTCGAGTCTACCAAGTCCGAATTGACGCCAGCGAAAACATCGTTCAGGTAACTCGCCTGATCTCGAACGAAAAAGTTGATGATGCGACGGTTGAACAACTCCAATCGTTAATCAATGGTCATCACAAATCTTCTGCCCTTGCTTACCCTGTATGTGTCTAAGCCGAAACGCCTCCGGGCGTCACCACGAATTTATCTACGTGGTCTGATGATGGCAGATACCCTCAAGTTCTAGTTTGAAAGATGACGAATTATGGCTAAGAAAGTTGTTGGAAACGCTGTGATTGATGGCGTGGTCACCGGTGCTCCCGTGAATGCTGCTGCATCACCTGCCCCTGTTAAAAAGGAGGCAGTGAAAAAGGTTGCCGCCAAGTCAACTGCCCCCGTGAAAAAAGTGGCTACGAAAAAGGCTGCTGCGAAATTAGTGAAAAAGGAATCAGCCCCACGAGCAACACGAACCGACACAACCGAACTCCAAAATCAAATCCTCAAGTTCATGAAGAAGGGTCACGATTACTCCTCACGTGAAATCGTTGTCGGACTAGGTCGTACACCCGGTGGAAAAGAGGGTGGTCCTGTCGTCAATCATTTGAAATTGATGGTGGAAGACGGTCGAGTTGCTTACGGATCAACCGAAGGTAAGCGGGGAAATGTGTGGGTCAAGCAATAACATTATTGGTCTGATAAGTTGACTTCATTAGCCCGCCCTAACCCGGTGGGCTATTTTTATTTAAACACTTCAACACAACCTCCTTTACCCTTTCGGAACACTGCTTTTCTTATCGGCTCGTGTTCTAATGAGTAATTAAGTTGTCTGAAATCGCCATCAGTACCCGTTAATCGACCCATCGCCAGTAAGCAACCTGATTTTTGCCTACCTAAAAATTGAATGCCTAGGCTCTTGTAAAACGCCACGCTTTCAGGCTCACTACTCACCCTCAAATACTCAGCCCCAAGCCCTCTCACGCGATTTAAACACTCCACACACAGTTTTGACGCCACTCCCTGTCGACGATACTCGGCGAACGTGTGAAGTAGTTGTAAATTTGCGATATGCGGTTGCCGTTGTGTAATCGTCCAAATAATCGCCCCCATCAGTTGCTGCCTGTCATTCCATACGCCTAGGCACGGCCATAGGTCAAATGCATCGGCTTTAGCGCGAAATGTTTTAGCAAATGAGTCAGCCGCAACTGGATGCAACCCCGTAGCAGTCACAAACTCTCCGCGAGTTGTTTCACGTAACTGGAATGAATTCACGTTTCTTCTCCCCCCTACTTTTATCCCACTTCGTTTTTAGCCAGCCTTCGACTTCTGGTAGCGAGTAGCGAAACGGAGGAAACTTATAACCTACCCTCAATAACTCATCCACTGAAGGTCCATCATTCAATGCCGCCAACATGAATTGTTCCACGAATCGAAAGCAGTCAGAGAGCTCTAGTAAGTCAAGTGAGCTACGAAATAGTCGGAATTCAATTGTCTGTGTGTGCTTTAGGCAGTATGTATTGATCGCATATCGAAACGGTCTACCACGACTGACACCATCTTTACCACAGCACTGGATACGGATAAAATCATCAAACGAGTTTGCCATGTTGATAATATTCTCACCCATCCAATCAGGCATCAGTCTTCCACAATCGAGTTTCAAATATCCCGCCCCTAATTTTGCAGACATTTGCCTAGAATCAAATTGAAGGCAACTATCAACAGATTTAACTTGATTCTCCATTATATACCTAGTCAATTTTTTGAGTAGTTCAATGTCACGTACTAGTCTCGGTATGTGGATATGTACGTGTGTGTGTGATATACAATTTGTTGTTGGTGATTGTCCCTCAGTGATTAACCATTTCAACAATTCTTCAATCAATTTGATTTGTGATTTCCAACCAATTGTTGGAACAGTGTTGATCTCACCCCCCATTGGTGGTTCCAACCCCAATGGGTCACAAGCAACATGCCGGTATGGAGGAAGTATGTTGACAATATCCGTCTCAGCATACTCCCATTTACCATATTGTAGAGGAATTACTATGTCTCTGCTCACGTCACCTAGTTCTAACTCACACCCATAGGTCCAATTGACTGAAGTGATTTTAGCTCGTGGCATCAATGATCTTTCTAGCAACCCAACCCGCTGCAATGGTCCCAGACTTACCCGCACCTGTCGCGACCCATACACGGTTGAAAACTTGTTTTAATAGACAAGGGTCTTTCCCACTTTCACAGTAGGGTCGCAACCCAGTAATAGAACGAATGTACTGCATCTTCTGTAAGTTATTCTCACATCGTGTTCGACACTCAAGTTCTCTTTTAGCTGTCCAGTTTGGTTGTAGTATCGTAGACCCATCGCCTATCCAAATCTCATTCGACGATTGTTGATGCGCAACAATCTGCTTGTATGGTGCCCACGGATTGATAAATGGTTCTTTCAACTGACCTTTATATCGGAACGATATTCCCTGCTTACGCTGTATTTTCAAAGCAAGTTGTGGAAGTAACGTTCCACACCACACTCCAGCCGCGACAATCAACAAGCGGCAACGTTCCTGACTTTCACCATTGTTCCATACAACATTTGGGTAGTTATCCAAAAACTGTAATGAACACACTCTTCCTACAACCCTTGGAAACTCAATTACCTTATCCGTGTCAACTCGATAAACCGTTGAAGTGACGCCCGTACTGATTCCCAACGCCTTGATAGTAAACTGTTCTTCAATCAATCCCCAAGTCTCATTGAGTAGTTCCATTGCAGGTTCATACTCAGTTTTCGACATCCCTCCAAACCATGATGGCTTTAAATGGCCCCCAGAGGGTTTTGTCCCCGCCAGTGACTCATTACTATCAATCACCAATACGTCTCTTCCCTGCGTCTGTAGTGACTTAGCAATCGTAGCGCCAATAATACCCGCTCCAATGACAATTACGTCTTTCACCACAGCCCTCCACTCTTACCAGCATTAAATAGACGTTTACTCATCGGCAAGCTACCATACAACTCAATTGCATGGCGCACCTCGATAACATCTTGTCCTAATTTATAATGACCTTTGTGGTAACTGTGGTACTTGCACAAGCAGGTTTCAATCTCTTGGATGTTCAATCGTCGTTCGCAACGTGGCGGAGCAAGTAGATCCTTTAATCCTGCTGTCAAATGGTTGTAGGCAAATTGACAAGCCTGTTCCATTGGAACGTCATGTTGTGCAGCAATCAATTCTGCGCCTAGTCGTGGCGATTCGTACATGTTGAATACATCATCCGGTGTGAATTGAACTTGGACTATTGCCAATCGTTCTAATAAGTCAGCCGCTTTGAAACTCACCCAATCACCAAACCCACGATGGTTTTTAACTTGCTGTATTACCTCCAAAGCGCTTGGTTTAATTTTACCATTCGACCAGTGTTGAACGATGCGTAATGGAGTCAGTTTTAAATCAATTAAGTCCTGAATTGCCCGAGTTGCTTGCCCCCCTCGAAAATGACGACGCTCACTTGCTCTAGGTCGCTCTTTCGTTGCTGCCGCATCCATCATCCCTTGCCAATAGTTATTTTGTGAACAGATCCATGATGCCGTTCCAAAATGATAAAAGCACAAGTAAGCTAGGAGAAATTTTGCTTTTAGTTCAGGCTCTAGTTGCGCATACCACAAGACAACAGACGTTGGATCTAAGTCATT
>Ga0210389_10003271_pt1 | contig 12637 bp, 11 predicted proteins | sample IncBWH28OmetaG_FD_160127 | JGI IMG/M metagenome (GOLD analysis project Ga0210389, IMG submission 160127) | Forest soil microbial communities from Barre Woods Harvard Forest LTER site, Petersham, Massachusetts, United States - Inc-BW-H-28-O ...
CGGCGGCAACACAATATCCTTTAACAGAACGGCATCTACTACAAAACCATGTTGTTCTATATGTGCTCTTAATTCATCGGCAATTGATTTTTCAACGTTCTGACGAGCTGTGGCATACAACTCCTTGGCATAATAACGTGCGCTTATTTCGCGTGCCGTAGCACGAAAATTACTCAGCACAATAACCTCCTGATAATTTGTTCCGAATTTTTGATACACATTAGATGCCTCTTCCGGACGAATGTGATACAGTAAACTTATTTCGGCATTTACACTTAAACCTTCTTTAGTTGGTAATGGCAAAGTTTGAAAGCTCTCTACCGTGCGGGTGTTTATTTTAATCACTTTGGTTGTAAAAGGGAAGAACCCCACGGAGCCCGGTTGACGAGAGCCCCCGTGCATTTTACCTAGTGTTTGTTTAATGCCTATTTCGCCAGGTCGTACAACGCGACAAGAAGTAATGGAGGCTACAGCTATAATAGCACATCCAACATAAATTAGTTTTTTCATACAGTTTTTGTTTGTATAAATATCTGAAAGAACTGTGCCACTTTTAAGAGCTTAACATTCTTTGTGAATTAAATTTTCTTAAATTTTTAGAGAAGAGTAACGAAAATTTTTCATGTAAGGTTTTCTAAACCTTAGATAAATCAAGCTTTTTAAGCTTAGGGTTTAATTTATTAATGGCAGCAACAACTACTACAGTCATTGCCCCTCCAAAAATAACGGAGGGCACTAAGCCCATTAGTCTGGCTGTAAAGCCCGATTCAAAACCACCGATTTCGTTTGATGAACCAATAAATACACTGTTTACTGCCGATACGCGTCCGCGCATCTCATCAGGGGTCATTAATTGTAAAATAGAAGAACGAATTACCACACTAACATTATCAAATGCACCTGTAATTAATAACATAGTAAATGCAAGCCAGTAATTGGTGCAAAAACCAAAAGCAATAGTAAACACGCCAAACATAATTACTGCCCATAGTAGTAATATACCTGCATTTTTGGTAGGTGGTTTAACGGCTAACACAAAAGCCATAAGTACAGCACCAATGGCAGGGGCGGTACGTAGCAAGCCTAAATCTTGCGGGGTGGCATGTAAAACTTGGTCGGTAAAAGCAGGTAGTATGGTTACGGCTCCGCCAAAAAACACGGCAAATAAATCTAGTGAGATAACCGAAAGCAATACTTTTTGCTTAACCACAAAATCAATCCCTACGCGTAAACTTTTTATAATGCCTTCTTTTGCCTGGTGTATATATGGGCGTTTGTATTTTACCAGTGTAAAAAATAAAGCTCCTAGTAAAAACAATAACATGTTTACGAAATAAATTTTTTCGGCATGATAACTGCCACTCATGCCGTATAAAAAGGCGGCAAGTATAGGGCCTGTAATAGCACCAATATGCCATGCAGTACTGTTCCAAGTAGCTGAAATAGTGTACATCTCTCTATCAACTAACTGACTTAGCAAGGGATTCATAGTGGCGGCAAAAAACGCGCGTATAATGCCCACTAAAATAATTACAGCAAAAATAGCATAGTAAGCAATGCTATCTAAAAACGAAATTTTATGCAGACTAATAACAAACAACAACACCGAACAAAAAACCAAAGCCAAAACGGTACTAATAATAATTTTTTTACGATTGTATTTGTCAGACACATAACCTGAAAAGAAAGAAGCTGCAATAAATGGAATGGCTTCAAACAAGCCCGTTAATCCTAAAGAAAATGCACTATGCGTGTACTCGTAATAAATTTGCAAGCCAATGGTGGTCATTTGCATTTGTATGGCCAGCGTGGTAAAAAATCTACCTAAAATAAAATGGAAGAAGTTTTTTATTTTAAATATTTCGAGAGAAGAAGTTTTTTGCGAACTCATTATAAATTGCTCACAAAGGTAACGTAACTTTACTTAACTTGCTTTTTATTTATTGTAAATGGAGCAACAACATATCTCTATAAAACATTGGGCAGAAGACGATAGACCTCGCGAAAAGCTTATCACCAAAGGGAAACAAGCTTTGTCGGATGCTGAGTTAATTGCTATTTTAATTGCATCGGGTTCAAAAAACGAATCGGCTGTGCAACTTTCGCAACGTATCTTGGCTACGCATAAAAATAATTTGCATGAGTTAGCTAAACTAAGCATTAACGATTTAAAAAAATTTAAAGGCATTGGCGAGGCAAAAGCCATCACCATTATAGCCGCGCTTGAATTAGGTAGAAGAAGAAAAGATGTTGATGCACCTGTGTTAGATGTAGTTAAAACCAGTAAAGATGCTTATGCGCATATAGCGCCTAAACTAAGCGATTTACCGCATGAAGAGTTTTGGGCATTGCTACTTAACCGAAGCAATAAAATTATTAAAACAGAATTTATAGGCAGGGGTGGCGTATCGGGCACAGTGGCCGATGTGCGAATAATTTTAAAAAGTGCTATTGAAAATTTAGCTTCATCTATAGTGTTGGCACATAATCACCCTTCAGGCAATTTACAAGCCAGTAAAGAGGATATAAACCTAACGCAAAAAGTAAAACAAGCAGCTGCTTTGTTCGACGTTCAGGTTATTGATCATATAATTGTTGGGGATGCCGACTACTATAGTTTTGCCGACGAGGGGCTTTTATAACCTACTTAGTCCAGCCTTTTTTAAGTTCGCCTTCTAAAGCCTCAATCAGCATATCTTTGTTTTTTGCCTCGGCAGCAAGTTTTTCTAAATCCTCTTTCAGTTTAGTAATTTCACTTCTGTAATTAACCTCTTGGTCGCTCCAAATATTTACGTCATAATAACGCTCTTTTTCAGTAGATAAGGATTTTGCCATCTCGGCAGAATCACGGAAAAAGCTGTAAAGGGGAATGCGTAATTCTTTTGATATAAGCTCTAGTGTACGTACTTCAAGGGTTTTGGTTTCAAGTGCATGGTCTAACTCTGCTTCCGTAATATGCAAATGCCCCGCAAGTTCTTTATAAGTGTACTTGTTTTGCTCTAAAAGAGTAATTATTTTATTCTTCAGATTCATGTAAACTTTTCTTTCTAACGTAACCATTACAATATCAAAGATAGTGATTTTAACAATAAATAAACACAAAAAAGCAGCACCATATATAATACGATGCTGCTTTTTACTGTTAAATTATTAAAACTTACTTGTTTTCTGTTTCTGCGGCTGCGCCTTCAGGTTTTGGTAACAACACCTTACGAGATAATTTAGATTTACCTGTTTTTGGGTCGTTTCCAATGTATTTTACCTTAATCATGTCGCCTTCTTTTAACACTCCTTCTAAAGTGTCAAGTCTGCGCCATTCAACTTCAGATATGTGTAACAAACCATCTTTGCCCGGCATAAACTCAACAAAAGCACCGTACGGCATAACCGTTTTTACTTTTGCATCGTATACCTCACCAATTTCAGGAATAGCAACAATGCCTTTTACACGAGCCAATGCAGCTGATGCAGCAGCGTCGTCTTCTCCAAAAATTTCAACTAAACCTTTACCGTTAATTTCGGTAATAGTAATAGTAGTATTAGTTGTTTTTTGAATTTCTTGTATGATTTTACCTCCTGGCCCTATTACCGCGCCAATAAAATCTTGAGGAATTTCAATTTGCAATAATCTTGGTGCATGTGGTTTGTAATCTGTACGAGGTGCAGCAAGTGTTTTGCTTATTTCGTTTAAGATGTGTAAACGACCTTCTTTAGCTTGGTTTAAAGCCTGAGACATAACTTCGTAAGGAAGTCCGTTTACTTTTAAATCCATTTGCACAGCTGTGATACCATCTTTAGTACCGCAAACTTTAAAATCCATATCACCTAAATGATCTTCATCACCTAAGATATCAGATAAGATAGCATAACCGCCTTTATCGTCGGTAATTAAACCCATTGCTATACCTGTAACCGGTTTTTTAATTTGAACGCCTGCATCCATTAAAGCCAGTGTACCTGCGCAAACTGTAGCCATAGATGATGAACCGTTACTTTCTAAAATATCAGATACTACGCGAATAGTATATGGGCAATTATCAGGCAACACTTTTTTAAGTGCGCGTAAAGCTAAGTTACCGTGTCCAACCTCACGACGAGATGTACCGCGGTTTGGTTTTACTTCGCCTGTTGAGAAACCAGGGAAATTGTAGTGTAATAAAAATTTATTTTCGCCTTCAATAAACGCACCGTCAATTAACTGTTGGTCTAATTTAGTGCCTAAAGTTACTGTGGTAAGCGATTGAGTTTCTCCGCGTGTAAATACGGCCGAGCCGTGTGCAGCAGGTAAATAAGCTACTTCGCTCCAAATTGGACGAATATCAGTAGTTTTTCTGCCATCTAAACGTAATTTGGTATCTAAAGCAACACGACGAACGGCATCATACTCAACACCATGATAGTATTTGTTTATTAAACTTTCTTTTTCTTTTAATTCTTCAGGAGTAAAAGTTGCTTTATACTCTTCTAAAACTGCTTTAAAGGCAACTTTACGCTCGTTTTTATTTGGGTTACCAATTTTAGCAACGTCATAAACTTTTTGGTAAGTAGCTGCACTAACTTTTTCTTTTAACTCAAAGTCATTTTTTTCGTGCGAGTACTCGCGTTTAGGCTTGTTACCTGCTTTTATAGCAAATTCTTTTATAGCACTAATATGCCCTTTAATTGCTTCGTGTGCAAACTTAATAGCCTCAAGCATTTCGGCTTCGCTAATTTCGCTCATTTCACCTTCTACCATTAAAATATCGGTAGCCGATGCAGCAATAATCATATCAAGAGTTGATTTGTCTAACTGATCTAAATTTGGGTTTAAAACCAATTTACCATCAATTTTACCAACACGTACTTCAGAAATTGGTCCGTTAAACGGAATATCTGAAACAGCTATAGCAGCTGAGGCAGCTAAACCTACAAGCGCATCCGGCATTGTTTTTTTATCAGAAGAAATAAGTTGAATCATTAACTGAATATCAGCATGATAATCTTCCGGGAATAATGGGCGTATAGCACGATCTACAATACGACTAATTAAAACTTCGTAATCAGAAAGTTTGGCTTCTCTTCTAAAAAAAGAGCCCGGGATACGACCTGCGGCCGCATATTTTTCTTGATAATCTACCGTTAAAGGTAAAAAATCTATGCCTTCTTTTGCATCTTTAGATGATACGATGGTAGCTAGCAACATGGTGTCGCCAATTTTTACTACTACCGATCCATCGGCTTGTTTTGCTAATTTACCTGTTTCCAGGCTTACTATTCGTCCATCTCCTAAGTCGAACGAATGTGTGGTTCCTAATTGTGACATCTGTTTTTTTGATTTGTGTTTCGGCGTTTCCGAAACGGGTTATATTTATGTTATTTTATTTCCAGTTTTAAACGCAAAAGGCATTCAAGTTACCCCGAATGCCTTTTTAGTGTTTTATTTTCCGCTCATTTTATTTACGGAGATCAAGAGTTTTAAGTAAAGTTCTGTATTTTTCTAACTCATGACGTTTTAAATAATCAAGTAAAGCACGACGTTTACCTACTAAGTTTAGTAGAGAACGTTGAGTTCCAAAATCTTTTTTATTAGCTTGTAAGTGTTTGCTTAAATGGTCGATACGGTGAGTAAACAAGGCAATTTGTGATTCTGTAGCACCTGTGTTTTTTTCAGAACCTCCGTGTTTTTTGAAAATCTCTTTTTTTACTTCTGTTGATAAATACATTATTTCTTTATTTTAAGGACGGCAAATATACGGCTTTTTTTGAAAATGCAAAATATTTTATGATTTCTGTTTGACCTTATAATTGCCAATTTATGGGTTTTTGCACCTGGTTTTGTAAAATTTGGTTGGTTTTAGAAAAGTGTTTGCAGCCAAAAAAGCCGCCGCGTGCCAATGGAGATGGGTGTGGGGCCACAAGCACATGGTGTTTTGTGGCATCAATTAAAGCACCTTTTTGCCTGGCATAATTACCCCAAAGTAAAAAAACTAGCCCCTTTTTTTCGTCAGATAATTTTTTAATAACGGCATCGGTAAAAAGCTCCCAGCCTTTATTTTGGTGCGACCCAGCCTGACTTTCTCTTACTGTTAAGGTTGCGTTAAGTAATAAAACGCCTTGTTTTGCCCAAGGGGTTAGGTTACCCGTTTTAGGAATTTCGATGCCAACATCCTCTTTCAGTTCTTTGTATATGTTGGCTAACGATGGCGGTGCTTTTATGCCATCGGGCACCGAAAAAGATAGGCCGTGGGCCTGCCCTGCGCCATGGTAGGGGTCTTGACCCAGTATAACCACTTTAACTTCATTGAATGGAGTAAGGTTAAAAGCCTCAAAAATCTGCTTACCGGCAGGAAACAAACGGTATTTGTTTTTTTCTTCGACCAAAAAAGCCTTCAGTTTTAAAAAGTAGTCTTTGCTAAATTCATCCTTTAAAACATTTAGCCAGCCGGGCTCTATTTGTGGAGATTTTTCTGTCATATTTTAATAATAAATGTTTGCCAATTTCAATAATAGATTTACATTTGCCTTAACGCTTAAATTCAAGTCTATGAAAAAACACATCACCACTACCTTATTTATAGTTGCAGTTGTAATTTTTGTTTCGTCGTGCAGAAGCAAACATGGTACTTGTGCTGCGTATGCGCAAGCTCCAGTTAAAAAAGCAGCGACACACATTTAGTTTTTTCTTCCCTCTTAAGCGGGGTAAATAAATTCAATTACTTGCTTTAAATCTGGATGCAAACTTTTTGCAACCGGACAAGTGTGTGCGGCATGTTCGTACATTTTCTTTTCTTTCTCACTAAAATTATTAGGCGGCATAGTTATACTTATATGTATTTCACCTATTCTTCTTGGGTCGGCGTACATAACCTTGGTTACTTTGGCAACAGCCCCATCAAATTTTGTCATCCCTTCTTTCTTTGCCAAAATTCCCATTACCGAAAGCATACAACTGGCTAATGATGTTGCTGCTAAATCGGTAGGTGAAAATGCCTCCCCTTTTCCATGATTGTCTTTTGGAGCATCGGTCATAATTTTATTGCCCGATTCCAAATGAACAGCCTCTGTTCTGAGCTCGCCTAAATAAGTTACTTCTGATGTGTATGCCATGTTTTTGTTTTGCATCAAAAGTAACAAATAGCTATAATTATCGTACATTTGTTCTTCCTAAAAAATGCGAAATATTTATAAAATAATAGTGCTTATTTTTTGTTTCACAGTAAGTGAAATAGCTTTTTCGCAAAGTGCACAACAAGCATTAGACCAAGGACAAGATGTAAACGTACTTTTTAGAAATGAAAGCACGGGTGGCGTTTATATGCACTCGCGTGGTTTTGGAGCAATTTATCGCAGATACTGGCATGTTACAGGCAAATTAAAACGCCTGATAGAAATTGAAGGGCTTAACATGAAACACCCTAAAGAAATTAGCGAAAAATCTAATGAAGGAGGAAAGAGTTACAAATATGGCAAACTAAACGGATTACTTTTTTTGCGTGCCGGCTTTGGTTTTCAACGTAAATTATACGAGCGTGCCGAGCGTAAAAGCATTGAAGTACGCATGATTTATACCGCAGGTGTTACTGTTGGTATTTCTAAACCTGTTTACTTGCAAATAATGTATCCCGATCCAACTAATCAAAATACATATGTTCTTAAAAACGAAGCTTATGATCCAGCTATACACAATCAAAGTAACATATTAGGTAGGTCGCCTTATTTTGATGGTTTGCAGGCTTTAAAATTACACCCGGGTGCTTATGCTAAACTAGGTTTTAGCTTTGAGTACGGTAGCCGAACTAATATGATAAAAGCAGTTGAAACAGGAGTTGCGGTAGATTGCTTTCCTAAGGCTATACAAACAATGGCTCAAAACAAAGCCGAGAATTTTTTTGTAACGCTATACGTTGCCATTCATATTGGTAAACGTTGGTTTTAAAAATTAAAATGGATACTACACAAGAAACTAATACAACAGCTATAAGCGAAAAACCTCGTAAGCCACAATGGTTGCGAGTTAAATTACCTACCGGCGAAGAGTATATAAAAGTACGTAACATTGTAGATAAGCATAAACTGCATACTATTTGCCAAAGTGGTAATTGTCCTAACATGGGTGAGTGCTGGGGTGCAGGTACTGCAACCTTTATGATATTAGGAAACGTTTGTACACGCTCTTGCGGATTTTGCTCGGTGTTTACAGGTAAACCATTACCGGCAGATTGGGACGAACCAATGCGCGTAGCAAACTCAGTAAAATTAATGAGTGTTAAACACTGTGTTATTACATCGGTTGATAGAGATGATTTAAAAGATGGTGGCTCTATTATTTGGGCAGAGACTATTAAGGCTATAAGAAAAGAAAGTCCTGAAACAAAGTTTGAAACGCTTATACCCGATTTTATGGGTAAGTGGGAAAACCTGCAACGTGTTATTGATGTTAAGCCCGATATTATTTCGCACAACATTGAAACCGTAAAACGCTTAACGCCCCAAGTGCGCATACAAGCTAAATACGACCGTAGTTTAGAAGTTTTAAAACGTGTAAAAGAAGCAGGTATAAGAACTAAATCGGGCATTATGGTTGGCCTCGGTGAAAGAGAAGAAGAGGTTTTAGAAGCCTTAGATGATTTGCGTAGCGTTAATTGTGATGTAGTTACTATTGGGCAGTACTTGCAACCTACACCAAAAAATTTACCTGTAGCGGAGTTTGTTCATCCCGACCAGTTTGAAAGATATAGAGTAGCAGCAGTTGCCAAAGGTTTTTTATATGTAGAAAGCGGCCCATTGGTTCGTTCATCTTATCACGCAGAAAGACACGTATTGTAAATAATTTTAAGAGAAAATTTTAGATGTACCAACTTATCAACGGAAAAGAAGTATCTGAAAAAGTACTCGAACAAATTAGGCAAGAAGTAATTCAATTAAAACAAGCCGGTAAAAAAACGCCACATTTAGCTGCTGTATTGGTGGGTGATAATCCTGCAAGTATGGCCTATGTTAATTCAAAAATAAAAACCTGCGAAAAAGTAGGCGTTACATCTACGCTTGTAAAATTTGAAACGGATGTAACTGAACAAAAACTTTTAAGCAAGATAGAAGAACTAAATAATGATACCGATGTTGATGGCTACATTGTTCAGTTACCATTACCAAAACATATTGCAGAACAAAAAATAATTGAAGCCATTGCACCGAGTAAAGATGTGGATGGTTTTCATCCCATAAACGTAGGCAAGCTGGTTTTAAATTTACCCACTTACATTAGTGCTACGCCATATGGCATAATTCAGTTATTAGAATATTATAAAATACCAACCCAAGGCAAACATTGCGTAGTTATTGGCAGAAGCAACATTGTGGGTACACCTATGAGTATTTTAATGGCTAAAAACACACAGTATGCTAATTGCACTGTTACACTTTGCCATAGCAAAACCGAAAACTTAAAACAATATACATTGGCAGCAGACATTGTAATTGCAGCCATAGGCAAACCAAATTATGTTACAGCAGATATGGTTAAACAAGGCGCTACGGTTATTGATGTTGGGATAAATCGTATACCAAGTACCGAAACTAAAAGCGGATTTAAATTGGTGGGTGATGTGCTGTTTGATGAGGTTGCCCCTATGTGCTCATACATAACACCTGTGCCGGGTGGTGTTGGTTTAATGACTATTGCATCTTTACTTAAAAATACATTACTGGCCGCTAAAAAAGAAATCTATAAGTAGTATGAAAGTAAAAATTCTAAATATATTTTTCTTTCTATTTATAACATCATTGGCTTTTGCACAAGAGGAAGAGAAAAAAAATGCTTGTCCTGAACCCGAAAATAAAAAAGCAATTGCTCTTTATGAAAAGGGTAGTAATAAAAAGAAATATGAAAAACCTGAGCGCTTAAAATTTCTTCAGCAGGCTATTCAATTAGAGCCCACCTATGCTCAGGCAAATATGTTTTTGGGCAACGAAATTATAGTAAAGTGTAAATTAGATAATCTTCCTTTTTCTACAGCACTTCCTTATTTTAAAGCTGCCGTGGCTTCTTGTCCTCAAATACATTCACAACCCTATTATTACATTGGTTATAGCTATTACGAAGATGCTAAGAATGATTCGGCGGTTAAGTATCTTAATCTGTTTTTAAAGTTTGTTGATGACGATGAAAAGAAATTTTCTAAAGATTATCAGTTCGAGCAGTATCAGGCAAAAGAAATGGTAAAAACCATTAAAAAGGAAAGTGAATTAAAAAAGAAAGTTGTTCCTTTTAACCCTAAAGTGCTTCTTCCTATTTCTACAGCCAATAACGAGTATTTGCCTTATTTATCCCCCGATGAAACGCTGTTTCTTTTTACACGTACAGTTGCTGACCAAGGCAAAGACAAAGTGTATCAAACTGATAAGGAAAAAGAAGTTTTTATGATTTCCTCTAAACAAAAAGATGGAAACTTTGATGTGGGTAAACCAATGGATTATCCGTTTAATGAAAATAGTAATGAAGGTGGCGCTTGCTTAAGCATCGATAACAAACATTTATTTTATACTATATATAAAACTGAAGGCGGCTCGCAAGCTAATGCCGACATCTATTATAGTGACTTGGTCGATGAAGCTTGGTCTAAAATCCAAAAAGTACCAACTATTAATCATCCTATCTATTGGGATTCTCAACCTTCTGTTTCGGCTGATGGAAACACACTTTATTTTGCCAGCGACAGACCGGGGGGTTACGGTAAAATTGATATTTGGAAAAGTGAACGTCACCCTGTAACCAAACAATGGCAAGCTCCTGTAAACATGGGGCCAAAAATAAATACATCGGGCAGCGAGAAAAACCCTTTTATGCATTCTGATTCTGAAACACTTTATTATAGCAGCGATGGCTTATTTGGTTTTGGCGGTTTTGATATTTATTACATCAGAAAAGATGAAAAAGGTAATTGGAAGGAGCCGGAAAATATTGGTAGCCCGATTAATTCAGAAGCAGATGATGTTGGTTTTTTTGCCAGTACAGATGGCTTGTATGGTTATTTCTGTTCAGATAATAAAGGCAATGTGCGTGGTAAAGGTGTAGGAAAATACGATGTGTATTATTTTGATTTATACAAAGAAGCACGCCCTGAAGCAGTTGCTTTTTTACGCGGAGAAGTTAAACAAGAAAGTGGCGCGCCTGTTGCTAATGCAGTTGTTGAAATAAAAAATACTAAAACAAAAGAAATTACAAAAGCTGTTTATGATTCTACCAGCGGGGGTTACGTAGCGGCTATCAATCTTAAAAAAAATAAAGAACCTTTAATTGTTACCGTTAAAGCACCTGATTACTCTTTTGCATCGCAAACGGTTGATATGAAAGATGTAACCTTTGCAAAACCGCCTGCACCTGCCACACTTAATGTTGAGGTGGCTGAAAAAGGAAAATCATTTGTTATCAATAACATTTTATACGCAACGGGTGCAGCTGATTTGTATCCGCAATCCTTTGTTACGCTTGATGAATTTGCTGAGTACTTAAAAATTAATCCGACTATGAAAATTGAGATACAAGGTCATACCGATAACGTGGGTAATGAAAATGATAATAGACTCTTATCAGAGAAACGTGCTGAGAATGTAAAAAAGTATTTAGTAGAAACAAAAGGTGTTAGTGCAAGTAGAATAACCGCTAAGGGATATGGCGCAAGTAAACCCATTGCAGATAATAGTACGGTTGATGGAAAAGCAAAAAACCGTAGAACAGAATTTTTAATTTTAGATAAATAAGCATTTACCCGTATATGAAAAAAACTCCTTTTGCTGATTTAAAAAAACTTCTTTCAAAAACAAAGACCATTTCAATTGTAACGCATGTAAACCCTGATGGCGATGCTATGGGGTCTTCACTTGGTTTGTATCATTATTTAAAAAGCAAAGGCAAAAATGTAAAAGTTATTGTGCCAAATATGTTTCCCGATTTTTTAGCTTGGATGCCCGGCAGTAAGCAAGCAATGGTGTTTGAGGGAAACGAAACTTCTGTAAAAAAACAACTGGATAAAAGCGAGCTTGTTTTTGTGTTAGATTTTAATAATTATAACCGCGTTGAAGCACTAGGAGAATTGATAAGAAATGCCGCTGCAAAAAAAATGGTTATAGATCATCATCAAAAACCCGATACGGTGTTTGATTATTATTTTCATGATGTAGAAGCTTCGTCTACCTGCGAATTGGTTTATGATTTTATTTGTGGTGTTGATTCAAAAAAGGTAATCGATAAAAAAATGGCCAACTGTTTATTTACGGGCATCATGACTGATACCGGCTCGTTTCGTTTTTCATCTACTACTCACAAAACATTTCAGGTAGCTGCTGCTTTAATAGAAGCAGGCGCAAAAAATGGTGACATTTATAACAGCGTATACGATGATTATACCGAAAACCGTTTAAAATTATTAGGCTACTGTTTATACGAAAAACTTGTTTTTGTACCCGAGTACAAAGCGGCCTACATAGCACTTGGCGAAGATGAATTAAAGCAATTTGGATTTAAAAAAGGAGATACCGAAGGCATTGTAAATTATGCTTTATCAGTTGGCGGCATGGATTTTTCGGCGTTCTTTTCAGATAAGGAGGGTGCTATCCGTATATCTTTTCGTAGCAAAAAGTTTGATGTAAATAAATTTGC
>Ga0210389_10003272_pt1 | contig 12634 bp, 9 predicted proteins | sample IncBWH28OmetaG_FD_160127 | JGI IMG/M metagenome (GOLD analysis project Ga0210389, IMG submission 160127) | Forest soil microbial communities from Barre Woods Harvard Forest LTER site, Petersham, Massachusetts, United States - Inc-BW-H-28-O ...
GCTGTGGCGCTGCTCATGTTGCAACGCGGAGTTGCTCTTTCGGATACAAACACAATCGCCGAAATTTTAAGCACATTCCGTTTCGGAATCGATCAAGGCCGGTATTTTGCCAATGGGATCGATGTCTCTCGAGAGATCCGATCGGCAGAAGTCAACCAAAGTGTCTCTCCGATTGCAGCGCTGCCACAGGTGCGCGAAGCTCTTTGGAAAATTCAGCGCCAGTTTGCCAAGAAGCGGGGAGGTGTTTTTGAGGGACGCGACTTGGGAACGGTCGCTTTTCCCCATGCAGAAATCAAAATCTTTCTCACTGCAAAACCCGAAGTGCGGGCACAAAGGCGTTGGGACGAGATTGTTCAAAAGAGGCCTAAGGAAGCTGAGAAGATGGATCAAGCCCAGATGTTGCAAGAGCTGCAGCGTAGAGATGCGTACGACTCTCAGCGCGAGCTGGCTCCCTTAAAACGTCCTCCCGACGCTTATCTCATCGATACATCGGAGCTTTCTATTTCCGAAGTCGTGGACCGTATTTTGGAATACAAATCCAAAAAAAGACGGCACCCAGCTTGGATGTATCTTAGAGGTGTCAAATTTCTCTATCGCTGCGTCATTTTTTTTGCATGGAGTGGGGCAAGACTTTTGTATCGTCACCGCGTCTATGGTCTCGAGCATTACTACCCGCGAGGGGCAATCCTGGCTGCCAACCACACCTCGTTTCTTGACCCTCCCCTCGTTTCCATATCATGGCCCGAAGAGGTCCATTTTCTAGCGCGCCAATCACTCTTTCGTCCCTGGTGGTTTGGAAGATTTATTAAGGCCGTCAATACCCATCCCGTAAGTGGAGAGGCAGGGGACGCAGCCGTTTTTCGGACGATTTGCACCTTACTCGAAGAGGGTAAAAAGGTGGTCCTCTTCCCTGAAGGGACCAGATCAGAAGACGGCAATTTACAACCTCTGAAACCGGGGCTGGGTCTTTTCCTTTCTCGGACACAGAGTGCTATGATTCCTGTCTATCTCGATGGTCCGTATCAGATTTGGAATCGGAACCGAAAGTTCCCCAAAATTTTTGGAAGAACAGCCTGCGTCTTTGGGTCTCCCATCATGTGGTCTTCTTTCTCTCACTTAAGCAAAAAAGAGGCCCACGAAGCGGTCATAGCCAAGCTTTCAGAATCGATTTTGGCATTAAAGAAATGGCTTGAAGAAGGCGCTCATGGAATCCCTCCTTAAGAAAATATGCGGCCAAGATGACTCGAACATCCACCGAGTTGCCCCGACTAGAACCTGAATCTAGCGCGTCTGCCAATTCCGCCATGGCCGCATGAGGTTATATACCGAATAGTATAAATTGGATTGCCTTTTTGGCGAAGGAGATGTTACATTGAACCCTATGAGCGAGTATATAAAAAAATTTACCGAAGAGAGTTTTGACAAAGGCATTGAAAAAGGGACCGTCGTGGTCGATTTTTATGCCGACTGGTGTGGCCCGTGCCGCATGTTGACTCCGATCCTCGAAAAAGTTGCCGCAGAGCTTCAAGGTCAGGCTGCGATTGTTAAAATCGATATCGACCATGCTCAAAAGGTAGCTTCTAAATACCAAATCACCTCTGTTCCCACCCTCATTCTCTTCAAAGATGGAAAAGAAGCTGGACGCCTCGTCGGCCTACGTGACGCCGACAGCGTCAAAGAATTCATTTCCGGGTAGCCCTAAACAAGTAGTGCTGGCACCTGCTGGAGGAAGCGGCGATCTGCGGCGTCATCGGCCTTGCCCATAGCACTTTAGCTATGGGGCGCAGCCTCTTTCTTGCATCTCATCCACTTCCTCTGCGCATGTGCAGAGCACGACCTGTTTAGGACTACCCTCTTCCGGCAATTAATCGACCCAGTGGAGGACGTTGCGGATGATTGACCAGCGCGGCTCTTGGGAGAGCGCTGTTTCTGTTTTTCCCAACACCCACAGGTCGTACATTTTTTGCGTGAACCCTTCATTTTTCTTAAGAGAGAGCCAGGAGTTGAGAAAGTAGAGAAGGCGGTCTTCTCCTTCGGCAACCGGATAGGCGAGGCTCTCTTGCGTTAGTGGAGGGTCGGGAAGAACTACGATAAAGCTGGGATATCTGAGGCTCCAGGAAATGGCCTGGGGCTCGCCTCGCATCAACACCGTATTCGGATAGTGGTGGGCAAAATCTTCATAACTCTCGAGTAAAACAATCTTGCTGGGAGGAAAAAGGGTCTTTGCCAAACTCTCGTACGACGATCCTCGCAAAACAGCCACTTTTGCCGACGGATGTTGCAGAATAGATTCGACAGACATCAGCTCTTTGCGGAATTTTTTGCGCATCACAAAAACGATCCGCGATGTGAGGTAAGGATCGGAAAAATAGGTTTTTTCAATGCGCCGCTCAGTCATAGAGACACCCGACATGGCAATATCGAAAAGGCCTTGGTTCAGTCCTGCTGCAATCGCATCAAAGTTGAACGGGATGAACTCGAGACGGCAGTTCAAATCTTTTGCCAGCTCATAAGCAAATGCGATGTCGTATCCCACCATGTGGTTTTCGCTATTTTCAAAGCAAAACGGCATCGTTTCTGCGTTGTATCCCACACGGAGCACTTGGCTTTTTAAAATCCGGTCAAACGCGTCCCCTCTTCGAGACGCAGGAAGAGGATCTGCTTTTGATACAATATGGACGTGGGTCGGAGGGTCGAGGTTGAGATCACAGATGCTTTTGGCCGTATTTGTAACCGGAGGGAAAGGATTGAACAGTTTGAGTATCAATGCCATAGAGAGAACTGGAAGGGCGATAAAGCAAACGGAACGTGCAATTTTGTGCCAACGAAATGAGAGCCCTTTGTGACAAGCAAGAATGATGAAGAGAGTGAGCGTTGCGATCTCCATGACAGAGACCATCGACTGGAAGCCGACAGTAAAAGGGAGCGTCGTCAGATAGAGGTCGATTGCATCCAAAGGAAGGCCCAATGTATCGAGCAAGAAGTTCAAAGAGTTGATGGACGATCCAAGGCCGATCGAGCCTAAACTTGTGAGAAACGTGGTCAAAAAGAGTTGGGCATGGCTGCCGATCGAGAACGGGATGTGGTAGAAGAGGGCAACGAAAAAAACATAGAGAGTTAAGAAAAGAGAGCCGAGAGGAAGGTTAAAGACAATCGTGACAATTCCTTGGATCTGATCGCGAATCCGGCCGTCTTTATTGTGGATTGCTTCGACCTCTTTTTTGATGAGCTCAATAATAAAGGGTAAGGTGACGATCACAACATTGGTGGTGTAAGCCAAGACGAGAATCGGAGTCAGGTCTTTGACCCAACGTGACGAAGGAATCGTTGTTAGCATGCTTAAAAGTCGAGGAAAAATCCAAAAGGTGATCAGCAAGGTAGAGGCGATAAACAAAATTAAATAGGTGCTCACTTGCTTGACGGTATCAAGCTGGATCGTCCCGATTTGGTAAGCGATGATCAAGAAAGTTCCGATGGGTGTGATGCGTGCAATCCATCCTGTGATCCGGGTGAGGGCGTCGACCAAAGTTTCTAAAAGAGACATCACAGCTTGCTTTTCTTTGATGTGCATGAGGGCGATACCGAGAAGGAGACCAAAAATCACGATCGCTGGAACGATGTTGTTGGAAAGGGCGTAGAAGATGTTGTCGGGAATCAAAAATTGGGCAAAATTCAGCGACGCGGGAGGGATAGAGCTAAAGCTAGCATAGGGAAGGCCGTGAGATTTAGGGAAAAGAAAAAGGGTCAGATAGATCATGGCGATGTTGACAGCCCAAGCCATTCCAATAAAAAGAATCCCTTTTTCTACGATATCTTTGGCAACACCCGTGGCGAGTCTGCCGATGCCGTGAATCACAGCGCAAATAAGATACGGAATGGCTGTGATTTTAAGAACCAAGATGTAGGCATTTCCCCAGGGACCAAAAACGGTACAAAAGTCTCCCAGAAAAAGGCCAAAGAAGATTCCCAATAGTGTCGCTAAGATCATCTGAAGTGTTAGCGACATGCCGAAAAAAGCTCGAAAAATCCCACCCACGCTCTTCATCCTTGCTTGCGATCAAATATCAGGGAAAATTGACATTTTGACAATCATTAAGCAGCAGCTGGGCGAATAGAAATGTTTAAGTTACAAGCATGTAAAATGGCAATGAGGGAATGTAAACGTGGATTTCCTCGAGAAGAAAGTGTTCGGTAGAGACTTTCTCGATTTAAATCGGCTGCTTTGGCAAGTCGAGAAAGTCCTCCATTTGCTTCTGCTATATCTTTTAAAGCGATGAGAAAGACATTAGAGTCTTCGTCATCAAGAGCTGCATTTAAATAAGCAGCAGCAGCTTTAGGATTTTGGAGGCGTTTAAAAAGATGTTCTTTGTAATTTCTCATTTTTTTCATAATTTTCCTCCTATCTCTTTCTCCCTAAGCAATCTGACCAGAACACTTTTGCTTGTTTGATATCTCTTTTTTGAGACCCTTTGTCACCAGCACAGAGAAGAATAACTACCCGAAGGTAAGGCATACTTAACTACAAGTGTAGTCAATAAACTACAATTTAGTCAAAGTTTTGGTGGCGCCAGGCTTCGTAAATCACAATGGCAGCTGTGTTGGAGAGGTTGAGACAGCGAGATTGGGGTTTCATGGGTAGAGTGTAGAAGCGGTCGCTCCATTTCTCATGAAAAGAGGGAGGAAGTCCCTTGGTTTCAGAGCCAAAAATGAGATGGTCGGCAGGTGTATAGGGAATAGTTGTATAAAGTTTTTTGGCCTTACTGGAGAAGAAGTAAAAAGGGAAAGGGGCATTTTCAAGATAAGCCTCTAGATCATCGATGAGTTTGACGTCGACTCCTTCCCAGTAGTCGAGCCCTGCTCTTTTTAGCCTGCGGTGAGAAATGCTAAACCCTAAAGGGGTCACGAGAATGAGGTCATTTCCTGTAACAGCACAGGTACGTACAATATTCCCGGTGTTTTGAGGAATTTCAGGTTGGAAAAGGACGACTTTCAGCGAACAACCTTGGGCTCTTCCACAGGGAAGGCGATTTCGGGATTGACTTTGGCTCGGTTAGAGCTTGGGTTCGAAAGAGCATCAGCCGGCTCGGTTTTGGGAGCGTTTGCCTTCACGACTTCAATTTCGTAGGTGAGCAGTGAGTTGGGAGGAAGGTAGGCGCTAGCTCCATATCCGAGATCGGGATGGATAAAAAGGGTGCGCTTTTCGCCTTCTTTCATGCCAACTAGTCCTTTGGTAAAACCAGGGATGGTTTCATCTAAAGAGATCGGCTCGGGATCTTTTGAAGAGCCGAAGACTGTTCCATCGAGATACTTTCCTGTATAGAGGATGAGAGGAGAGTCGTGCTCCTCAACGGTCGCGCCCGTTCCCTGTTTTTCAATTTTGTACTGCAGCTTGCCAGAGTCGAGGGAGATAATGCCCTCTTTCGTGCTATTTTGTGCGAGAAATTCGGCGGCTTTTCTTAAGTTTTCGATGGCTTGTTGTTTGAAAGCTGCTTCTTGAGCAGCTGTGATGGCTTGGACACATTCCATCTCTGTCATGGGAGAGTCTTTCCCTGCAGCGGCATCTTGCAGGCCTTGGATCACTTTTGCAATGTCGAACTTAAAGCCGAGGGATTCGAGGTTTTTTCCAATGAGGTGGCCAAAAGCTTGTGAAATTTTTATGGCATCGTTTTCGTTAGCAGGAGGAGTTGCCAAGGAGGGAGTTTCAACATTTGTGATCTCTTCACCATAAAGAGAGAAGAGTGTAAGTAGAAATAAAGTCAATTTTTTCATATCAAAACTCCTGTACCTACAAAGGTAATGTCTGAGAAGATTAAATCCAAGTGATTTCCGAGGCTTCGGCTTTCAGTTTTAAATCGCTAAGTTGCTGCTGAGAAACGTGGGTCGGTGATTGCATCATGAGGTCGCTCGCTTTTTGGGTTTTTGGAAAAGCGATGACGTCGCGGATATTTTCAGTTTTTGTCAAAAGCATGACGATGCGGTCGAGCCCGAGTGCAATCCCCAGATGAGGGGGTGTCCCATACTTGAGAGCTTCGACAAAAAACCCAAATTTTTCTTTGATATCAGTGGGGGTAAGACGGAGGGTTTTGAAAATTTTTTCTTGCAGATCGCTATTATGAATTCGTTGAGACCCTCCCCCAATCTCATAACCGTTAAGGACAAGGTCATAGGCTAAAGCCCGCACCTTGAGCGGGTCGTGGTCAAGAAGGTGAAGATCGTCGGGATGGGGAGCTGTGAATGGGTGGTGTTCTGCCTCGATACGACCCTCTTCTGAGTTCCAGCGCATCAGAGGAAAGTCGGTGACCCAGACAAACTTGAGGAGGTCGGCAGGAATGAGGTTCCGTTCTTTGGCGATATGCCGTCTTAAGTGGTCGAGGCCTTGATGGACGCGATCTTCGGGACCTGAGGCTATCAAAATTAGGTCGCCGGGAGCGCAGTTGCACCGCGACATAATTTCTTGTAAAAGCTCTTCTGAAAAAAACTTGCCGATTGAGGAGGAAATCCCTTCAGGCTGCCGCTTCAGCCAGGCGAGCCCTCCCAGCCCAAATTTGCCCACAAACTGGATATGGCCGTCGATCTCTTTGCGAGAGATTGCAGCCCCTTGCGGAACGCAGATTGCCTTGACACACCCGCCTGTTGCCATCTGGTCTAAGAAGATTGTGAAAGTCGACCGTTTTGCAATGTCGTCGAGTCGAACCAGGGCCATTTCGAATCTTAAGTCGGGACGGTCGGTACCGTAATATTCGAGGCAGTCGTGGTGCGACATGGTGGGAAAAGGGGTAGGAATGATGATGCCTGCACACTCTTTAAAAAGTTTAGCAACCAACCCTTCGATGATGCCAATGAGATCAGAGGGCATGCCAAAACTCATCTCGATATCGATTTGGGAGAATTCGGGCTGGCGGTCAGAGCGGAGATCTTCGTCGCGGAAGCATGTCGCAATTTGGAAGTACCGATCCATGCCCGACACCATGAGAAGTTGCTTAAAAATTTGAGGGGATTGAGGAAGAGCGTAAAAATTGCCTGGGTAGATTCTCGAAGGGACGAGATAGTCACGTGCGCCTTCGGGGGTCGATTTCCCCAAAATGGGTGTTGTGATTTCCAAAAAGCCGTGCGCATGCAAATAGTTGCGTGTGTGGAGCATTGCCGAGTGGCGTACGATCAACTTTTGTGCAATTTCTCCACGCCGAATGTCGAGATATCGGTATTTAAGACGTAGCTCTTCGTTCACGTCACTCTCTTCTTCACAGATCGAAAAGGGTGGGGTTTTGGCTGCAGATAAGATCTCGATTTCTACAGCCTCGACTTCAATTTCTCCTGTTGCCAGCTTGGTGTTGGCCATCCCTTCAGCTCGAGGGATCACTTTGCCGCGGATCGATACGACCCATTCAGAGCGTAATTTTGAGGCTAAACGGTGGGCTTCAGGATTTTTAACGGGGTCGAAGACGAGCTGGGTGAGTCCAAATCGGTCTCTTAGGTCGATGAAGATCAATCCTCCATGATCTCGGCGGCGATGGACCCAACCTGATAAAGTGACGGTTTTTCCAAAACCTTTCAAGTTGAGCTCTCCGCAGGTGTGCGTTCTTCGATAGTCAAACATTGTATCGTCCCTTGAGTGTCTCAAAAAGTTCACCGAGACGGAGGTTTTCTCCTTGGCGCGAAGCCATCTCTTTCAGCTCGATCTCTTGGGTTTCGAGCTCGCGATCTCCAAGGATAACTGTATAAGTGGCTTTTGTCACATTGGCCATCTGTAGACCGTGCTGCACTTTTTTTCCGCTGATGTCGATCTCGGCCGGAATTTTTGCATGACGGAGTTGATAGAGAAGGGTCAAGCAGTGGTCCAAACTTTTTTCTCCAAGAGGGATCAAAAAAACAAACGGATGGGGAGGCTCTGGGAAGGCGATATTTTGACCTGTCATTGTTTGCAAGAGGCGCTCAAGTCCTGTAGAAAAACCTACAGAAGGTAGATGGGGACCTCCCAAAGCTGCGGTGAGTCCGTCATATCTTCCACCGCCTCCTAATGTATTTTGAGCGCCCAAATGTGTGCCGACAATTTCGACAACTGTTTTGTTATAGTAATCGAGACCACGAACAAGCTTGGGATTAATGACAAAAGGAAGACCGATTTTTTTCAGCAAAATTTGAACGCGTTCAAAATGCTCTTTTGCCTCTGCACTCAGGAAATTTAATAGGGAAGGGGCTTCTTTGAGAAGTTGTTGATCTTGAGGATCTTTGGAATCCAAAATGCGAAGAGTGTTTTTGGAAAAGCGGACTTTGCTGTCTTCGGACAATTTGTCAAAGTGGGGCTTTAAATAGTCAGCAAGGGCATGGCGAAAAGAGGCTCTCGATTCTTCGTCTCCTACAGAGTTGATCATTACAGTGAGACCTTGAATTCCGAGCCTTCGATAAAATTCATAAAACATGTCGATGATCTCGACATCTTGTTCTGGCTGGCCGATCCCTAAAGCCTCGGCACCAAATTGGTGATGTTGTCGGTACCTGCCGGCTTGAGGACGCTCATAGCGGAACATCGGTCCAATGTAGTAAAATTTGTGCGGCCCAGGAGTTTGATCGAGCCTTTTTTCGACTACAGCGCGCATTACAGAAGCCGTCCCTTCAGGACGTAGTGTAAGAGAGCGGTCTGCTTTGTCCAAAAAGGTGTACATCTCTTTGGTCACAATGTCTGAGCTTTCGCCGACACCGCGCACAAAAAGGTCGGTCGACTCAAAAAGGGGGGTTCGAATCTCTTTAAATCCGTAATCTGCTGCGACACCGCGAATCACCTCTTCTATATAGAGCCAATGGTCAGAGTTGCGCCAACGGTCTTCCTCTTTGGGTTCAAAAGGCAAAATATCGAAAACACCCTTTGGAATCGTATATTTCATAGCGAGCAAGTATATATTTTCTTGTGACAAGAAATCAACTATCCAACGCGAGTTTAGGATCAGCACTCTAGGAATGAGCTATCTTTTGGCGTCTTTTTTCCCAAACTTCGCTTGCTGGCGGCGTCTTCGACGCCAGCGGCGCTCAGCTTGTCAAAAAATCCATCCAAAATCTTAGCTCCTTCCCTACGAGCGGTGATCCTAAACTCGCGTTATTCGGGCTGCGGGGTTAGAGTTTGGATAATTTCTGAAAGGGTTGCGATCCAGGCAAAAAGAGGGCTTTTTTCTTTCTCTTGCTGATATTGAAGATGAATCGATTGGAGAAGTTGCATGAATGGAAATGGGAGCCATGCCCTTCCGGCGAACTCAGTGAGATAAAAACCGAGCGTGTGCTCTTCGGCTAAAGGGTAGTTGCGGAGAGTCTCTACAAACGTTTTTATTTTGCCGTTTTCTTGAGCCTTTTTCCGCTCCATCCACTCCAAAGAACCCAAAGCCTCGATCAAATGGTGCCAAGCCGAGGAAAGGTCTTGGACAAATTCGGGGTTTTGACTTTCGTCGGTCTGGCTCAGTTTGACAAGAACATTTTTGAAATCATCCAAATAGACAATCAGATCCGTGATCGAATCAACAAAGGTAAATTTTCCCCGCACAGTGCTGGAGCTGACAAAGGTAAAAATTTTTTTTGCAAAAGCGAGAAATCCTCCTAGAAGAAGCGCCTCTGGATTCTTTTTTTTTGCCTGTTTGAGGACGACCTCTTCCTTGTCCCTTTTTTCTTTTTCGATCTTTTGGACCTCAAGCCATTGCTTTTCTGGTTGAGAGCCAGGGTCGACTGTTTTGATATCTGACATGTTCCTATTTAATAGCGTAAATCTTTTTTTAACACTTGCAAAATTGATTGACTTTAGGGCTTTTTCCATCTATTTTGGTATGTTTTACAATGAGGAAGCCCGACTTTCGTGAAGATTATAGATTTTTTTAAACCAGCAGCCGTTGTCACTGAGACGCGAGATGAAGAGGGCGTCGCAAAAAAATATAAATATTGGCGATGGCGCACGTTCATCGGCATGTATGTCGGCTATATTTTCTATTATTTCACACGTAACAGCTATAACGCGATTCAGCCCCTTCTCATGACCGACTTGGGTCTTACAAAGACCGATTTGGGTATTTTAGGCAGTGTTGCTGCTATTACTTATGGTTGTAGTAAATTTTTAAGCGGTATTTTAGCTGATCGTAGTAATCCTCGGGTGTTTATGGCGATTGGGCTTATGATGACGGGGGTTTTTAATATTTTATTTGGAGCGACAGCTTCAATTTTGTATTTTGTCGTCTTTTGGTCGCTCAATGGGTGGTTTCAAGGATGGGGATGGCCCCCATGTGCCAAGCTCCTCACACATTGGTATTCTCAAAAAGAGAGAGGAACGTGGTGGGGGCTGTGGAATTCATCTCATAATATAGGAGCTGCACTTGTCCCGATTGCTATGGGTTATATTGCGGAATCATTTGGGTGGCGGTGGGGAATGTATGGAACAGGACTACTTTGTATTGGGATAGGTTTTTTCCTTCTCTATTGTTTGCGCGACACGCCTCAATCTCTCGGATTACCTACGATTGAAGAATATAAAAATGATTATCCTCCCAGTGAGCGATCTCAGAAAGATGACATTCCTTGGAAAGAGCTTTTATTCAAGTATGTGCTTACTAATCCTTATATTTGGATTCTTGCCATCGCTTACTTCTTTGTCTATGTCGTGCGGGGAGCGATTAGTCAATGGTCATCTCTTTTCTTAATGGAGACGCGGGGCTATAGTCTCGTTGCTGCTAATACCGGGATTTTATGGTTTGAGATAGGGGGGATTGTTGGAAGCTTTGTTGCGGGTTGGGCTTCGGATAAGCTTTTTTTTGGCAGGCGAGGACCTGTCAATGTGATCTTTTCTGCCGGTGTGGTTGGGGCAATTGCTGCTCTTTGGCTGGCACCTCCTGGGTTTATCGTTCTCGATTATATTCTTCTTTTTACGGTTGGTTTTCTTATTTTTGGTCCTCAAATGCTCATCGGGATGGTAGCAGCGGAAGTTTCCCATAAAAAAGCGGCGGGAACTGCCACAGGGTTTATCGGAGGGATTGCTTCTCTTGGAATGGCAACTTCAAGTTTTCCCTTAAGTTTAGTTATGGTCAAGTGGGGATGGGAAGGCTCATTCTTTGTTCTAGGAGCCTGCGGTGTTATCGCTGTCCTATGTCTTCTTCCCCTCTGGTCCATCAAATCCAACCCCAAATACCTCCCCTCTACTGAAAATACATAAAAGAAATAAATCTCTTTGAAGATTCCTATAGATGTCGGGGTTGCACCCCGACGTCTATATAAACCTAAGAGGGATTTTATCTTTTTAAGGATGGCTTGAGTATAATTTTGGGTGGGGATAGACTTGGTTTATGTCGTGGATTCCTCTGCATGTCCATTCGCAATACTCTATTTTAGATAGCGCAGCTTCAGTCGACGAGCTGGCCGAAAGAGCCAAAGAACTGGGCATGCCTGCCTGCGCCTTGACAGATCAAGGAAATCTGTATGGAGCTATCGAATTTTATAAAGCATGCCAAAATGTCGGCGTTGGTCCGATTCTGGGTTGTGAACTCGTCTTAGCTCCGGGCTCCAGACTCGAAAAAAAACGCGTGCCCGGATCTCCTGTCGGCTTTCCTTTAATTCTCTTAGCTAAGAATGCAGAAGGATATCAAAACTTGTGCAAGCTGAGCTCGATTGCGCACATCGAAGGGTTTTATTACACGCCTCGGATCGATAAAGAGGTGTTGGAGAAACATCACAAGGGACTCATTTGTCTATCAGGTCCTCTCTCGGGGAAAATTGCTTACTTGATCATTCAAGGCCGTGAAGAGGAGGCGATTGCTGAAGCCAAGTGGTTTCAAACACTCTTTCAAGACGATTACTATTTTGAAGTGCAACGCCACCGCATGAAAGAGGAAGATATCGGTATTGATAAAATGGAAGAGGAAGGGTGGCTTTTACAAAACTATCGCGACTACGTGCGCAACCAAGAGGTTGTGCTCCAGCGACTTGTCGAGATGGGAAAAGTGTTGGGGATCCGCTCTGTTGCAACGCAAGGCTCTCACTATCTGCACCGCTCGGATTGGAAAGCCCACGAAATTTTGATGAATGTCCAATCGGGAGAGCCGTGCGAAATTTGGGAACGCGACTCAGCGGGCAACCCTAAAAGGCGTGTCTTAAACCCTAAAAGGCAAGTCTATTTTTCCCACGAGCTCTATTTTAAATCGGCTGCCGAAATGGGAGAGATGTTTGCAGATCTGCCGGACGCTTTGAAAGAGAGCGTGGCGATTGCAGAAAAGATCGAGCTCAAACTCGATTTTAAAACAAAATATTATCCGGTTTTTACCCCTCCAGCAGGGATCACCAAAGAAGAGTATTTGAAAAAGCTTTGCGAGGAAGGGATTGAGCGAAGATATCCTCCCGCGGCTTTTGCTGCAGTCGAAAAAAAGTATCCGGGACGCAACCCTTTAGATGTCGTGCGCGAACGTCTGGCGTACGAGCTCAACCTTATCATCTCTAAAGAGATGTGCGACTACCTTCTGATTGTGCACGACTTCATTGCTTGGGCCAAAAATCGTGGCATTCCCATGGGGCCAGGCCGAGGGTCGGGAGCTGGATCGATCATTCTCTATTTGACTGGGATCACTGACATCGAGCCGCTGAGATTCAACCTATTCTTCGAGAGATTTATCAACCC
>Ga0210389_10003274_pt1 | contig 12626 bp, 10 predicted proteins | sample IncBWH28OmetaG_FD_160127 | JGI IMG/M metagenome (GOLD analysis project Ga0210389, IMG submission 160127) | Forest soil microbial communities from Barre Woods Harvard Forest LTER site, Petersham, Massachusetts, United States - Inc-BW-H-28-O ...
TGGCAAGCTCCATGGAAGGCCTGCTGCCGCTCAATCAAACCGCGCAGCTTGTCACCTATGACCTCGCCTATCACGACTACGAGGGCATCGCGCTCGATCATGATGAGCGCCCGCGTCTGCAACGCGCTCTCGGCAACAAGAATCACATGCTGTTGCGCAATCACGGCACCCTGACCGTCGGCCGCTCCGTGGCCTCGGCTTTTGAACGCATGTTCCATCTGGAGCGGGCCTGCACCATGCAGGTTCGCACCCGGATGCTGGGGCCCGTCGCCTATCCCGTCGATCCCGCTGTCGTGGACAAGAACACCAGCCTGCTCGCCAATCCCGAGCGCCAGGAACTGCGCTCGACCACGCTGGTATGGCCGCCGCTGCTTCGCAAGCTCGATCGACTGGACCCGAGCTACAAGAATTGAAAAATCAGGAAATCCGGTGTAGGGTCTCGTCACATACCTCTGCACATCGAATCAAAACGCCGCCCAATCCCGGGCGGCGTTTTTGCGCTTGACGCAGCTTTCGGTGAAGAGCCGCGATTACAGCGCGGCGAGAATTCTCGCCCATGAGCGGATGCCCTTGTGGAAGCTTCTGAGATCGTATTTCTCGTTTGGCGAATGAATATTGTCGTCGTCGAGTGCAAATCCCACCAAAAGCGAGTCAAGACCGAGGGTGCGCTTGAAATCGGCAACGATCGGGATCGAGGCGCCCGATCCCATCAGCACCGCGTCCTTGCCCCACTCCTCCGCCAAGGCCCGCCGCGCGGCCGCCAGCGGCTTCATATTCCAATCGAGCGCAACGGCGGGCGCGTTGGAGTGATCGGCAAATTCCGCGCGGCAATCTCCGGGCAACCGCGCGGTGACATAGTCGCGGAAGGCTTTGCGTATCTTGTCGGGATCCTGTCCCTCGACCAGGCGGAAGGAAACCTTGGCGGAAGCTTCCGCCGGGATCACCGTCTTTGAACCCTCGCCGGTATAGCCGCCGACGATGCCGTTGACGTCGCAGGTCGGGCGCGAGGAGATCTGCTCGATCAATAGACGGCCCTTCTCGCCGGCCGGGATCGACAAGCCGATCGGTTTGAGAAATTTTTCCGGCGTCAGATCGAGCTTCCGCCACTGCTCCAGAACGTCTGCCGGCAAATCCTTCACGCCATCATAGAAGCCCGGGATCGTGATGCGGCCGTCGTCATCGAAAATGCCGCCGAGGATGCGGGTCAAGACACGGATCGGATTTTGCGCGCCGCCGCCGAAGATGCCGGAATGCAGATCGCGGTTGGCGGCCTTGATCTTCACCTCTTCGTAGACGAGACCGCGCAGCGACGTGGTGATCGCCGGCGTGTTCCGATCCCACATGCCGGTGTCGCAGACGAGCGCAAAATCCGCCGCGAGATCTTTCTTGTTCTTTTCCAGAAACGGAACGAAGTTTTTCGAACCGACTTCCTCTTCACCTTCGATCACGATCGTCAAATCGATCGGCAGCGAGCCGGTCACCGCCTTCCAGGCACGGCACGCTTCGACAAAGGTCATTAACTGTCCTTTGTCGTCCTCCGCCCCGCGCGCGACGATGATTTTCCGTCCGTCTGCATGGTCGGTCACCGCGGGCTCAAACGGCGGACGATGCCACAGGCTAAGCGGATCGACGGGTTGCACGTCGTAATGGCCATAGAACAGGGCATGCGGCCGTCCGCCGCCGCTCGATTTGCCATTGCCGTTGAACTTGGCGACGACAGCCGGGTGGCCCGCGGTCGGCCTTACCTCGCTGGTGAAACCGAGTGAGGCGATATCCTTCGACAGGTGATCGGCGGCCGCCTTGCATTCGTCTGCAAAGGCTGGATCAGCCGAGATCGACTTGATCCGCAGCAGCGTAAACAATCGCGCGAGGCTGTTGTCGAAATCCGCATCAATGCGCTCAAGGACCTTTTGGAGTTGTGCGGCGTCGGCCATTTTCCGATCTTCCATTGGTTCGGGCTCTCTTGTCTTTATTCTAACGCATTCTAGGTCCGCTGCCGGAAGCGGACAAGGAGCCGGCCAGAGCAGCATCTGGGGGAGCGGTCGAGGAACCCGCCTTGTCTTCCGCCGGATGCAGGAGATGCCAAGCCAGGCCAGCGACCAACACGGCGGTGGCAAGAAAATTGTTTCCGAATGCCTGCAAGTCATGCGGAAAGATCGGAAGCGACAGGCAGACCAGAACGCCAGCGATCACAAGCAAAATCCCCGTTCCCCGACGCACCGCCCCACGGGGATCATAGGCCGCCCGGTGCAGCAGAACGGTCAACGGAAAGAACAACCACATGAAGTAATACTGGCGCGCCAAAGGTGAGGCCACGGTCATGAGACAAAACAGGATGCCGAGTTCCTCGGCATCCGAGCGGGGCGTCCTGCGCACCCTCGGCGGCATCACGGCGATGAAACCAAGGCCGATGATGATAGAAACGCCGACCACGACCCAGTTGGCCGTCTTGAAGTCGAGATCGAGCAGATTCATGGTGGCCGGCGCCTTCGCCGCATTGTCCTGGTTATAGTTGACCGGACGCGTCAGGCGATGGGTGACAGCGATCAGGGACTGATTGACCCACGACCAATTCTGCTCGCCCCGCTGTCCAAACCCCTGCTCCGAACTCGATCCGACCATTCCCTGGTACCAGGTCTTCAGTTCGGAGAGATTATGCTGAAAGCCGCGCACCGGGGCGGGAACGGCAAACAGGAAAACGGCCAGAAAGATCATCGTGCTTGCGGCCGATGCCCATTGCCGCCGCCACACAAGATAGGGAAGCACGGCAACCGGAAAGACCTTGATCGCGGTCGCCAGCGCAAACAGACTTCCCGAGCTCCAGGGCCGGTTGTTTTGCAACAACCAGAACCCCAGCAGCATCAGCGCCAGCAAAACGAGATTGGGCTGGCCGAGATCGAACATGTCGTAGATGAAAGAGATCGTGACGATCGAGGGCAACGCAGCGAGCCACGGATTCGGAACCCTGCCGTCACCCGTCATGGCGTTCGAAAGCTGCGCCGTCATCCACCATGCGGCAATATTCAACGCGCACAGGCAAAGATAGAGCGGGATCTTGCCGAAAAAAGCGGGGACCGCGAGCAGGATTGCCGACAGCGGCGGATAGAGAAAATCGAAGATGGCATTGGGATCGTGCGGGTAGAGATCCTTCCCCTGCAGAATCTGCTGGCCGGCCCAGAACCAGAGCGGATAGTCCTTGGTCTTGCCGTGTCCGAAGATTTCGGGGCCGAGAACATCCGCGGTCAGCACGAGACAGCAGATCAGGAACAGGATATCGAGCGGCGCTCGCAATGACGGAAATCTCAGCACACGTCGCTTTCTGAAAATTGAAGGAAGATCACAGCATGTTGGAATCGGGTCACCAGGACACTATCGACGCAGCAGCCCGCCGAGCGCGCCACGCACGATTGAACGGCCGACCGACCCGCCAATCGAACCGCCGACGGACTTGCCGAGATCGGCGGCCACGCCGCCGACGACCTTATTGGTGACCGAACGCGTAACATTGCGCGCAATTAGCTGGCCCGTCGACAGCCTGCCGCGCGGCGTGTTGGTGCCGAAAATGGTACCGACAATGCTGCCGATCTGGCTGAGAATCCCCCCGCCCCCTCCGCCGGCCGCCGTGGCCGAGACACGCTTTTGCAGCGTCTCGTAAGCGGATTCGGAATCGATCGTGGTGTCGTATTTGCCCTTTACAGGGCTGTTGTCGATGATGGTCTTGCGCTCTTCCGGTGTGATCGGTCCGATCCGCGCGGTCGGTGGGCGGATCATGACCCGCTCCACCATCGCTGGGATTCCATTTCCCTCCAGAAACGACACCAGCGCCTCGCCCTTGCCGAGCTCCATGATCACCTGCGCGGTATCGAGCTTCGGATTGGGGCGGAAGGTCTGGGCCGCCGCCGTCACAGCCTTCTGGTCCCGCGGTGTGAAGGCCCGAAGCGCGTGTTGCACACGGTTTCCCAATTGAGCGAGCACCTTGTCCGGTACGTCGACAGGATTTTGGGTGACAAAATAAATGCCGACGCCTTTCGAACGGATCAGCCGCACCACCTGCTCGATCTTGTCCATCAACGCCTTCGGCGCGTCGTTGAACAACAGATGGGCCTCGTCGAAGAAAAACACCAGCTTGGGCTTGGGCGGATCACCGACTTCCGGCAGTTGCTCAAACAGCTCCGAAAGCATCCACAACAGGAAAGTTGCGTACAATCTCGGGCTCTGCATCAGCTTGTCGGCGACCAGAATATTGACCATGCCCCGGCCATCGCGACCGGTGCGCATGATATCTTTCAAATCGAGCGCCGGCTCTCCGAAAAACTTGTCGCCTCCCTGGTTTTCCAGCACCAGAAGCTGACGCTGGATGGTTCCCACCGTCTGTTTCGATACATTTCCATACTGAGTGGTCAATTCACCGGCACGCTCGGCGATAAAAGACAGGATCGCCCGCAGATCCTTCATATCAAGAAGCAGCAATCCCTGTTCGTCGGCAACTTTGAAGGCGATGTTCAGTACGCCCTCCTGCACATCATTCAGGTCCATCATGCGCGACAGCAAAAGCGGTCCCATCTCGGAGACGGTGGCGCGCACCGGATGTCCCTGTTCGCCGAAGACGTCCCAAAACACCGTCGAAAACTGATCCGGCTGAAAGGCAAGCCCCATATCGCCGGCTCGCTTCAATATAAAATCCTTGGCCTCTCCGACCTCGGATATGCCGGACAGATCTCCCTTGATGTCGGCAGCGAAGACGGGAACGCCGGCGCGCGCGAACCCTTCGGCCATCACCTGCAGCGAGACGGTCTTTCCGGTTCCGGTTGCACCGGTCACCAGCCCGTGCCGGTTGGCTAACCCAAGCGTCAGCCTGGCCGGCTGCTCACCTTTGCCGATAAAAATCTTTTCAGCCGTATCGGCGGTCTGACTATCGGGTGTCGCCATCGCATCGCCTCGTTGTGCGCGTCAAGGCGCGTCCAAGCACCCCACTTATAGTGCATGTTGTGAGGCGAGTGAAACCTGTCAACGAGCGAATGAGGAATGGAATCCATTTCGTTTCGCGGCAATTCGACGCGAAATCAGAGCCAACTCTTGCATTGCTGCAACACTTGCGATGCGATTCACACACACGGCACCGCTGATCGCTTGTAATTCGTCGCGCGGAAGATCAAGATAAATCCTGAGTAGGGATCCGGCGGATAAGCCGGCCGAGGACGGGGCGCAATGGACGAGCTGATCAGATGGCTGACCGCAAAGGTCGGTATCGAAGATGCTGTGGCCGAAAAAACCATCGGTATCATTCTAGGTTTCCTTCGCAACGAAGGCCCGTCCGACAAGGTCCAAGCCTTGATCGACAAGATTCCCGGAGCAGAAGCTGCGATCTCCGCTTCTGAGAGCGGCGGAGGTTTCGGAAAATTGATGGGCGGCGGCTTGATGGCCGTCGGTACTCGCTTGATGGGTCTTGGCCTCGGCATCGGCGACATCCAGAGCATCGCGCGCGAACTTTTCCGGTTCGGTGGAGACAAAATCGGGGCGGATCAGATGCGCGAGATCATCTCGGGGACTCCCGGCCTTAATCAGTTCGCTTAAAAGCAGATTTCACATCGAAAAATCATGACATATCCTATTTCCAAGATTGACGGCCTTCCCACCTTCGCAGCCAGCAAACTGAAATCGCTGGGCATTCGCACCACCGATCGTCTGCTGGAAGCGGCACGGACCGTGAAGGGGCGCAAAGCGCTTGCCGCGAAGACGGGTATCAGCGAACAGCAATTGCTCGAATGGGCGAATTTCTCCGACTACATGCGGGTCCCCGGCATGGGCAAGGCAAAGGTCGCCCTGGTGCGCGCCGCCGGCGTTCCCACCGTTCGTGAGCTTGCGCTGCGAAACCCGGCACGCCTTGCGCAGAACATGAAAGAAGTGAACGTCAAACGCAAACTTGTCCGGATCATGCCTTCCGAAAAGTCGGTCGAGCAGTTGATCGCTAAGGCCCGCAAGCTTCAGCCCAAAATTACCTACTGACGGTCACCTGCTGATCCAAAACCTTGCTTCGACACGCTCGATCGGGCTGCCGGATCGTGCTGGCGCGGGTTGCGATCTCTTGACTCCCTGCTGGGGACCTTGCAAAGCGACCGCATGATCGCGACCTCGCCCAGAACCGCCCCCGCGGCCGCCTCGGCGGATCATCGAACTTGGCCGGAACGCCTGTCCAAGCCATACCCGGTTGTGATGGGGGTCTTGAATGTCACGCCGGATTCATTCTCGGACGGCGGACGTTTCCTCGCGCCCGAGCGCGCGCTGGCGCAAGCGCGGCGAATGGTCGCTGAGGGCGCCGACATCATCGACATCGGCGCCGAATCCACCCGCCCCTATGGCTCGCAGCCGATCTCCATCGACGAAGAGATGCAGCGCCTGCAGCCGATCCTGGCCGATGTCGTTGCGCTCGGGATTCCCGTCTCGATCGACAGCATGAAACCGGCGGTCGTCGCCTGGGCCCTCGATGCCGGAGCCGCCATCGCCAATGACATCTGGGGTCTGCAAGGCGATCCGGACATGGCAAAGCTTGTCGCGGCGCGCTGTTGCCCGCTCATCATCATGCATAACCGCGACCGCGCCGATCCGGAAATCGACATCATGACGGATGTCAGTGAATTCTTTTCGCGTTCGCTTGGGATCGCAGCGCAAGCCGGCATTTCGCGTGACAATATTGTACTCGATCCCGGCATCGGCTTTGGCAAGACGCAAGAACAGAGCATGACGGTGCTCGCCCGGCTGGAGCATTTCAATACGTTCGGCCTGCCGCTGTTGGTCGGCGCCTCGCGCAAGCGCTTCATCGCCACAGTGTCGCCGGCCGAGCCGGATCAGCGGCTTGGCGGCTCGATCGCCGCGCATCTGATCGCAGCCAAGGCCGGCGCGCGGATCATCCGGACGCATGATGTGTCGGAGACCGTCCAGGCGCTGCGTGTGGCCACGGCGATATGGGATAGGGCATGAGCGATACGATCTTTATTACCGGCGTCGTCATCCACGCCCGCCATGGTGTCATGGACCATGAAACCGAGGTCGGGCAACGTTTCGTCATCGACCTCGAACTCTCTGTCGATCTTTCGGAATCCTCACGCACGGACCGCCTGGCCGACACCGTGTCGTATTCCAATGTGGTTACGACAGCGACCGCAGCCTTCAAGGACGCCAACTACAAATTGCTGGAACGCGCGGCCGGGGCCGTTGCCGATGCGGTGCTTGCCGCATTTCCGAAGGTCAGCGCCGTCAAAGTCACGGTCCACAAGCCACATGCGCCGATCGCGGCGATCTTCCACGACGTCGGCGTGGTCCTGATCCGGACGCGGAGCTCTAAATCAGCATGATCTTTTCGAAAAACCGGCTCCCACTTTTTCGGATCATGCTCTGATGGCTCATGCCCTGATCGCGCTAGGCGGCAATGTCGGCGATGTCCGCGCCACCTTCCAGAAGGCGATCGCCAATATTTGCGGCATGACGCAGGGAGTGCTTCTGGCGCGATCCTCCGACTACGCCACCCCGCCATGGGGCGAGGTACAGCAGGAGCGGTTCATCAATGCCTGCATCGAAATCGACACCAGCCTCGATCCCCACGCATTGCTTTTCGTGCTGCAGAAGATCGAGTCCAAATTCGGCCGCGACCGAACGACGGAGAAGCGCTGGGGACCGCGCACGCTCGATCTCGACTTGATCGCCTATGATGACGTTGCGATGCAGAAGCCGGAACTGACGCTGCCCCATCCCCATCTGTTCGAGCGCGCCTTCGTGCTGGTACCGTTGGCCGAAATTTCGCCCGACCGGGTGATCGCCGGACGCGGCGTCGCATCAGCACTGGCCGAGCTGTCCACAGAGGGAATAGAGCGGTTACCGGACCCGGTTTAAGACCAAAACTCCGTTTGGCTTGGCGGTCCGCCCGTGGCAATTTCGGCGCTCAATGACGGCTTTTGGAAATGACATCGCCTGACGACCTGACCTTTGCCGCGGAGTTTGCGCCCGCGACCTATGACGACTGGCGCAAGCTGGTCGACGGCGTGCTGAAAGGCGCGCCGTTCGACAGGCTGATCAGCAAGACCTCCGACGGCCTGACCATCGATCCGATCTACCGGCGCGCCCATAATGCGGCCCCGATCGCAGGCCGGCCGGTGGCTGCCCCCTGGCAGGTCATGCAGCGGATCGATCATCCCGATCCGGCCGCTGCCAACGCCCAGGCGATCCACGAGCTTGAGAATGGTGCAAGCGGGCTTGAAATCGAATTTGCCGGCGGGCCAGGCAGCCGCGGCTTCGGTGTTGTCGATGCGACGCCGGAAACGCTGAAGCGGCTGTTGGACGGCGTCATCTTCGACGCCGGAATTTCGATCGCCCTGCATCCGGTGCTCGGAAGGCAGAATGCCGGCGAGAACCTCGCCACCATCATTGAAGAACAAGGCTTCGATCCGGCCAAGGTCGACCTGCGTTTCAACTACCAGGCACTCAGCACGATGGCCGTGCGAGGCCACGCTCCGGCCGCATGGGGTGAGATGATACTGCCGTTTGCCGGCGTGGTCGGCGGCCTGATGGGCCGGGGTTTCAACGGTCCGTTCGTCCTCGCCGACGGACGCGCCGTGCACGATGCGGGTGGATCGGAAGCCCAGGAACTGGCATTCGCGCTATCACTCGCCGTCGCTTATCTGCGGATGCTGGAAGCGGGCGGAATTGATCTTGACGCCGCCCGCACGGCGATCTCGTTTCGGCTCAGCGCCGATGCCGACCAGTTCCTCACCATGGCGAAATTCCGCGCGCTGCGCTTGTTGTGGGCGCGGGTGGAAACGGCTTGCGGACTTGCGCCAAAACCGGTGTTCGTCGCTGCCGAGACCGCATGGCGGATGCTGACCCAGCGCGATCCTTACGTGAACATGCTGCGGGCCACCATGGCGACTTTTGCGGCGGGCCTCGGCGGGGCCAACGCGATCACCGTGCTGCCCCACACACTGGCGATCGGATTGCCGGATGCGTTTGCGCGACGCATCGCACGCAACACGCAGCTGGTTCTTCTGGAAGAGTCCAATCTGGCGAAAGTATCCGATCCAGCCGCCGGCTCCGGCGGCGTCGAAAGCCTGACGCAAGCGCTTTGCGAGACGGCGTGGTCGCTGTTCCAGGAGACCGACAAGGCCGGTGGCGTCTTCGCGGCGCTCCAACAAGGTCTTATTCAAGGCAAGGTTGCCGCCACCCGCGCAGCGCGCGAGGCCAATATCAGCAGACGTAAGGACGTTCTGACCGGCGCCAGCGCATTCCCCAATCTCAGCGAAGCTCAGGTTGCGGTTCTGGATGTCGAGCCGGTCGAGTTTGCACCTTCGAGCGCTGCCGCCATCAAGTTCGATCCGTTATCGCCGATGCGGCTCGCCGCACCGTTTGAACGCTTGCGCGACCGCTCCGATGAAATCCTGAAAGCCAAGGGAAGGCGGCCGAGGGTCTTCCTCGCCAACCTCGGCACGCCTGCCGATTTCACGGCGCGTGCGGCCTTTGCGAAGAACTTTTTTGAAGTCGGAGGGATCGAGGCCGTGGGATCAGAGGGCGCTGCCGACCCGGCGGTGCTTTCGGCCGCCTTCAAGGCCTCCGGCGCGGTGCTGGTCTGCATTTGCTCGTCCGACAAGGTCTACGCCGAACAGGCCGAACGAGCCGCAAAGGCCCTTCAAGCCGTTGGCGCAAAGCATATCTATTTGGCTGGGAGAGCCGGTGAACAGGAGGCCGCGCTTCGCGCCGCAGGCGTCAACGAGTTCGTCTTTGCCGGAGACGACGCGCTGGCCATCCAGCAACAAGCCTATCGGCTCGTGGAGAGCACATGACCGACGCAGCAAAACCCGTTCTGACCGGAGGCTGCCAATGCGGTGCCATCCGCTTTGCGCTTTCGGCGGCGCCGGGCAAGATCAGCATCTGTCATTGCCGGATGTGCCAAAAGGCATCCGGCGCGCCCTTCGCCTCCTTTGCCGAGATCGAGAAAAGCGATTTCGCCTGGACCCGCGGCAAGCCGGCCGCGTTCCGCTCCTCTTCGATTGCCGAACGCGACTTCTGCGCCGCTTGCGGCACGCCGCTCTCCTTCCGCCGCATCGACGGACCCCGCATCGAGATCATGACCGGCACCTTCGACCGGCCGGATCGTCTGGTCCCGACCCGGCAGTACGGCACTGAAGCGCGGCTCGGCTGGGTGGTCGCGATCGCGAACCTGCCAAGCCTGAGCACGCTGCAGAACTACGGTCAGGAAAAGCTTAACGGTATCGTCAGCCATCAGCATCCAGACCATGATTAAAGGATCTCAACAGCTTACGAGGCGTTCCGGACGTGATAGATTTGAAACCGGGTTTTGGGTTCTCGATGTCGTATTGTGTGGTATTTGCGCGCCCTTTGAATTTCTTGCTGGGCTAATGGTCGTAGGCATTGCGCGGTCGTTCTCCGGGGCCATGCAAACCCGAAGCAAAGGGTTTGATGATCCTGTCTACAAGAAGAATCTTCAAAGGTTGATCGAGAGGAACCGCCAGTTTGAGGAAGAGAGGAATGAGCCGCATTCCTGATTTCAGCGCAGTCGCCTTCGAGCCCGTCGCTCTCACTGCGACCAGCGGCAATGTGGAACCGTGGCTGACGCCGGAAGGCATTCCGGTGAAGCCGTGCTACTCGGAGAGTGACCTCGAAGGCATCGATTTCCTCGAAACCTGGCCCGGCATCGCGCCCTACCTGCGCGGCCCCTACCCGACCATGTACGTCAACCAGCCCTGGACGGTCCGGCAATATGCCGGCTTCTCCACGGCCGAAGATTCCAACGCCTTCTACCGCCGCAACTTGGCAGCGGGCCAGAAGGGCCTTTCGGTCGCCTTCGATCTGGCGACCCATCGCGGCTACGACTCCGATCATCCGCGCGTTGCCGGCGACGTCGGCATGGCGGGCGTGGCGATCGATTCGATCTACGACATGCGCACGCTGTTTGCGGGCATTCCGCTCGACCGGATGAGCGTGTCGATGACAATGAACGGCGCCGTACTGCCGATCCTGGCGCTGTTCGTCGCGGCCGCCGACGAACAGGGCGTGCCGCCGGAAAAGCTCTCGGGCACCATTCAGAACGATATTCTCAAAGAGTTCATGGTGCGTAACACCTACATCTACCCGCCTGCGCCCTCGATGCGGATCATCTCCGACATTTTTGCCTACACCTCGCAGCGGATGCCGAAATACAACTCTATTTCCATTTCCGGCTATCACATGCAGGAGGCCGGCGCGACGCAGGATCTCGAGCTTGCCTATACGCTGGCCGACGGCGTCGAGTATTTGCGCGCCGGGCTCAAGGCGGGGCTCGACGTCGACCGCTTCGCGCCGCGGCTGTCGTTCTTCTGGGCGATCGGCATGAACTTCTTCATGGAAGTCGCCAAGATGCGGGCCGCCCGGCTGCTGTGGGCGAAGCTGCTCAAGCCGTTCAATCCGAAAGACCCTCGCTCGCTCTCGCTGCGCACGCATTGTCAGACTTCGGGCTGGTCGCTCACCGCGCAGGACGTCTTCAACAACGTGATGCGCACCACGATCGAGGCGATGGCGGCCACCCAAGGCCACACCCAATCGCTGCACACCAACGCGCTCGACGAAGCCCTGGCGCTGCCGACCGATTTCTCCGCACGAATTGCGCGTAACACCCAGCTCTTCCTGCAACAGGAAAGCGGCACTACCCGCATCATCGACCCCTGGGGCGGCTCATACTATGTCGAGCGGCTGACCCGCGACCTCGCCGCCAAGGCCTGGGGCCATATCCAGGAGGTCGAGGCCCTCGGCGGCATGGCGAAGGCCATCGAGGCCGGGGTGCCAAAACTCCGGATCGAGGAGGCTTCCGCCAAGACGCAAGCCCGGATCGATGCCGGCAAGCAAGCCGTGATCGGAGTCAACAAGTACAAGCCGGTCGACGAGACGCCGATCGATATTCTCAAAGTGGACAATTCCAATGTCCGGCGGCTTCAGATCGACAAGCTGAAACGGCTGAAGGGCGAACGCAGCCAAAAGGCCGTCGACGAAGCGCTGGCCGCACTCACGCGCTCGGCCTCCGAAGGCAACGGCAATCTGCTGGCGCTCGCAATCGACGCCGCGCGCGCCAAGGCCACCGTCGGCGAGATTTCAGACGCTATGGAAAAGGTGTTCGGCCGGCACCGCGCCGAGATCAAATCCATCACCGGCGTCTATAAACGCGAGGCATCCGCCATGTCCAACCGGGTCGAGAAAGTGCAGGCGCTGATCGATGCGTTCGAGGAAGCGGAAGGCCGCCGGCCGCGCATCCTCGTCGCCAAGATCGGCCAGGACGGCCACGACCGCGGCCAGAAGGTGATTGCCTCGGCCTTTGCCGACGTCGGCTTTGACGTCGATATCGGGCCGCTGTTTGCGACCGCCGACGAAGCGGCGCGGCAGGCGGTCGAAAACGACGTGCATATCCTGGGCGTGTCGTCGCTGGCGGCGGCGCACCTGACCGCCGTGCCGGAGCTGAAAGCGGCGCTGAAAAAGCAGGGCCGCGAGGACATCATGATCATCGTCGGCGGCGTGGTGCCGCCGCAGGATTACGACGAACTTTACAAGGCGGGTGCCGAGGCGATCTTCCCGCCGGGCACCGTGATCGCGGA
>Ga0210389_10003275_pt1 | contig 12620 bp, 11 predicted proteins | sample IncBWH28OmetaG_FD_160127 | JGI IMG/M metagenome (GOLD analysis project Ga0210389, IMG submission 160127) | Forest soil microbial communities from Barre Woods Harvard Forest LTER site, Petersham, Massachusetts, United States - Inc-BW-H-28-O ...
TCACCCAGATGACCCGGCGTCGCTTCGCTATCCTTCAGGTCCGACCCGCAAAATATGGCAGAGCCTTTCCGTCGTTGCATCAGGATTGCCCATACAGGGTCCCATCCATCCGGACGTTCTCCGGCGCCCAAAGATGCAATCTGGCCAGGTGCGCGGCCGATGAAGATCCGTCGCCCATGACCCTTCGGCACGCTGAGAAAAAAAACGTGGTAGGGCGGTGCATCGGAAGCCGCCGATGCTCCTGCCACAAAGGGCTCCCCGTTCTGGCGCTCGCGCATGCGACCAAATCGATCCCCAGTGAAATCGTAGCCACCGGATGTTGATACGTGATCGCTTACGAAGAGGCTTCGTCTTGTAAGCACTGAGTCCCCAGACTTAACCTCAATAGACAGCCGTCCGGGGCAAATAGCAGCGTCGGGAATTGAATACCGACCGTCCTGCTGTGCCTGAAGGCGTGTGCCTCCACAAAAGACGCCGGCGTCGTGGATGTCGCCATCGACGACCAGTTGAGGCAATCCGAAGGTGAAGTATTGATTGCTCGTACTACGAACGCCGTTTTCGAATGAGAGCCTAACAGTTGAGTTAAATGCAAGCGACGGAAAGCGTTTCCGAACGAGCGCGTCGCAGGTAGCGCCGTTTGAATAGTAAAGTCTCCAGCCAATCGGAAGGCCGGACTGGATTCCCAAATCGACAAAATCCTTGCATCCGGATTTGCCCCACTCTTCAATTGCGGATGCCGCGGTGTTATTACAAGCCAGGTAGAATGGCCTTTCCTTTTGGAGGCGCGGGACCTCGACGATTCCTGGGATGGAATTCGCACTCCCGTCCTCAAATAGCCTGACCTCCGCAGCCGGCAAACGAAACCTCCACCCCAGATCTTCTGCTCGGCCGGAACAACCCGACAGCCAATCTATCCCGGTTGGATCGAGTGTTGCGCCGCTGCCTTCAAGCATCAATTCGCTCGACCAGCCCATCACATAGTCGAGGCACTTTAACCGCTCGCTGACACCTGTAAGGGAAAGGACGATACCTTCGTCTGGAATGTCGTGGCTGCTCTTGCATCGGATAGCGAATTGAACACGACGTCCAATACGGTCTAACCGTCCACAGAGACGGAGGGTACTGTAGATCTGTGCTTCGTGTCCATCTTCAGCAACGAATTGTCCGTCCCATTCGCGCAATTCTTCGAGCACGGTCGATATTAAAAGGTCGCGAATATCGGCGGTTCCCTGGGCTGGCGTTTCGAGCAACTGAAGAGTTCGAGGACGAAGCCGATGATGACCTCGTGCGAGAAGCAGCGCGGCAAATTGTTCGTCAGAAGGCGATGACGTTGGATCAAGACCGGCTTCGGCGAAAATTGTATGCAGGCGCTGCCTTTCCTGCTCACTGAGGATGACCTGGGCGACTGGAATTCCGACATTGATCCATCCTCCCGCAATGTCCGCCTGAAATTGGCCCAATTCGCCGCGCTTGTCCTCATTTGCCCATGTCTCAAGGTCGTCCCATAGCTCCAGCATCCGATCAAATGATGGATACTGGCCCGCAGCCGGAGCCTCATCCAGCAAACTGCGTAATCGCGGATAATACGCGTGTGGAGCGAAGTCTCCTTCCAATCCGGCCGCCAGGACGAAGAATGCTAGGTATCCAAAATAGGGTGGGTATTGGAGGTTGCGCCCTCTCCAGTCGATCATGGACTGAAGAGCCTTCTGGCAGATGCCCTGTCGAGTAACCCAGGGAGGACCAGCCTTGATGGCCGTCACGAAATCATCACGGAAACCGTTTGCCAGTTGGCCAATATCCTCGATTACCGAGGACGCCACCGAAAGGTGAACACGCCTACCGGCGGCTTCCGGCTTGAAGAAATATGCTGCAAGACGGTCATTCCATGCCAGGTAGTGCACGCGGGTTTCTCTCCATTACCTCGCCTTCGTCGCGAACAAGTTCACGTGTCCGGGCATAAGCGCAGACTTTGTTAAGTGCGCACGATTGGCACAGAGGCGATCTAGCCTTGCATATCTCCGCCGCGAAATCGAGGACACCGTAATTGTGGAGGGCATAATTGTTTTTGGGTAGGATGCCCCACGCTGCATTCCACACTTTCGGGCTGCGCCTCAGTTCTCTGCCGGAATCAATCCCGGTTATCCTGCCAAACACCCTCAGGACATTCGCATCGACAATTGGGACCTTTTCTCCGTAGCTGAAGCAGGCAACAGCACACGCAACATAGAGACCAACATGCGGAAGCGAAAGGAGATCGGGAATTGACCTGGGCAAGCGACCTTCGAAGCGTTCCACAACCGCTTTTGACACAGCCTTTAACGCCCGCGCCCGTTGGTTCTGTAATCCAAGAGGTCGCAAGAGTATCGTCAGCGCCCGCGTTTGCGCCCGCGCGAGACGCTCAGCTGATGGATAACGTGTAATCAGCTCGCGCCAAACCTCTGCGACATCTTCGGCCTTGGTTTGGACGAGCAACAACTCGGCAACGAGCAATTCAAATGACGAGATGCCTGCCGCCCGCCATGGAAAAGGGCGCGGGTGAGCCTTGGCGTATTGAACAAAGAATCTTCTCAGGAGTGTGCCCTTGAGCGGGGGTTCCCCGCCGACACGAGCGCTCCAGAAAATCCTATGCTCTGGCTGAACGAATTGAAGATGCACCAGTGCTTGTGTCATAACCCAAGGTCTTCACGATTGATTTCGCGATCGCCTCAGCGAGTGGCGGCGGTACTGCGTCCGACACGAGCCGAATTTGGTCCGATAGCGTTCCGCACAACTCATACTCCGGCGGAAAACCCTGTAAAAGCATCGCCTCGTAAACGCTGAGGCGCCTTTTCGTTGTGGGGTGGACGTGCACTTCCCTATGCCCGTAAGCCACCGTCCAGCTCGGCGCGTCCCACTTCAGGACCCGGAACGGCCGACCCTTCAGATCTCCCTCTTTCAGAGATCCATCAAAAAAGCGATCTGATTTCGGAACCATGCACCAGTGATTAGGATGAAAGGGGATATCTGCCAGCAAGGCACCTCTGCGGAAAAACACCGGCTTCGGCAATTTCTCGATGAGGTCCCTGACATTCTTTCTCCGTTTGCCGTTCGGCGATGGGAATGTAAATTCAAGTAACGGGAATTTTGAGCGATTCAGCCCCACAATAAAAAGACGCTTCCGAACCTGGGCGACGCCGAAATCGTGCGCGTTCAATTCGGACTCAAATATTCTGAATCCTGCGGCCGCGAACAGACGCTTAAAAAGCTTGAACTGCTCATCATGTCGCTTACGCTTCAGGCCGAGGACGTTCTCAAAAACGAAAAAATCAAGATCGAAAGCCACATTCAGTTCGCGAAGAATTGCTGCATAATTCTTCGAGAGCAGCGCGCGCGGATCATTGTCCCGTTTGTACCCGTTCCCCTGCGAAAACGCCTGACAAGGTGGCCCGCCGACAACTCCTATTGGCTTAATCTCGCTGGACAGCTCCGACAGACGATCCAGTACGTACTTACGCGGCAGGTCAGAAAGGTCTCGCTTGAGGACCCGGGCCAACCCATGATTTCGCTCGTATGTGCGACACGCGGCTGCATTGGCGTCGATAGCGAGGACCGGTGTAAACCCAGCGTTCGAAAAGCCGAGATCAAGCCCACCAGAACCCGAGAACAGGCTGATAACGGGCAGTGTGCATGCGGGTCTTCTCTTGTCGGAATGAAGCCCGTTCCACGCTCCAGTTGTTTTCTTAGCGATCGTCACACCTGTATTCCGTTCGAAGTCTTGAAATGCTTAAAGGATGATTGAACATACCAGATTGCAACATGCCGCGTCAGCACTCCCAACCGTTAAAGGTCGTTCAGTTTGCCAACTGGCAGTTTAGATCGGTTCTTCTTACACAATCCGATAGAGTTCGTAGAACTCGGGCGCGCATAAGGCTTGGAGTCCAAAGGCTGCGCCATCTGCTCTCCGAAACGACGCGATCTCTCGGTATTCTTTTCGGCTTTCCGAACACAAGTGCAATAATGCTGCACGATTTCTATTTGTGTGGACGATTTCCGACGCGGCTTGGGGCAATTCTGTTCGGAATTCAGAACAGGCACCACTACGGCATGGGCTTTCGCCTTCCAAACGTACTGTAAAGCACAGGCAGTACACGATCTACGTAGTTGTTTCCTGAAGGTCTAATGCTTGCCAAGCATAGTGACGATACGTCATTTGACCTTATCCTCGCCGGAGGATCGCGATTCAGCGCCCGGTATAGGCCCTTGACTAAATCGGCTTACGTTTTTTGGCTTGATTCTACATCCCGGCCTCACTTGGATGAGATGAGTTGATTCAGCACCAATACATTCAGCGAAGCAAACCCAGGGAGGCGGCTATCGTTGGTTAGAAAAGAAGATGCTCCCGAATGGATCGCTGTAGCCAGTTGAATAGCGTCTGGGGTTCGTAGACCATGCCGTGCGCGCAGTTGCGCCGCTTCTTCAGCGATCATTTCAGAAACGGGCACCGTTTTCACTTCACTCGCATGAAGAAGAATTTGGCGGTACTGGTCGGCCAACTCTTGGTCTCCATGGCGCATCGGGTGGACAAGAACTTCTGTCAAGGTCAAAACGGACGTCGTGACTCGAAACTCTCCCCGATCAACAGCTTCAAAGAAGGGCCGCACGAAAGGAAGATAAGTCGAATTTTCTTCGATGAGGTAGATGAGAGGAGCCGTATCAAGGCCAACAACTGTACCGCGGAGAGCCTCTAGCCATTCCATGCGGCGCGTTCGCGATCTACGTATTCTTGCGCGTCGATACCCTGCCAGATCTTCTTGCCCAATCCTTGCAGCTTGAGGATGCTAACACGTGATTCCGAAGCGGCTTGAGCACGCAGGTACTCAGCCAACTCCGACATCAATCGAAGCTGCTCAGCCCGACTAAGGGATTCGACGTTCCGCAGGATGTCTTCGTAGGGTATAGCCATAAAATCCGTGTACGCCTTTTGATCATACAAATTCAGGCTCGAAGCGCGCCACTTGCAGAAGGGTGCGGTAGCTGGGCGCCCCATTTCTTTAGATTCTGCCACGAAGCGGCTGACCGCCCAGGGAGTTGGAAACGCTCGCAGTCTGGTCAATTTGCAAGCCTCCCTTCAAGCGGCGGCGTGGGCACGATAATGCACATAAGGCCGTTTCAACGCTGACAGTCTTCTCGTTACAAGCGGCAGAATCTCTGCTGGTACCGCTCTCACTAGGGTAAGATTCCGGCCCCCGCAATTGACCCTAGAGATGAGTGGACTCATGTCCGCTAGCTCTGGGGTCATTTTCTTATGGGGGAGTGGAACCTTATAAAGCCAGATTTCGGCTTGGACGCTGGTTGGCGAGTGGTTGATATTGATCTGGTGTACGTAGCAGCGCAACAGTTCTTTTCGTTCTTCAACAGCCAATCCTTCTTTCCAGGTGTTTGCGAAATCTCCTGAATAGGCCATGATCTTCTCGGCCAAGGTGGCGGCTCCAATCCGCTTATTGGCCCGCTTTTCAACTTCCGCCAATGTTGCTCGGATCGAGTCTCTCTGCGTCTCCAAACCTGCCAAGGCCTGATTCATCGCCTCTGAAAGACGGCCGGAGGTCTTGATCGCATCGATCATATTGGCGATTTGCCGCTGCACTGCTGCCAGTTGCTCTTGCATTTCATCCGCCCGGTTCTGGGCGTTCTCGCCAAATTCCTCCTCTACCATCAAATCAAGCGTTTCACGCACCTCCTCCCGCCACTCAGGGGAGGACAGGTGCTCCACGATGCTGCGCACCACTTCTGTCTCCAGCGCTTCCGTCAGAATGTGGACGCTACGGCATATACTCTTCCCAATACGCAAATAACCGGAGCACGTGTACGTCAGGTAAGAATGACCGTTCCCCTTGGATGGGTGGCCGATCATGCGATAGCCACAATTGGCACAGCGCGCGAGCCCCGTCAACAGATACGGACGCTGAAACGTCCGTCCGATGGTGACCACTTTGCTCTGCCGAATTGCTTGCACGCGTTCAAATAGACCTCGGTCGATGATCGGTTCATGTGCGTTTTCCTTCACGATCCAGGTCTCTCGGGGATTAGCCAGCTGGGTCTTTTCACCGCGCCTGTAGGCTTTGTACGAGCGGCGGTTGTAAATCCTTTCACCGATGTAGGCCCTATTTCTCAGGAGATAGTGCACCATGGTTTTAGACCAATACGCCCCGCGTGGCGCAGGAGTTTTATCGCTATTGAGCTTCTGCACGATCAGGTTTAGTCCAGTTCCTTGTTCGTAGGTTTCAAAGATTGACCGGACGACGGGGGCCTTGGTCGGGGAGGGCGTCCAAACCACGCGGTGAAGCTTGTTGCTCTTCCAATCGCTCGACTTGTCCATCACGCGGACTGGGTTGCCTGCGGGATCGATTTCGAGTCGGTCGTAGCCGTGCGGGGCCGATCCGCCGGCGCTATGACCAAGGGCGCTATGACTTTTCGCACCACGCAGGGTCACCTCAGAAAGCTTCATGCTGTACTCATGGGCTTCGGCATGTTTGACGACTTTAAGCAGCGTGTCACTCAAAGAGCCATCATTCTTAATATCCCCATGCACGTAAATAATCTGAATCCCGCCGTGCTTTTTGAATCGTTGCTCCCAGTAGATTTTTTCGTCCGTTACTAGGCGGCCAAAACGGCTCACATCGTAAACGAGGAGCTTTTGCACGCCATGGTGGCCTGCCTCTGCCAAACGCACCATCTCTTTGAACGTAGGATCGCGCTCTATGGAAAGACCAGACGCGTAGCCTTTGGCGGGAATGAACTCGCGGATAATTTGCCAACCTCGGGCCTCCGCAAACGCGCGGCAATCCCGGCGCTGATCCTCAATGGATAGCTCCTGCCTATTGGTGGACCGTCTATAGAACGCCCAGGCTATTTCCACAATCGGGGTTTCCGTGGTCGCGAAGATAGAGGCGGATCATCGCTCGGCAAATCAGACGGATTGCCGTTTGGTTCATGTCTGCCGTTTGTTCCATCTCCATAAGTTTCACAGACGTAATAATCGGCGGTTTCGGCCGCATCGACACTCTACGTTTTTTCCGCAGTCCATTCAAGACCCTCTTCATTACGAATGTATATGCGCGATGAGCGCACGGAGCGAACATTCTTTGACGCAAATGTCCAGGCCGGTTACAATGCTTCAGATCAGAATGAACGTTGTTTACATTCACTGATCAGCTTAACCACTGTCGCCAGGGGCTATTCATCTACACGGTGCCGAGCGGTATCGTGGCAGCTCACCAGAGATGCGGGGTCATTTGTTTCAGCTCTGGACACACGAAATCTCGCATTTACCCTCAGCGACGATCAATTCGCTAGGACTCACTTCTGCTGATGCGGAGTGGATCTCAGGCACAGCGTGGTGGCGCGTGACGAAGACCATCGCCGGCAGTACCCGAGAAATCATTAGTTTCTTTCCAGGCTTGAGTTTGGTCCTTCACATCCGGTCACGGTGTGCAACCAAGCTCGCCGGTTTTCCCTCAAAGGGGCTTCCGGCCATGCGCAGTTCCAGGACAATAGCGACCACCCCGTCTTGACGATACCCTACTTAGCCCTTCAGATCGGTGATGGCCGTCCGGCCCACAAGACGACAGATTGCGCATATCCTTAGTGAGAGGGATTCCAATCCCTATGACCGAGCCCCAAAACATCACTGAACTGCTCTTCGATCTGCACCAGGGTGATGAAGCGGTACTTACCCGCCTCCTGCCCCTAATCCGTACGGAGCTCCGGCGCATAGCCTGGTCTCTTTTGAAAAAAGAAGGGGCGGCGCACTCCATCGATCCTAGCGATCTGGTTCAAGACACGGCGCTGCGTCTACTTCATCCTGGCGCCGGACCCTGGAATAGCCGTGAACATTTTTTCGCCATTGCGGCCATCAATATCAGACGGCGCTTGGTGGAACACGCGCGAGCACGAAGAGCCAAGAAACGTGGGGGCGGCTCGCTGCAACGCGTACAACTCGAAGATGCGGCGTCGGCGCCGTACCAAGAGGCGTGCGAGCTCCTCGATGTGGACCAGGCGATTCGACACCTGGAGGCCATTAACAAGAGACAAGGCCGGGTTGTCGTCTTGAGAGTATTTGCTGGCATGACAGTGGAGGAAACTGCGAAAGCGCTGGACATCAGCCCTACCACCGTCAAGGACGACTGGACCCTCGCGACGGCTTTTCTGCGCCGGGAGTTGAAGTCATACCGTGATGCGTCTTCAATGGGAACTCATTAGCAAGATCTTCAATGAAGCCGCCAAGCTTGATCCTTCTGAAAGAAGCGCATACCTAGATCGAGTTTGCCCGGATTCCGCGATCCGCGCGGAGGTTGAGTCTCTCCTGGCACATCACAAGCCGGAGCCGCTCTTGGGTGTTTACTCATCCTTCGATGGCGTAGTCCTCGGACACTATCGAATGATTGAACCGATCGGCGACGGCAGTATGGGGCAACTTTACAAAGCGATGGATTTGGACCTGGACCGTATAGTGGCAGCTAAGCTTCTTGCGCCCTGGGTGACCGGCGTAATCGGATTCCGAGAACGGCTCCTGTACGAGGCGAAGTGCGCATCCGCACTCAACCATCCCAATATCGTAACCGTTCACGAACTTGTCTGTGAAAAAGGCGTGGACTTTATCGTCATGGAGTACGTTCAAGGAACGACCCTCCAACGGTTGATTCCGCCGGGCGGTCTATCTGTCGAGCTTGCGCTGGACTACGCCATCGAAATCACAGCGGCGCTCGAAACTGCTCATGCGGCCGGCATCCTCCATGGTGATCTCAAACCGCTAAACATCATGGTGACTGACGACAATCGGGTCAAACTGCTCGACTTCGGCTTAGCGCGTGCGCTCGCCCCTGATCCTGCGGTCGAACAACAACCGCAGCAGTTCGGGACTCGGGCATACATGGCGCCGGAGTGTCTTACGAATCGATCGAGCGATGAACGTTCGGAGATATTCAGCGTTGGCCTAATCCTGCATCAGATGCTGGGCGGCAAACATCCGTTTGGGACCGGTACTCCAAATGAAATCTCGGAGTCCATCCAGCTCGCCGAACCAATGCGGCTACCGGCCAGAGTTCCAGATTGCCTATGTAAAGCAGTTTACCGTTGCCTTGAAAAGAATCCTGAAAATCGGTTTGAATCGATTCAACATGTCATGGTCGAGTTGCAGGACTGCGCCGATGAATGTTACGACGAGAATAATCTCCCTCAACTGCCGATTCTGCCGACACCGGTTGACCAGATCGATGTAAATCAAGCGAACGCTATCACAGCGCAGATCAATTATGCGAACGCCATAAGGAGCCGCAATGCGCTGGACCAGTTGAAGCGCGTGCTAGAGGCCGGAGTTCCAGCGCTGGTCCGCGACGCCATCAGCCACGCCCTAAAAGAAGTCATTCTTACTGTCGAACCCGACACCAACGGAATCGCTCTCTCGATTCGTAACATCAGAAAACAGACACTAAATACACTGAAGTTGGCCGTTGAAGGAAATATCCGCAAGCTTTTTTCAGACGGAGACTTCGAGGCGATCGATCTGTATGGGATGGATTTTTCCGGCGCGAAGTTGTCTGGCCTTTGTTTCCGAGACTGCTTTCTCGCCCACGCAGATTTCAAGGGAGCGGATCTCAAAGGGTGTTCTCTCGCTGGGACTTGGTTGCGAAACGCCAACTTTCTGGGGGCCAATATAGAAGATGCTGACTTCACGGGCGCGGATTGGTTCAATGCAACCGGGCTAAGAGAGCATCAATTGGCATCCGCACAGTTGAGTACCTTCATGGACTGTCCCGCAGACTTGGATAGCTTGCATCATTTCCTTGCACTCCGCTACAGATATTCGTTCAAAGCGTGGGGAATTGCTGTCCAGAGGGAGTTGACTGCGGCCTGGAATGAATACTTGCGACCAGGAGGCTTACGAGAATTCATTTTAGTGTCGCGCGGGAAGCGCCACTAGTGTTTCCTTATGCCTTCGCCGGCGTACACGGAACCGCACCAGCCCTGCAATGTGTTTTCCAAAAAGCCCAATGGGCTACAGTGATTATGGAGAGCCCTATGAGCGGCTTTGGATCACTTGAATCAGGGACACCTCTGCCCCCCGTGAACGCCGATGACTTGAAGCGTGTCTGCTATATGGTCCAACAAGTCACAATGGGCAAACCTGCTGAAGTCGGGGCACAGAGCGTGGGCATCAATGCGGAACTGATTGCTGAGCAATGCGGAGCCGGTGCGGATGTGTTCGCCATCTTTGTCCGAGCTGCGTTGATTCAATATCTGTTCGGAGCGGGATTGCTAGACAAATGGCGCGAAGGCAATGGGCCCAGCGACCCTGTTTTCCAGGTCGGTGCGGCCTACTCGCTGGAGCAGGGCGTCCAAGGGTTTGATCCTGCAGCTTTCATGGAGCGCTTGCGTGCTCTTCCGCTCGTATAGCCACGGTCCTTGGGTTACTGCCGTTGTACGTTAATCTCGGAATCTTGAAACGCGTCCGGTGGAGTCAGAGTTCGAGCCACTAGGTCAGCCGTCGTGGCGCCCCGATCGCCACTTAAACCGAGCTCACTTCAAACTCCTAATGTATTCGACCGTTCCAGCCGCAGTTTGCGCATTTCTAAGTGCGGCCCAGGAGTAAGGCCGGTTGGCCCATAAAAGGCCGAAAGGAAATGTCTCGTGACAATCCAGAACGATCAAGCCGTTCATTCACGCCTCTATCGCGCCCTCGGACGCTGGCTGGTCCTGCTCCTGGCCGTGTCGCTTTGTGGTTTTCCACTCCTGGCGCAATCCCCTTGGGAGAATGCCGTCAACGCGCTCCAAATCTCCTTTACCGGCCCGATCGCCCGAGGCTTGAGCCTCGTCGCGATCGTGGTTGGCGGGCTCATGTTTGCATTCGGCGAAGGCGAGTCCAAGCGCATGCTGGCGGGCATCATTTTCGGCATCGGCATGGCCATCGGGGCCGTCAATTTAATGACCTGGCTCTTTCCATAGACTCCTTATGCCTGGAACGCAAATGCTGCACGCCGTTTATCGCTCGCTGAATAAGCCGCTCACGATTGCCGGAGCCGAACGCGGCCTCTTCTTTCTGGCCTTGATCATGGGCGGGGCCACGTTCAACTTGTTCGGAAGCCTGATGGGTGGGGTGCTGATGTTTCTCCTTCTCTATCTGCTCGCGCGGTGGGCGACGCGAACCGACCCCCAGATCTTACGGATTCTGCTCAATTCCTCTACGTTTAAGACGCGCTACGATCCGGCCAAACGCGAAGCGTTTTCGGTCACCATCAGGAGCCGTCGCCTTGGTTAAAGTGGAACGAGTCCTGAAGGACTATAAAGAATCCGGCGCGTTGAACGCGCTCGTCAATCTCCATGCGGCCATTGATGAACAAACATTCCTGACCAAAAGCGGGGAGCTGGTCACATTTCTGAAAGTGACCGGGGCTGACGCCGAGTGTCTGGAGCCCATGGAACTGGATCAAATCGTCCGGCGATTCGGATCGGCGCTCCGCGTCTTCGACGAGCGTTACCGAATTTATCAGTACCTGATCAAACGTGATTACGGACAAATCCCTCATGAAAGCTCTAATCATCCAGTGACTCGCAAGGCCGTGACAGACCGGATCGACAGCTTGGAGGCCAAAGGGCTCTACCGGCTGGAGATCTTCTACGTCATTGTGCACGGGGCACTGCGGTCAAACTCCAACCTTTTAAGCCGTTTAAGGTCCTGGATTACTGATCCGGGCGCGGCTCTTCGAGCGGCACTCCTTACGGAACGAAAGATAGCCTTACTGGAAGAGGACATAGATCGCGCTCGGCATGAGCTCGCGCACAAGGTTCAGAATTTCACGACACAGCTTCGGGACTTCGTCGCGATAGCTGTATTGAATAAAAACGGAGCCTTTCGCTTCGTTCGAGGCCTGCTTAACTATGCGTCGCATAAAGCAGAAGGCCCTGGGCTGGCCTATGACCAGTACGTCGATTTCCAGGCATGCAGCTCGGCCTTAGAGTGCCACCGGGACCACTTGCGCCTGGATGATGACTTTGTCGAGGTCCTCACGCTGAAGGAACCTCCGGCGCAGACCCATGCCCATTTGCTCAAAGCCCTGCAAGAATTGCCCGCCCCATTCGTGGCCGTCACCGAATGGAAGCGTGCCAGCCATCATGCCATGCGCCGCTTGATCCAGTCAAAGCGCAGACACTTTCACAATTCTAAGGCGTCGCTCGTTAATTACCTAGGGTCCGCCGACGTAAAGCCGAAGGACATGCTGATTGACGATTCGGCTTCGGCGCTTGTCAATGAGCTGGGTGCCTCACTTGAAGATATCGAGGTCAAGGGCGGCTTCTTAGGCGAGTTCTCATTGAGCATCGTCCTTTATGACCGGGATCATCTCCGGCTGCGGCGATCCGTCGCTGAGTGCTTTAAGGTGTTTTCCGCTATTGATGCCCAGCTCACGGAAGAGCGGTACAACCTTTTGAACGCCTATCTCGCTACGCTGCCCGCCAACCACGCCTTCAACTTGAGGAAGATGTGGATCACAAACGCCAATTACTCCGATTTCGCTTTTCTCTTTGCCCCTTATGTTGGCGAGTTGCGCAACGCCCATCTTGGAACCGAGTACTTGACCATCTTTGAA
>Ga0210389_10003276_pt1 | contig 12619 bp, 13 predicted proteins | sample IncBWH28OmetaG_FD_160127 | JGI IMG/M metagenome (GOLD analysis project Ga0210389, IMG submission 160127) | Forest soil microbial communities from Barre Woods Harvard Forest LTER site, Petersham, Massachusetts, United States - Inc-BW-H-28-O ...
CCTCCTCGCAGGCATCGAGCTTGCGCGAGGCGACGACCACGTCGGCCCCGGCCTCGGCAAGCCCCTGCGCGATGGCGCGGCCGATGCCGCGGGAACCGCCGGTGACGATCGCCACCTTGCCGGACAAGTCGTGAAGTTCTGTGAAAGAGGTCACTGGCTGATTCTGGCACGCGTTCTCAAAAAAGAGAACGGTCTTCCCGAATCTTGTAAACCCTGGTTCCGCTGAGCGGAACGATCCGCCGCCTGACCTGGGACGCGACGGCAGCCCGCTGACGGGCTGGCAGTGCGGCGGGGGGCCGGAGTCGTTTGGTAAAAAATGCTCGCTACGTGAGCTTCGCGATCTCGGCGACGGTGAATCCTAGCTCACGCAGCACGGGCCCGGTGTGCTCGCCAAGGCCGGGAACGGGGTCCATCCGCCAGTCCCAGCCCGCCACCTCGGGAGGCGGCAGCAGCCCCATGATGGGCCCCACGGGCGACCCGACCTCCCGCCACCGGTCACGCTCCAGCAGCTGAGGATGGCTCAGGACGCCGGTCGGCGAGTTGAGCCTGGCGTGGCCCAGTTGCGCGGCCTCGGCCGCCTTCCGGCACTCGGTGACCGGCAGGCTCGACAGCGACCACGGTGATGCCGGTCAGGGGGCGCACAGCTCCTCCAGGAGTCCTCGGGTGTACTCGTCGAGCACCTGCGTAACCGGAATCTCTGGGTCCAGCATCCAGGTGGCCTCCATGCCGTAGAGGAACGCGAGCACCTCGCGCGCCTTGAGGTCCGGATCCACGCCGGCCCGGAACCGCCCCGCCTGCTGGCCGCGCTGGATGCCCTTCGCGATGCTGGCAAGGCCAGACCGGTACCGGCGCAGGAAGCGCTCGTGAAGTGGCGCGGCCGGGTCAAGGCTCTCGCACAGCAGCACGATGAACATGCCGACCATGCCGGGCGACCGCTCGAACCTCCTGCGCACGCCGCGCAACTGGGCCTCGAGGTCACCGTCGAGGTCGGCCACGGCCTCGTCCCGCGCGTCGCGGGCGTCGAGCACGGCGTGCAGCAACTGCTCCTTGGACTGGAAGTGGTGCAGCAGGCCCGCCGTGCTCATCCCGGCTGCGCGGGCGACCTGGCCGAGCGTTGTCGCCCGGCCGCCGCCCGTCGCCAGCATCCGCAAGGCCACCTCAAGGATGTGCTGCCTGCGGTCCTCGCCCTTGGCGAGCAGCGTCTCGTAGGGACGGCTCACATCCTTACTTGCCGGACCACACCGGCGGGCGCTTCTCCGCGAACGCGATCGCGCCCTCGCGGCCGTCGGCGCTGCCGAAGACCGAGCGCGTCTCCTCCTCGGTGCCCCAGCGGCGCTCGCGGATGAGCTTCTTGGTCATCGCGAGCGCCAGCGGCGCGTTGGCCGCGATCCGGTCCGCGAGCTCGATCGCGGTGGTGATCAGCTCGCCGGCCGGGGCCACCGCGTTGATGAGGCCAAGCTCCGCGGCGCGCTGCGCCGGGATGGGGTCTCCGGTGAGGCCCAGCTCGAGCGCGATGGCCAGCGGGATGCGCTGCGCCAGCGTGGTGCCGCCCCCGGCGGCGTACAGCCCGCGCTTGACCTCCGGGATGCCGACCTTGGCGGTCTCGGCGGCGACCATCAGGTCGCAGGCGAGGGCCAGCTCGAAGCCGCCGGCCACCGCCGTGCCGTTCAGCGCCGCGATCACCGGCTTGCTGATCCCCTCGTGGTAGAACCACGTGAGGGCGCTCATGTCGCCGCCCTTGGCGAAGGACTTCAGGTCCATGCCCGCGCAGAACACCGGCCCGGCCCCGGTCAGGATGACGACCTGGACCTCCGGATCGGCCTCCGCCTCCTTCAGCGCGTCGGAGATCGCCACCCGCAGTTCGGGGTTCATCGCGTTGCGGGCCTCGGGCCGATTCATGGTCAGCAGCGCGATGTTGGCGTCCTTGCCGACCCGCTCGGTTAGCAGGATGCCTTGGGTGATGTCGCTCACCGGGACACCTTCTCCTTGCTGAACGCCGCCTGCGCCCGCATCCGGTACTGGGCGATCTTCTCCTCCGCCGACGGGTTGTGGTGGCTGCGCGGCTGGATGGACACGTCGTGGCCCTCGACCGACTCGCGCAGGGCGCCCACGGTCGCCTGCTCCTTAGGCACGTGCTTGAACGGGTCGAACTGGTACCAGCGCATCGCGTTCTCATAGGTCATCTTGTTGATGTCCTCGTCCGGCACGTGGTGCTTGACGAAGTCTGCGTGCAGTGCTTCAGGTGCCGCGGGCCACAGTGAGTCGCTATGCGGGTAGTCGCACTCCCAGGCGATGTTGTCGATGCCGACCTCGTGCCGCAGGCCGATGCCCACCGAGTCGGTGATGAAGCAGGTCAGGAAGTGCTCGCGGAACACCTCGCTGGGCAGCTTGCCGCCGAACTCGGCCATCGTCCAGGTCGAGTGCATCTCGAAGGTCCTGTCGACCCGCTCCAGGAAGTACGGGATCCACCCCGTCCCGCCCTCGGACAGCGCGATCTTGACGCCAGGGAACTCCTTGATCACGCGTGACCACAGCAGGTCGGCCGCGGCCGAGACGATGTTCATCGGCTGCAGGGTCATCATCACGTCCGGCGGGCCGTCCGGCGCGGGCACCGCGATCCGGCCGGAGGAGCCGATGTGGACGTTGAGGATCGTGCCCGTGTCCTCCAGGGCGCGCCACATCGGGTCCCAGTGCTCACTGTGGAAGCTCGGGAAGTCCATGACGGCCGGGTTCTCGGAGAAGGTGATCGAGTGGCAGCCCTTGCCGGCCACCCGCCGGATCTCCTTGGCCGTCGCCTCCGGGTCCCAGATCATCGGCAGCGCCATCGGGATGAACCGGCCGGGGTAGGCACCCGCCCAGCCGTCGATGTGCCAGTCGTTGTAGGCCCGCACCAGCGCCGCGGAGAAGTCCGGGTCGTCGGTCGCGAACAGGCGGCCCGCGAAGCCGGGAAAGCTCGGGAAGTTCATCTGCGCGAGCATGCCGCCGGCGCTCATGTCCTTGACCCGCTCGTCGACGTCGTAGCAGCCGGGCCGGATCTCGTCCAGGCCCTGCGGCTCCAGGCCGTACTCCTCCTTGGGGCGGCCCGCGATCGCGTTCAGCGCCGAGTTGGGGATGGTGTACTGGCGGAACTTCCAGACGTCGGTGCCGTTGTCCAGGTGGACCATGTGCGGGGCGTCGTCTTCGTACTTCTTGGGGAGCCGCCCCACGAACATGTCCGGCGGCTCGATGACGTGATCGTCCACGCTGATCAGGATCAGATCATCGCGATCCACGGCAGCCCCTCTCGCTCTTCTTCGCGCTGTTCGCGCTCTTGCTCTGCTCTGCTCTCCGTAACAGGAAACTAGCTTCTCCAGTTTGGAGAATCAAGACTCCGGCTGCTCGTGGGCGCGCTGTGACCCCCGCTTGCGCGCCAGCAGTGGAAACATGATACTCATTGAGGAGAATCTTGTTCTCATAGCTTGTTCTCATAGCTTGTCCCACAGGCTTGTCCCACAGGCAGGAGGTGCTCGCCAGTGACAACGCTCCGCGCCGCGGGCTTGCTGGACATCGACGCCGGCGAGATCGTGCGGCCAGGCATCATTCGCATCGAGGGCGACCGGATCGTCGCCGTCGGCGATGCTGTTGCCTCCGGCTCCTCCGGCGAGGATGTCATCGACCTCGGGGACCTCATCCTGCTGCCGGGCCTCATGGACATGGAGGTCAACCTCCTCATGGGCGGTCGCGGCGAGACGATCGAGTACTCGCCGATCCAGGACGACCCGCCGACCCGGATGCTCCGCGCCGTCGGCAACGCCCGCAGGACCCTGCGGGCCGGGTTCACCACGGTGCGCAACCTCGGCCTGTTCGTGAAGACCGGGGGCTACCTGCTCGACGTGGCCCTGGCCAAGGCGATCGACGCCGGCTGGATCGACGGCCCGCGGGTCATCCCCGCCGGGCACGCGATCACCTCGACCGGCGGGCACCTCGACCCGAGGGCCATCTCCTCCATGATGCCGGGCGCGCTGCCGATGACGGTGGAAGAGGGCATCGCCGACGGCGTCGACCAGGTCCGGTACGCGGTGCGCTACCAGATCAAGCACGGCGCCCAGCTCATCAAGATCTGCGCGTCCGGCGGCGTCATGTCCGACAGCGGTCCCGCAGGCGCGCAGCACTACTCCGATGACGAGCTGTACGCGATCGTGGACGAGGCGCACCGGCGCGGGCTGAAGGTCGCCGCGCACACCCACGGGGCGGAGGCCGTCCGGACGGCCGTCCGGGTGGGCATCGACTGCGTCGAGCATGGCTTCCTCATCGATGACGAGACCATCGAGGCGATGGTGAAGGCCGGGACCTGGCTGGTGCCGACCCAGGCCCTCACGGAGTACATGGACATCTCCAAGGCGTCGGAGGCATCCAAGGCCAAGGCGGCGGAGGTGTACCCGCGGGCGCGGACCTCGGTGAAGGCCGCCGCCGACGCCGGGGTCAAGATCGCGCTCGGCACCGACGCGCCGGCCATCCCGCACGGGAAGAATGCCAGGGAACTGGTGGTCCTGGTGAACCGCGGGCTGACGCCGCTGCACGTGCTGCGGGCGGCGACCGTCAACGCGGCCGAGCTCATCGGCAAGGACGACCGGGGACGGCTCGCCCCCGGACTGCTGGCGGACATCATCGGCGTTCCCGGCAACCCGCTAGAGGACATCACCGTCACGCAGGACGTGCGGTTCGTTATGAAGGGCGGAAAGGTCTTTGACCGCTAGAACTGCTACCACCCGGGGGGGCGACTCCCCGTACCCCCCGAGGACCGACGACATCACCGAGATCAGCCAGACGCTCGCTCGCTACGCGGTGACGCTCACGCAGAACGATCTCGACGGGCTCATCAGTGTCTTCACCCCGGACGGCACCTACAGCGCGTTCGGTGACGTCTACCCGATGTCGGAGTTCCCGGAGCTGGTCGCCGCCGCGCCGAAGGGCCTGTACCTCACCGGCACCTCGGCCATCGAATTCACCGGCGAGGACACAGCGACCGGGACTCAGCCGCTGTGCTTCATCGAGCACTCGACGCACGACATGAGGATCGGCTACTACAAGGACACCTACCTGCGGACATCGGATGGATGGCGGTTGCGCACCCGGGCCATGACGTTCATCCGGCGCAACGGCGAGCACAACTCCGGCATCCCGCACGCGCACAAGAATGCTTGACGCAGCCTCCTTCAGTACCGCCTCCTTCCGGGCCGCCGTCCGGGGCTGGCTGGACAGCCACGACCTGACCCCGCGAGCCGACGTTTCGCTCGGCGAGTCGATGGACGCGGAGGTCGCCCAGCTCAGCCGGGTCCGGGCAGCCCTGTACGAAGCCGGCTGGATGCGGTACGGGTGGCCGGAGGTGGCCGGAGGCCTCGGCGGCCCGGTGCTCTTGCGCGCGGTGCTCGGCGAGGAGGTCACGGCCCGCGGCCTGGCCCAGCCTGGCTACTACTCGATGACCGAGGTCCTCGCGCCGACGATGATCGCGTACGCCCCGCCGGCGCTCGCCGCGGAGATGGTGCCCCTGCTGCTGAGCGGCAAGGAGCACTGGTGCCAGGGATTCTCCGAGCCCGGCTCGGGCAGTGACCTGGCGTCGCTGTCGACCCGCGCGGTGTCCCGCGGGGACGACTGGGTGATTACCGGGCAGAAGGTGTGGACGTCGCTGGCGCAGTACTCGGCCCGGTGCGTGCTGCTCACCCGGACCGGGCCGGGGCAGTCGTCTCCCGGGGGGGCGAACGGAGCATCCCCCCGTGTCCCCCCGCAGGCCGGGATAACGGCGTTCTTCGTGGACATGGACACTCCTGGCATCACGGTGCGGCCGCTTCGCACGATGCACGGCGTCGACGAGTTTGCCGAGGTGTTCTTCGACGAGGTCGTCGTGCCAGGCTCGCGGATGCTCGGGCAGCCTGGCGACGGCTGGCGGCTCGCCTCGGACCTGCTGCCGTACGAGCGCTCGACGTGCTTCTGGCACCGCAATGCCTACCTCTTCGAGCGCCTGGACCGGCTGGTGGCCACCACCCCTGAGCCGGATGAGGCCGCCATCGGGTCGGTGTACCTGTCGCTGTACACGACGCGCTGCCGGTCGCGGGAGACCCAGTACCGGCTTGCGGAGACCGGGACGCTGGGGCCGGAGACGTCGGTGGACAAGATCCTCCTGCAGTCCGGCGAGCAGCAGCTGTACGACACGGTGCGGGACCTGCTGCCCGGCGAGGTCGAGCTCGACGAGTCACCCTGGCGCGAGGAGTTCCTGTACTCGCGGGCATCCACGATCTACGGCGGCACCGCCGAGATCCAGCGCAATATCGTCGCCCGTCGCCTGCTCGACCTGTGCAAAGAGTGAGGGTTTCATGGACTTATCAGGGGAACTCGAACTCCTTGCCGAGAGCCTGCGCAAGGCGATGACGTCGGTCGCGTCCGGGCCGGAGCTCTACGCCGCGCTGGACGAGTTCGGCTGGCAGGATCTCCTCGCCGAGATGCCGGACGTGGCAATCCCCCTGGTCTTCCGGCTGCTGGGCGAGACCGGAGCGCACGCGCCGGTGCTGAACGACGTGGTCGAGCCGGGCCAGACGCCCTCGCTGCCGTACGCCGGCGGCGCTTGGGTTATCTGGCAGCGCTCGGACATCCCCGGCACCGCGCTGGAGATACCTCTGCAGCGGGTGCCTGAGGCCGGAGTCGTTCTGGCTGAAGCACTAGCCTCTGGCCGGCGCGCCATCGGCTGGTGGCTGCTTGGCAGTGGCCGGGCCATGCTGTCGCTGGCCCGGCAGCACGCGGTGGACCGGGTGCAGTTCGGCAAGCCGATCGCGTCCTTCCAGGCCGTCCGGCACAAGCTCGCGGAGACGCTCGTCGCGCTCGACGGCGCCGAGGCGGTCCTGCGTGCCGCTGGGGACGATGACCTCAGCTCGCTGCTCGCCAAGGCCGCGGCAGGCCAGGCGGCGCTGCTGGCCGCGAAGCACTGCCAGCAGGTTCTCGGCGGAATCGGCTTCACCGCTGAGCACGCGCTGCACCATCACGTCAAGCGCGTCCTTGTGCTCGACGGCCTTCTCGGCAGCGCGCGCGAGCTCACACGTGAGGCGGGCCGCCGCGTGATCGCGACCGGTTCCGCTCCCCGTCTTGTCGACCTGTAAAGGAGAGTCACGTGGCAGACACCCTGGACAACCTTGGCGCCGGCGGCCTGCGTTTCGAGCGCGAGGGCTCCATAGGCTGGCTCTACATCGACCGGCCGCACGCCCGCAACGCCTTCACCCCGGCCATGTACTTCGGCATCAAGAAGGCGGTCCACCTCGTTAACTCCGACCCGGACCTCGCGGCACTCATCATCACCGGTACCGGCGACGTGTTCGCCCCCGGCGGCGACCTGGGCGGCCGCATGGAACCCGGCGACGAGCCGACCCCGCCCATCGGCAAGGACATGCTGCCCTTCCTGACGATCCGGGACAGCCGCGCCCCCGTCATCGCGGCCGTCAACGGCATCTGCCAGGCCGGCGGCCTGCTGATCGCCATGCTCGCCGACATCTGCGTCGCCAGCGACCGCGCCACCTTCCGGGTCCCCGAACTGCTGCGTGGCATCCCCGACGCCACCTATGCCGCCGTGCTGCCCGCGCACGTCGGCATCGCCGTGGCTCGCGACCTGCTGCTGTCGTCCCGTCGCTTTGACGCCGCGGAGGCCCAGCGGCTCGGCGTCATCTCCCGCGTCGTCCCGCATGAGGAGCTCCGCGAGGCGGCCCTGCAGGCGGCGAAGGAGATCCTGATGGCGCCCCCGATGACCCGCATGATGGTCAAGACCATGCTGAACCAGCGATATGGCTACTTCGACTACCAGACGATGTTCTGGGCGCTGGAGGAGTCTCCCGAGCCCCGCGAGGGCATGGCTGCCTTCATGGAGAAGCGTTCGCCGAGCTGGGTTCCGGCGGAATTCGCGAAGGGCAACGGCGCGCTGTAAGGGACTCTGGATCGTCATGCAAAACGACGTCCGGAACGGCAGTCCCCGCAGCCCCGGCGGTGTCAGGGAGATCCGGAGGCGGCGAACGCCTCGCGGACCTGCGCCACGACATACTGCGGGGTGCCGAAGATCTCATCCCACGTGAAGTGGGCCACCTGGTAACCAGCCGCGCGCAGCTTCCGGTCCCGCGCGAACTGCTTCTTCAGGTCCTCCGGCTGCGCAAGCTTGCCCAGGCCGTCTGCCTCCGCGATCGTCTGGTACTGCCGCCAGTAAAAGTCAACCCGGAAGGTATCCCGGAAGACCGGGATAGTGGCCTGCAACTGGGGTGGCTCCAGGCCCGCCGCCGCGAACGCAACCCGTGCCACGGACTCCAGCACGGACTCCGCGTTTCCGTCGCTGAATCGCACCACCCGCGCGGCCTTAGCGATCCCGGGCCACTGCTTGCAGGTCTCCACGATCGCCATCAGCTCGGGCTTCGATGTCCTGTTCCTGCGCAGCGCGCAGTCCGCGATCGCCACCCCGGCTTGGAACGGTGATGTCCGCGCCACGTCGATGACGGTCCGGCTGACGTTGGTGAGCGATATCCCGAAGGCACCGGTCAGCTGCCAGTCCGGAACAGGCACATTGTGGACCACGACCCCGGTCGATCTCGACCTGACAATGCGCCCTGGGGAGCGACGCGTTACCGATACAAGATCCTCGGCAGGCGGGAAGACCATGTCCAGCCCATGGATCCGGGCAGCCGAATGATGGCTGGCGATGACGTCGAATCCGACGGCGGCCTGGATCGCCCTGACGCGCAGCGCGTGCAACCGCCGAGGGCTGCCGGCGGCGTCGCTGACGGCCTTGCGGGTGGCGTAGACCCCATGCCGGAACTGCACGAGCTCCCCGGACCCGGCCAGTGACTGCAGCTGTGCCCGGGTTACGCCAATGTCCCGCCACTGCGCGGCGGTAAGCACGGTCGACTCACTAACCGCATCCGGAACCTTCCGAGCCGCCACAATTGACATATTGCACCCGCCATCGGCACCCTGCGGCGACTTCGCATCACTTTTGATGGTAATGCCGCCCGATATGAGCGTTATGTCCATGCAAAAACGATGCGAAGTCGCGGGTGGTGGTGCCGGCGGTGGTGCTGCGGGGGGCCGGCGGTGGTGCTGCGGGACCGGGTTGCGGGGATGAGCTGCGGGAGGTGGGGACGGCGTCACCGCCGCCCCCCCGGGACCGGATTACTCGGCGTTCTTGGCCTTCTCGGCCTTCTCGCTGACCGGGGTCCAGAACGCCATGCTCATCCTGGCGGCGTCGAACGGCGCGCCGGCCATCCGGATCTCGCCGGACGCGACCCCGGCGCCGATCTTCGCCATGACCTCGTTCGGGTCGCCCTCGATCTCATAGACGGTGACGTAGCTGAACTTCACCGGCTTGCCCGCGTCGCTGTCTAGCTGCTGGTGCTTGAACCGCTGCGCCGACACCACGCCCGGCACGTGCGCCAGCACGTCGGGAATGTGCGTGCCTTCGTACCACTCGTTGAATTCCGCATCCTGCTCCGGCGACGCTGGGTTGCCGAAGACGATGTAAAGGTGCTTCTCAGTCATCTACGGAGCCATAACCTCGATAACGGCGGCGCCGCCCATGCCGCCGCCGGCGCACATGGCGGCGACGCCGATGCCGCCGCCCTGGCGGCGGAGCTGGTGGATGAGCGTGGCGAGCATCCGGCCGCCGGTCGCCGCGATCGGGTGACCAAGGGAGCAGCCGCTGCCGTTGACGTTGACGATCTCCGGGTCGATCTCCAGCAGTCGCACGCAGGCGACGCACATGGACGCGAACGCCTCGTTGATCTCGAACAGGTCCACGTCATCGACGTCCAGGCCGATCCGCTTCAGCGCCTTCGGGATCGCCTTCACCGGCGCCGACCACGTTACCGCGGGGTCCACGCCGACCGACGCCCAAGACCGGACGACCGCTAGCGGCTGCAATCCAAGCTCGGCAGCAACCGCGTCGGAGGCGACGACAAGCGCGGCCGCGGCGTCGTTCGAGCCGCAGGCGTTGCCGGCGGTGATGGAGAACCCCTCGATCTCCGGGTGCAGCACCTTCAGCCCGGCGAGCCTTTCCATCGTGGTGTCGCGCCGCGGGTGCTCGTCCACCGCGAACAGGCCGTGCGGCGTCTGGATCGGGACGATCTCCTCCTTGAAGCGGCCCTCGTCAATGGCGCGGATGGCGTTGCGGTGCGAGCGCAGTGCCCACGCGTCCATCTCCTCGCGGGACACGTTGGCCGCGAGGGCGGCGCCCCAGCCGATCGTGAGGGACATGTCGAAGTTCGGCGCGTCCGGCCGGTTCGGGTGGGTCGGCGAGTACCAGTCGGCCCATTCCTCGCTGCCGTCCTCGGCGCGGCGGCGGACCTTCGACCGCGGCGCCGTCGACCCCGATGAGGTGCCGCCGGCGATGATCAGGTCGTCCATGCCCGAGCGGATGGAGCCTGCGGCGGCCGCGACCGCCGACAGGGACGCCGCGCAGTGCCGGTTGACGGCCAGGCCGGGGACGTTGACGAGGCCCGCGGTGATGGCCGCGTGGCGGCCGATGACGCCGCCGCCGGCCAAGCCCTCGGCCATGATCACGTCGTCGATCCGCTCCGGGTCCAGGCCCTCCGCGGCGGCCTTGATCACGTGCTCGGCTAGATCGAACGCGGTAGTGTCGCGGAGCGTGCCCTTGCGGGCGGTTCCGATGGGCGTCCGGAGCGCGGACACGATGACAGCTTCGGGCATGTACGGCCTCCAAGTCACACTCGGCCCTCGAACACCCGAGGCCGAGAATGCTATTCTCTTTTAAACAGAGTATCACTCGCAAGATTGGGAGACCTGGATGCAGCTCTCTGGTTCCTCCGCGGTCGTGGTTGGCGGCACTGGCGGCATGGGCGAGGCCACCGCCCGCCGCCTGCACGCGGCTGGCGTCCACGTCGTGATCGCCGACGTCAACGACGACAAGGGCAAGGCCCTGGAGGCCGAACTCGGCGTTCGCTACCTCCACACCGACGCCGGCAGCGAGGAGGACGTCAACGCGGCGTTCGCCGCCGCCGCCGAGCAGGGCCCGGTGCGGGTCTGCGTGGACGTCCACGGCGGGCCGGCCGGGGGTGGCCGCCTGCTGGGCAAGGACGGCTCGCCGCATTCGCTGGACGCCTTCCGGCTGACCCTGGAGTCGTACCTGATCAGCCCGTTCAACGTGCTCCGACTGGCGGCTGCCGCGATCAACAAGAGCGAGCCGTACAGCGAGGATGGCTCCAAGGGCGTCATCATCCAGACCGCGTCCATCGCCGGCTTCGAGGGCCAGATCGGCCAGGACGCCTACGGCGCGTCCAAGGGCGGCATCATCGCGCTGACCCTGATCGCGGCCCGCGACCTCGGCGCCGCCGGCATCCGGGTGAACGCCATCGCCCCCGGCCTCATCAGGACGGGTGCCTACGGCGACCACGCCGACTACATCGAGGCCGCCCTGGCATCGCACATCCCGCATCCCAAGCGCATGGGCCACGCGGACGACTACGCGAAGCTCGCGATCGCGATCGCCGAGAACGACTACCTGAACGGCGAGGTCATCCGCCTCGACGGCGCGCTGCGCTTCCCGCCGAAGTAAGGCACCTCCGGACGGCATCGAGGACCGCGCCGCCTGACGGCGGCGCGGTCCTCTTCCGCATCCGGACCGGGCCTGTGTGCCCTGGGTGCAGCTGCGTGCAGGCTGCGTGCAGGCTGCGTGCAGGCTGCACGCAGCTGTGTGCAGGGTCACACGGATCTGGCAAAGACGCTGGTACTTGGGTGAATGTTGACCCTCGACCCAGACCAGCTGTGAGATTATGATTCTCACAAATAAGACTTGACGTTCCCGGAACACGGAACGATGGTTTCCGCTCGCAAGGAGGCACGGGTGCAGGCCGACGAGGACCGCAAGAAGAGTCGCTACCAGTTCGACAGGCACACCCCGGAGTACCGGCATCAGTTCGCGGCCATCACCGCCGAGATGCAGTCCAAGTGCCCGATCGCGTGGAGCGACACCTACGACGGCCACTGGGTCGCCGCCTCGCACGAGGCGGTGTTCGAGCTCGCCCGCTCGGCCGAGAACCTGTCCAACGACCACGACATCAACAACGAGCGGCGCGGCTACCGGGGCATCACGATCCCGTCGCCCAAGGAGAACAAGTTCCAGGGCGGCTTCCTGGAGATGGACCCGCCCGCGCAGCGGCACTACCGGCAGGCGCTGAACGCGTACCTGTCCCCGGCCGCCGTCGCCCGCTGGGTGCCCGTCATTGACGAGGTGGTCCGCGCGTCGCTGGACGAGAAGATCGAGACCGGCCGGATCGACTTCGTCGATGACCTCGCCAACATCGTGCCCGCGGTGCAGACGCTGGCGATGCTGGGCATCCCGCTGAAGGACTGGACCATCTACTGCGAGCCGGCGCACGCCGGCGTGTACACCCCGCCGGACTCACCCGACCGCGCGCGGGTCACCGAGATGGGCATGCAGAGCTTCATGGGCCTGTACCAGCGGCTCACCGAGATCAAGGAAAATCCCCGCCCCGGCCTGATCCACGCCCTCGCGACCGCCGAGATCGACGGCGGGACGCCGTCGGACCTGGAAATCTGCGGCGTGCTGATGCTGCTCATCGGCGGCGGCTTAGACACGACGACC
>Ga0210389_10003278_pt1 | contig 12617 bp, 12 predicted proteins | sample IncBWH28OmetaG_FD_160127 | JGI IMG/M metagenome (GOLD analysis project Ga0210389, IMG submission 160127) | Forest soil microbial communities from Barre Woods Harvard Forest LTER site, Petersham, Massachusetts, United States - Inc-BW-H-28-O ...
AGGCGCGGGCTGGCCGGCGCTGACCGGGGCCACCAGTTCCGGCGTGACAATCACCAGTAACTCCGTGTTCTCCCTGAGACGCGATTTCGACTGAAACAATTTTCCCAACACCGGGACGTCGCCGAGCAAGGGAATCTTGGAGACGGTTTCGGTAAGAGAGTTGTCGATGAGGCCGCCAATGGCGAAGCTCTGCCCCGCCGAAAGCTCAATCTCCGTACTGACTCTTCTCATCGTCAAAGCCGGGACCGTGAATCCCTGAACCACAAGCCCGTTGGTGAAATCGAGCGCGCTCACCTCGGGTTCGACCTGCAGACGGATCGTCCCGCGCGGCGTAATCGTTGGAAGGAAGTTGAGCCGGACACCGAACTCTCGGAACTGGATCGTCACGGATCCTATGCCATTGGAACCGGACTGGAACGTCGGGTAAGGGAACTCTCCGCCGGCGAGAAAACTGGCAGGTTTGCCGTTCATGGCGAGCAAATCGGGTTCGGCGAGGACTTCCGCGAGCGATTTCCTTTGAAGTGCCTGGATGGTGGCCATCAGATTGAGATCGGGACGGAAGAAGAAGAGATTCAATGCGTCCGAAAGCGTCGCTGCAGGGCCCGAACCTGTGCCGCCGCTGGTGCTGTTGACGATGTGCGGACCCGAGAATTGCTGCGTCGAAACCGAGCCGATCGTATTCGTCGCGCCGGTGCTGACGAGGTTCATGCCGAGGTCGAGACTCGCGTTGCGATCGATGGTGGCGAAGCGCACCTTGAGCAAAATCTGCTGTTCCTCGAGCGGCACATCGACATAAAGGAGGTTGACGGTTCGCCCAAGCGTCGAGGCAATGGCGACGGCGCGATCGGCGCTGACCATGTCTTTGACTGTTCCGTGCAGAAAAGCTGTTTCGTTCGCATAGCTGAGCTCGACGTTCTGTCCAGGCAACTCGCGTTCGAGTTCGCGTTTGACGGCCTCGGCGCGGTTAGGAGGCCCGGAGTTTGGCGCCTTCACCGTGACGTCGAAGAAAAGCCTGCCGCCGCCGTGCTGCCAGATAATCATGCTGGTTACGCCGGGAGCTTTGGCATTCAACAGAACCTCGTGTAGCCCGATTGCGCTGGCTTCAGCGACATCGCCAGAACCTACGGCGATCCGTTCGATCGCGAGCGGGCTTTCCACAAGCTGAGATTTGCCGGCGATCAAAGACAATGGCAGCGGATTGCTCTCCGGTTGGGGCGTCTCGGCAACGAGCGCTGGCGGGACCAGTATTGCGAGCTCGATTGCTGCGAACGCGATCACCAGGACCCGGACGCAAGCGCAGCAGGCTCTCATTGACTTTCCTCCTCGGCGGGAAACCTGACCTCGGTTCGCTTCTGGCCGTTCAGCACTTCGATGGTTGCCAGCTTCGGAGCCGGCGGGCGAGGCGGTTGAACAACCGGATCGTGCTTTGCAAGAGGGACGGCGTTCGAAGGGGTTGCAGGCGAAACTCGCCGCGTGCCGAACAGATCGGCCATCGAGCTTCCCGGCGGCGCGGTCAATTCGACATCCGCAGGGTTGCGCAGGACCAGCTGGATGTGCGTCTCGTTGCCGGCCAGGCTGAGAGTCTCCGCCTGCCGTGGCGTAACCAGAAGATTGACGACCTGCACCTGCTGGGGTTTGCCTTCGCGATCCTTCTCGATATTGACGCCCGCGGACAGAACCTCGATGTTCTGCAGTAGTGTCCGGACGGCCGGGCCGACACTGGTGGCCTCCCCCGGCGGAGCGCCGGTGATAAGGACATCCACGCGCATTCCGGGAGTGACAAATCCCGCCACGCCGACGACGTCGTTGACGCGTACCGCGCAGGCTCGCATGCCTGGCGGAATGGTGGCGGCGAGGCCTGCACCCGATCCCGCGCGTGCCAGCCGGTTCTCTGCAATGGGTTCACCCTCATATATAGGAGAAATCACGCCACGGTTCATGGCCTCGGATTTCACTGCAATCGAACCCTTCGGGGGAGTGCCCGGCCAGTCGGCTATTCTCAGGTCAGCCTCCTGGATCAATGCGCCGGTTTCGAGTCCCCGGACAGCCACTAGGATTCTGGATGTCGGCGAACGCCGACGGCTGTTCTGCGAGCCGGCCAGCGAGTAAACAACGTAGCTTGCGGCGGAGGCCATTATCAGTGCGCAGATCAGAACAGCGGCTAAGCGGCCTCGCATAGACCTCGCCGGGGGCCCTCCTTATGCCGGCACTCCTCGCGAAAGCAGGTCGACCTCCAAAGGGGCATCGGCGCGATTGGCTGACAAAGCAGTATTTTGCCGGCAAATGAGCCAGAAGCCTGTGAACTCTCGTGCACACCTCAACAAAAAAAGCGAACGGAAGTGGACAAATGAGCTAAAGTCGACGCCGCATTCCTCGATATATGAAATAGTGACAACCAGAGTGCTGCTGAAATCGCGTGATCCGGAACTTCAGGAGGCCCTCACCACCTTACCGGGAGTCGAAGTGATCCTCGACCCGCGCCGCAACGGACCCAGAGAGCTGTTTTTGCGCAGAAAGGGAGATCTTGGTGTTTTGGACCTCGATCTCCACCCGGAACCCGACCAGCTGGAATTTCTGGAGGAACTACGCGACCTCGGTGTGCCCGTGGTTGTCTTGGCGGAGGACAATCCTCGGAGAAAGGGCGAACTGGCGCGGAGGGGTGTCGAGAGCTTTCGCCTGGCGCCCATCGTCGCGCAGCCGCTGAATCGTCTGGAATGCCCCACCCGGCTGGGCGAGGGCGAGACGACGGCGCAGCGGGCCGCGTCCGTCTGCAAAGAGCTGGTGGGATCGGGCCCCGAATCCAGAGCCGTTTACGAAATGATCCGGCGCGTTGCCACACTCGACGTGTTCGTGCTCATTACCGGTGAGAACGGAACCGGAAAAGAGCTGATCGCGCGCGCCATTCATTCGCTGGGCAACCGTAAATCGCGCCAGTTCGTTGCGGTTTCGTGCGGGGCTATTCCGGAGGCACTGATTGAGGCCGAGTTGTTCGGCAGCGAAAAGGGCGCGTTCACCGGAGCGGCCGCGCGGCGCGTCGGCTATCTGGAGGAAGCGCGCGACGGAACGTTGTTGCTCGATGAAATCGCCGAGCTCAGCCTGCACACGCAAACCAGGCTGCTGCGGGTACTCCAGGAACGGGAGTTCATGCGTCTGGGAAGCAGCGTTCCCGTTCCACTGCGGGCACGTATGCTATTCGCCACCAACCGGAACCTGCGGCAGATGGTGGACGAGGGCGCATTCCGCGAAGACCTCTATTACCGGCTGAATGTGGTCGGAATCCATTCCTCTCCTTTGAGGGAACGGCGCGAGGATATTCCGGAACTGGCGCAGCATTTCCTCGACAAGTATTCGCGCATGTATCGTAAGCACATCAACGGCATCCATCCGGATGCTCAGGCGCTGCTCTCGTCTTATGATTGGCCCGGAAACGTGCGCGAACTGGAGAATGCCATTCAGCGCGCCATCGTTCTGAGTGACAACGATCGCATCGATCCCTGCAGTCTGCCTGAGACAGTTCGGCAATCGAGACCAGACCTCGCGCCGGAGGCGATTGCGGGAACTTCGTTCGAAGACCAGTTGCGGGAATTCAAGGTAAAGCTGGCGATCGATGCCGTGAAAGATTGCAATGGCAACAAAACTCTCGCTGCGCAGAGCCTGAATATATCCCGCACCTATCTGCATCGTCTGATTCGCGAGCCGGAGGAGGAAAACTCGGCCGTCGCGGCGGCCTGATCTGGCTTCCCCAGTATTTGTCAAAACGGTTCCAAAGAGTCCGTGCACACATTTGTCCGATTCGCCGAAATCATTTGGCGGTTGCGGGAAACAACAGGTTGAGATCAGTCACATTGCCGATCAGGAACTCGCGGCCGCCCGTATAGACGGTTTCGAGCTTGCCGGCAGGAAAACGCGCACGCACGCGGCTCATGTATTCGCGATATTCGGAATCGCCGGCGGGCAATGGAAGCAGGACGAAACGGCGAAAACGCTCGACAGGCAGCCGGGCCAGGAGCTGCGTATCCCCATGCTCCATGGAGAACACTTTGGTTCCCGAGTTCAGGCGCACTTCGGGAAATTCGACCGTACACCAACCCGGCAGGTAGTACCCCGCATGCCGGTAACCGAGAAAATGCGAATCGAACCCGACAATCATGGTGTTGCCGGGTGACGCCACTTTCGGAAGCGAAGTCAATGTCGAGCGGAGCTCCATTTCAAAACGGCGCACCGCCGTCCAGGAACAGTACACAGGCGCGAACAGGAAGATCAAACTGTTCGCCGCGGCAAGTCCGAATAACAGCGCGGCCTTTGCTTTACTGCTTAGAACCGAGGCCTGGTACCATTCCGAGGCTTTCCATCCAAGCAAGGCAAACATCGGTGGGGAGATCACCAGAAGATAGCCGCTGTTGACGAATTTCAGAAAGACCAGGGTAAAGAACAGCATCGCGGGCGCGATCCAGACCCATACAAACGCCCGCAGCCTCGGAGACCGTATGTCATTCCGCCGTAGAAATGCAAAGGCTGCCGCGCCGCCGAAGCAGAGAATGAGAATGCCGCCGATGGAGAAGAACCGCGCGAGCGAAGTGGCGGGCGACGAATTGAAGACGGTCTGTCGCGCGGGAACGGCAAGCCAGGCCGAACGCAAGGATGACCACCAGGCATACCAGCCTCCGCTTTGTTTCAACATGGGAACCGCCCACGCGCTGACCGCAAGGACGAGCGCGCCCGCTGCGGTTAATAGTCCCGCGCCAGCCATTCGGCCGCGTATGAACATGGCCGAGAACAGGAGCAGTGGGCCCAGGAAGATCGGGAATGACGGCCGGAATCCGGCCGCGATACCCACGACCACCGCGGCTGGCATTATCAGCACCGCACGGCCGCGGCAGAGATTCCAGCAGAGATAACCCGTCAGCGCCGAGAAAAAGGCTTCGACCGAATAAGTGAGCGCCACGGTCCCGTGAAACCAGGCGAGCGGCGAGAAGACGAACATCATACCGGCGAACAGGCCGGCGCGCCCGCCGAACCACGCTTGCGCCAGCGCGTAAATCAGGACGACCGCTCCGCAGCTTGCGGCAACGCCGATCGCGACGAGCGCCGCATTGGCGTCATGCATAAAGGCGTTGACCAAACGGCCGGCGCAGACATAAAGGAAGTAGCCAGGCGGATGCGGCTGGTGGACCGTCGGATCAAAACGCCTCATTCCCAGCGCGAAGTTCACGGAATCGATGTCATAAAGGGAGTGGCTCCGAAAGGGGACTCGTGTCGCGAGTACGAGAGCGGCCAGGAACGCCGCATCAACAGTGTCCCGGAATAATTGCGGCCGGAGCATGGGCGATTCAAAGATAGCGGAACAATCGGCTCACTGTTGTCAGACCCGCTTCTGAGTGGTAGTAGATGAGAGTTTACGGGGACGTGACGCGGTGTTAACGCCAGTGAACACGGACCCGCAAAATTCCGCTGAGACGAAATTCAAGCTGCGGATTCCAAAGGCTGTCTAAAGGAGAGGGTCACTTGGCGCGAAAACTGCTTTTCTTAGCGGCATAGGAGATAGAAATGCGGGACTTGGCATTAAAGTACTACATCAGAATGCAGACACTGCGTGATCTGCTGCGAAAAGAAGACGGCCAGGACATGGTCGAGTATGCATTGGTGATGGGCCTGATCGCGCTGGGAGCGACCGTGACCATGAAGACTCTGGCCGGAACGATCAGCACCGCATTCGGAAACATTGGAACTACTCTGACCACTTATACGACACCTTAGCCGGAGCGCCGCCTCGCCAACTCCGGGAAGGCGCCGCTCACCCAACCATGCTGCCGAACATGAATCACCACAAACGAAGTAAACGCGCCTTTCGACATCCGTGGCGATGCAGAGAGGCGCGTTTGCCCAAAAGGATTTCATGCCTTCAGGTTCCGGCAAAACGAATATCGCGGTGGCGCTGATTGCGCCGAACGACGCCACGCGGCAAGCGATGGCGAAAGCGATTTCCGCGACGTGTGCAAGGATTGTACGCGAATTTGCGGAGTATCCTCATCCCGGCGCGCTTTCAAAACTTCTCGATTCCGGCTGCGCCGTCGTCATCGCAGACCTCGATGCGGACGTGGAGCAGGGCCTTGAAATCGTAGAGCTGGTATCGCGTCGCGCGGGCGCGACTGTGATCGGCTGCTCCAGCCGGAATGAAGCGGACATCGTGATCCGAGCCATGCGTGCTGGCGCCAGAGAGTTTCTCGTCGCACCGTTCGCCGGCAACATCGTAGTGGAAGCTCTCGAGCGCGCTGCCGCCCGCCTCGAAAGCGCAGCGCCGGAACGATCGCTCGGCAGGCTGATCGTCTTTCAGGGCTCGAAAGGTGGCACGGGGGTCACGACACTCGCCTGCAATTTTGCCGTCGCGCTTACCCGTGAAGGCGCGGGCCGGGTGGCCTTGGTGGACATGCATCCTCAGCTCGGCGAAATTGCCCTGAGCCTCGGATTGACACCGCAGTTTACGATCGCCGACGCCCTGGGAAACACGCTGCGCCTCGACGCCGATTTTTTATCGAGCCTGCTGGTGCGGCATGAATCCGGACTCATGGTGCTGGCATCTTCGGACAGCTACGGCGTCAATCGCTCGATCGAGCGCGGCGCCGACAAACTGCTGCGCATCGCGCGCGAGGAGTTCGCCTATGTCGTGGTGGACGCCGGCCCTTGCTGCGCCAGCATTCCGGAGGCCCTGTTCGACTCCGCCGACATCGTCTATCTTGTCACCGAGGTCAATCTGCCCGCGCTGCGTAACGCCCGGCGGCTCATTTCCTGGTTCTCCGAAAGAGAACGCGGCGGCAACCTTGAGGTGGTGCTGAACCGATACAACTCGCATACGGTGGAGATTGACGAGCAGAGCGCGATCAAAGCCCTGACCCGATGCGTGGACTGGCGGATTCCGAACGACTATAACGCGGTGCGCGGTGCCCAGAATCTGGGCGTTCCACTGGTGAATCAGCAGACGGCGCTTTCCAAAGTGATCGGCCAGATGGCGCAGGCCGCATCGGGCAGGCCGGCGCAGGCTGGCGAAAACAAGAACCTGGCGTTCGCAGGTGAGAAATGGAAATTCTGGACTTCGAGCAGTACAAGGCCACTATCCACAGCGCACTCCTGAGCAAGGTCGATCTGGAGAAACTGGCGTCCGTCGATGCCGCGAAGGGTCGGCTTGCGGTTGCAGCGCTGATTCAAGAAATCGTGATGGCCGAACGCGTGCCGCTGAACGCTGGAGAAAAGGAGCGCCTCGAAGCCGATCTGCTGGATGACGTCTTCGGCTTGGGCCCGCTTGAGCCCTTGCTGCGCGATTCCGCGGTCTCCGACATCCTCGTCAACAACGCGGACAACATCTATATCGAACGGCAGGGCATCCTGCAGAAAACGCCCGCGCACTTCCGCTCCAATGAGCATCTGATGCAGGTCATCGACCGCGTCGTTTCGCGGGTCGGGCGGCGCATCGATGAGTCGTCACCGATGGTGGACGCGCGGCTTGAAGACGGCTCACGTGTAAATGCAATCATTCCGCCGCTCGCGCTGGATGGACCGTGCATGTCGATTCGCCGCTTCGGCACGGGGCCTGTAGCGGCGGACGCTCTGGTCAAACTGAAAAGCATTTCGGCCGGGATGCTGCAGGTGCTGGCGGCGGCGGTGAAGGCGCGCATCAGCATTTTGATCTCCGGCGGCACGGGCGCGGGCAAGACAAGTTTCCTCAATATTCTTTCCGGTTTCATCCCGAAGACCGAAAGGCTTGTCACGATCGAAGATGCGGCAGAACTACAGCTGCAGCAGGCGAATGTAGTCCGCCTTGAGACGCGGCCGCCGAATGTCGAAGGCGCCGGGGGCGTCAGGCAACGGCAACTGCTGATCAACAGCCTGCGCATGCGCCCGGACCGCATCATCATCGGGGAGGTGCGCGGCGAGGAAGCGTTCGACATGCTGCAGGCAATGAATACCGGGCACGAAGGGTCGATGGCGACCATTCACGCGAATACGTCGCGCGACGCGCTGATCCGCCTCGGATCGATGGTTTCAAATGCGAGCGTCGGAATTCCGGAAAGGTCGGTGCGTCAGCAGATTGCTTCGGCGATCACGATTGTGGTTCAACTCTCGCGCATGAGCGATGGCACGCGGAAATGCATTAACATTTCGGAGATTACCGGCCTCGAGGACAGCGTGGTGAGCATGTGCGACATCTTTAACTTCGTGCGCCGGGGCATTGGGCCGGACGGCCGCGTAGTGGGCACGTTTCAGCCGACTGGCATCCGGCCGCGCTTTCTGGAAAACCTGCGCGTCTCCGGCATTCAGCTGCCAGCACAAATCTTCGAGAGTCCGGTTCAGGTCGAGTGAGCCGATGGTTACGATGATCGCCGTGGTTTTTTGCGCCGTGTTCGCCATAACCGCCCTTTTGACTCTCGCGGCAGGAGGCGGCCCGTCGAGGGAAATGCAAAACCGCCTGACCGCGATCGAGGGGGAACCGGCCCCGACGGCATTGACCGCGACGGCCACCAACATCCGGCGTGAAGATGTGGCGAGGACGAAGTGGCTCGACCGCTGGCTCACGCGCCTCAATCTGGCGGCGCGCACGCGTCTGCTGCTCCATCAGGCGGACGTGAAGACTCCGCCCGAGAAGTTGCTCGCGATTGCGCTCATCGGATGGGCTTCGTTTGCGGGGGGCCTTTATTTGAGGACGCGCCACCTGCTTCCGAGTCTGGTTATAGCCGCGGGAACCCTGCCGGTTCCGCTGTTCTACGTTTTGCGGCGGCGCGCATGCCGTCTCGCCAAATTCGAGCAGCAGCTTCCCGAGACGCTCGATATGATGGTCAGCGCTCTGCAGGCCGGGCACAGTCTGATCACGGCCATCGGCGCGCTGGGACAGGATTGCCCCGAACCGATCGGCAGCGAATTCCGGATGCTTTTCGATGAGCAGAACTTTGGCCTTGACCTGCGCAGCGCGATGACGAATTTCACCGCACGCGTGCCGCTGCAGGATGTGCGGATCTTCGTCGCCGCCGCGCTCATTCAGAAAGAGAGCGGTGGAAACCTGGCTGAGGTTCTGTCGAAAGTGGCGCTGACAACGCGCGACCGGTTTCGGCTGAAGAAGCAGATCTCCGTTCACACCGCCCAGGGCCGGATCACTGGCCGGGTGCTGGCTTTTCTTCCCGTAGCGCTTGGGTTCGGAATGTATCTGGTGAATCCGGCGGGCATGAGTGTTCTCTGGACGCGTCCCGCGGGCCTGAAACTGCTCTACACGGCCGGCGTCATGGTCCTGATCGGCTTTATTGTGATCCGCCGCATCGTGCGCATTCGCGTGTGAGGAACCGAATGGGGATTGCGATTCTGACATTCGCGGCCGCATTTCTCACGATCTCGATCGCAGGATTCGTCACGCTGTACCCGGCATCCGCACGGCGGCGGCTCTCGCGCGTCGTAGCGCCGCGCCCGGACGTGATCGCCCTGCTGAATACGCCTCCCGCAAAGCCTGCTGCCAGGGTGGCACGCTTCGTCGAATGCTTTCAACGAATGATGCCGAGAACCACCATGGACGTTTCGGTCGTTCAGAAACGGCTCGTGCGGGCGGGCTATCGCGACAAAAACTGCATCAATATCTTCTATGGCGCCAAAGTGCTGGCGCCGGCGATCGTGTCGATTGCCATAACAATCACTGGAATCTGGGCGGTAGCGGGTTTCTTCTCCTACGTCATGGCGCTCGGACTGGGATTTCTGATCCCCGATTTCTGGCTGGAAAATCGCATCAAAGCGAGGCAGACGAGCCTGCGCCTCGGACTCCCCGACGCTCTCGATCTCATTATTGTGTGCGTGGAGGCGGGCCTGGGGCTCGATCGGGCCGTGCAGCGCACAACCGAAGAACTGTGCATAAGCCAGCCCGAGATCGCGGACGAGCTTTCGCTCGTGACTCTGGAACAGCGCGCGGGACGGAGCCGCGCTGACGCGTGGAGAAATTTCGCCGAACGCACCGGAGTAGAGGCCGTGCGTTCGCTGACGTCGGTTCTGATTCAGGCCGACAGATTCGGCACCAGCGTGGGAAAAACGCTGCGCGCCCACGCCGAGACGCTGCGCACGCGGCGACGCCAGGATGCCGAAGAGCAGGCTGCCAAAACCACGGTGAAGCTCGTATTTCCGCTTTTAATTTTCATTTTCCCGGCGCTGTTCGTGGTGACTCTGGGGCCGTCGATGATCACCATCATGGAACAGATGCAAAATCTCCTCAAGTAAGCCACTGTGGTCTCGATATATAAACAGGAGGGAATCACGTGGACAACACCACCATGATAAGAATTATCGCCGGCGTTCTGTTTGTTGCCGGTCTTGTATTTCTGATCCAGCGGCGGCGCCGAAAGGTTTCCTGAGCGGTATCGGGAGGGGTGCGGGAAGTCCCGCCAGCGGATTCCGGCCTGCGTCGATTCAAAAGACCTGCGAGTTCGCACGAGGTGAGAAAATGTTTCGCCGGCTCATGGACTGGCTGGCCAGACGCGCGCATGCGCAAAGTGTCCGTCAAACTGCAGAGCTCCATTGCGCAGAGCGAGGAGACAAATTCACTACCGCTCCTGTGCTGCCTTGCGGACAATCGCTGGTCGAATTCATCCTGATATTTCCACTGGTCTTTCTGCTGATCGTGAATGCGATCAACTTCGGCGCATTCTTTTTTGCGTGGATCACAGTGGCAAACGCCGCGCGCGCCGGTTCTCAATACTGGGCTCTGGGCGCCGCCGCCGTAGGTACGCCCACGCCAGCCACGGCCGCGCAGGTCACCAGCGTCGTCGCCACCGATATTTCGTCGCTGCTGAACCGCGCCAGTCTGGTTGTGCGCGCATGCAGGAACAACAATGGCTCAGTCACATGTTCCGGAGCTGGATCGGGTACGCCGCCAGCGGATCCGGAGGCGTCGAACTATATATCGGCGAGTGTCGATGTCACCTACACGTATCAGCCGCCCATTCCGTTGTTCAGTTTTCCGGCTGTCGGAGTTTACGTCACTCTGCCGCCCACCACAATTCACCGGCAATCGGTCATGAGGATGCTCCAATGACGTCCCGCTCAGCCGGACAGTCCGTGGTGGAATTCAGCCTCGTCTGCTTGCTGCTGGGAATTCTGGCGCTTGCGGTGATTGAGACGGGCCGCATGACGCTCGTATACACTACGGTCGCTAACGCCGCCCGCGCCGGAGTCCGTTATGCCATCGTGCATGGCGGCTCGCGCACGGCCGGTGCCGGAACTGCCAATGCAAGTGGGCCTGGCAACAATCCGGCGCAGGTGGTTTCGGTGATCAAAAACTTCGCCGGTGCCGGCATCTTGAGCACCAGCAGACTCGTGATCAGCGTCGTGTATCCCGGCGGATCGAATGCTCCGGGGCAATTGGTGAGCGTCACGGTGAAGTACCCTTACGATCCGCTGACCACCTGGCTCCCATGGAAGGTGACGCTTGGCAGTACAACGGAGGGGGTGATCGCATTTTGATTCCGCCACCCGCCTCCCGAACGCGGCCACGCCATCGCCCTGGTCAGGTCGGGCTGAGTCTTTTGTTGCTCGGCGCGATGCTCCTTGGAGAGGCCCCGATTTAGCCCTTATTTCCACGATATCCCGGAGAACACGCCGGTCTGATTGCCAACGCGGCAGACGGGATGTCTGTATTCGGCACCGTGGCGCAGGCGCTCGTGCCTGCCGCGCCGGGACTCTTCCCGGCGCCTGGTCTGTGAGAAATCCAGGTTAGCCGTATCAAAACCCATCTAACAGTGAGGACTCTGCTGCCAGCTTCCGCGACCCGCCCTCATGGAAGGAGACATTGTATCTGGCTACAACTTCGACTACGTCGCGTCCACAAGATCACATCGCCAACGCTAACGGTCGACTATCGTTTCACGCCGGGTCTGAAGATTTCCACCCATTCTGCCGATGAGTAGGTAATGCTGCTGCCCAAGGAAATGATCATCAACGATGCCGAGCGCTTCAGCGACCAGCTGCGCCGACTGCAGGACGCATTACATAAAGCTAATGAAGGCGTGCCGGCTTACGCCAAGCCAGTCTATAGCGAGACTGGCTCGCCCAGTTGCTCGCCCGCAAGCCCGGCGATCAACTGATGGAGCGTGCGGCCGTCGCTGAATGCGAATGACCCGGCCGCTTCGTTCCAGTCCAGTTTGAAGCTCTGGACGCGCGCAGAAACCCATATCTGGCGCACCGGCGCATTCGGGCTTACCACGAACTTAGCCGGCGGGTCCTCGAACTCGATCGTCAGCGCGCCCTGGTTTCGATCGACTTCGAAACCGTAAAGGTCGGCGGCACGATCGAGCGCCCTTTGCAAGGTGTCCAGCGCCTCATCAGATCTCTTCCGGAACTCCTGCTCGTCCATCATGTGTGTCTATTGTGGACTCCGAATCGTTATACCGGTCAATGCTAACGTCATGCCGATCACTACAGCTACAGTGGTCCAGGTAACCACGTTATAAAACGGCGGGTTCACCCACTCGTTCATCAGATTCTTCTTGTTGATCAGAAGAAGCATGTAGATAAGGATGACTGGAAGCAGCATTCCATTCAGCACCTGCGAAAGCAGGATCATCTGCACCATCGAGAACTTCGGCAGCAGCACAATT
>Ga0210389_10003279_pt1 | contig 12617 bp, 10 predicted proteins | sample IncBWH28OmetaG_FD_160127 | JGI IMG/M metagenome (GOLD analysis project Ga0210389, IMG submission 160127) | Forest soil microbial communities from Barre Woods Harvard Forest LTER site, Petersham, Massachusetts, United States - Inc-BW-H-28-O ...
CGAGGAAGGGCATCTCATCCTCAACGATCCCGTGGCGAAATTCATCCCGGAATTTGCGAACCAGAAGGTCGGCGTCGAGCACAACGGCAAGCTCGATCTGGTGCCGCTGGCGCGGCCGATGACGGTTCAGGATCTGTTGCGGCACACTTCAGGCATCACTTACGACCATACCGGCAACCGGCTGGTGCAGCAGCTCTATAAGGAGGCGCCGCTGCGCAGCCGCAAGATCACCAGCGCCGAGCACGCCGCCCTTGTCGCGGGCCTGCCCTTGATCTGCCAGCCCGGCGCGGAGTGGAACTACAGCCGGTCCACCGACATCCTCGGCCGCATCATCGAAGTCGTCTCCGGCAAGTCTCTCAGCGCGTTCCTGACCGAGCGGATCCTGGCGCCGCTGCAGATGGCTGAAACCGGGTTCCACACCGGCGAAGAGAACGCCGGCCGCCTCGCCGAGCCGTTCCCGGCCGATCCCTGGAACGGCGAGAAGGTGCAGCTGTTCAACCCGCTGGAAAAGCCGGCCATGGAATCCGGCGGCGGCGGCCTAGTCTCGACCACGATGGACTATGCCCGGTTCAGCCAGATGCTGCTCAACGGCGGCACGCTGGACGGCAACCGGCTGATCGGCCGCAAGACGCTGCAGCTGATGGCGTCCAATCACCTCGGCCCCGCGGTCAACGTCGATTCTCCGCTGATGCCGGCCGGCCATGGTTTTGGTCTCGGCTTCGCGGTCCGCACCCAAGCCGGTGTCGCGCCGTTCCCGGGCTCGGTCGGTCAGTTCTTCTGGAGCGGAATGGCCGGCACGTTCTTCTGGATCGATCCGGTTGAAGAGATGTTCGCCGTATTCATGATGCAGGGTCCCGGCCAGCGCGGCTATATCCGCGATCAGCTGCGGGGCCTGGTGTACGCGGCGGCGGAGTGAGGCGCGCAACATAAACACCGTCGTCCCGGCCAAGCGAGCCCTTGCGAGCGCCAGCCGGGACGACGTATTTTAGCGCGTCTCAGCTGATCGTAGCCCCGCCGTCGATCACGATGGTCTGGCCGGTCATGAAATCGCCGGCCGCCGATCCCATCAGCACCGCGGCGCCCGCGATTTCGTCTGGCGTGCCGATGCGCAGCAGCGGCGAGCGCGCGGTGGAGGCTTTCAGCGTCTCCGGATTGTCCCACAGCGCCTTGGCAAAATCGGTCTTGATCAGGCCGGGCGCGATGCAGTTGACGCGGACATTGTGCTTGCCGTATTCGCAGGCGAGGTTGCGCGCAAGCTGCATGTCGGCCGCCTTCGAGATCGCGTAGGCCCCGAGCACGGTCGAGCCCTTCAGGCCCCCGATCGAGGAGACGATGATGATCGAGCCGTCCTTGCGCGCGATCATCTGCGGCACCACCAGCGAGATCAGCCAGTTGTTGGCGACGATGTTATTGTCCAGGATCTTGCGGAACTGGTCGTCGGAAATGCCGCCGAGCGGCCCGTAATACGGATTGGACGCCGCGTTGCAGACCAGCACGTCGATCCTGCCGAAGGCGCGGTTGGATTCGTCGACCAGGTGCTGCAGGTTTTCCTTGCTGGAAATATTGGCGGGTATCGCGACCGCCCTTCCCTTGCCGTACCTGTCGTTGATCTCTTTGGCCACCTGGTCGCAGACATCCTGCTTGCGCGAGGAGATCACGACCTTGGCGCCATGCTCGGCCATCCGCTCGGCAATGGCGCGGCCGATGCCGCGCGTGGAGCCGGTGATGACGGCGACTTTTCCCGACATGTCGAACAGGGTCATGTTTCTCTCCCAGATTGCTATTCGTTTCTAACGTCATTCCGGGGCGATGCGAAGCATCGAACCCGGAATCTCGAGATTCTCAGGTGCGCCATTGCGCACCATACGGAATGACTGACTACGCAAGCTTGGTCTCCGGGACAACCTCCGGCCCCGCCGGCTGGTGCATGGCGTTGTGCGAAGCGTCCGCGATCCATGGCTGCTGATTGACCATCGGCAGCCGCCAGCTGCTTTTGCCGGGGCTTGCGTAATGGTCGAGCCGCGTCACCGAGCAATTGTCGATGTCGAAGGCGAGACCTTTTTCCGGCTGGTTGCCGAGCGCAAGCCCGATCGCCGCCTTGATGGTGCCGCCATGGGCGACCGCGATTACGTCGCGGCCGGCCTGCTCAACATTGATCCGTTCGATCACGCCGCGCACGCGGTTATAGAGATCCATGAAGCTTTCGCCGCCGGGCGCCGGCTCGTCGATGCCGGCGAACCAGTGGCTGCCGGGCGGCCGGCTCGCGAGAAACGCCGCGCGGTTCATGCCCTGCCATTGCCCGAAGTGCTGTTCGGCTAGGGCAGCCTCATGCGGCATCGCCGCAGGTTTTGGAAATCCGGTGGCCCAGATCGCTTCGGCGGTTTGATGCGTCCGCACCAGGTTGCTGGCGTACCAGAGCGCGTTGCGCGGAAGGATCTTTGCGACCGCCTCAAATACTTCGCGATCGCTGGTGTCGCACGTCATGTCCTTCTGGCCATAGATGTTGCCGCCGTCGTTGCGCACGGGCGCGTGGCGCACCCACCACCATCGCGTCGTCACCACAGCGCTGGATGGTTTGGCCGGATTGGACATCGCCAGTACCCTTCAATAGTGTTGCGCGTGTCCTACGTCAGAGCACAGATCGCCTCAAGTGACTTTTGCGCGTTTGAAACCTTGTTTGAAATTCCGCAAGGCGGCAAGCGCCCACGACAAGACCATAAGCAACGCTACAAGGGAGCAACGCATGGGCCGCCTCGAAGGCAAATCCGTCATCATCACCGGCGCCGGCAGCGGCATCGGCCGCGCGGCCTCGCTGCTGTTCACTAAAGAGGGCGCCAGGCTGATCGCGGTCGACCGCAGCGAGAGCGTGAAGGAAACCGCGAAACTCGTCAGCGAGTCCGGCGGCACCGTCGAAGCCGTGATGGCGGATGCGGGCTCGGAAAGCGACGTCAAGGCATTCATCGAAAAGGCGGTGTCGAAATACGGCCGGCTCGATGCGATCTGGGCCAATGCCGGCATCAGCGGCGGGCTGGTGCCGCTGGCCGAACAGACCGTGGAACACTGGCAGGAAATCCTGCGCATCAATTTGATCGGCCCGTTCCTGGCGATCAAACATTCGATGCCGCACATGATCAAACAGAAGTCCGGCGCGATCGTCTGCACCGCCTCGGTCGCGGGCCTCAAATCCGGCGCCAGCGGCCATCCCTACGCCGCGAGCAAGGCCGGCGTCATCAGCCTGGTGCAGACCACGGCTTATTCGCTGTCCGGCACCGGCGTGCGCATCAACGCAGTATGTCCCGGCCTGATCGAAACCGGCATGACCAAGCCGATTTTCGACAACGCCAAACAACGCGGCACCGAAGGCAAGATCGGCCAGCTCAACCCGCTGAAGCGCGCCGGCCAGCCGCATGAGCTCGCGGCGATGGGACTGTTTTTGGCGAGCGATGACGCATCCTACGTCAACGGCCAGGCGATCCCGGTCGACGGCGGGCTGACGGCGTCGATGCCGTATGCGGGGAAGCCGATTTAGGCTTTTACCTATTGCAATAACTCGTCATGGCCGGGCTTGACCCGGCCATCCATCTTCTTCGCAAGACTCTTCTGAAGGTCGATGGATACGCGGGTCAAGCCCGCGTATGACGACTTGTTGCCGTGGCGCAGCGCGCCCGCACCACGAGCGGTGGCTACTTCGCCCCCGCCTTCTCCGCGTATTCCCATGAGGCCTGCGCCAGCGGCACGGTGCGCTTGGCGGATTCCATCGCTTTGGCGCTGGCGGCGGTGCCGTCGCGGATGCGGCCGGCGATGCCTTGGGTGATGCCGGCGAGCCGGAACAGGTTATAGGCAAAATACCAGTTCAGGTCGGGAACGGCGCTGCCGGTGACGTCGCAATAGATCTTCGCCGCCTCGTCCATGCTGGGAATGTTGAGCGCTTTGAGATCGGCATTGGCGAGCCCCGGCATGGTCCATTGCATCAACAGATAGGTGAAGTCGGCCATGGGATCGCCCAGCGTCGACAGTTCCCAGTCCAGCACCGCGAGCACCCGCGGCTCGGTCGGGTGAAAGATCATGTTGTCGAGGCGATAGTCGCCGTGCACGATCGAGATGCGCTGCTGCGCCGGCACCGTCTTCGGCAGCCACTCGATCAGACGTTCGACTTCGGGAATGTGCTGGGTTTCCGAGGCGCGGTATTGCTTGGTCCAGCGATCGACCTGGCGGGCGAAATAATTGCCGGGCTTGCCGAAATCGCCGAGGCCGATGGCTTGCGGATCGTATTGATGCAGTCTTGCCAGCGTCGCGATCTTGCTGGTGAAGATCTGGCGCCGCGCCTCACGCGTCTGGCTCGGCAGCATCGGATCCCAGAACACCCGGCCCTCTTCCATCGACATGATGTAGAAGGCGGCGCCAATCACGCTATCGTCGGTGCACAGCGCATAGGCCTTGGCGACCGGAAACCCCTGCTTGCCCAGCGCTGCGATGACCTTGAATTCGCGGTCGACCGCATGCGCCGACGGCAGCAGTTTGCCGAACGGTTTTCGGCGCATCACATAGGATCTATCGGGTGTATCGAGCCGGTAGGTCGGGTTGGACTGGCCGCCCTTAAACTGCAGGACGGTCAGCGGCCCCGCGAAACCCTCGACGTGTTCGCGCATCCAGCCGGCAAGGCTCAGCTCATCGATCCGATGCCGCTCCTCGACCGGCTTGGTGCCCGAAAATTCCTCGTCTCTTCTGACGCCGTCGGCCACGATGACGCTCCCTAACCCTTATCGTCCGTTTGTCCGTCATTCCGGGGCGATGCGAAGCATCGAACCCGGAATCTCGAGATTCCGGATATGGTCCTTCGGACCATTCCGGAATGACGGCATTAGGAGCGCCGTTGGCGGGGCTCCCCTTAATGCGAAGTGGGAGCGTTTGCATACTTCCGAAGTTCAAGTCTGGCAATGGCGCGGTTATGGACCTCGTCCGGGCCGTCGGCGAGCCGCATGGTGCGCATCGAGGCATAATCCCGGGCGAGACCCGCATCGTCAGAGACCCCGGCGGCGCCATACGCCTGGATGGCATTGTCGATGATCCGCAGCGCCATGTTGGGCGCCGCCACCTTGATCATGGCGATCTCGAGCTGGGCGGTCTTGTTGCCGACCTTGTCCATCATGTCGGCGGCCTTCAGGCACAACAGCCGGTTCATCTCGATGTCGGTGCGGGCTTCCGCGATGCGCTGTTCCCAGATCGAATATTCGATGATCTTCTTGCCGAAAGCGGTGCGCGACGACAGCCGCTTCACCATCTTCTCCAGCGCCTCCTCGGCCTTGCCGATGGTGCGCATGCAGTGATGGATGCGGCCGGGACCGAGCCTGCCTTGCGCGATCTCGAACCCCCTGCCCTCGCCGAGCAAAATATTGCTGGCGGGAACGCGGACGTTCTCCAAAAGCACCTGGCCGTGGCCGTGCGGCGCGTCGTCGAAGCCGAACACCGGCAGCAGCTTTTCGATCTTGATGCCCTTGGCGTCGAGCGGCACCAGGATCTGCGACTGCTGCTGGTGGCGCGGCGCCTTGGTATCGGTCTTGCCCATCACGATCGCGAGCTTGCAGCGGGGATCGCCGACGCCCGAGGACCACCATTTGCGGCCGTTGATGACGTAATGATCGCCGTCACGCACGATCGAGGTCTCGATATTGGTGGCGTCCGACGAGGCGACCGCGGGCGCGGTCATCAGGAAGGCGGAGCGGATTTCACCGTTCATCAGGGGCTTCAGCCACTGGCGCTTATGCTCCTTGGAGCCATAGCGCATCAGCACTTCCATGTTGCCGGTATCCGGCGCCGAGCAGTTGAACACCTCGGAGGCCCAGCCGATGTGGCCCATTTCCTCGGCCAGCGGTGCGTATTCCAGATTGGTCAATCCCGCGCCGCGGAATTCGTCGTCTTCATGCGAGGACGGCGGCATGAACATGTTCCAGAGACCGTCGGCCTTCGCCTTCTTCTTCAGATCCTCCAGGATCGGGATCACCTTCCAGCGCGCGCCTTCCTCGTCCTGCTGCCGGTAGACCGGCACCGCGGGCCGGACATGCTTGGTCATGAACGACTGCACGCGGCTGAGCCATTCCTTCTGGCGATCTGACATATTGAAGTCCATTTGCGCGTTCCCTTATTTTTGCACGAAAATTGTTGGCGGCACTCTCTCCCCGCCGCCGCGCCTCCGCAAGACCAATATTGACCACAAGTCCACGGCGAGCCGACGACGGCCGGCTGGCGGGAGATGCCTTGCGCCATCAGGCGCATTGACATTCCCCCCTCTCAAACGATAGTTTCATACAACTGTTTGAATTGCAACGCCCCCCACGCATAGGGCCCATGAAATGGCGTCGGATCACACCAGGACCGCGATCCTTTTGGCCGCCGAGCGGCTCTACGCCGATCGCGGTTTCGGCGACGTCACGCTGCGCGACATCGTGGCCGCGGCCGACGTCAATCTCGCCGCGGTAAATTATCATTTCGGCTCCAAGGATGAATTGATCGCGGAATTGTTCGTCACCCGCAGCCTTGCCACCAACCGCGAGCGGCTCAACGAATTGAAGGCCGCGGAAGAACAAGGCGGCGGCCGCGCCGGCATCGACGCCATCCTGCGCGCGCTGGTCGGCCCGACCCTGCGCGGCTGCCTCGGCCCCGACCGCGAGCGCTCGACCGCGGCGCGCTTCATGATCCGCGCCTCGATCGAATCGGTGCCGCCGATCCGCCGCATCAAGAACCGCGAGATCGACCATTTGCGCAAATTCGCCGCCGCGATGCGCCGTTCGCTGCCCGATGTCAGCGCCGCCGATCTCTATTGGGGCCTGCACTTCGCGCTCGCCATGGCCCACCAGACCATCCGCGACAGCGAGCGGCTGGCGAAGCTGTCGGAGGGATTGTGCGATCTCGACGATGTCGATGGGATTATCGAGCGGATCGTTGCGGTGTCGGTGATGGCGCTGGCGGGGGGTGTGCGGAGCAAAGTTGCCAAGGTCGTCGCGCAACGTACATAGAACCAGAGGCCGACTCGCGGGTGCAGCCGCATCTCCCAATTCGTTTGGGCGACGCGACGAAGTTCTGAATGACAAGGCTTACGCCAACGCGCACGTGAATTGACTTGAAACCACCAGTCTGCTGCAACCGCGCCTATGCGAAGGAGGCTCTGATGCGCATTCCGGCTTTGGCGATTTTGACGACTGCGGCGGTTTTGGCGGCGGCGCCGGTTCGAGCCCAGACCTACGATCCGAACTATCCGGTCTGCCTGCAGATCTATGCCGTCCACGGCGGGTACATCGACTGCAGCTATCATTCGCTGGCGCAATGCGCCCAGTCGGCATCGGGCCGCGCCGCCCAGTGCCTCACCAATCCATATTTTGTGGGCGCGCAAGCCCCTAGGGGACCCCGATCTCGGCGGGACCGCCGCGCGTATTGATTGTATCGCGGGCCGCGTGTCGGTGTCGCCGTTCGGCAGGCGCAGCTGCGTGAGCCCAGAAGCTACGCGCGGGATAGTTTGGAGCGGGTGAAGGGAATCGAACCCTCGTATTCAGCTTGGAAGGCTGCTGCTCTACCATTGAGCTACACCCGCGTTTGAAGCGATCAACTATCACGCCCGGCAGGCCGCCTCAACCGCCATGCACGGACAGGCTTGCAAACAACCCGTGTTCCACCGGCTTTTTTCACCCCATGCGCACCCCTTAACATCAGCCGATTCCGTGCCTATACTGAGGTTTCCACCAACAACGAAAGGAGGTGATCCAGTGTCTTACACCAAGCGCTGTCACCTCGCTGGGATCGCCCGCTAGGCTTTTTTCAAGGCCTGGCATCGGGGCGCTCTCAGCCCTGGACCAGCGAGTTCACGAAAGTTGGGACGCGACGGGAGAAATCCCGTCGCGTCTTTTTTGTGGGAGCAGGTCATTCCGCGGCGCGCCGCATGAACCCGGACTATACGCCCGGGAGTTGTATTTTACCGACGATAAACGTAGAAATCCTTTGAGGCTTCCTTTTGCGCAGCAAGAATATTGGACGCGGCCATGATTTGCAGCAGTTGCGGTATAGAAATCCCACGCCAAGATCAAATTGTTCTAGTACTGGCAGCGAATCTACCCTCGCTGGAAAAGCTTTTCGCCTCGGATCTCGATTTTGTCGAATGCAAAGCCTGTGGTGCTAGACAAGCGTCGCACGCCACAGTTTGTTGCTTCATGTTCAGCTCGAACAAGATCATCGTTTCCGGGCCGTTCCATTCCGAGCAAGCAAAGCAAGATGCTATCGGTCTGATTCGCCTGCCCAAGTGGTTCGCGGACGAAGTAGAATGGATTTTTGTTTCAGATCCAGACCAACTTCGGAATGCTGTTCGAGATGAGGCCCGCAGCGTGATCGCGCGGTTGCAGGCGGCCCTAGCCAACGGGCCAATGACACCCAAACGATTCGTTACTGAGTGGTACGATGTTCAGGGCGAAGCCTTTTCTTTGATGCTTGCGGGTTTTTTGCGGATTCTCCCGCGTACCGGTATAGAAATCCGCGATGGAGACGGAAACCAGAGGTCAGCTGACGAAGTAATTGATTACCTGAGATATCAATTTGTTTCCACACTTGCTTCGCTTGTTGCGGTGCCGATCCCAACCATTGACGCGCTCGTGTTCGAACCGTTGTTGGTCAGATTCTTGGATGCAGCCCCATTCTTTCCGAGTTTGGCGGAGGTGCTTCAATCGAAATTGGAACCAATCCGCAAGGTGCTGGAAGGCGAAGCCGAGGGTAACATCGGCCTCGCTCCGATAAGATATGTGTTCTTTGCGATGCTCGCTGCCCTGTCGGCTCGCATGCAAACTCCTAACGCAGACGAAAAGCCGTGGGCTCGCGCGCTTGTCCTGCATGAATGGGCACGCCGACGTCTTGCTGATGACGGATATCCGAGCAACGATCGATTGTCTGTGCAAAGTGAACGGGCAGCAGCCACGATCAGGAAGGAAGAAGCCTGGGACGCGCTAGCCGCGATCATCAGCCCTGAATTCAAAGCTCTGCGAAATGCACCCGAAGCTCTCGGTGACGATCTTTCCCACTCTACGAAAACGGTTGAAGAAATAATGGCAACGGCGAAGGACGTTGCGGAAGCCTTGGGACGACCCGGCCTCGAAGCCGAGATATTCGCCACCCTCACAATGGGGCCAATAGAGCCGAGACAAATCACCGATCTTTTGAATCTAGCCGCCTCGCACTTGGGGGCCAAGGGTTTTGGGCTCGGACTTCAAATGTTCGTCGGCACGGCCAAGAGTGCCGCCGATCTGGACAGGGTTGACGCTGCTGTTCGTCAGTTTCTGTCACAGGAGAACATTGAACTCGAACTAAAGGCCAGCGCCTTTCGATGGTTCGGTGAGCAAGCCAAGAATGTTAACCGCCCTGAAACCGGCTTCAAACTTCTTGGTAGGGAGCCGGCGTCCTGGGAAAGCCAGCTAAGCGATACAACGCGAATGCGTTTGTGGAATGAGCGCGCAAATCTGATGCGCCTAGCAGGCGATTTGGAAAACGCGCGCGACCTCTACGAGAAGGTTCTCGAACTCTGCCGTCGCTTGGACGACAAGGACGACGAAATAGTTGCCCTACGTAACTACGCTATCATCTTGCGTGATACGGGCATCATAGAAGAATCGATCGCAATTTTCCGGGAAGTGATACGTCGATCGCAAGGACGGGACAAAGCATTCGCATGTGACTCTTTGGCCGTTTCCCTAATGCTGATAGGCCAAGACCTGGAAGCGGCGGCGCTGTTTTCCGAAGCGAGAGCCCTTCTCGGAGCGCAAGACCGCAATCGATTTTTTCAAAAACTGTTGCTGGCGGAAATCGGAGCACGTCTAAGCTTGGGGCAGAATGAACAGGCCAAAAAGCTAGCGAAGAGTATTACGGCTCCCGAAGATATGCCCTACGATGCGTTGCTGCCGCTGGTCGGGGTGCTTTCGGTGTTTGCAGACAAACAATACGACCTTCCGAATCTCGACTTGGAGAATGTCATTGGTATTATGGAGCAACGGGCGGAATACCTCGTCGGTCAGGGAGAGTATCTCGTCAGCCAGCTGTTATATCGCGCGGCTGGGTTGGCCGCACTTCGTCATTTTCGCGCACGTGCCAAATCGCTCATGGAGAAGGATTTGGCCTTGTCCGACTCGACCGGGCGCCCACCCTCGGCGTTAAGTACGATTGGCATGGCTGCCGTCTTGCTTGAGGAAAACGAAATTGAACGTTCGATGGAACATCTGTGGCGGCTGCCGATTGCGCTGGCTGGCCAGTTTGGCTCCGTTGGAAAACAAGTTGACGCACTGGACGCCCTGGCGGGTCTCGGAACCGAATTCGACAGGCTGACCACAGCAGCCGTTGACAGTGGAATGCCGATCGAACACCTCCCATTTATCGCCGACGCTCAGCGCAACCCGCTACAGAAAGCCCGTTTTGTAGATACATTGGTGCGAACCAAGGGCAGCGACCTTGCCAGTGTCGGCCCGCCAGTACCCGGTGATGCCGTGCAATTTGTACAGCAAGGCGTGCCGCCGTTCTGCGTGATCGAGTTTCTGCAAAGCAACCAGTACTTCGTTCCACTGCTCACTCGCGTATCGGCGAGTCATGCGACGACCGAAGCTCTTGATCCCCTGAATGTGAATCTACGAACTCTCTCGCGGGACATTCGCTTTCGTCTCGAAACATGGCGGGTTGGACGTCCGGGCGATCCCTTCGACTATCCGGCATGGCGAGCCTTTGAAGATTGGCTGCGCCTGCAGATCGATCAGCGCGTTGAGCCTGGCTCGCATATCATCTTGATGGATGAAGCACGTCATGACGGGTTACCAGCTCATGCGGCGGTGCAACCGCCGTGGAGTGTATCTTACGCGGCAGATTGGCGAGCTGTCGTCGAAAGCGCTGAGGCCGCCGTGAATATTCCGACGCCTACCACCCTTGGTGTCGTGACCATCCCGACCGCCAACGAGTCGGTGAAGATGAAAGAGATATTCAAATCGGCCGGAGCGAGCATCGATTCCATAGGCCGCTCGCACGCCTTCAAGATCGAGCATTTATCGGATACCGCGGCGAGCCAAGATACGCTGGCGCGGCTGTTCGAGCATTGCGACGCGGTTAAAATTGTGTGTCACGGCTATCTCGTTACCGAAACACAGGAAGTAGTATTGCTCGTTGCTCGCGATGGCAAGCTGCCTGCACGAACTTCCGTCGGAATTGGCGGTGCGGCAGCACGCGGATTCCGAATGGGATGGAATGAATTCTCCTCTCTCAAACGCATGCCTCGCACCGTGTTTCTCGGCGTGTGTGGGGGGGGAGCGACCAACGTCCGCGGATTGCAAGAAAGGGTTGGCCTGTTCAGTCCCATGAGCAATGCCGGAACGCGCGCGCTGGTGGCGCCACGCTGGAAAATCCATGCGCCGACGGTGTTGCCGATCATCGATGCTATTTTTGAAATGTGGGCTTGTAGCGGCAAACCCCTCTCCCACATTGTACGCGATATTCAGGTATCAACACAGGAAGCCGGTTGTGCAAGGTGGCATGCAGCGTCACTCGCTCTGGAGGGGGTATGGCTATGACTGATGAACTGGAGAAAGTTCTTCGCGATTCAAAAGCTACGCGCGAGACGGTGTTGGAGGTCATGAAAGGTACGGTCGCTGAGCTTTCTGGCGCGGCCGAATCCGAGATGCGCGCCTCGCTCATCTCGGCCATAGGCAATGATCAGTTTCGGATTTTCGAGGAGCAGTTTCGGAAAGATCCAGTCGCCCTTGGCGACGCGGCGCAGCTTTATTTGAGCAATGTATGGTCTGACCCTGTGTCGCGACCGGTCGTTAGGGCCAATATCGAAGCGGCTGATGAAAACCTGGCGCTGGTAGAGACCGCAATACTCGCGCTTGTCGCGATGTACGCTATGTATCTGCTGGCTACAAAGGGGGTCTTGGAAGAGACGGTTCGCGAAACCAAAAAGGCGGATGGTTCCGCCGTCGCCGAGCGGACCACCACCAAGGTCGGATTTGCGGAACCGGTTCGAGCCCTGATCGGCCTGCTTAAATCTCCGCTAGCCGGCAAAGAAAAATAGCCGTCGGATAGCTTGCGAGCGAACGAAAGGAGGTGATCCAGTGTCTTACACCAAACGCTGTCACCTCGCTGGGATCGCCCGCTAGGCTTTCTTCAAGGCCTGGCATCGGGGCGCTCTCAGCCCTGGACCAGCGAGTTTACGAAAGTTGGGACGCGACGGGAGCAATCCCGTCGCGTCTTTTTTTGAGAGCCGTCATTCCGGGATGCGCCGACCGAACTCGGGTTTACCCGGGTTCGGCATTATCAATGATCCAAGTCGGCAATTGCCGACTTGGATGGCGCAGGCCCGCAAATCCATAACCCCCGCTCGTGGTTATGGATTCCGGGCTCTCTCGCCATCGGGCCGGCCGCAGGCCGGACCCGCTGGCTCGAGCCCCGGAATGACGGATTCTGTATTTCATAAATTATTTTCTGTTTTCCGGAAATAACGCTTGACGGCGATCCGGGCCCGTCATATTGTCATTAGGTCCCGTCCCGAAAGAGGGGCGTTGCGCAACGTCACGAAACGTGGGGCGGGATGCGGTGGACGCGGATGGTGCCGT
>Ga0210389_10003280_pt1 | contig 12615 bp, 9 predicted proteins | sample IncBWH28OmetaG_FD_160127 | JGI IMG/M metagenome (GOLD analysis project Ga0210389, IMG submission 160127) | Forest soil microbial communities from Barre Woods Harvard Forest LTER site, Petersham, Massachusetts, United States - Inc-BW-H-28-O ...
GACCATGAGGGATCTGGGCGAGTTACGCGAATGACCATGAGGGATGCGGGTGCGTTACGCGAATGACCATGAGGGATGCGGGTGCGTTACGCGAATGACCATGAGGGATCTGGGTGGGTTACGCGAACCGGACGGCTGGATCCGCGCCGGGCGACGTGAACGCCAGGAGGCGGGTGCCTTCCTCTTCGATGGCGGACTTCTCCGCGGCGGTCAGCGGCCGGAACGCGGACACCGTCAGGACGGCCGGCTCGGTGATCTCCCACAGCGCCGCCCAGGCGCCGTCGACGAGCAGGGTGCCGCGCGTGGCGCCGTTGCCCGGCCACAGCGGCGGCTGCCGGTTATCCGGGTTCACCCGGGACCGGTCGGCGTGCGACAGCAGCAGGTTGTCGTACTCGGGCAGGAACCGCGGCGGCGCGGGGACGTCCTCGTCCGGCAGGATCAGGTCCGGAAGATCGAGCAGTTCCGCCCCGTCCGGGCCGCGCCACGTCCGCAGGTCCAGCTGCTCGGTAACCTCGCGCAGGCGGGTCAGCCCCGACCAGACCTGCGCGTCGGCGACGGTCGCCGGGCCGAACGCCGCCAGGTAGCGCACCACCAGTTCCGCCACGCGCGGTGCCGGACGGGCCACGCCGGCTAGCCATGAATCGGCGCTGGCCCACGTCGCCTGCGCCGACTTTCCCCAGATGCCGCGCGGCGGCACCTGGACCACGGGGACCAGGTAGGTGACAACGTACGCGAGCGCCGACGGGTCGGCGTCCGGCCAGTCGGCCGCCAGCGCCTGCCCCAGCTGAGTGCGGGTGAGCGGGCCACGCTCGGCCAGCAGGTCATTTCCCCGCCGGGCCACTTCGCGCAGGTCGGCCCCGGCCAGCCGCTTCGTGAAATTCGCCCGTAGGGCGCCGGCCATCAGCTTGTCGAAGAGCGGACGGAACGCGAGGAAATCCGCGGCGTCCAGCGCGTGGACCGTGCCGCGGAAAATCGGGGCACGGACCAGCGATCGCTCCGTAATAAGGACCGAGAGGGTTTCCGGGGCGAAACCCGGCAGCCTGCACCAGAGCCCCAGGTACGGCGCGTGCGGCGCCTGCGCCTGCAGGCCCGCGAGCCGCCGCACCGCCTGCCGCGCCGGCAGGTCGTGCCGGCGCAGCAGGAGCTGACGGTCCAGGGTCGCGCGGTTCAGCGCCCGCGCGGTGAGTGCTCTCACTCGGGACCGCGGCCCGCGCGCAGCAGGCCGTAGGTAACGGCCTCCTCCAGCGCGTGCCAGGACGCGGCGATGATGTTCTCGTCCACGCCCACCGTGGACCAGGACTCGCCTGATCCGTCGCCCGACTCGATCAGGACGCGGGTGATCGCGCCGGTGCCGTGCGATCCCTCGAGGATGCGGACCTTGAAGTCGGTCAGCTCCAGGTGCGCCAGCTCGGGGAACGCCTGCTCGAGCGCGGTCCGCAGCGCCTTGTCGAGGGCGTTGACCGGGCCGTTGCCCTCGCCGACCGCGACGACCCGCTCCCCCTTGGCGGTCAGCCGGACCGTGGCCTCGCTGGTCAGCACCCCGTCCGCGCGCTGCTCCACGATCACGCGCCAGGACTCGACGGTGAAGTGCCGCCGGCGCGCCCCCGCGAGCTCGTCTCGCAGGAGGAGCTCGAACGACGCGTCCGCGGCCTCGAAGGAGTATCCGCGGGCCTCCATCTCCTTGACCTTGTCGGTGACGCGCCCGATCGTCTCCTTGTCACCGGACAGGTCGTAGCCGAGCTCGCGGCCCTTCAGCTCGACGGACGCGCGGCCCGCCATGTCCGAGACCAGCATGCGCATGTCATTCCCGACCGCGGCGGGGTCGACGTGCTGGTACAGCATCGGGTCGACGCGGACCGCGCTGGCGTGCAGGCCGGCCTTGTGCGCGAACGCGCTCAGCCCCACGTACGGCTGGTGAGTGTCCGGGGTGACGTTCGTGACCTCGCTGATCGCGTGGGCGATCCGCGTCATCTCGTGGATGCCCTCGCCGTCCAGGACCGACTGGCCTTGCTTCAGCTGAAGGCCCGCCACGACGGAGAACAGGTTGGCGTTGCCGGCCCGCTCCCCGTAGCCGTTCGCGGTCCCCTGCACGTGGGTCGCGCCCGCCCGCACGGCGATGAGGGAGTTGGCGACGGCGCAGCCGGTGTCGTCGTGGCAGTGGATGCCGAGCCTGGCCTGGCTCTTGTCCAGGACCGCGCTGATGACGTCGCCCAGCTCGGTCGGCAGCATGCCGCCGTTGGTGTCGCAGAGCGCGATCACGTCGGCGCCGTTCGCCGCGGCCACGCGGACGCATTCGAGCGCGTAATCCGGGTTCGAGCGGTAGCCGTCGAAGAAGTGCTCGGCGTCAAGGAAAACCCGCTGGCCGTTCTCGTGCAGGTGGCGGACGGTGTCGCCGATCATCTTGAGGTTCTCGTCCAGCGTGGTCCGCAGCGCCAGCTCCACGTGGCGGTCGTGGCTCTTGGCGACTAGGGTGACGACCGGGGCCCCGCTGTCGCGGAGCGCGGCCACCTGCGGGTCGTCGGCCGCGCTGACCCCGGCCTTCCTGGTCGAGCCGAACGCCGCCAGCTGCGCGTGCCCGAGCTCAAGCTCGGTGCGAGCACGGCGAAAGAACTCCGTGTCCTTCGGGATGGCGCCGGGCCAGCCGCCCTCGATGAAGCCGACCCCGAGCCGGTCGAGGTGCCGCGCGATCACCAGCTTGTCCGCGACAGTGAGGTTCAGGCCCTCCTGCTGAGCGCCGTCGCGCAAGGTGGTGTCGTACACGTGGAACTGATCGTCGGGCATCGTCTGTCTCGTCTCTTCCGCTCTTCCGCGTTTCATGAGTCTGTGGGAGGCACCGCCGCAAAAGAAAAAGACCCCTCGCTGAACGCGAGAGGTCTGCGCGTCGGCACCGGGTCAGCCTTCCTGTCTGCTGACCGCGCCTAGAAGCAGCTTGTCCTAGGAGCCGACGCGCCTGCCGATAATAATCAGCCCGGACGTCACAGCTTCAGTCTGCCACATAACTTGGCTCGATGGCGCCAACGGTCCAATAGGTTTGGTGCGATGGCGCCATCGAGCCAGTCGCGGGAGCGGGGCCAGGGCGGAGCGCCGTGCCCTAGGCGACCTTGTAGACCCAGCTGAAGGGGTCCGGCTTCTGGCCATACTGGATGCCGACCAGTTCCGCGCGCAGCCGCTGGGAGACCGGGCCCGGCTCGCCGGAGCCGATCGTCCAGCCGCCGGAGGCGCCGAGGACCGAGCCGACCGGCGTGATAACGGCGGCGGTGCCGCACGCGAACACCTCGGTCAGTTCCCCGGACTCGCACGCCGAGCGCCACGAGGAAACCGAGATCCGTCCCTCGGACGCCGGGATCCCGAGCGTCGGCGCGAGCCGCAGCAGCGAGTCGCGCGTGATGCCCGGCAGCAGCGAGCCGGTCAGGGACGGCGTCATGATCCGGGCGTCCGCGCCCGACCCGTACACGAAGTACAGGTTCATGCCGCCCATTTCCTCGATCCACTCGTGCGACGCGGCGTCGAGCCAGACGACCTGATCGCAGCCCTCGTCCACCGCCTGCTGCTGGGCGGCGAACGCGGCCGCGTAGTTACCGCCGCACTTGACCGCCCCGGTGCCGCCCGGCGCCGCCCGCGTGTAGTCCTCCGACAGCCACACCTTGACCGCGGCCGCCGCGCCGAAGTAGGCGCCCGCCGGCGAGGCGATCACGCAGAACAGGTACTCCGCCGACGGGTGGTTCACGCCCAGCCCGCGCTGGGTGGCGATCATGAACGGCCGCAGGTAGAGCGAGTTTCCCGCGCCGGCCGGAATCCAGTCGCGGTCCTGCGACACCAGCAGCTCCAGAGCCCGCATGAACGCGCCCTCCGGCAGTTCCGGCATCGCCATGCGCCGGGCGCCGGCGTTGAACCGCGCCGCGTTCGACTGCGGCCGGAACATCACGACGGACCCGCTGTCCTGCCGGTAGGCCTTAAGCCCCTCGAAGAGCTCCTGGCCGTAATGGAACACGGACGTGGCCGGGTCGAGCGTGAACGGGCCGTACGGCTCAAGCTTGCCGTCGTGCCAGCCGCGCTCGGCCGACCAGCGCAGCGTAATCATGTGATCGGTGAAAACCTGGCCGAACCCCGGCGCCGCCAGGATCCGCTCTCGCTCGGCGGCTGGCACCCTGGATTGGGACGGGTGGATCTCGAAGTCGATCTCGGTGTCGGGGCTGGCGGTCATGGCTTTCAGTCCTTTCGTGGGTGGTATCCGGGTAACGGGATCTTTGTAAAACCTCCGCTATCCGGATACTCGCTCGGCGATGCCCGAGCCAATCTCCACGGTAGACCTTTTCGCCGGCGTGCTCTGCCGTCCGGACAGGTCATCGGCCACGGCGGCCTCGATCCGGGCCGCCGCCTTGGGCTGGCCGAGGTGGTCCAGGAGCAGCGCCGCGGACAGGATCGCCGCGGTCGGGTCAGCCTTGGACTGCCCGGCGATGTCCGGCGCGGACCCGTGCACCGGCTCGAACATCGACGGCGTCGTCTTCTCCGGGTTCACGTTCCCGCTCGCCGCCAGGCCGATGCCGCCCGCGATCGCCGCACCCAGGTCGGTGATGATGTCACCGAACAGGTTGTCGGTGACAACCACGTCGAACCGCTCCGGCTGCGTCACGAAGAACATCGACGCCGCGTCCACGTGCTGGTACTCGACGGAGACCTCGGGGAACTCCCTCGCCAGCGCGTCCACGGTCCGCTTCCACAGGTCGCCCGCGAACGTGAGCACGTTCGTCTTGTGCACCAGCGTCAGCTTGCGCCGCGGCCGGGACCGGGCGACGGTGAACGCGTAGCGCGCCACCCGCTCTACCCCGAACGCCGTGTTGTAGCTCTCCTGCGTCGCGATCTCGTGCGGCGTGCCGCGCCGCATCACGCCGCCCGCGCCGGTGTACGGACCCTCCGTGCCCTCGCGGACGACGATCATGTCGATCGTTTGCGGTGAGCCCGCCGTCAGCGGCGACACGACGCCCGGGAACAGCCTGACTGGCCGCAGGTTCACGTAGTGGTCAAGCTCGAACCGCAGGCGCAGCAGCAGTCCCCGCTCGAGCACGCCGCTCGGCACGCTCGGGTCGCCGATCGCGCCGAGGAGGATCGCGTCGTGGCCGCGGATCTCCTCGAGCACCGTGTTGGGGAGCGTCTCGCCGGTACGGTGCCAGCGCCGGGCGCCGAGGTCGTAATCCGTCGTGTCGAAGCTCAGATCCGGTGCCGCCGCGCGGAGCACCTTGAGCGCCTCGGCCGTCACCTCTGGGCCGATGCCGTCGCCGCCGATGACGGCGAGCTTCACTGATGACATTCCAGAACCTTACTGAGGACGCTCTTGCGCGTCCCCGCCGTTGTCCCTCCGGTCAAGCGCGAACTGGAGGGCTACCGAGAAGTGGGGGTCTGCCCGGTCCTCGCGGCCGTTACGATCGTTGTCGATCGGCCGCGGCGCCGGACGGTTCGAGGGGTCGTCCCCTCGCTCGAATGTGTACATGTCGTACACGGGAATCACTCCTCGTCAGACAACCAGCTCATCAGCGGGCGAAGCTTGGCGCCGACCTGCTCGATCTGCTCCGCCTGCTCGGCCTCGCGGCGCTTGCGGAAGTTCGGCTGGCCCGCGTCGAACTCCTCGACCAGCTCGCGCGTGAAGGTGCCGTCCTGGATCTCGCCGAGGATCTTGCGCATCTCCTCGCGAGTGTTCTCATTCACCAGGCGCGGGCCGCGGGTGTAACCGCCGAACTCGGCGGTGTCCGACACCGACCAGTACATCTTGGAGATGCCGCCCTCGTACATGAGGTCCACGATCAGCTTCATCTCGTGCAGGCACTCGAAGTACGCCGCCTCCGGCTGGTAGCCCGCCTCCACCAGGGTGGCGAACCCGGCCTTGATCAGCTCGGAGACACCGCCGCAGAGCACGGCCTGCTCGCCGAACAGGTCGGTCTCGGTCTCCTCGGTGAACGTGGTCTTGAGCACGCCGGCGCGGGTTCCGCCGATCGCCTTGGCGTAGGACAGGGCGAGTGCCTGCGCGTTCCCGGAGGCGTCCTGCTCGACCGCGATCAGCATCGGCACGCCGCGGCCCTCGTTGAACTGGCGGCGGACGAGGTGACCGGGCGCCTTCGGCGCGACCATCGCGACGTCCACGTTGGCCGGCGGGGTGATGAGGTCATACCGGATGTTCAGGCCGTGCGCGAAGAACAGCGCGTCGCCCTCGACGAGCGTCGGCGCGATCGCCTCGGCGTACACCTGACGCTGCAGCGTGTCCGGGATCAGGACCATGGTCAGGTCCGCTTCCTCGCACGCCTCGGCCGGGGTGAGCACGCGCAGGCCGTCGCTCTCCGCCTTCTCCCGGCTCTTCGAGCCCTCCGGCAGGCCGACTCGCACGTCAACGCCGGAGTCGCGCAGCGAAAGAGCGTGCGCGTGTCCCTGGCTGCCGTAGCCGAGGACAGCGACGTGCCGCTGCTGGATGAGCGAGAGGTCGGCGTTGTCGTCGTAGAAGATCTCTGCCACTGGTTGGCCTTTCGTTGCTTGCCGCCCGCGCGCGTGCACGGGCGGTCATTCATGAATGTTTTCGGGAATCGTGCTAGACCGCAGTCACCACGGACGTGATGGCTAAGCGGTCTTCTCGAGCGGGCGGAGCGTGCGATCGGTGATCGACCGCCCGCCGCGGCCCACCGCGATCGTGCCGGACTGCACCAGTTCCTTGATGCCGAACGGCTCGAGGACCCGCACCAGCGCCTCCAGTTTGTCGGAGCCGCCCGTCGCTTCCACGGTCACCGCGTCGACCGCCACGTCCACGACATGGGCGCGGAAGAGCTCGACGGTCTCCAGCACCTTCGACCGGGTATCGGCGTCGGCGCGGATCTTGATGAGCACGAGCTCGCGCTGCACCGCTTGTGACGGTTCGAGCTCGACGATCTTCAGCACGTTAACCAGCTTGTTGAGCTGCTTAGTGACCTGCTCGAGTGGGTGTTCCTCGCAGTTCACGACGATCGTCATCCGGGAAATCTCCTCGTGCTCGGTCGGGCCGACCGCGAGGGAGTCGATGTTGAACCCGCGCCGCGCGAAGAGGGCGGCGATACGGACCAGGACCGCGGGCTTGTTCTCCACCAGCACGGAGAGGGTATGGTTCGTCATTCCGGGTCAGCCTCCCACTGCGGCGCGAGCCCGCGTGCGTACTTGATATCGTCGTTGCTTGTGCCGGCCGCGACCATGGGCCACACCATAGCGTCATGGTGAACGACGAAGTCGATCACCACCGGCCGGTCGTTGATGGACATCGCCTGCTCGATGACCGCGTCGACGTCCTCCTTGCGCTCGCAGCGCAGGCCGACGCAGCCATAGGCCTCGGCGAGCTTGACGAAGTCCGGGACCCGGGTACCCCGCAGCTCCGTCTTCTTGTCGCCCAGGCTCGTGTTGGAGTAACGCTGGTCGTAGAACAGCGTCTGCCACTGCCGGACCATGCCCAGGTTGCCGTTGTTGATGATCGCGACCTTGACCGGTATGCCCTCGATTGAGCACGTGGCCAGTTCCTGGTTCGTCATCTGGAAGCAGCCGTCGCCGTCGATCGCCCACACGCTCGTGGACGGCAGGCCGACCTTGGCGCCCATCGCGGCCGGGACCGCGTAGCCCATGGTGCCCGCGCCGCCGGAGTTGACGAACGTCCGCGGGTGCTCGTAGCCGACGAACTGCGCGGCCCACATCTGGTGCTGGCCGACGCCCGCGACGTACACCGCGTCCGGGCCGGCGAGCTTGCCGATCCGCTCGATCACGTACTGCGGCGCCAGGCTGCCGTCCTCCGGCTCGTCGAAGCCGAGCGGGTAGGTGTCCCGCCAGCCGCGCAACTGCGCCCACCAGTCGGCCGTGTCACCGGTGCGGCCCGCGGACTGCTCCTGCTGGACCGCGGCGATGAGGTCGGTGAGGACCTCCTTGCAGTCGCCCACGATCGGCACATCGGCGCGCCGGTTCTTGGAGATCTCGGCCGGGTCGATGTCGGCGTGCACGATCGCCGCGTCCGGGGCGAACGAGTCGAGCCTGCCGGTCACGCGGTCGTCGAACCGGGCGCCGAGGGCGACGATCAGGTCCGCCTTCTGCAGCGCGCCGACCGCCGCGACGGTGCCGTGCATGCCGGGCATGCCCAGGTGCAGGTCGTGGCTGTCCGGGAACGCGCCGCGCGCCATCAGCGTCGTCACGACCGGGATGTGCGTCAGCTCGGCGAGACGGCGCAGTTCGCCGGCCGCGTCGGCCTTGATGACGCCGCCGCCCACGTACAGCACGGGCTTACGCGCCTCGGTGATCATCTTCGCGGCCTCGCGAACCTGGCGGGCGTGCGGCCTGGTCACCGGGTGGTAGCCGGGCAGGTCGAACGGGACCGGCCAGACGAAGTCGGTGGTCGCCTGCATGGCGTCCTTGGCGATGTCCACCAGCACCGGGCCGGGCCGGCCCGTGGACGCCAGGTGGAACGCCTCGCCGATGGTGCGCGCGATGTCCTCCGGCCTGGTCACGAGGAAGTTGTGCTTCGTGATCGGCAGCGTGATCCCGGAGATGTCCGCTTCCTGGAAACCGTCGGTGCCGATGAGGTTCGTCGAGACCTGACCCGTGATCGCCACCACCGGAACCGAGTCCATGTACGCGTCCGCGAGGGGCGTGACGAGGTTCGTGGCCCCGGGACCGCTCGTCGCCATGCACACGCCGACCCGGCCCGTCGCCTGCGCGTACCCGGTCGCGGCGTGACCGGCGCCCTGCTCGTGGCGCACGAGGATGTGACGGATCTTGTCCGAGTCCAGGAGCGGGTCATACGCCGGGAGGACGGCACCGCCCGGGATGCCGAAGACGACGTCGGCGCCCACCTTCTCCAGGGCGAGGACGAGCGCCTGGGCGCCAGTGACCTTCATCTTCGCGGCGTGCGGGGCGGAGTGACCGCCGCCGTGTGCTGCCTGCTGCGGCGTCTGGTGGGCGGCAGGGTGCGGCGCTTGGTGCTGGGCAGAGTGCTGCGCGGGGGGCGCGGACGGCCTGGGGACGGCGTGTTTCGCCTGGCCTTCCAGCTGGCCCGGCGCACCCTGGCCCGGCGCACCCTGGCCCGGCGCACCCTGGGACGCGCTGCCCTGGGCGGTGGCTTGCGTCGCCGCGTCGGCGGGGGCCGCCGGGGCTGGACTGCCCGCGGCCGCGCGGGCCGCGATGTCAAGCGGCGTCGGACCGGGGTGGGATCTCGCGGATGTCTTGTCCGCCTGTCCAGACGCAGCGTGCGCCTTCGGAGGGGTCGGGCTCGTCTGCTCGGTCATCGGGTGGCTTCCTTGTCCGGATGTGCGCGGGGTATATGGCATGAAAAAGCCCCTCGTGCCAGTGGCAGTCGAGGGGCGCGCGCAGAAGCTGGGCTGGTCAGCTCGCTGCGCGCCAGCCAAGTACTACGAGGATAATGTTCCGCTTCACACTTACACCCTCACGCACGGCACTGCCCTGTGTCAAATCTTCAACAGTTCCGTCTCACACTCTGAGACGCAACGTCCGAAAAATGCTACGCAGCCGGGACGCCCGGCTTGCGGGGATTCCCGGTGGATGTCCGGATCAGCGCTTCCACGCTCGGCGCGGCCATCGGCCTGGCGACCAGGAAACCCTGCCCGTAGCCGCAGCCCATTTCCCGAAGTTCGCTCAGCTGACGCGGCTGCTCGATGCCCTCGGCGACCACGTCGATGCCGAGATCCCGGCCGACCTGGACGATGGTCTTCGTCAGCATCGTCGCCGTGGGGTCGGTGCCCACGCCCGCGACAAAAGACGGGTCGATCTTGATGATGTCGACCGGCAGCTGGCGCAGGTGCGCCAGCGAGGCGTAGCCGGTGCCGAAGTCGTCGATCGCGAGCCGGACGCCGAGGTCGCGCAGTTCCGCTAGCCGGTCCGTGACCAGCCCGGCACCCTCGACGAGAACCCGCTCGTTCACCTCGACCGTGAGGGCCGACGGCGGCAAGCCGGTTTCCGCGAGCGCGGCCGCCACCCGCGAGATCGCCTGATGGGCACTCAGCTGGCGCAGCGAGAGGTTCACCGATACGCCGACGTCCCAGTCCGCCGCGCGCCACGCCGCACCCTGGGCGCAGGCACGCCACAGCACCCACTCGCCGAGCGCCACGATCACGCCGGAGTCCTCGGCGACCGCGAGGAACTCGCGCGGCGGGACGACTTCGTCGCCGCGATGCCAGCGCACGAGTGCCTCGGCCCCGGTCACGCGGGAGGTGGCGAGCTCCACCACCGGCTGATACTGCAAGGTCAGCTCGTCCTTGGCCAGTGCCCGCTGCAGGTCGCTGGCCAGGTCGAGACGGCGGACCACGTCGTCGTGCATCTGCGGCGCGTAGATCTCCACCCGGCCGCCGCCGCTGTCCTTGGCCCGCGCCATGGCTACGTCCGCGTTCCGCAGCAGCAGGTCCGGCGGGTTGCCGTCCGCGAGCGCGAGGCCGACGCTGGCCGTCAGCCCGATCTCCCGGTCGGCCGCGCGGAACGGCTCGGACGCGATCGCCGCCACGAGCCGCTCGGCGAGCTCGCTGACCTCCTGGACACCGGCCACGTCCTCCATGATCACCGAGAACTCGTCGCTGCCCCAGCGCGCCACCGTGCTGTGCGCGGGAACCGCGGCCCGGATACGCCGTGCCGCCTGCGCGAGCACGAGGTCGCCGGCGCCGTGCCCGACCAAGTCGTTGACGGCGGTGAAGCCGTCCAGGTCGAGGAAGATAATGCCGGTCTTGGCCCGGGCGGCGGACTCGTCCGCGCCGGGGCCAGTACCGGTGCTGGTGCCGGCGGCCGCGACGGCGAGCGCGTCGCGCACCCGCTCCTCTACATACGCACGGTTGGGCAGGCCGGTGAGTCCGTCGTGGAACGTGAGGTGGTTCACCTGCTGGCGCAGCGCTACCTGATCGCTCACGTCCCGGGCGGTCAGCAGCATTCGCGCGGGCTCGCCGGGCATCTGGTAACGGAGCACCGCGCACTCGATATGCCGCCAGGTCCCGTCGGTGGCACGCACCCGGCAGGAGAACCGGCCGGTCGTCGCGTCGGCCGCACTCTCGGCGGCCTTCTCGCCTGCACTGGCGCTCTCGCCCGCACTGGCGCTCTCGCCCGCACTGGCGCTCTCACTCGCACTGGCGCTCTGGCTCGCACCGCTCTCGGAGCCCGCGAGGTCGCCAGTGTTGTCAATGTCACCGGTCGCCGCGGTGCCGTCAGTGTCCGCGTTACCGTCGGCTTGACCAGAGTCGCTGACATCGACGTGAGCGGGGTAATCATCATCGTCGTCCGCGACGATGAGCGCGCGCTTGATCGCCGACCGGGCCGCGGCCAGGTCCTCCGGGTGCACGAAGTCCGCGAGCGCCTTGCCCGTGAGCTGATCGGGCGGGTAGCTGAAACCCGGCGATGACTGGCTGGCGTCGATGATCGTCCCGTCCAGGTCGCACAGCAGCACGATGTCGCCGGTCCTGACCGCCAGGTCGCGGAGGCTGTTGCCCGACTCGCGCCACATCTTTACCGCGGTGCCGTTCTCCCGGACGAGCGTCAGGATGCGGGCGCCCAGCACGAGGACGGCGGCGCCGCCCGCGATGACGAGGGCAAGTCCCGAGGCCGGGGCGCTGGCCAGGCCGTTGACGATGACCACGATCGCCGCGACCGCCACGGTCAGGGCTGCGATAATCGTCGCCGCGCCCGAACTGGTCACCGGCGCGCTCCGCATGCCGAACGGGCCGGTGCCGCCCTTGCGGTCGGCGGCGGCGCCCCGGCGGTCAGTACCCGCGCCTCGGCGCTCCAGCGCGGGACCGCCCTCACGTCGCCAGGGCAGGGCAGACCCGTCGGTCTTCGGCGCGAAACGGGCGGCGAGCGTGTCCATCCACGGCGAGAGCCCGAGCAGACAGGCCGCGACGACGAGCGCGAGTTGCTGCAAGATGCCCTCGTGGCCGCCGGAAAGCCGGGCGCCCACGCCCACGGTGTCCGCGCCGGTCAACACGAACAGTGACAAATAGGGCATCAGCAGCCGTTGCCACGCGACTGTGAGCACCGGGAGCATCGCGCCGAGTAGCGCCAGGTCGGTAAGCGGATGCAGCAAGCTGAGCAGGAAGATCTCAGGCCGCTCATTGGAGTGGTGATACTCGTTCCCGAACGCCGCGACCCACCCGATGACCAGCAGCGCCACCGCCATCACATAGCCGTCGGCCAGTCCCGCCATGGAACTGGGCGTCGACCCGGACGCGAGCACCAGCATGCCCGCCGCGAGCACCGCGAGCGCGAGCAGCGGCGCCACGTCGGCCAGCGAGAGCGACCCGGCCGAGCCGCTGAGCTGGCTCGTCTCGACCGTCGCCATGATCAGGCCGATCAGCCAGAACAAGGCAGTCCCGCTCAGCCAGCGGTAGCCCCTGGCAACTGACCCCCGGTATTTACGTGCCCCTGTCCAAAGGCCGACAACCGCCCCCGCCGCGGTGACCATGGCAAGGACGTTCACTGTCGGTCCCCCGTGGCATTCAGGTGCAACCGGGGCTCCTTCCGGGGTTCCGCGGGGTAGCGCGTGACGTAGATCTGGTGATGGAGTAGCGAGTTCACTCTACGTACCCGAGATCACGCTTCGGTTGAGGAAGGGCGTCCACCGGGAGACAACTGCGATGG
>Ga0210389_10003283_pt1 | contig 12610 bp, 13 predicted proteins | sample IncBWH28OmetaG_FD_160127 | JGI IMG/M metagenome (GOLD analysis project Ga0210389, IMG submission 160127) | Forest soil microbial communities from Barre Woods Harvard Forest LTER site, Petersham, Massachusetts, United States - Inc-BW-H-28-O ...
GGTCCATCGAACGGACGTGGTTTCCGAAGCTGCCCGCGCTGTGGTGGTTCTTGCCGTGGATGTCGCAGGCGATCGCGCCGCCGACGGTGACCTGCCGGGTACCGGGCAGCACCGGCACCCACAGCCCGAACGGCAGCGCTGCCTTCATCAGCTGATCGAGACTCACGCCGGCGTCCACGTGGGCCAGGCAGGTGTCGGCGTTTATCGAGTGGATTCCGTTCAGCGGCGTCATGTCGATCACCAGGCCGCCACCGTTCTGGGCGTTGTCGCCATAGGAGCGGCCCAGCCCCCTGGCGATCACGCCCCGGCCGCCGGAGTCGGCGACTTGGGCGACCGCCTTGGCGATCACCTCCGGGTCCGGTGTGGACAGCACCTGCGCCACTGACGGCGCGGTTCGGCCAAAGCCCGTCAGCCGGGTTGTGGTGGTCGGAATGTCACTGCTAAACATCGTCAAAGAGGGTACCGCCTGCGGAGGTGGGTTCAGCGCAGCCGGAAGATCACCGACCGCTGCACGATGAAGTTGATCACCGTGGCGGTGCCCTGCGCGATCACAAAAGCGGCCGGTACTCGCCACGGCTCGTTCGCGAACTGCAGGTAAAAGACGTAGTTGATGCCGACCTGCACGCAGTAGGTGAGCGCGTAGAGCACGCAAACCGCGATGAACCGGGCCTTGCTGGGAGGTGCCTGAAACGTCCAGCGGCGGTTGATCAGGTATGCGGTTGTGGTGCCGGCGATGAAGCTGAGTGATTTGGCGACGTTGACCTGGAGGCCTGCTCGAAGCAGCAGCACATAAAGGCCGAAATCGACGATCGCCGACAATCCGCCGGTGACGATGAATCGCCACACCTGCGTCTTCAGTGGCAGCTGGGCACTCGCCGCGATCTCGGCCATCGGCGGAAGTCTACGGCCGACTACGACGGGTACTTCACATCCAACAGTTCGACCTGGTTTTCGCCTTGCGGTGTCGTGTAGGTAACCGTGTCGCCGGCTTGTCGTCCGGCAAGTGCCAGCCCCAAGGGGCTACCTGCGGTCAACGCCTCGGCTTCACCGCCGATGGATGCCTCTTCGATCACCGAGATCACCTGCATCTTGACGATCGCGCCGTCGGCGAACCGTAGCGTCACCTCGGTGCCGAAGGGCAGCGTGCCGGCTCCGTTCGACGGCGCCGGTCCGGTGTGTAGCAATCGGTCGAGTTCGGCGAGCCGCTCGTCGAGGCCGGCCAATTCGTCGGCGCGCTGGATGGCGTCGGCGGCATCGGCGTGATCGCTCACCGCGCCGCGGTCGTTTCTGACCTCGGCCTCCAGGCGATCCCGTCGCTCCCGCAGCCGCGCCAACTCGGCAGAAATGCGTTCGCGTGCCTCACCGGAAAGCCCAGAGGGCTCGACTGCTTCGCTCACCTTTGCCGACCTGTCTGCTAGGGCGCGACGGCGAGTACGACTCCGGAACGCCTCGATTGTTCTGGCTACTGGAAGCCGATTATTCCCGCGGGGCGAATCCGGGTGGTGCTGTTTCGGCGTCTGGCTAAACCCAGTAGGGCACCCTGGCGCGGTATTGGCGCATCGCGATAGCCGCCAGCACCCAACCCAGGACCGTCAGCCCCACCACCACCGCCCAGTGCCGTAGCTCTTGGTGGGAACCCAGCAGCGGGGCGCGCACGATGTCCAGGTAATGCAGCAGCGGGTTGAGTTCGACGATCTTCGACCACCCTCCCGCGCCCTGCTGTCGCAGCGTGTCGTCGTTCCAGATGATCGGCGTCATGAAGAACAGCAACTGCACGATGGAAAACAGCAGGGGTCCGATGTCGCGGTAGCGCGTCGCCAGAATGCCGAAACACAACGACACCCACACGCAGTTGAGCACGATCAGCCCCAGCGCCGGGATCACCGAGAGGTCGGCCCACGACCACGGCTTCGGATAAATGATCGCGATGATCAGATAGATGACGATGTTGTGCGCGAACAAGATCATCTGCCGCCACACCAGCCGGTAGACATGCACGCTCAGCGGCGTCGGCAGTTGTTTGATCAATCCCTCGTTGGCGACGAACACCTCCGCGCCCTCCAAGATGGAGGCGTTGATCAAATTCCAGATGATCAAGCCGAGCGTGACGTAGGGCAGGTGCACCGACAGCTGGAGATGGAACAGCCTGGAGTACAGGCCGCCCATCGCGACGGCGGTGGTGCCGGTGGCGATGGTGATCCAGAACGGCCCCAGCACCGAGCGGCGGTACCGCTGCTTGATGTCCTGCCAGCCCAGGTGCAGCCACAGCTCGCGGCGCCGATAGCCGTCGACTAGGTCACCCCAGGCCCGGGTCAGTGTCTTGGACTGCGCCGCGACGTCGACGATGGTCATTAGCGCCTCCCCCCGCAAGCGGGTGGTACCCCCACCTCATCGCCCCAATTTGCTTCGTCGCCGGCGCGGGTCATTAGCGCCCCTCCTCCTGGCGTCCGAATATCTCCCGGCGGCCCAACCGGCGCAGCCGCAGCCACTCCAACAGACCTTTTGGGTCCCGACGGGACACCAGGAAAAACCAACCGAACCGCAGCCATTCCTGGACCAGCAACTTGCGCAGACCCGGCTGCGACAACAGGTAGCCGCGATTGCGGTAGGTGAAGTAGCGCTTGGTGGGATCGTCGGGATATTGCGTGTGCATGCGGCCCGCGAAAATCGGCTTGAACTCGGCCGACCCGCACGGGTGTAGATAGGCGGCATTGAGGCAGGTTCCGAACGCCAGCCCCGACCGGACCAGCCGCCGGTGCATCTCAACCTCGTCGCCGCGGACGAACAGCCGCAGGTCGGGAACACCGATCGACTCGAACGTCGACGCGCGGAACAGCGCGCCGTTGAACAGCGACGCGATACCGGGCAGCAGTTCCTGGTCCTGGGCGGTACGCAGCTCGCTGACCCGCCTGCGCCAGACCAGTCCGCGGCGCAACGGAAACGCCAGGCGTTGCGGGTCATCGGCGTTGCACACCATCGGCGACACCTCGGCCAGCCGATGCGCCTCGGCGCATGCCAGCAGCGTCGCCAGTACTTGACTGTCCTGCGGGTGGCCGTCGTCGTCGGCCAGCCACACCCAATCAGCGCCGGCGGCCAGAGCATGAAGTATGCCGAGCGCGAAACCGCCTGCGCCACCGAGGTTTCGGCGCGACGGCAGATATGTCGTGCGGATGGGCTGGCCGCTCACCAGATCGCGAACGCGGTCGTCGTCGTCGTTGTCGACCACGATGAGCTGGTCCGGCAGCCGGCTCTGGGTGGTCAACACATCCAGCGACTTGGCCAGCTCGTCGGGGCGCCGGTGGGTGACCACGACGGCGCACACCATGTCATTCATCTGCGGGGGCTTTGCTGGCGAGCTGCTGGTCGGTACCGGTCTCGGCGAGCACCTCACGTACATGTCGTGCGGCGTCTTCACCCTCGTAGGCCCGCACTACGTCCTCGATGCCGCCGGTGAGTTTGATGACGCCGTGGTCGATCCACATTGCCGTCTTGCACAGCCGGGCCAGAAATTCATTGGAATGGCTGGCGAACACCAGGATTCCCGAACGCTCGACCAGTCGCTGCAGCCGGGTCTGCGCTTTCTTGAGGAAGTCTGCGTCGACGGCGCCGATCCCCTCGTCGAGAAGCAGGATCTCCGGGTCGATGCTGGTGACCACGCCCATCGCCAACCTCACCCGCATACCGGTGGAGTAGGTCCGCAGCGGCATCGACAGGTAGTCGCCGAGTTCGGTGAACTCGGCGATCTCGTCGACCTTGGCCAGCATCTGCTTGCGGGTCTGCCCGAGGAAGAGCCCGCGGATGATGATGTTCTCGTAGCCGGAGATCTCGGGGTCCATTCCGACGCCCAGATCGAACACCGGCGCCACCCGACCGCTGATCACCGCGGAGCCGCGCGTCGGCTCATAAATGCCCGAAAGCAACCGGAGTAGCGTCGATTTCCCGGCGCCGTTGTGGCCTACCAGCCCGACTCGGTCGCCCAGGCTCAACGACATCGTGATATCCCGCAACGCCTCGATGACCACCACGTTGGACGCGTTGCGCCCGATCGTTCCACCCAGGACGGTCTTCTTCAGCGAGCGCGATTTGGCGTCGAAGATGGGAAACTCCACCCACGCGCTGTGGGTCTGTATGTGCGGACCAGCTGGCGTCACCGGTTGTCTGCCTAGAGGTATTGCCCGGTGCCCGAACCGGACCCACCGGGCCTGCCGACTCCCGGGGGCAGCGCGCCTTGGCGCATCTGCTCCAGCTGCGACCGTGCAGCCATCTGCTGGGCGAACAGCGCGGTCTGGATGCCGTGGAACAGCCCTTCCAGCCAACCGACCAGCTGCGCCTGGGCGATGCGCAATTCGCCGTCGGATGGCGCGGTGTCCTCGCTGAACGGCAACGTGAGGCGATCAAGTTCCTCGCGCAGTTCCGGTGCCAGGCCTTCTTCGAGCTCCCTGATGCTGGTGGCGTGGATCGCGCGCAACCGGTTGCGGCTGGCTTCGTCGAGTGGCGCCGCTCGCACTTCCTCGAGCAACTGCTTGATCATGGTGCCGATGCGCATCACCTTGGCCGGCTGCTCGACCAGGTCGGTCAGCGACCGGTCATCAGAGTCGTCGTCCCGTGCGGCCGCCATCAGCAGGGGATCGACGCCACTGATGACCTCGATGTCGTCGTCGTTGTCGTTGCCGTTACTCAATCCGGGTCACCTCTCCTTTTATGCTTCTGGCCTTGATCACGCTTTGGGGGTTGTCGGGGCGCCGCGCCATTCGTAGATTCGGGCCTCACCGTTGTCGTAGATCTTCGCCCACGACTTCGACTTGTCTAGTGACACTAGTCCGTCGGGCACCTTGAACCCCTTGACCGTGGGGATGCTGGTCAGGATGTAGCGAATATTGAGCGCACGCACTGCCTCGGCTCCCCGCGGGTCGGCGTCGACATCGGCGTAGGCCCAAAAATTGAAGCGGTAATAGCCCGGGCCGATCTGCTGTGGGAAGTCGTAGTGGGTCCACAGTGGGTGCAGATCGGCCACCGCATACATCCACGCGGTGCCGTCGACATTGGAGTCGCCGATCACGGTCGTGCGGGCGCCGGGCAGGCTCGCCAGATAAGCCATCGCGTCGAGGTCTTTCTGGTCGATGATCACCGAGTCGTACTTGTCGCCGAACAGGACCAGGTGTCGGTAGAGATAGTGGCGGCCAGTGAGCACGGTGGTCACCACCAGCAGGACCACCGTGGCCGAAACCCACACAGCTGCCGGCAGTCGGGTGAACCGCTTGGTGAGCCGTTGGGCCAATCTTTTGGCCAAGGCCACTGCCGCCAAGACCATGGCGAACACCGCGATCCCCGCCATCGGCGTGACGAGCATCGTGACCACGCCTGAAAGCCGTCGCGGATCGTTGTAGAAGAACTGGCTGAATCCTTCGATGGCTGCACCGAGCGGATTGTGAAACGGCGCCCCCGAGTAGATGGTCGCCACGGTTAGCACCAGCCAGAGCACCGGCGGCCACCAGATTCTCTTGTACAACAGGATCGCCATGCCGATCGCGCTCAGCATGATCAGGCCGTATGGGGTCGGGAAGTCGTTGAGGTGGCGGGTGTGCAAGAGCAGCGCATCGATGACGCCCTGCTTCACGCTCTTGAAGCTGGGGAACGCATGCCCGGCGATGATGTCGGCCTGGTGGAGCACCCCGGTGAACTGCGGCGCCAAGATCAGCGCCGTCGGCACGGCGACGAGAGCCAGGATCAGGACGTCGGCCAGCCGTCCACGTACCGGATGCCGCCACGCGTCGAAAAGCCACCAGGCCATGAGGAACAAGATGACGATGAACCCGCCGGTGAGGTGTACCGACAGGATGCCCACCAGCGCCAGCACCGCCGCCGGGATGCGGTCGCGATGCTTACACGTCGAGGTGATCAAGACAAACGTCGGGATCGCGACCCCGTAGGCGGCCAGGTTGGGCATCGCCGCGACGCCGAACTCGACGTAGGGCACCGACGTGAACGACGCCGACATGGCGGCCGACGTGGCCGCCGCCCCTGCGGTCCGCCACTCGCTGATGCGCGGCCTGAGCAGAAACCAGGCGAGCATCGCGGCGCTGGACGGAAACAGCCAGACGGAGGCCGCCACCGAAGTCAACGTGTAGCCGGTGGTGGGCGCCGCCCCGGTGAGCTGACAGAACACCGCGGTCAGGGCGTGAAACACCGAAGGGTAGAAGAGCGGTTGGTGGGTCTCGACGTTGCGCAGCTCGCCCATGTGGGTGGACGACGCCTGGCCGGTGTCGAGGATGAAGCGCACCTCGTTGGCATGCCAGACCGCGTCCCAGGTACTGGGAATGGACTGCCAATGCACGATGCCGCGGTAGGCGGCCCACATGATCAGCAGCGCACCCAGCAACACCCCGGCCGCTACGGTCAGCGCCGGCAAGCGACCGATCCCTCGCGCTTCGGCCTCGGTGTCGCGGTAGCCGGTGAGCAGCAGCCGCAAACCGGTCATCACGAGGCACACCGCGGCGAGCGCAGCAAGCGCTGTCCAACCGTTCCAAGGGATTCCGACTGCGCCGAAGGGAATAATCGCCAGCGCCACCACGCCGTAGGTCAGCGCCGGGCCAACTGCGACGGCGACCGGCCAAGTTAGCTGGGTGATTCGCGCGACGATTGCCCCCGGCGCGATCAGCAAAAACAATGCGATCAGCGTTCCGAACCAGAGCCCCACTCGACTAGTATGGCTGGCCGGGTGACCTGGCTCGGGACGGCGGGGACGCATCTGGGCGCCCGCTACCGTCACGGTTTAGCTGAATCCGCGGAACTCTAAGGTGGCTGGCATGGCATACGACGTCGCCCGAGTGCGAGGGTTACACCCGTCGCTCGGAGACGGTTGGGTGCATTTCGACGCGCCGACCGGGATGCTGGTTCCCGATTCGGTAGCGACAACCGTGTCGACCGCATTCCGCGGATCATTCCCCAGCACCGCCGGTCCGCATCCGTCGGCTAATCGCAGCGCGGCCGTGCTGGAGGCGGCCCGCCAGGCGGCGGCGGATCTGGTCAACGCCGACCCGCGTGGTGTGGTGCTGGGCGCCGATCGCGCGGTTTTGCTGGCGTCGTTGGCAGACTCGTCGTCGACCCGCGCGGGTTTGGGTTACGAGATGGTTGTCACCCGGCTTGACGACGAAGCGAACATCGCGCCGTGGCTGCGCGCAGCAAACCGCTTCGGCGCCAAGGTGAAATGGGCCGAGGTCGACATCGAAACCGGTGACCTGCCGACCTGGCAGTGGGAGGGCCTGATCGGTCCGCCGACGCGTCTGGTCGCTGTGACATCGGCCTCGGGCACCTTGGGCACGGTCACCGATCTGCGCCCGGTCACCAAATTGATCCACGACGTCGGCGGGTTTGTGGTCGTTGACCACTCGGCGGCCGCGCCCTACCGCCTGATCGACATCGACGAGATCGACGCCGACGTGGTGGCCATCAACGCCGTCGGGTGGGGCGGTCCGCCGGTGGGGGCGTTGGTGTTCCGCGACCCGGCGATAATCAACACCTTCGCCTCGGTATCGACGAACCCCTACGCCACCGGGCCGGCTCGTCTCGAGGTTGGCGTGCATCAGTTCGGTCTGCTCGGCGGCTTCGTCGCCAGCATCGAGTACCTTGCCTCACTAGATGAGTCAGCTCGCGGAACCCGGCGCGAAAGACTCGCTACCTCAATGCAATCGGCGATGTCCTATATGGACGGGATATTCGATTACCTGATGGGCTCACTGCGTTCGCTGCCGTTGGTGGTGGTGATCGCCCGGCCCGAAGACCGGATACCCGTGGTCAGCTTCGCGGTACACGAAGTGCCGGCCGAGCGGGTGGTGCAACGGTTGGCGGACAACGGCATTCTGGCGATCTCCAACGCCAGCTCGCGAGTGCTCGACGTGATCGGTGTCAACGACGTCGGCGGTGCGGTCACCGTTGGGCTGGCGCATTACTCGACCATGGCCGAGGTCGACCAGTTGGTGCGTGCCGTGGCATCGCTGGGCTAGCTGCGGTTTGATTCGCTAGAGCGTCAGCACGATCTTTCCGGTCACCTGCCCCGACGACAGCAGACGATGGGCCTCAGCGGCTTGCTGGATCGGCATCCGCGCCCCGATGACCGGCCGGAAACGTCCGTCAGCAATCATCGGCCAGACGGAGGCCACCACCGCCGCGACGACGGCGCTCTTGCTGTTGGGGCCGGTCGCCGGCCGGCCGCGCAACGTGGTGCCGATGACATGCGCTCGTTTGCTGAGCAGTTTACCGAGGTTGAGCTCGCCCTTCATTCCACCCTGCATCCCGATGATGATCAGCTGACCGTCGCTGGCCAGTGCGTCGATGTTGCGGTCCAAATACGAGGCGCCCATGATGTCCAGGATCACGTCGGCACCCGCGCCGTCGGTTGCCTCCCGCACCCGCGCGACGAAATCCTCATCGTGATAGTCGATGGTGATTTCGGCTCCGAGTTCGCGGCAGTGTTCCAGCTTGGCCGGCGAACCCGCGGTGACCGCCACCCGGGCACCCAATGCCCTGGCGACCTGGATGGCGTGGCTTCCCACGCCGCTGGCGCCGCCCTGGATCAGGATCAGCTGGCCCTGGCTCAAATGAGCCGTCATCGCCAGGTTCGACCACACCGTGCACGCCACTTCCGGTATGCCGGCGGAGTCCTGCAAGTCGACGCCGCCCGGAATCGGCAGAATTTGACCAGCGGGAACCGCGACGTATTCGGCGTATCCGCCGCCCGCCAGCAAAGCGCAGACTTCTTGCCCGGGCGCCCAGTCGCCAACCTCGTCGCCTACCGCCGCGATGACCCCGGAGACCTCCATGCCGAGCAACTCGCTGGCGCCCGGCGGCGGTGGATACAGGCCGGCGGCCTGCAACAGGTCGGCCCGATTGACGCCGGCGGCGCTGACCTTGATCAGCACCTCGCTGGGGCCCGGAGCGACATCTGGGACTTGCTGCCACAGGAGTTGATCGGCGGACTTGGCGACGATGGCATACATAGTTGCCACGCTACTACCTGCGGATTTTGACTGTTCCAAAGGCGATGTGTCGCATAGCATGACGTAATGGCCGACCTCATTGCCGGCCGGACAGCCAGTGAGATGCCCGGGCTGGATATCGCTGAGCAGAAGTCGTGGCAGAACTTCCTGGACTCCACCCTGCGGTTGTATGCGACGCTCAACCGTCGGTTGACCGACGTGCACCAGCTGTCGCTGTTCGACGTCAGGGTGCTGGACATGTTGAACAACGCGCCGTCCGGGTGCGCCCGAATGGGCGATCTCGCTGAGGCGCTGCCGTCGCTGCCGAGCCGCCTGACCCGTCAGATCCGTCGCCTCGAAGGGCAGGGGCTGGTGCGCCGCGAGGCGAGCAAGGATGACCGGCGCGGCGTAGTGGCCACCATCACCGACGACGGCCGGACAGCCGCGCGCCGGGCGATGGTGACCTACTCCCAGAGTGTGCGGACCTACTTCCTCGGCCAGTTGTCACGCTCGCAGATCGCCGCGATGGGGGAGAACTGCCGTCGGATCAGCGCCGCGCTGAGACTTTCCGACCGGGCGTCGAAGGCCGACGGCGCCTGACACCGCTACCCTTGTCCGCGGTGGCGTGGCAGAGCGGCCTAATGCACTCGCCTTGAAAGCGAGAGACGGCTAAAACCGTCCGGGGGTTCAAATCCCTCCGCCACCGCCATTGTGGTGCTTGACCAGGGTGAATTGTCCGACATCGGTGATCCCCCGACGGAAGAGATCGGCGCATCCGGTCAGATAACGCAGGTAACGCTCGTAGACGGTCTCTGATGTGGTTGCGATTGCCTCGTCGCGCCGCACGACGAGGTTGGCCGCCCACATATCCAACGTCCTTGCGTAGTGCGGCCGCAGCCGGTGGACCCGATCCACGCCGAATCCGGCCGCGGTGGCGAACTTGACGATGTCATCTTCCGACGGAAGCTCGCCACCGGGGAAGATCTCCCGCCCGATGAACCGCATGAACCGCAGATCACTCATCGTGATCGCGATCCCGTGGGCAGGAAAGTAGCTCATCGGGTGCGCGAGGATCGTGTGCAGCAGCATGCGACCGTCTTCGGGCAGCAGCCGCTGAGCCGATTCGAAGAACGCTGCGTAACGAGGCTTTGTAAATGCTTCGAACGCGCCGATGCTCACGATGCGGTCGACTGGTTCGTCGAACTCCTCCCAGCCCTGCAGTCGGATGTCGACGGATCGTGATGTCGACACTTTCGCCAGTCGGGCGGTGGTGTATTGATGCTGGTTGCGGCTCAAAGTGATGCCGATGACGTTGACGTCGTACTTCTGCAGGGCCAATTCCAGCGCGCCGCCCCACCCGCATCCGACGTCGAGCAGCGTCATGCCGGGCTCGAGATCCAGCTTGCCCAGCGCCAGGTCGAATTTCGCGACCTGGGCCTCGTCGGTGCTCATGTCGTCGCGCTCGAAGTAACCGCACGTGTAGCCCATTGTCGGACCCAGAAACAGCGCAAAAAAATCGTCGGAGACGTCGTAGATCGACTGCGATTCCTCGTAAAACGGCGTCAAACCTGCAGTTTCAGCAGACATTGGCAAGCTACCCATCTAAGTCAGAAGTCGGGCAGCTAAACAATGACACCGAAGGCGCTTGCGTCATCGTTGCCGGTCCCCCGACCACAGCGAAACGTGCACTGAGCATAGTAACCGGCGCAGACTGGCAATTTGACCGACGACACTCACCATCGCCGGCCCGACCTCGCTAACCGTGGTGCATGACCGAGTTGGCCAGCAGCATGCCGATAAGGAGGGCGGCCACGATCAGCACCAATGCCAGCGTCGGCCAGATCCACATCATCCGGCCGCGTACCGCTGCGACGATGATGCCCGCCGCCGCGACGATCACCGCGACCGCGACTCCGCCCCACGTCACCAGGTAAGCCGCATTGAGCGCCGCGTAGTTGCACTGTTCGCCACACGAGTCGGTGGCCATGGCGAAGAACAACGAGAACCAGAGCGAGCCCAGCGCGGCGATGCCCGCAACGGCGGACACGATCGAGGTGATCGTGATGTCAACGACGGAATGTCGTCGCGGCCGGTAGACCGGCGGATACGGGTACTGCGGCGCCACCTGTCAACTATGGCGCATCTCCGTCTTACGACACTCGAGGGATCTCGGCGGCGATGCGGTCCATCAGGGCCGTGTAACGCTTGAGTTCTGGATCTCTGCCCGGCTTGCCGCTGCTGACCACACCGGCGGCCAGTCGGCGCTCGGGGTCGGCCCAGATCGCGATGTTGACCAACCCCAGGTGACCGAACGCTGCCGGCGCGTTGCGGCCGAACGGGCCGAACCTGTCGGTGCCCAGCTGGAAACCCGTGCCCCAGCGGGCAGGAGCCAGGCCGGTCGCGACATCCGGTCGCAGACGCCGACTTTGACGCACCGCGCCGCGCAGTGTTTCCGAACGCAACACCTGGACACCATCGAGTTCACCTCCGCGACGCCATATTTCGGCAAATCGCGACATCTCATCGGCGTTCGAGACGGTGTTAGACGACGGGACGACGGTAGTGAGAAACATCGGCGTGTTGGTGAGCGGGATTGTCTGGTAGAGCGTGCCGCCGATCGCCTTGCGGAACGCGGCCGCGATCGGGGCCGGTAGGTGCGCGCCGGTGGCGTGGCTGGGCGCAACCAGCGGGATATCCTGTTCTGCCACACCGAAGTTGGTCCAGCGGAAGCCCAGCGGGTCGAGGATCTCGGTCGCCAGAATCTCGCGGATGTCCTTGCCGGTGGCGGCGTAGACGATCTCGCGCATCAGCGGGCCCCACGTGAGCGCGTGGTAGATGTGTACCCGCCCCGGCCGATACAACGGCCGCAACTTAGCGAGCTGTTCCTGCGCGTACTCGTGGTCGTCCGCCCGTTTGAGGTCCGGCCTGGGGCCGGTGGGGAACGGGACGCCCGCGCTGTGAGTCATCACGTGCCGGATGGTGGTGCGGTTCTTGCCGTGGCTGGTGTAGGTGGGCAGGTACTCGCAGACTCGATCGTCGAGCGAGAACTGGCCGCGTTCGACCAGCATGTGTACGACGGTCGCGGTGATCGCCTTGGCTGACGAGTAGACGCAGAACGGCGTATCGGTTTTGACCGGTACCTTCTCGGCGTCCGGCGGATCGGTGGGGGCGTTGCCCCAGCCGTGCCCGATCGCCCGGTTCAATACGACCTTGCCGTTGTGTCGTAGGCACAACTGGATCGCCGGATGCATGCCTGCCTGGTACCAGTGCCGGGCGGCCTGCCAGATCCGTTCGACGGCCGCGGGATCGATCCCGGAGTGGTCCTCGTCGCCCACTGCCGTGACGGCGTCAAGGTCGGCCGGGACACGGATCCTGCCTTGCAAGTCATCCTGGCCGGTCATGCATGCCCTTTCTCGGTCGCGGCGGTCGAGACCCACCCGCGAGGGTACGTGCGGTCGCGATCAGCGAGTTATCCACAGATGGACTTCTATCCACGGGCCGGGTTTTTGGGGCCATCCAGATCAGGCATTCTAGATAGCCTTAGAACATGCGTTCGAATGATGCCGAAGAGATCGTCGAGAAGTTCGACGAGCTGCATGAAGTCGTCTCATGGCTGCTCGACCAATCTTTCGACG
>Ga0210389_10003284_pt1 | contig 12609 bp, 7 predicted proteins | sample IncBWH28OmetaG_FD_160127 | JGI IMG/M metagenome (GOLD analysis project Ga0210389, IMG submission 160127) | Forest soil microbial communities from Barre Woods Harvard Forest LTER site, Petersham, Massachusetts, United States - Inc-BW-H-28-O ...
CGGCTTCATCTACCCGCCAGCGCCTTCCCTGTCCGCACCTACCTGGGCAGCTGATAGCCGTGCGCGATCAGGTGCCCGGCGCTCATGGCGTACTGGACCGGGTCGTCTGGCACGTCCGTCGCCAGCCCGTCCACGTACCGGTTGAACATGCAGAACACCGCCGCGATCAGCACCGTGTCATGAATCTCCCGGTCGGTCGCCCCCTGGGCCCGCGCCTCGGCCACGGCCGCGTCCGACACCAGCCGCCCGTCGGCCCGCACGAGCGAGGCGATCTCGAGCAGCGTCCGCATCTTCGCGGAGACCGGCGCGTCGCAACTCGCCCCGGCGAGCGTCTCCGCTACCTGCGCCGCCCCGCCAGGTAGCAGTGCCGCCGCACTGGCCCCGTGCGACCCGGCGCAGTACTCGCACTCGTTACCCCGCGACACGTAAGCCGCGATCAGTTCCCGTTCGCCCCGCGACAGCGTGCTGTCCCCGCGCAGCAGCACCTCGGCCAGGTGCATCAACGGCTCCGCGGTCTCCGGCCGGTAGGCGAGCAGCCCCCGAATTCCAGGAAGCCCATTCCCAAGCGCTATGTGTGCCACGGCGATTAGCGTTCCATTAACTTGCCGATCCGTCGAATCAGCGAGGTCAGGCGCGTGATTGACGTAACGTTAATCACCCGTCTTCCCCGAGGCCCCAAGAGCGAACTCCCGTCCAGGTCGCTGGGCGCGGCAAGCACGGCTGATTAACCTTCCGGCCTGGCTGAGTCCTCCGCTCGAAAACGCCACGGGAACCATTCCGTTTGACATATCGTCACTTTCAGGGGACGACACAGTATGAGGTGATGTATGCGGACACACCTCCCTAGCGCGACGACGGCGGCCCGTCGCCTGCTTAAGCGTGCCGCCTGGCGGTCAAGCTGGCTGGAGTTCAGCGCGCTCGTGCTGATCACGGTCGTGCTTGTCGACTGCCTGACTCGTCCATGGAACCAGCCGCCGATGCTCGCTCCGCTGCTCGCCGTCCCGCCCGCCCTGGCCGGCATCGGCGCGGCCACGGTGCGCAGGCCGCTCGGCTACGGCGCGGTCAGCCTGCTCGCCGCTATCGTTATCGCGGCGAAGCCGACCGAGTACGCGGGCTGGCTGCCCGGCGCGACGATATTCACCGTTGTCGTCATCACGGCGGTGGCGACGGCGGGCACGGCCGTCAACGCACGCCAGGAACAACGGATCGCCGAGGTCACTTCGGTCGCGGAGGCGGCGCAGCGCGCCCTGCTGCGGCCGCCGCCCCCGCGCCTTGGCCCGCTCGGCTTCGACGTCGTATACGTCGCCGCCGCCGCCGAGGCGAAGGTGGGCGGTGACCTGTACGAGGCCGTCGCGACCAGCGCGCACGGCATCCGGGTGATCATCGGCGACGTGCGGGGCAAGGGCCTCGGCGCGGTCGAGCTCGCGACCGACGTGCTCGGCATGTTCCGCGAGCAAGCGCACGACGCGTGCACTCTCGCCGAACTCGCGGCCCGCCTTGACGCGGGGCTCGGCCGGGGCATGGGGCGGCACGAGGAGTTCGTCACCGCGCTGCTCGTCGAGATCGACCCGGAATCGGGGCGGACCTCGATCTTCAACTGCGGTCATCCGCCGCCGCTGCTGATCCCGGCGGCCCGCGACGACGCCGCGACCAGGCGCGTGACCCTCCTGGAGGTGCCGGCGCCCGCGCCGCCGCTCGGCCTGCTCGCCCTCGGCGACTGTTCCGACGCGCAGCTCATCCACGCCTTGCAGCCGGATGACCAGCTTCTTCTCTACACCGACGGCGTCACAGAGGCGCGCGACGCCAAGCGGGCGTTCTACCCGCTGCCCGACCGGGTCAGCGTCCTCGCCGCCAAGGCGGCGGGAAACCAGGCGGCGGGCAAGGCGCTACTCAAGCCGGTGTCCAGCGTCGGCGGCCGCCCGGGCCAGAGCCAGGGCCTGCTCGACCTGGTCCGCACCGACCTGCACAAGCACGTCGGCGCCCCGCTCGACGACGACGCGGCACTGCTCCTGGTCCAGGCCCCCGCCGCCTGGCCAGCCGCCCAGATCGCGACGGCCCCAGCTCGGGCAACCGCCTAGCCACCGAGCCGGGGCCGACGGGACACGAGCCTGACAATCCCGGCAAGTTGGACTCGCCGCCGCCACGGGACACCGCACCGCGATCGCTACGACAACGAGATGGCCTACATATCGTCTTTGCCGCCCTTTGTGCGGTATGTAGGGGGTATGCGGATGCACCTCCGCGGCGGTGCCCGCGAACCAATCGAGCTGGCAGCGCCCGCGCGCCAGCCAAGCACCTGGAAGGCGCGCTGGCTTGAGCTGACGACGCTCATCGCCGCCGCGGCCGCCGCGGCCGTCTGCCTCACCAAGGTCTGGCCGAGCCCGCTCGAGCTCGTCCCGCTGCTCGCCGTCCCGCCCGCCCTGGCCGGCGTCGGCGCGAACACCATCAGGCGCCCCCTCGCCTACGGCGCCGCCGCACTGGCGGCCGCCGTCGCCATCGACGCCGTCGTCAGGGGCGGCATCACGGTGACAACAGGCGCACACCAGTTGCCACTTGCCGCCGCGGGCGCGATCGCGGTCACGACCGCGATCAGCGCGGCGGGCGCCGTCCTCGGCGACCGCAGGGGAACCGTCGAGCAGGAGCAGCAGGACCAGCAGTTCGCCAACGTCAGCTCGGTCGCGGAGGCCGCACAGCGCGCCGTCCTGCGACCGCTGCCCGAGCAGCTCGGCCCGCTGAAGCTCGGCGTCGTCTACCTGGCCGCCGCGGCGGAGGCGCGGGTGGGCGGAGACCTTTACGAGGTGACGTACACCGATACGCACGGCATCCGGCTGATCATCGGCGACGTGCGCGGCAAGGGACTCGGCGCGGTCGAGGTAGCGGCGGACATCATCGGCCGGTTCCGTGAGGTCGCGCACGGCGTCGGCACGCTCAACGAGGTCGCCTACCGCCTTGACGCGGGCCTGTCGCGCCGCTGGGGCCAGTACGAGGAGTTCGTGACCGCCCTGCTCGCCGAGATCGACCCGGACCGGGGCAAGCTGACCATACTCAACTGCGGTCACCCGCCGCCCCTGCTCATCTCGCCGGAAGACGGCGTGACCGTGCTCGAGGTGCGCGCGCCCGCCCCCCCGCTCGGCCTCATCAGGCTCGGCAGCGACGCCGGGGCGAAGCAGGTCTTCACCTTTAAGCCGAACGATCAGCTGCTCCTGTACACCGACGGGGTCACCGAGGCCCGCGACGCGAGCAGGGAGTTCTACCCGCTGGATGAGCGGGTCAAGGCCCTCGCGCCGAAGGCGCAGCCAAGGCTGACGAAGACAGGCAAGGTCCGCGCGAACGGCTCCGCGCCTACCCTGCTCGACCTGGTCCGCGATGACCTGCTGCATTACGTCGGCAGGCCACCGGACGACGACGCGGCGCTGCTGCTCGTCCGCGCGCCGGCCGCCTGGCCGGGAGTCCCAGGCGCCAGGTAACGCCACCGGGTAAGCCGCCGCGAACTGATCACCCGAACGTAACCGACAAGAAACGCGGCCAAGGATCCCGGCAGGTACGGTGACTTGACCGGCGGCACCGGGTATCAGTTTGGGTGCCGCGCCGACGCGGTTACGGCGACAAGCGTTTAAGGTGATACCCGTGGACAGGCAGGAAGAATTCGTGCTGCGCACGCTCGAAGAGCGGGACATTCGCTTTGTCCGGCTCTGGTTCACCGACGTGCTCGGCTCACTCAAGTCCGTCGCCGTCGCCCCCGCCGAGCTTGAGGGCGCGTTCGCGGACGGCATCGGCTTCGACGGCTCGGCCATCGAGGGCTTCGCCCGGGTGCATGAAAGCGACATGATCGCGCGGCCCGACCCCTCGACGTTCCAGCTCCTGCCGTGGCGCGGTGAGTACCCGGGCGTGGCCCGCATGTTCTGCGACATCCTGCTGCCTGACGGCTCGCCAAGCTACGCCGACCCGCGCTGGGTGCTCAAGCGCAACCTGTCCAAGGCCAGCGAGATGGGCTTCACCTTCTACACGCACCCGGAGATCGAGTTCTTCCTGCTCCGCGAGCGCCCAGAGGTCGGCTCCGTCCCGCTTCCCGTCGACGCGGGCGGCTACTACGACCACACACCGCACAGCGTCGCGCACGACTTCCGCCGGACGGCGATCACGATGCTCGAGGCGATGGGCATCTCGGTCGAGTACAGCCACCACGAGAGCGCCCCTGGCCAGCAGGAGATCGACCTGCGTTACGCCGACGCGCTGACCACCGCCGACAACATCATGAGCTTCCGCCTCGTGATGAAGGAAGTCGCGATCGAGCAGGGCGTCTGGGCCACCTTCATGCCCAAGCCGTTCACCGAGTACCCCGGCTCGGGCATGCACACGCACATCTCCCTGTTCGAGGGCGACCAGAACGCGTTCTTCGAGGCGGGCGCCGAGTACCAGCTCTCCAAGACGGCCCGCGCCTTCATCGCGGGCCTGCTGCGGCACGCGCCGGAAATCACCGCGGTCTGCAACCAGTGGGTCAACTCCTACAAGCGCCTCTGGGGCGGCGAGGAGCGCACCGCGGGCGCTGGCGGCGAAGCGCCCGCCTACGTCTGCTGGGGCCACAACAACCGCTCCGCCCTGGTCCGCGTCCCCATGTACAAGCCGCAGAAGGGCAATTCCACCCGGCTGGAATTCCGCTCGGTGGACGCCGCCTGCAACCCGTACCTGGCCTTCTCCGTCATGCTCGCCGCGGGCATGAAGGGCATCGAGAAGGACTACGAACTTCCCCCTGGCGCCGAAGACGACGTATGGGCCCTCACCAGCGCGGAGCGCCGCGCCATGGGCATCAAGCCGCTCCCGGCGGACCTGAACGAGGCCATCAAGGTCATGGAGCAAAGCGACCTGGTAGCCGAGGCCCTCGGCGAGCACGTCTTCGACTTCTTCCTGCGCAACAAGCGCGAGGAATGGGCCGACTACCGCCGCCAGGTCAGCCGGTTCGAACTGGACCGCTACCTCCCCATGCTCTAACCAGCGTGAGCGGTTCCCGCCGCCAGGCCGCACTGACCCCGCCATCTTTCCCGGGGCAGGCCGGAACGCTTGGGGCATGCGGCGGGATGACACTTGTGGCAGGAATGTCCGGGCAGTGGGAACGGGAAATGCCCGCGCGATCCCGCACCCGGGACGATGGCAGGGGTGCGGGACTCCGGTCCAGCCGTTGCGGCGCAACGTGGCGGCGACGAGCGCGGCGCTGTCGCAAACGCGCTCGGTGACGCCCACGGGGCCGAACCGGAAGGTCTGCACGGCGTCCGCCGCGAGGTTGAAGTTGTCGCGGTCCCTGTCCGCCGCGGCGCGGTCGCCCTGGTGGTAAGCCGGCCCGTCAATCTCGACGGCCACCCGGTACTCGGCGTACCAGTTGTCCTTGTAGTGCGTTCTGCCGCCAAGCTGCCGGCGGGCCTGGCGCTCCGCGTTCGGCAAGCCGTGCGCGCGCTCGACGTCTCTGACGTAGCGGCGTTCCAGCGGGGAGTTGACACCGTGACCGGAGTCCTCGAGCGCCTCGGTCAGCCACGCCCGCCACCGGATGCGACCGCGGCCCTCGAGCGCCTCGCGGAGCGTGGCGACGGTGACGAGGTCCTGCGCGACCGCGCGGGCGATCCACGAGTACCCCCGTTCGTAGGTCGCGGCGGCCGTGACGAGGTCTAGAACCGTGTCCGCAATCCTCGTACGAGGTATCTTCCACGACCCGTCAGGGAACTGCGGCTGGCTCTGGTCGGAGCGGTGGATGACGATTTCGCGGACCGGCCTGCGCTGCACAGGCCGGCGACGGGCGGCGACGGTGACGTGAATACTGGCGCTACCCGGCTTATCGATCAGCCCCTGCACCTCGGCGGCGGACTGGTGGCTGAGCATCGCCCCGTCTCCCGCCCGGCGAACGGCCGCCCACAGCCGCGCGTCCCGGGGGAGCGGCCCGCTGAAGGTCGCGTAGACGCCCTCGTGCACGCGCTGCCACTTCCCCGACGTCAGCCGGTAATCGATGCGGCTAGCGGTGAAACCCAAGCTCAGCGCCTGACGACGATCAACGATGCCGCGCTGCGCGTCAAGCAACATGAGCCACTCGCCGTAGGCATCCCGGTCCATTCCGGGATATCCGTCATCATGCATGTACATAGAGTGACATACAATGCCATGATCATGTACTGAAAGTGACGGCTAGGGGCGGAAGTCAAAGATAGTGGATCGCTGACCACGCGATAGCGTGGTCAGCGATCCACTATCTCATCGGCACGCCCTATGGCGCAGCCAACAGCCGGATAACAGCAAGAAGCGCCGGAGGCGCCGTAACCTGATCACGACGGGCTGACCGAGATCGAGCCCAGGTCGGAGCTCGCGCTGATCGAGTGCGCGGAACCGTTGCTCCGTGGCACGGTGACGTTTGCGGTTCCGACGATCGTGTGCGTGCTCAGCCGGTACCCCACAGAACCGGGCACGGTGAGCGTGATCGGGCCGACGTTGGTCGTGGCGGTCAGCGAGCGCGGCGCGACAGCGAACGTGGCCACGACTCCGCCGGCGTTGGACTTGAACGAGGCGACCGCGGACCGCATGTCGTCTGCCGTGACCAGCCCGGCGTCCGCGCGGGCGGACACCGTCCCTGCGAGGGAGGTCAGCGTGACCGGGCCCGTTCCCGTGGCGACCGTCACGGTGACGCTCGCCGGGACCTGAACGGCATAGGAGACACCGCACAAGAGCTCGCTCGGGCACGAATAGGACAGCGTCAGCGTCGTCCCGCGCAGCGCGTGAGCGACGGTCGGTGGCTTGCCCGAGTAGGTCACCTGCTGCGACACGGCAACGGTGGACCGGGACGATCCCGTCACGTCGATGGACCCGCTGCCCCCGTTGATGACCACGGCCGTGACCCGCGCCGAGACCGTGAACACGCTGGCAGGCGGGTTATGCGAACCCGCACCGATCTTCCCGAGGGCCCCGCACCCGGCTAGCGGCGGGAGTGCGGCAAGCAGCGCCAGGATGGCATAGCGCTTGGCGACCGCGGCGAACCGTGCGACTGGGGACATATCCCCAGATTCTCTCCGCTGTGCCCGCCGACCGCAATCACCGCCTGGCACCGCCTAGTTCGCCGCCTAGTCCTCATGGTGATAGCCCGTCTGGGCGTGAAGACTGATACCAGTGGGCCACGGGACCAAGCAGACCGGGCCGCCAACTTTGGCCTCGCGGCCCACTAGCCCGCACACCCGGTATGACTGGGCCGCCGGTGTAACTGCCGACACCGGCGGCCCATTGCCGTATCTGGACAGGCGACGGACAGGCGACGAGCGGGCTACGGACTGGCTGCGGACGGGCTAGTCCTCGTACCGCCCGCCGAGGTACTTCGCGAGGAACCGCTCGGCCGCCGTGTAGAACTTGATCCGGTTCTCCGGCTTGGCGAACCCGTGGCCCTCGTCGGGGAAGAGCATGTACTCGTGGTCGATCCCCGCCTCTTTCAGCGCGGCGACGATCTGCTCGGACTCGGCCTGCTTCACCCGCGGGTCGTTGGCGCCCTGCGCGATCAGCAGCGGGATCCTGATGTCGCGCGCACGCGACAGCGGCGACCTTGACCACAGGAACTCCGCGTCGGTCTCCGGGTTGCCGACCCGCCGGTACAGCTGCGCGATCATCGGCGCCCAGTACGGCGGGATGGTCTCGAGCAGCGTCTTCAGGTTGGAGGGCCCGACAATGTCGACCGCGCAGCAGAAGACGTCCGGCGTGAACGCCGCCCCCACAAGCGCCGCGTACCCGCCGTAGGAGCCGCCGTAGATGGCCACCTTGGACCGGTCCGCCCAGCCCTCGGAGACGGCGTACTCGACGGCGTCGACCAGGTCGTCGTGCATCTTGCCGCCCCACTCCCTGTCGCCGGCGGCGACAAAGGACTTCCCGTACCCGGTGGAGCCGCGGTAGTTCACCTGGATGCACAGGTAGCCGCGGTTGGCGAGCCACTGCGCCTCCGGGTTGTACCCCCAGGTGTCGCGCACCTGCGGCCCGCCGTGCACGTCGACCACCGCGGGCAGCCCGCTGCGGCCGAGGCCGGGCGGGAACGTCAGGTACCCGTGGATGACCAGGCCGTCCCGCGCGCGGAAGGAGAACGGCTCCATCGGCGCCAGCTCGTAGCCGGAAAGGGCGGGCAGCGCGGCGACCAGCGGCCGCCCCGCCTTGGTGGCGCGGTCGTACGTGAAGTAGGTGACCGACCCCGCGTCGACGTTGAAGGCGACCAGCCAGGTCGTGTCCGCCTCGTCCCGACCGCTAATGCTCGGGTCGCCAGGGTGCAGCGCGCGCACCGCCTTCAGGTCCTCCTCGACGGACGGGTCGAGTACGACGTACGTCATGCGGTCCTTGAGGATCATCACGATCTGCGGGTCGCGCGTGTCCGGGTCAAGCAGCGCGCCGGACACGTCCGCCTCCGGGTCCTCGGCGAGCACCGTCGATTCGCCGGTGGCCAGGTCAACCCGGGTCAGCCGCCCGGTGTCAGCGCCGGCGGAGCTGATCATGAGCAGCGACCGCCCGTCCCCGCTGAACGACACCACGTCGGTCGACGTCGCGTCCTCGGCGGGGATACCGAGCAGGAACCGGAACTCGTCCGCTCCTGAGTCACGGACAAGCACGTTGAACGACCCGTCAGGCAGCGGCTCGATCGCGCACCGCACCACGAGGTCCTCATCGGCGAGCCACCCCGCGTACCCCGGGTTCTCGATCTCCTTGACCAGCTCGCCGGAGGCCAGGTGCAGCCGGTACACGTCGTGCAGCTGCGGATTGTCGGCGTTGATGCCCACCAGCACCTCATCGGGCCGCCGCTTCGACGTCCCGATGATCGTGGCGTGGATCCCCTCGAACGGCGTCAGGTCCCGCCGCTCGAGCGACTCCGGGTCGACGTCGTACAGCCGCCAGTTCTCGTCGCCGCCGACATCCTGCACGTACAGCACGTGCCTGCCGTCCCGCGCCCAGGCGAACGCGCGGATGCCGCGGTCGGTGTCCTCGGTGAGCGGCCGCGCCGCCGCCCAGTCCACGCCGGGCTCGCCGCCGGCCGGGGCGACCCACAGGTTCAGCACGCCGTCGCGCGGCGCGATCCAGGCCAGCGCGCTCCCGTCCGGCGAGATCTGCGGGCTGGTCCGCTCGGGGTTACCAAAAAGCACGCTGCGCGGGATGAGATCGACCATGCGTCCATGCCTACCACACGCGCGGAACTGGCGGAGCACGGGACCGTTCTGGCTCCTCGCCGCAGTTCTCCCCCGGGGGGGCGACCCCCCGTACCCCCGATGTCGGCGCTGGCGGACCTGATCGCAAAAGGCGCGATCGTATCAGGTCCGCCCGCGCCGACGAAAAGCCGCGGGCCGAACGTTGTCGATGATCTCTGAGCCGGCGAGCCGGTATACGCTCATTACCGTGAGCGGCGCGCGTACTTCCCTGTCCGGCTGGCTCGCGAGGATGGGCTTCACCGACATTCCCAAGGCCGAGCGTGAGCTCGCCGCCCTCGGTATCACCAGCGAGGGCGACTCGCTGCTCGCATCCTCCGCTCAGGCCGCCGACCCGGACCTCGCCCTGGCGGGCCTGGCGCAGGTCGCCGAGCGGGAGCCCGGCCTGATCGGCGCGCTGTCGGCGGATCCTGAGCTCCGCGCGCGGCTGTGCGCCGTTCTCGGCGTCAGCAAGGCCATGGCCGACCACCTGGTCCGCCACCCGGCAGACATCGCCGTGCTGCGCGGCCAGGAGGCGGGCAGGCGGCCGGACGCGAAGGCGGTCCGCGAGGAGTTCCTCCGCGCCGTGGCGGCCGACCCGGCCGACGCGGAGCCGACGGCGGGCACCGCGCAGAGAAACGCTGAGCAGGACACCGCGCGGGCAGACCCCGTGGAGCGCCTGACCGCCGCCTACCACCGGCGGCTCCTGCACCTCACCGCCCGCGACCTGACCGGCGACGCCACCGTGGACGAAGTAGCCGAGGAACTCGCCGACCTCGCCGACGCGGTACTCGAGTCGGCCCTCGCGGTCGCCCGCGCCGAGCTCCCGCCGGACTCCGCGCCTGTCCGGTTCGCGATCGTGGCGATGGGCAAGTGCGGTGCCCGCGAGCTCAACTACGCGAGCGACATCGACGTGATCTTCGTCGCCGAGCCGCACCAGCACGACGCCAGGAGCGGCGAGCCGACGGACGAGGCGACGCTGAAGACGGCGACCAGGCTCGCCGCCGGCCTGATCCGGGCGTGCGAGCGCACCACGCCGGAAGGCGCGCTCTTCCCCGTCGACCCGAACCTGCGTCCGGAAGGCCGTCAGGGGCCGCTCGTCCGCTCCCTGGCCAGCCACCTCGCCTACTACGACCGGTGGGCGAAGACCTGGGAGTTCCAGGCCCTGCTCAAGGCCCGCCCCGCGGCAGGCGACGCGGCGCTGGGCAAGCGGTACGCCGACGCGGTCGCCCCGCTGGTCTGGCAGGCGTCGCGGCGGGACAACTTCGTCGAGGACGTGCAGGCGATGCGCCGCCGGGTCGTCGACACGCTGCCGAAGAACATGGCGGGCCGCGAGCTCAAGCTCGGCCCTGGCGGCCTGCGCGACATCGAGTTCGCCGTCCAGCTGCTGCAGCTCGTGCACGGCCGCGACGACGACCGGGTCCGCGTCCCCGCCACGCTCCCCGCCCTGGCCGCCCTCGCCGAAGGCGGCTACGTCGGCCGCACCGACGCGGAGGACCTGGCGCAGGCCTACCGGTTCCTGCGCCGGACCGAGCACCTGCTGCAGCTCTACCAACTGCGCCGCACGCACACGCTGCCCACCGACCCGGCAGTGCTGCGACGGCTCGGGCGCGCGCTCGGGTCAACCTCAAGACCCGTCATCCCGAACGTGCGCGTGGTTCCCTCCGCACCCCCCATGCCCCTACAGGGCCCCGGCCTAAGGAGCACGGCGGTCCCGCCAGAGGAGGCCTTCACCGAGGCGTGGACCAAGACCGCGCAGCGGGTGCGCCGCCTGCACGAGAAGCTCTTCTACCGGCCGCTGCTCGACGCGGTCGCGCGGCTGCCGTCCGGCGCGGCCCGCCTCACCCCTGAGGCGGCGCGCGCCCGCCTTGAGGCGCTCGGCTACCGCGACCCGGCGGGCGCGCTGCGGCACATCGAGGCGCTTACCTCCGGGCTGCGCCGCCGGGCCGAGATCCAGCGGACCCTGCTGCCCGTGTTGCTCGGCTGGTTCGCTGACGCGGCCGAGCCGGACGCGGGACTGCTCGCGTTTCGGCAGGTCAGCGAGGCCTTGGGTGATTCCCCTTGGTTCCTGCGGCTGCTGCGGGACGAGACGAAGGCCGCCGAGCGGATGGCCTGCGTGCTCGCCTCGAGCCGGTACGCGACCGGCCTGCTGCTGCGCGCTCCCGAGGCCGTCGCGCTGTTCGCCGACGACGCCGAGCTCGTGCCGAAGCCGGCCGACGCCCTCCGCGCCGAGATGATGGCCGCGTCAAGGCGGCACGACGGCGACGCGGAGCAGGCCTCGGTCGCGGTCCGCTCGCTGCGCCGCCGCGAGCTGTTCCGTGTCGCCGCGGCGAACGTGCTCGGCCTGATCGACCTGGCGCAGACGGGGGAGGCGCTGACCGCGATCACGACGGCGACGCTTGACGCCGTCCTGGCCGCCACGGTCACGAAGGTCGAGGCGGAGCTTGGCCGCCCGCTGCCGACCAGGTTCGCGATGATCGCGATGGGCCGGTACGGCGGGCATGAGTCCGGCTTCGGCAGCGACACCGACGTGATCTTCGTGCACGACCCGCTTCCCGGCCTTACCGGGCCAGAAGGCGAGCGGCTCGCGTCTGACGCCGCGCAGGCGGTCGCCACGGAGCTGCGCCGGCTGCTGCAGATCCCCGCGCCCGACCCGCCCCTCGTGGTCGACGCGGACCTGCGCCCCGAGGGGAAGCAGGGTCCGCTCGTCCGCTCGCTTGCCGCCTACGCGGCCTACTACGCGCGCCGCGCCGCCGCGTGGGAGTGGCAGGCGCTGCTGCGGGCCGAGTTCGCGGTGGGCGACGCGGAACTCGGCGCGCGGTTCATCGCGCTCGCCGACAAGTACCGCTACCCGGACGGCGGCCTCGCCGACCGGGCGGTACGCGAGATCCGGCGGATCAAGGCGCGGGTCGAGGCCGAGCGCATCCCCCGCGGAACGGACCGCGCCCTGCACCTCAAGCTCGGCCCCGGCGGCCTCTCTGACGTGGAGTGGACCGTCCAGCTCCTCCAGTTGCACTGGAGCCACGCCATTCACGGGCTTCGCACCACCAGAACCCTGGCGGCCCTGGACGCGGCCGTTGGCGGCGGCCTGGTCGAGACGTCGGACGCCGCCGCGCTGCGCGCCGCCTGGAATTTCGCGGCTCGGATCAGGAACGCCATCATGCTGGTGCGCGGGCGTCCAGGCGACACTCTCCCGGCCAAGCACGACGAGCTCACCGCGGTCGCCCGGCTCCTCGGCTACAAGCCGACCGAGCCCGACCAGGACCGCCCGGGCCCGAGCGGCCCCTCATCGTGGTCCGACACCCCGGCGGCGGCCCTTGAGGAGGACTACCGGCGCACGGGGCGCCGGGCCCGCCAGGTCATGGACCGCCTGTTCTACGGCTGAGTAAGGCATCAGGCGAGGACGATGCGCGGCCCGTCTAGCGCGCGCAGT
>Ga0210389_10003285_pt1 | contig 12609 bp, 11 predicted proteins | sample IncBWH28OmetaG_FD_160127 | JGI IMG/M metagenome (GOLD analysis project Ga0210389, IMG submission 160127) | Forest soil microbial communities from Barre Woods Harvard Forest LTER site, Petersham, Massachusetts, United States - Inc-BW-H-28-O ...
GCCTCCCGGCTCAGGGAAAACGATGACGGCCTCGGCGCTCGCGGGCGAACTGCATCTGCCGCTGTTCACGATCATGCTCGAAGGCCTGATCACGAAGTTCATGGGCGAGACGGCGGCGAAACTGCGCCTCGTCTTCGAAGCCATCCGCCAGACCCATGGCGTCTATCTCTTCGACGAATTCGATGCGCTCGGCGCGCACCGCAGCCAGGCGAACGATGTGGGCGAAATCCGCCGTGTCCTGAATTCGTTTCTGCAATTGCTCGAGAAAGACAGCTCGCAGAGCCTCATCGTCGCGGCAACAAACCACCCCGAGATGCTGGACAGAGCGCTCTTTCGCCGCTTCGACGACGTCATCGAATACAACCTTCCCGACGCGAAGCTTGCCGAGGAGATTCTGCGGCGCAAACTGGCGATGTTCCAGACGGCGGATATTGACTGGCCCCGCATGCTGCCTGAAACCGAGGGATTGAGCCAGGCCGAGCTGGTTCGTGCCAGCGAAGAGGCCGCCAAAAAGGCCGTTCTGGGGGGATCGACGCGCATCACTTCGGAAGCTTTGATCGCAGCGGTTCACGAACGAAAGGCAGCATCCCACTAAATGCCGGAACTGCCGCGCAACCTCCCGCACCTCTATTTAGCAGGAAGCGGGAAGGCGGAGCCGTATACAACGAAGCTGCGGCCACGCGGCCGTCCGCTGCCCCAGCGAGAGCGGGCCGTGCACGCCGAAGTGGTGAGACTTGCTCTCGCCGGCGCCATGGCCGCGGCTGCGGTCGAGCGCGGGGAGCGCGAGCCGGACATTCTTGCCGGCACTCCGGGTTTCTATCTCGATTTCGAAATACCAGCGGGATCGGAAGAAGCCGCCGAGCGGCTGGAGAATCGTCAAAAGCACATCGAACTTGTTGCGCTGCGGCAAGCCTCGGCGGACACCCCGGCGACAGCCACAGTTTTTGTTCCGGATACCGCAGCGGAACATTTCCTCCGGAAAGTTGAGCAGTACCGCGACGAGAACACGAAGAAGACCGGCAAACCGAAAAACGAAGCCCTGATAGCGCGCATTCAGAGTGTGGTACTCGCTGCGGTCCGGTCGGTATATACGGACGATGCGGCGCTGTTTCCGGCGGCAGGCGAAACGATCTGGTGGGAGATCTGGCTTCGACAGGGTCATGCGGAAAGCTTCGACGCCGTAATTCAGCGCCTCGAAGTCCCGGCGCAGGCGCAAAGGCTCGTATTCCCGGACCGCGAAGTGCGTCTGATCTACGGCAGCGAGATCACGGTCGCGCGCCTGTTCGTGAACACGGATTCCATCGCCGAGATTCGCCGCGCGCGAGACACGCCCGCCCAATTCATGCACTGGTCCAATGTCGAGCAGGCCGCGCGCGCCGCCGATCTTGCGGGCCGGGTTGATGCGCCGGAAAACCGGCAGGTCGCGGTCTGCCTGCTCGACACCGGCGTGACGCAGCGACACCCTTTGCTTTCGCTTGCCCTCGACCCGGGCGACGTCCAGGCATACGACCCAACGTGGCCCGGCGGAGACAGTCACGGACACGGAACGAACATGGCGGGTTCCGCGCTCTATGGCGATCTCACTCCTCTGTTTGCCGGTAACGCTCGGGTCCCGCTCACGCATTGTCTTGAATCGGTGAAGATACTTCCCGATCAGGGGCAGAATGAACCGAAGCTCTATGGAGCGATCACGCGCGAGTCCGTTGCGCGGGCGGAGGTCCAGGCTCCCGAGCGGCGCCGCGCCGTGTGTATGGCGGTCACGAGCGGCGTTGGAACCAATCGCGGAATTCCCTCTTCATGGTCCGCGGCCGTCGATCAACTCTGCTTTGGCGAGGACGACGCCAGGCGCCTGATCCTCCTTTCCGCCGGCAATATTCGAGAGGGTCTTTCGAAAGCCGGGTATCCCGCCCGCAACGAGATTGAACCGATCGAGAACCCGGCCCAGGCCTGGAATGCGATCACGGTAGGTGCCTTCACCGACAAGTCCGTGATCACCGATCCGACGTACGAAGGGTGGCAACCTGTCGCTCCGGTAGGGGATTTGTGCCCGACCAGCCGCACATCCGTCTCTTGGGAACGGAAGTGCCCGCTGAAGCCCGACATTGTGCTCGAAGGCGGAAACTGGGTGGCACTGGGCGATCAGACCGATTGTCCGGACGACCTTGGCCTGCTGACCACGTACCGGGATCCCACCATCCGGCACTTCGATATCTTTCGGGACACCAGTGCGGCAACCGCCCTCGGGGCGAATCTCGCCGGCAAGATCATTGCGGCCATGCCGCAACGCTGGCCCGAGACCATTCGGGCGCTGACTATCCACTCGGCGGAATGGACGCCCGCGATGAGAAAAAGGTTTGACGCCGCAGGTTCGGAACAGCAGAAACGCGTTCTTCTCCGGAAATACGGATACGGCGTGCCCGATTACGATCGCGCCGTTTTGAGCGCGGCCAACGATCTGACGCTGATCGCGGAAGACAGCTTTCAGCCATTTCAGAAAGACGGCAGCGCGATCAAGACACGGCACATGAATCTGCACCAGTTCCCATGGCCTCGGGCGGAATTGGAGCAACTCGGCGAAACCGTAGTGGAGCTGCGGGTGACCCTTTCTTACTACGTAGAACCGAATCCCGGCCAGCGCGGATGGCTAAGGCGTCACCGATACCCGTCGTACGCGCTCCGGTTCGCCGTTAAGAAGTCTCTCGAGTCCCTCGACAAATTCCGCACGCGCATTAACGCCGCGGCAGTTGCTGAAGAGGAGGAGTTCGGAGCGATTGACGCCGGACCCGAAGATTGGCTTCTGGGCGCTCGACTGAGGAACCTCGGATCGGTTCATTCGGACTATTGGCGAGGGACCGCAGCCGAGCTTGCCAGGCGATCAGCCATAGGAGTCTATCCGATTGGCGGGTGGTGGAAAGAGAACCCGGCACACCAGCGGTACGACCGGCTCATTCGCTATGCGCTCATTGTGTCCATCCGGGCCGTCAACGGAACCATCGACATCTATACTCCGGTGATGACGGAAATTGCCACGCAGGTGGAATTGATCGCGTAAATCGGCGAGAGCTGCCGCCCAAGGAGCATGGATATGGTCAGGTCCGTGGCGGCTTCCTTCGGGCGAAAAAGGTCTGTAACAACGGCGACCGAGCACTCGCAGCCACCTGAAATCTCTGGCGCACCTCGTATCGGCGAAGTCTGAGACCCGAGCAGCCTAACCCGTTGCCAGAATTCAGCCCGATGCAGACTGACGAGCGATCAGCCACTGACTCCGGCAAGCTCTTGATCAATCAGCCGTCCGGCTCCGGTTGTGGGCCGGAGTCGTGCGAACGTGAATGTTGCACCCAGGACCGCGCTTATGCCGCCGGAGCATGCCAGATCGCGGCGCTCGCTCCGCTCGTTTGCCCGCAACTGGGCCGTGGACTTGAAGGGGCGTGGCATCCGCGTCAACGCGGTGAGTCCGGCCGTCATTCCGACGCCGGGCCATCACACAAGCCTTGGGATGACGGAACAGCAACTGGACGACTACAACCAGTCCGTCACTCCGGCCATTCCGCTGGGCAGAACGGGAGCCACGGATGAAATTGCCAAAGCGGTCGCGTTCCTCGCCTCCGACGAGCAGTTACATCACCGGCAATGAACTCTTCGTGGACGCCGGTCAGGGCCAGATCTAAGGAACAGTCCGCCGTGGGTAGACTCGAGGGCAAGACAGCCGTTGTCACGGGCGGTAAGCTATGTGACTTGTATCTCGCTGAGGTCAATCGAAACCAGTATTGGCTCGGCCACTTTTTGGCGTGCGTCGTTGTAAGCAAACACGCGTCGTCGGGTCGGTATCATCACGCCGTCCACGGCTCGATACTCGAATGCGTAATTGGCGCCCTGAGCCCCGCCCAAAACATCGACTGTGTAGAGATGTCTTCTGAGAAGCCCGTCCTCGCCGAAGTAGGAGTATTGCGCGCGGGTGTGCGCTGCGTATTCCTCAGGAAAGGTGAGTTGCAACACGCGCCAACGCTCCCCGTTCTCATACCAAGGGTCAATCTCCAGCGCATCGAAGCCGGGGTAGGTGTAGAGGAACGGTGTTGTGAGGTATCCCCAGAGCGCGTAGCTACTGAAATAGCCGGCATGCAATTTGTCCCATTTGGAATCGGCGGACTGCCCCGCAAAGGCTGACCGTGGGTCGATGCGCGCGTCGAGGATCTTTCCCGCTGCAGACTCCAGGGATATCTGGTTCGGGGTGAAGACGATCCGCTCATCAAGGTCAACGAGTTGCGTGATGACATGTTGGTCGCGGAGCTTCAAGTCGACGCGAGTGTTCTTGAACAAACCGGGGAGTTGCTTCAGGTCCCAAAGCACACCCCCAATGGAGACGCGCGCATGCAGGCTCTGAAGCTTATTCCAGGCTTTCAATCCACCGTGCGCTTCTACTGCGAACTTGAGCAGGTTATCCATTGTTCTCCCCGGTTCGGAATAGACGGGACAGGATGAGACAAATATCGGTGCCCGAGATGAGTGTCGATCGACGATATCGGTGACCATCTGTGCTCTGTGACACCCGGAGGCAAGTCAGCGGTTACAACGTGGGGTTGGGTACTCACGAATACATCCCAATGCAATGAACTGTTCATACTTGTTTAAGGCCTCCCCATGATATGAAGGTGCGCGTACGGCGAACCCGACCACATGATGTATGCCCCAGTATCGCGATGAGTCACCGGCAGCCCGGTTGCCTTAGGATCGAAGGGCCACATGATCATCCAATGCGGGGGAACGGTGATTGGCGGACTGGTTTTGTCATAGGGATCGGAATCGCTGCGCTGCGTCGCGCCTGCCAGCATGTAGGTAATTCCAGGAACTGTGTTCGTCGGCTTCGGTTTATGAGCCTTGAAATCAGCCGACCATTGCATGGACGCGGCATCCGCGCACATCGCCGGATCGCCGATGACTTTCGGATTGCCCGGCATGCACGTGAAGCCATTGTTCCCCTCGCGTAGAACGACCGTTTTTCCGCTCGAATCCGAGTCAACAATCCTTGCCGACTTTGCGACTTCTGTCGGCCCCGCAGACATCGCCCTGGCGATCTTTGCCTGAGTTGTTTCGCCGGTCTCCGACGTGGAACTACGATCAGGAGTTTGCGCGCGCGCCGCGCCTGGATTTGTTCCGTTCATGAGGAGTACGCCCGCTACGAGCGTCACTAACCCGAGATTGCGTCTCAGTAAATTCATAAGAATCCTCTCGTCGATATGTCGCATCATCTGTGCCTATACGGCCTGCGCGCGCAATAGCACTCGGCCTGCGAGTTCGTGTTCTGCTTGCATCCAATCGTCCATCTCACCGCCCGGTTGTCCGCCCCGCTCTGGATAGATTTCGTACGCACGTCCCCTGATCTCTTCGTGAGCCGAGTTCCCGTGCGGACTGTCCGCTGTTCTGATCCGAACTGCTCCAGTCTCTGTTCTTTCATTGCGGTTTGGCTCCGATGACATACGCATCTCCATTTTTTATTTGATACTTCCAGTCATGCCGCAGGCCGTACACTGCGAGCGACTCCGTCCGCTGTAACCAACACCATGCGGAATCTTGCTTTGCCCTGCGTCATGCGAGCGTAAGCATCAGCCGCCTGTTCCAGCGGGGCTGTTTCGATCATCGGACGGATATTTTCGAGCACGCTGAAGGAAAGGGTGTCCTCCTGATCGACCGCTGTGCCTGTCAGTGAGCCGTAGACCGAGCGCCCTCCAAAGACCAGCGGAAACGCACTCAGTTGGATCTGATCCGACGGTACACCTACCACGATGAGCTTGCCGCGAGCCGCGAGACCGGACACAAGCGGCCCCATGCCTTCGCCACTCGTCCCTGTTGCAAGAATCGCTCTGGCGCCACCCATTCGCTGAAGTGCATCCGCGGCATCATCTACGGATGCGTCGATATAGAGCTGCGCACCCAACTCTTTGGCAAGTTTCTCCTTTTCGCGTCCACGTCCGATCGCGACAGTACGGAATCCCATGTGCCGGGCGAACTGAATGCCCAGATGCCCCAAACCACCAACGCCCTGAACAGCGACCAGATCTCCGCCGCGCAGGCCGGCGTTGCGAAGGGCGTTGTATGTTGTGATGCCCGCGCAAAGCAGGGGGGCGGCATCCGCGGAATCGAGTTCATCAGGAATAGACGCAAGGGCGCGGGCTTCTGCGATCATCATCTCCGCGTATCCTCCGTCGACAGTCACACCGGATACCACCGGGTTCTGACAGTTCACGCTGTCTCCGCGTCTGCATGGTTCGCACGTGCCGTCCTCGCCGGCGATCAGACCGACACCGACGCGTTGACCGATCTTCCACCTGGAAACTTCGCTGCCCACGGCCTCGATGCGGCCCACTACCTCATGGCCGGGAACACGCGGCAGACTCAGACCCGGATAGACGCCGTCCACGGTGGCCGCGTCGGTATGACAGATCCCGCATGCCTCCACGCGTATGCGAACCTGCCGGGGTCCGGGCTCGGTAATGGGCCGCTCGACCACTCGAAGAACGCCCGGTGCAGAAACTTCGACCGCTTTGTATGTGCTTTTCATCGCCTGGGCACCTTAACCTTTCTCTCTTTCATAGCTCTCCCTCAATGACCAGCCGGCGCTTTTCCCGCCGGTTTGAAGCGTCGAACAAACAACAGCAAAGGGACTGCGGCGAACGTCAACCACGCAATGACGCGGAAGCAATCCATGAACGACAAAAGACTGACCTGATGCTGCAACTGCTGGTAGACATAGCCGTTCGCGGCGGTTGCCGCGTCCGGACCCGAAAATCCTTTCGTCATCAGGTAGTTCGTCATATCACCTACCCGGCTTGCCAGCTGCAGCGAGGTTCCGCCGATGGCGGCCCCAAGGTTGCTCTGATGAAGCTGATCCCGGCGTTGTGATGCGGTGGTGATAAAAGCGATGCCAAAACTACCTCCCCAATTCCGGAAGAGGTTCGTGAGGCTGGAAGCCCGGTTGTTCTGGTCCGGCCGGAGTTGCGACCAGGCGAGCACGTTGACGGGCACGAAGAAGAATCCGTAACCGAGACCCTGATAAGCCCTGGCCAGCGCATAATGCGAGTAATCGGTCGCCGGGGTGAAGGTGCTGAAGTACCACATGGCCGCGCCAACAGTCGAAATGCTGATCGCGAGCAAAACGCGGGCGGGCACGAGCTGGCGCTGGATCAATTGCGCTGTAATCGGGGCAAGCAGCGTAACGACCAGCGCACCCGGACCCAATACGAGTCCAGCGTCCACAGCCCGGTATCCGTAGAGCGTTTGAAGAATCTGTGGAATGAGTGTCGTGCTTCCGAAGAGCCCGATTCCGAATACGAAGAAAAGAGTACTCGCGATCGCGAAGTTACGATTTGCGAGCAGACGGAAGTCAATAACGGGCTCCTTCGCGCGGAGTTCCCAGACGATTGTGGCGATCCACCCCGCAACTGCGATCGCCAGCAGCCACGAGATGAACGGGCTTCCAAACCAGTCGTCGATCTGGCCTCGGTCCAGGGCCACCTCCAACGCTGCCGAAGCCAGGGCAATCAGACCAATCCCGATGCCGTCGATTTGCAGCTTGCCATTGGTTCGAACCGAGGCTCGCTCGGCTTCAAATGTCACAGGATCCTTGACGAGCCTGCTGCTGAGAAAGAGAGATAACAAGCCGATCGGGATGTTGATGAGGAATATCCAGCGCCAGCTGTAGTTGTCGGTGATCCAGCCACCCAGCACCGGGCCGATGGCGGGCGCGGTGACGATCACGATCGTGTAAAGAGCGAAAGCGGACGCGCGCTTCGCAGCGGGAAAGGTATCGATAAGGATTGCCTGCGAGACGGGCGCCAATCCGCCCCCTGCAAGCCCCTGCAGGACACGGCTCGAAAGCATGATCCCGAGCGTGGGCGCTATTCCACAGAAGAACGATGTCAGCGTAAACAGTGCGACGCATCCAAGATAGTAATTCTTTCTTCCAAAGACCCGGCTGAGCCAGGCGGACATTGGCAGGACGACCGCGTTCGCGACGAGATACGTCGTGAGAATCCAGGTGACCTCGTCGTAGCTCCTGCCGAGTCCGCCGCCGATGTACGAGAGGGCGACGTTCGCGATCGACGTGTCGAGGAGTTCCATGAATGTCGCCAGCGTGACTGTGACGGCAATCAACCACGGGTTAATCGCTGGTTTCGCGTTCGGCATAATGGCCCGTCAGCGGACACTAACCGTTGGCTCGACCGACATTCCCGGACGTAACCTTCGCTCGGGATCCTGGTCTTTGTCGAGTCGAATCCTGACGGGGAATCGCTGGACAACTTTCACATAGTTCCCGGTCGCGTTTTCGGGCGGGAACAAACTAAACAGCGGACCCGCGGCACCCGGCAGATTCTCCACCTTTCCCTTGTAATCACGCCCGAATGTGTCGACCCGGATGGTGACAGATTCACCGGGGTGCATGTGTCTGAGCTGCGTTTCTTTAAAGTTGGCGGTAATCCAGATGTCGTCCAACGGAACGATCACGAGCAGGCTTTGGCCCGGCTGGACACGATGGCCAAGTTCCACCGTTTTGCGTCCGATCACGCCGCTCACCGGCGCGTAGATTTTCGTGTAGCTCAAATTGAGTTGAGCGGTGTCGAGATCGGCACGGGCCTGTTCGAGATGCCCCGTAGCTGAGTCCGACTTGGCGCGTGCGTCGGAAACCTGCTGAGGAGCGATACGGGCAGATTCAATTTGAGCCTCGCGCTGAACGACGAGGCTGCGCGCCTGGGCGATTCTTTGTTCGACTGAAGTAACCGCCGCTCGGTCCGACTCCACTGCGTGGCCCGCCGCTGTCGCGTCCGTCTGGCGGCCGTCGTAGTCGGAGCGCGAAATTTCGTGCTTTTCCACCAGAGCCTGGTAACGAACCCGGTCCCTTTCGGCGCGGTCATGAATGGCCTCGTCCTGCTGCAATTTGTGCTGTGCGGCAAGCAGATTCGCCTGCTCGGACTCGACGCTTGCCAGCGCCTGCTCTTTGCCGGCCAGAGCGGAATGGAGCTGACCGAAGGCACTCGCATCCACGATGGGAACCGTGACCTGCGCCGAGCGAGCCTCCGCGCGTCGCGTATCGAGATCTGCCTTCGCGTGTTCCAACTCGGCGGCGTAGTCTCGGGGATCGAGTTCGACCAGCAGAGTCCCGGCCTCGATGAGTTGGTTGTTCTCCACTCGCGGATCGATCCAGGCAACAGTTCCGCTGATGCGCGTGCTCACCAAATCAAGGTGACCCTCAATCTGAGCGTCGTCGGTCGATTCGTAATTCTGAGAATGCAACCACCACAGTGAAGCGCCAACGAGGGCGACAATCGAAATCGCCAGAAAAACCCAGCGCGAGGCGCTCGCTTTCTGCGCCTTGCTTTCGGATCGTGCCTTTTCGCTGCCGCCATCGAGCGGTGTTTCCGGCATCACTTCCTCCGGCATATCGATTACGTCCGTCTCCAGCGTTCGTGCCATGTTCACTTGCCTCCTAAGAGCTCGGGGAGTTTCGTTTCCGCGCTGCCGATGGCGCGAGCCAGGGAAATCATCGCTACGTTGTATGAGAAAAGACTCTGGATATAGTTCTCGTTCGCTCCGCTGAGCGCTTCCTGCGCCTGGACGACTTCGAGATAGTTGGTCACGCCGTTCGAATAGCGGTCCTGCGACTGTACGAGTGCCTTCTCGGCGAGGGCCTTGCTACCCTGCGCAACCTTGACGCTCGAATCCGACGCGGCCAGGTCAAGCCACGCGACCCGAACGTCATAGGCAACACGGCCCTTCAGATCCTGATACTCAGCCTCCCGGCGCGCAAGGTCTGCCTGCGCCTCCTCAATATCCGAGCGAATCCGGCCGCCGGTGTAGATCGGGACTGAAATGTTGCCTGCGATGGAATAAACCTGATTCATGTTGCCGACGTTGGCCCCTCCGCCGCCATAGTTCGCGGTAAGTGAAACGAAGGGTAGGCGCTGCGCTTTCTGAGCGCGAAGCGAAAACGTTGCAGCTTGCACGCTGGCCTCGGCGCTTCGGAGGTCCGCGCGGGAGCGCAGAGCTTCCGCCGTTGCTGCCTCGCTCGTGATCCCCGACAGGGGGCGGTACGTCAAAGGATCGCTCAGCGCGAACTCCTGATCGATCGCCAGCCCGATGATTCGTGCGAGCGTCAGCTTGTCTTTTTCCAGTTGATTGGCCGCATTTGTCACCCGTTGTTCGGTGGATTGCCGCTCCACTTGAGCCCGGATCGAGTCGATCTCCGGTGCCACTTCATTCGCGACCTGATTGGCAGTTTGCCGGTCCAGTTCGCCGGCAGACCCGAGTTGTGCTTTTGCAGTTTCCACGCGCGCAGCACTGGCAATCACCTGGAGATAGGCGGTCCCGACGGCGAAGACAACCACGTCACGCGAATCCCGGATGCTGAGGGCCGACGCTTGTTCATCGCTTCGGCGGGCGCGGTACTGATTTCGCAGCTCGCCGTTATAGAGAGATTGCGCCAGGCTGACGCGAGCGTCCTGGTATCCGAAGCCTCCACTAGCAGGAGGCAGGGCCGGCAACCCGGGAAATGGAGGCAGCTTGATGCCGAGCTCTTTATAACTCAGGTTTTCGTACCCCTGTCGGGCGTCTGCCGACAATTGCGGCAACAGGGCCGATAGAGCCCGCATGCGCTCGGCCCGCACATCGGCGCTTGCCTGATTCGCTTCGACCAGCCCGAGGTTGTAGTGAAGGCCTCTTTCGATGGCGCCCTTCAGTGAAAGCTCGATTTTCGTCCCGGTATTCTTGGACGGCACACTCCCGAGATATGGATTCTGCCGTTGCGTGGCTTGGGCGCTGGGGGTGGTGGTGCCATCGGCCGGGCTGATGGGCCGTGGAGTCGCGACAGAATATCCGAGCGGATTTAGTCCTTGTCCCGACATGACCGCCGTTGACGCCACGACGAACACTGCACCAGCCGCCCGCGATCGTCTTCGGCCGATCCCGCTTGCCTTATCCGTCATCGGTTACCTTCTGGCCATTTTGATTGCGGATGAGACCATTCGGTCGCATATTTATCACAATATTTTTAAGTGTTATCCGAGACCGTTCGGTCTCAGCGAGCATCAAAGCCCTTGGGAGCGGTACAATCCGAAAGGACCGATCGGTCTCAACTGATTGAAAACAGGCGGATCATGACCAAAGGCGAACAAACACGGCGCAGGATTGTCGAGGCTGCCGCGCCGATCTTTAATAAACGCGGCTACGAAGGGGCATCACTCAGCGAGCTCATGGCCGCGACTGGCCTGAAGAAGGGTGGCATCTACCGTCATTTCTCCAGTAAGGAGGAACTCGCGGCAGAGGCGTTCGATTACACGTGGGATGCAGCCTGGAAAGTGCGGCTGCTCCATCTGGATGAAAAGGCGAACGGCATCGAGAAGCTCAAGCAGTACATTGCGAATTTCGTCGATCGCCGGGGACCCGTGGCGGGCGGTTGTCCTGTTTTGAACACTGCAATCGAGTCCGACGACGGGAATCCGGTCCTGCGGGCGCACGCCGCCAAAGCGCTCCGTTTCTGGTTGAGTCGGCTACAGGCGATCGTGGAGCAAGCCAGGAAACGGGGCGAAACGCGGCCCGGAGTTGATCCGAAGGCTGTCGCAACGGTGATCGTGGCGTCGCTTGAAGGGGCCCTGATGATGAGCCGCCTGCAGCGGAACGACGAGCCGCTCCGTACCGTTCAGTCGCGCCTGAGCAGCTATCTGGAAAGCGAGGTTGCCGTCGCGTGATGACTGAATTGCATCGGACGCATGAGGACGACGCTGGACTCTATCTGGACGATCTGCAAATCGGCCAGCGATTCCAGTCCGGCGCTTACGTCATTGAAGAAGCTCAGATCAAAGCGTTCGCCGCGGAGTTCGACCCGCAACCGTTCCATCTCGACGAAAGAGCTGCTCAGGCCAGCATCTTTCAAGGATTGGCGGCCAGCGGCTGGCACACGGCTGCAATCGCTATGAGGCTCCTGGTCGATGGTGGTCTGCCATTTGCGCACGGGATCGTTGGTCTCGGCGGAGAGGTCGCCTGGCCCCGGCCGACCCGCCCCGATGACATCCTGCACGTCGAAAGTGAAATCGTTGAAATCACGCCGTCGCGGTCGAAGCCGCATCAAGGCATCGTCACCGTGCGAGTTACGATGGTCAATCAAAACGAGGAAGCGGTTTACCTGCTGACAGCCAAACTTTTGGTACTGAGGCGTCAGAAGTGAATGAAGGCTCGACACTTATCGAAAAGCGGCTACAGCCAGGTGCGGCCCCGTTGGCGGCGATTGAATTGCTGCCATCTTTGCGCCACACTGATCGTGTCACGTCTGGGTACTAGCGTTGTTTATGGTAGACGTCAAAGGTTCGACCACTCTCCCCGATAAGGCTTTCCCAACATCGTCGGCCCTCGCGCAACTTCTCCCCGCCGAGGCGGTACTGGATGCGCTGAAGATGATGCTCATCGGTGCATCCCTGAACGAGGTTCTGACGAGTGTCACCCGCCTGATCGAAGCCCACCGAAAGGGAATGATGTGCTCGATCTTCCTGCTTGACGAAGACGGATTGCATCTGCGGTATGGCGTGGCAGCAAACGTGACCGAACGTTACCGGGCGGCGACCGACG
>Ga0210389_10003287_pt1 | contig 12606 bp, 11 predicted proteins | sample IncBWH28OmetaG_FD_160127 | JGI IMG/M metagenome (GOLD analysis project Ga0210389, IMG submission 160127) | Forest soil microbial communities from Barre Woods Harvard Forest LTER site, Petersham, Massachusetts, United States - Inc-BW-H-28-O ...
AAAATGCGCCATTCTTTTCAAACGTTAATCGTTGTCCTACATCTTTCCCTGGGTCATAAACCTTAAAAGCCCCATCAACTCGTAGAATAAAGAAACTAAAATCAGCCCGAACACCAACACCCGTACCCGTGGCAAATTCTTTATAAAAACGGTTAAGCGCAAATTCTGCATTAGGTCTATTAGTATCTTTTTTTCTTAACCAAATATTTCCGGCATCAATAAAATAAGCGCCATTAAGCCATTTATAAATCTTAAATCTATACTCAAAGTTCATCTCAATTTGTATATCGCCAATTTTATCGTTGTAAGGATCATTGTGTTTTGGTTTAGAGCTTCCCGGCCCTAAACTTCGCGCTTGCCAAGCCCTTACATCATTGGGACCGCCACCATAAAAACTTTTTTCATAAGGTAAAGCATTTAAGTTTTGTAGCGCGTAGCCCATACCGCCACTCACCCTATATACAAGTCGTCCTAACTTTCTAATAGATTTATATGCTCTATAATCTAAATCAAAACGTAAAAATTGGGCGAAAGGCACATTTAAAATAGTATACCTGCCAGCTGTATCTTTTGGTTGATTAGTAACATTATATAGCCCGCGTAAAATGTTTCCTGATGACTCTAAATCAGCTTTAAAATAAGAGAATGTTTTATATTGATCAGATGGAGTACTTACTTGATTATTAAAAATAAAAGTATAGCGAGATACGGTAGTCATGTGACTTCTAAAACTAGTAAGCAAAAATAAATTACTATCTCTTTGTAATTGCGTTGCAAAACCAGGACTCAAATTGGCTTTAATTAAGTTAGCCTCAAATGGTACTATACCATGTTTTATAAATTTTTTACCGCTAAACTGCACCCCATAACTTAAACTAGTTAAACCACGCGAGTATAAACTGTTTTGCTGAAAATTAAAGGAAGTGGATAAGGTTGTTTTAGGAGCTGCATTTTTATAAAATTTAATAAGGGTAAACGGGAATAAGGGTTTAGGGAAATTCAAATTTATCTCCGGACCAAACTGTACCGTATTAAAGCCTTTAAAAAAAGACGCATTTAAATTGGAATTATTGGTGTTGTCAGCCACAAAGTTTTTCTGTGCAATTAAACCGCCTTTTAATTTTATCTCCAATAACTCTGAACCCCTGAAAATATTTTTGTTTTGATATACTATACTTGCCTCAACACCTAAGTTACCAGACGTGTTGGTTCCATCTGTTTCAATGGCAAAATTTTGTTTATAGCCCGGTGCCATTAAAACATAACTGTTTATGTAGTCGTTTTTCTTATCGTCTTGTTTAAAATTAATGTTTACACTTTTAAAGGCTTTCATAGATGATAAACGCGAGTAGGTTTCATCAACCCTATCGTTATTAAATAACTCTCCCTTGTAAAAAAATATTTTACTATCTATGTCCTTCTTCCTAAATAAAAGTTTTTTGTTGTATAAAAATGTAGCGTCGTTATAAACAGCTGTATCAGCATATTGCTTATCTCGGTTAAAAATATCGTAATCAGTTATCACATAAATATTGTTTATGTGATAACGTACATGGTTTGTGTACAATATGGTATCTGCATCAACAGGATGATAAGCGTATTTTTTTACATTAATCTCTAAATTTACTTTGTTGCTTTCTAAATTAGTATCAATCAATAAAAAAATAAATTCAGTGCCAAATTTATAATAACCATCGTTACGCTGTTGTTTTGATATCCTGTCGCGCTCTTTGCTTAACACATCTACATCGTAACGCATCCCTCTTTTTATAAGACTGTTAAGTGTATCCTGTAAAATAAAATACTCAAGTGTAGGGTCTTCTATTTTATATTGTATGTTGTTTATTTGATACGGAATGCCTCCATTTAACTTATAAAAAACAATTGCTTTTTTTTTGTTTTTACTTATAACAACACTATCCTTCACTCGGGCATTAAAGTATCCTTTGGTAAAAAGGAATTTCTTTATCTGCTCTTCGCTTAGTTTTATTAAAGTAGAATCTAAAATAACAGGTGGCTCTCCGTTTTGAACCCAGGTCTCTCGCCATGTTAAGGATGATTTATCTTTTAATTTAAGCGCTTTTGGCTTTTTACCCTTAGCTTCTCGTTTTTTGTTTTTAATGCTGTTTTTTACAGTTCGTTTAGAGTTTACGTCATCATACTTTTTATCTCTGGCAATTTTGGCATTTTGCATCTTGGTTTTATCAATGCTATTATATAACCACGAATAATATGGAAACCATTTAATGCCCAATGCATGTATACTAACTAAATAACGGGTAGGTTGCTGCCTTATAAAAGGTTTAATTTCTTCGGTAGAGACCGCAGTTTTGTTATTGGTTATAACGTTTTCATCTAATAAATATTCTCCTTGTGCTAGTTTATGGTGGGTTTTACACGAAAAAAGTAAAAAAGCAAAGCACACAGTACTTATTAGTAATGCGTGTTTTTTCGTTATTTTGTACCCGATTCTCACTTTTGTGCGAAATTAAGGGCAAACTGGTTATGATTAGCAAAAATCAAATTAAAAATATAAGTGCACTGCATCAAAAAAAGTTTAGAAAAGAACTTGGTTTGTTTATTGCCGAAGGACCAAAAGTAGTGGACGAGTTTTTGCATTCAGACCTAAAAGTAACTGAAATTTACGGGCTTGAAAGTTGGGTAACTAAAAATCTTTTGTTATTAAAGAAAGAAACCTGCCCTTATTTTGTTGTTACCGAGGCTGAGCTAGCACGCTTAAGTACCCTACAAGCCCCTAATGAAGTACTTGCTGTTTTAAAACAACCCTTATATTCTGAAAAAGAGATTAATACAAAAGCTGATTTGTTTTTATACCTAGATGGCGTATCTGACCCCGGAAATATGGGTACTATTATCCGCATGGCAGATTGGTTTGGTATAAAGCAAATTTTTTGTTCAGATACTTGTGCTGATGTGTTTAACCCAAAAGTGGTACAAAGTACTATGGGCTCTTTGGCTAGGGTAAAAATGCTGACAAAAGAGTTGAGTGAAACGCGTACTTTATTAAACATTACGGAGGTTTATGGAGCTACCCTTGGTGGAGAAAACCTGTATACAAGCAAACTCCCTAAAAAGTGTATGCTGGTTATTGGTAGTGAATCGCATGGTATAAGCGCCAATAACATCAAATTACTAAGTAAACAAATTAGCATTCCACAAGCCAAAGGCGGTAAAACCGAGTCGTTAAATGCGGCGGTAGCCACTTCCATTATTCTTTCTGAATTTTTCCGTCAGCAAAATTTTTAACTAATAAAAACTGTAATTTTGCCCCATGGCAAAAAGAGGAGGAACAACAGCCGATAAGTCGGATGATTTACCAAAAGCAAAACTATCCGTTCAAAATTTTAAAAGATCATTAAGACTTTTCAGTTTTGTCGGCAAACATAAATGGAAATTTTTTGTAGGCTTATTATTTTTAGGAGGAACAGTTTTTACAGCACTTGTATTCCCTAAGCTAATTGGTAATTTAATGGGCCTGGTTGGTAACAGCGGCCAAAACATTAATGAAAATTTTAAATTGGATGAGGCTTATGATATAGGTATAAAACTACTTGTATTGTTTGCTTTTCAGGCAATTTTCTCTTTTTTCAGAGTAGTAACATTTACCAGTTTTACCGAGCACATGCTTGCATCTATCCGTCAGGCAGCGTATCAAAAATTGATTCAAATGCCTATGAGCTTTTTCTCAGAAAGACAGGTAGCTGAGTTAAACTCACGCATGGCATCAGACATTACTCAAATATCAGAAACCTTTACCACTAACATTGCCGAGTTTTTACGTCAGTTTATTATCATTATTGGCGGTACAATTATTATTTGTATGATGAGCTGGAAAATGGCTTTGGTTATGCTTTCTATCATCCCAATTATTGCAGTTTTCACTTTATTTTTTTCCAGATACATTCGTAAGCTATCTAAACAGGTACAAGATAAAGTAGCCGATGCCAATGTTATTACCGGCGAAGGCTTACAAGGCATATCAAACGTAAAAACCTTTACCAACGAAAGCTTTGAAATAAACCGTTACAATAGCGTAACTCAACAAATACTTCAATTAGCCATAAAAGGTGGCATTGCACGTGGTGCATTTTTCTCGTTTGTAATTTTCTGCTTGTTTGGTGCCATTATATTTATTGTTTACATAGGCATCACTATGACACTAAAAGGCGAATTGCCTGCTGCACAAATGATGTCGTTTTTGTTTTATACTGTGTTTGTGGCGGCATCCATTGGAGGCATTGCAGAGCAGGTGGCATCTATACAACGCGCCTTAGGTGCAACTGAGCGTGTTATGGATATTATTGATGGTAACATTGAAAAAATAAACCTTACTCATAAAAATACGCAACGAGTTGCCGGTAATATTTCGTTTGAAAATGTTAAATTTTTCTATCCTTCTCGTCCTGATTTTACGGTACTTAAAAATGTAAGCTTTAAAGTGAACAGCGGCGAGATGCTTGCGTTGGTTGGCCCAAGCGGATCGGGTAAATCAACCATAGCATCTTTATTATTACGTTTTTATGAATTGCAAAGCGGTAAAATATCGATAGATGGAAAAGACATTTCTTCTTACGATTTAACGGAATATCGTAACAACCTAGCCATTGTACCACAAGATGTGTTGTTGTTTGGCGGTACCATAAAAGAAAACATTACTTATGGTAAACTAGATGCTACTGATGCTGAGATTATAGAAGCTGCTCGTCAGGCCAACGCATTTGATTTTATTGAAAGTTTCCCCGATAAGTTTGAAACCAAAGTAGGAGAGAGGGGCATTCAGCTTTCGGGCGGGCAGCGCCAGCGTATAGCCATAGCACGAGCTATTTTAAAAAACCCATCTATATTAATTTTAGATGAAGCAACCAGTTCTTTAGATAGTGAAAGCGAACGCTTAGTACAAGAAGCTTTGGATAAATTAATGCAAGGACGTACTAGCATAGTTATTGCACATCGTTTATCTACCATTAGAAATGCTGATAAAATTATTGTATTAGAAAACGGACTAGTAAGAGAAAGTGGCACACATAATGAACTTAGTGCTATACCTGATGGACTTTACAGAAGTTTATCTCGTTTGCAATTTGATGTTTTAAACTCAACAAAAGTATAATGAAAATAAAAGCAATTATAACAGGTACGACCGGAATGGTAGGCGAAGGCGTACTAATTGAATGTTTAGCGCATCCGGATGTTGAGCAGGTTTTGGTTATAAACCGAAAACCTTGTGGCGTAATCCATCCAAAATTACAGGAAGTTTTGCATGCTGATTTCTTTAATTTAACTGCAATCGAAAATAAATTGCAAGGGTATAATGCCTGCTTTTTTTGCTTAGGTGTTTCTTCGGTAGGAATGAAAGAAGATGAGTATACTAAAATGACCTATACACTTACCATGCATGTGGCAACTACATTATCTCGCTTAAATAATGATATGACTTTTTGTTATGTATCGGGAGCCAGTACAGATAGCACCGAAAAAGGCAAAAGTATGTGGGCTCGCGTAAAAGGTAAAACCGAAAACGATTTAATGAACCTGCCTTTTAAAAAGGCCTATATGTTCCGCCCGGGTTATATGCATCCAACTCCCGGAGCTAAAAATACATTGAAGTATTATAAGTATATGACTTGGATGTATCCTATTTTGCGTGGACTTTTTCCTAAAACAGCTTCTACTTTAAAAGAACTTGGTTTAGCTATGATTAACTCGGCAACAAAGGGCTACCCTAAAAAGATATTAGAAGTAAAAGATATAGTTGACTTAGCGTCGAAATAGCTTTTATACTAAATCAAACAAATTGTTAACGCCAGGATAACGAGCCGCTGTAAAGCCTTCGGCATAGCGTGTTCCAATAGCTCTGCCCCACAAACTCATTTTTGCATTTAAAGCCTCTAAAAATTCAGGACTTGATATAGGTGTTTGAGGTTCTTTAGAATTTGGATCGTAAAACTGTGATGAAAAAGCCATGATGGCTTCACGTTTTTTCTCTGCAAAATTGGTTACGTCAACTACAAAATCAGGGTGAATGTAGTTATCTTGTATATAATGGTAAACAGCTTTTGGTCGCCATGCAGCTTGATTAGTATCTATCTTAACTAGGCCAGAATAAAAGCAGGAGTCTGCTACTAATTTAGCTGCTCTGCCGTGGTCGGGGTGTCTGTCAGATACTGCATTGCATAGAATAATCTGAGGTTTATGCTCTCTAATAACTTTAATAATTTCTACAATATGTGGTTGTGTGTTTTCAAAAAAGCAATCGGCAAAGTGTAATTGTTTACGGAATGCTGCTCCCAATATTTTAGCCGATTTCATAGCTTCTTGTGTACGTAGTTCAGCATTACCACGTGTACCCATTTCGCCCAAGGTTAAATCCAATAAACCAACGGTTTTACCCAGTGCAATGTGCTTTAAAAGGGTACCGGCACAACTAAGTTCAACATCATCAGGGTGTACGCCAATGGCTAAAATATCTACTTGCATAAATTATTTCCCTTCAATCCACTTAATAATTTCTTCGTCATTGGGTTTGGTCATTGAGCCGACATGCTTTACCAAATGACCATTTTCGTCAAGTAGATATTTATTAAAATTCCAGCTTACTTTTGAGTTTTCTACACCGTTTAAATCTTTGCTTTTTAACCAGGTGTAAACGGGACTATCTTTAATGGTTATTTTTTCCATAATAGGGAAAGTAACCCCATAGTTTTTAGTGCAAAATTCTCTTATATCAGCACTTGTGCCGGGTTCTTGGCTTGCAAAATCATTGCATGGAAAACCTATAATGGTAAAGTTTTTGTCTTTATATTTTTCATAAACCTCCTCTAATTCTTTGTACTGAGGTGTAAAACCACATTTACTGGCAGTGTTTACAACCATAATTTTTTTGCCTTTTAAACTGGCAAAATCAAAATCTTGCCCCTCAAGGGTTTTAACTTTAAATTGGTGGATAGACTTTGAATCTGTCCCTATAAATGCGCTCATGGCTAAAAGGGTTATAGCTAATATTGTTTTCATAGGGTAAAATTAGTCAATAATTAGGTGTAAAAAGCGTTAAATCTTTAGCTATTTTTGTACTCTGTTTGAACACATCTAACGTCATAGCTTTATTACGAAAAGAGTTCCTTTTAGAATTTAGGCAAAAAACCTCTTTAGCCAGTATTTTGCTGTATGTGTTAAGCATTGTATTTATTAGCTTTCTTAGTTTTAAAAATGGTATAAAGCCTGATGTTTGGGGTGCTTTATTTTGGATAGTGTTATTTTTTGCTGCCATTAATGCAGCGTCTAAAAGCTTTTTTACCGAAAGCAAAGCCCGTGGCATTTATAATTACACGCTTTACCATCCAACTGAATTTGTGGTTGCTAAAATCATTTACAATATTCTTTTGCTTTGGGTAGTTTCTATTTGTAGTGTTTTGTGCTTTAGTTGGCTTATAAACTATCCAGTACAAAATTTGCTATTATTTGTACTCACGTTGTTAATTGGTAGTACTGCCTTAGCGGGGGCTTTAACACTTATGAGTTGTATTGCCTCAAAAACTGGCAACAATTATTCGGTTATGAGTTTATTAAGCATGCCGGTTTGTATTCCGGTTATGTTAATGTCTCTACGTTTAACAAAAAACGCTATCGATGGGCTAGAATGGTCGGTTAGCTACAAATATTTAGGTGGATTAATGTTAATTGATGTGATAATTATCACTTTGTCGCTTTTTTTATTTAGGTATCTTTGGAAAGAATAATTTGATGAAAAATTGGTGGTGGAAAATAGTTGCAATTGCCTTAGTGTTATACTCTATAACGATGGGTTTTATGGGCAATGTACCTCATTTAAATATTTTAAATGAAACCATTCGTAACCTTTATTTTCATGTGCCATTGTGGTTTGCTATGCTGGTACAAATGGGTGTATCGTGGTTTTTTGCTTTACGCTATTTAAACGGCTACAACATTAAATATGATATGTTATCATCTCGTGCGGCTTATGTGGGCGGTATGTTTGCCTTACCCGGATTAATTACAGGCTCAATTTGGGCAACTTATACTTGGGGTAAACCTTGGGTAGCCGAAGACCCAAAACTGCAAGGTGTTATGGCAGCTATGTTGGTTTATTTTGTTTATTATTTATTACGAGCTTTAATTCCTGATTCGCAAACCAAAGCTCGTATATCAGCCGTGTACAATATTTTTGCGTTTATAATGACGTTTGTTTTTATAATGATTTATCCTCGTTTAGCACCAAGTTCGTTACACCCGGGTAACGGTGGTAACCCGGCTTTTGGTAAATACGATATGGATAATGATATGCGTTTGGTTTTTTACCCGGCTTGTATGGGGTGGATTTTAATGAGTGTTTGGCTATTAAATGTGTTAAACAGAATGAAAAAATTACAATACAATTTAGATAACGATGAAAAAATTAATTAGTCTAACACTTTTGCTACTGTTAACAGCAACTACATTTACTCAAAATGCCGAGCCACAAATGGCTGATACAATGCGTAGCGATGGAAAAATTTATGTAGTAGTGCTTGTATTATCAGTTGTATTTGCCTGCCTAGCCACATACTTAGTTTTAATAGACAGAAAATTAAAAAAATTGGAAGATAGTTTTTCTAATAAAAAATAAAATCATGAAAAAACAACACATCGTTATCATTGTAATTATTGCAGTTTCTTTAGGTGCTTTAATCCCTTTGTTTTTTTCGGGAGGTAGCACCTATGCTGATTTTAAAGTAGCATCAGAAAACCCTGATACAGAATATCATGTAGTTGGCAAATATGATAAAGCGAAACCGGCAGAATATAATCCGGTAGTTAATGCAGATGAATTTACTTTTTATATGGTAGATAATACAGGACAAGAACGTAAAGTTATTTTACATGCCAGCAAACCTCAGGATTTTGAACGCGCAGAACAATTTGTACTTACAGGTAAAATGCAAAATGGAGAATTTCATGCAAAAGATATTTTGATGAAATGCCCTTCAAAATATAATAAACCTGAAGCTACCGCCGATAAAAGTTAATTCGGTTTTAACGCAAACCTGCGTTTATATCAACCAAGGCTTTAGACCCCGGGCAAAGCTCATTCTTTTTAAGCGAATTTAAAGCCTTATCACTTGTGTTTAGTAATTGATGTAACTCAACAGTTTCCGGGTTCATATATAAAAGCCCGGTAAGTATTTCGTGTTTTTGCTTAGCATGCTGTATGGCATTCATAGCCGAAATTTTATCTAATGGGTCCCAATCTTTTGCCAGTTTATGCAAAGCAATTGATGAACCGTCGTGCATTTTTACCTTTTGCAAACTTCCCTCATCATAGTTGGTAGTTATTTCTTTCGCTTCAGGTACAAAATCAATAGTGGCAGTTGCCTCTATGTGCTCACGCACATAGTCATACGATTTTGTTGAACCAACATTATTATTAAAAGTAACACAAGGTGAAATAACATTTATAAACGCAAAGCCCGGGTGTTTAATAGCTGCTTTAATTAAAGGAATTAATTGTGTTTTATCTCCCGAAAAACTTTGAGCCACAAAGGTTGCTCCTAATTCTATAGCTAAGCTAGAAAGGTCGATGCCTTCAAATAAATTTACGTGACCTGATTTGTTTTTAGAACCCTCATCTGCCGTTGCAGAATCTTGTCCTTTAGTTAAACCGTAACAACCATTGTTCATCACAATATAAATCATGTTCAGGTTACGGCGTATAACGTGCACAAACTGCCCCATACCAATTGAGGCAGTATCTCCATCACCACTTACACCAAAATAAATTAAATCTTTATTAGCTAAGTTTGCCCCGGTAGCAACCGATGGCATACGACCATGTACAGAATTAAAGCCATGCGAATTGCTTAAAAAATAAGCAGGTGTTTTTGATGAGCAACCAATGCCCGAAAGTTTTGCCAAACGGTGTGGTTCAATGTTCATTTCAAAACAAGTTTGCACAACTGCTGCACTAATAGAATCGTGACCACAACCTGCACAAAGAGTTGAAAGAGCTCCTTCGTAGTAATCTACAGAATATCCTAGTTTATTTTTTGGAAGCTCAGGATGACGAAATTTTGGTTTTATATAAGTCATATGCTAGTTGGCTTTTGCTGTTGAAAGTGATAAACTCTTTTTAATTTGATTTAATATGTTATCGGCAGTAATAGGCATGCCATCATAATTTAAAACTGAAATTAGTTTTTGAGGATTAGCTTGTAATTCTATCATCAATAAGGATTTTAATTGCCCGTCGCGGTTTTGTTCAATCACAAAAACCTTTTCGTGTTGATCAATAAAATCTACTACGGTTTGATTAAAAGGGAAAGATTTTAAACGTAGCGCGTCAAACAAAATCCCTTCTTCTTTTAAAATATCCATCGCCTCTTCAGACGAGTAGGTTGATGTACCAAAGAAAATAAGCCCGTTTTTATGTTTGTTTTTATCTTGATAAAGATGTGGTACAGGCACCATGTTTTGGGCTGTATGCCATTTTTTTATCAGCCTATCCATGTTACGCTGATAAGCTCCGCTATCTTCTGTATATACAGCATACTCATCACGCGATGTACCACGTGTAAAATAAGATCCTTTAGTTGGGTGTGTGCCCGGCAATGTACGATACGGAATGCCATCGCCATCCACATCTAAGTAACGGCCAAATTTTGCAATTTTTTCTAGAGCTTCGGCATCCAACACTTTTCCTCTTTTATACTCGCGTTTATCATCCCATACAAGTGGTGGACAAACGTGGTCATTCATTCCTAAATCCAAATCTGTCATCATAATAACAGGTGTTTGTAATTGCTCAGATAAATCAAATGCTTCTGCTGTCATTTCAAAACACTCTTTTGGTGTAGAAGGAAACAATAAAACATGTTTGGTATCTCCGTGCGAAGCGTAAGCTGCTTCCATAATATCTGATTGTTGGGTACGTGTTGGCATCCCTGTTGATGGGCCTGTACGCTGAACATCAATTAACACAAGCGGAATTTCGGCAAAGTAGGCTAGCCCTAAAAATTCATTCATTAACGAAACACCCGGGCCACTTGTTGATGTAAACGAGCGAGCCCCATTCCAGTTAGCACCTATAACCATGCCTATTGCAGCCAATTCATCTTCTGCCTGCACAATGGCAAAATTATTTTTGCCTGTTTTTTCATCTACACGCATTTCTGCGGCATACTCACTAAATGCTTCTACTACTGATGTTGATGGGGTGATTGGGTACCATGCGGCTACCGTAGCACCAGCATAAACAGCGCCAAGTCCGCAGGCAGCATTGCCTTCCATCATAATCCAGTCTTTCAGTAAATCTCTTTTCTCAACTCTAAAGTTTAAAGGATATGTAAAGTTTTTATGTACAAAATCTACACCCAATTGTAAAGCCTTAATATTTGGCGCAATAAGCTTTTCTTTTCCTTTAAATTGGTCTGCCAATAAACCTTCAATGGCACTAAACTCAATATTGAGTAAAGCGGTAAGTGCGCCTACGTATATAATATTTTTAAATAATTGTCTTTGGCGAGGGTCGGTAAATGCATCGTTGCTCATTTGCATTAACGGGATAGGGAGGTAGTTTATATCCGGACGAATATATTCAGGATGCAGTTTTTTAGAACTATCGTACATAAAATAGCCACCTGGTCTAACCGAAGCCACATCTTTAGCAAAACTTTGCGGGTTTACGGCAACCATTAAATCAATGCCTTCTCTGCGTCCTAAATATCCTTTTTCACTAACGCGTACTTCGTACCAGGTTGGTAACCCTTGTATGTTCGACGGGAAAATATTTTTAGGTGTTACAAAAACTCCCATTCTAAAAATGGCTTTTGTAAATAAGTAGTTGGCACTGGCAGATCCTGTTCCGTTTACGTTAGCAAATCGTACTACAAAATCGTTTACTATAACTTTATTTTTTTCTACTGCTGACATGCTTTAACTGCTTTAGTTACATTATAAAAGAATTTATCCATATCCCAAGCCGATGTTGGGCAACGCTCTGCACATAAACCGCAATGAAGGCAAACGTTTTCATCTTTAACCATTACACGTTTAGTTGGCAATACATCCGACACATATAAATCTTGTGTTAAATTAGTTGCAGGTACTTTTAAACGAGAGCGTAAATCTTCTTCCTCACCATTTTCGGTAAAGGTTATACAAGAAGTAGGACAAATGTCAACACAAGCATCGCACTCAATACATTTATCTTTTGCAAAAACAGTTTGCACATCACAATTCAAACAACGCTTTGCTTCTTTATATCCGGCTAATGGGTCAAAACCAAGCTCAACTTCTTTTTTACGATTGGTAAGCGTTAATTTTTTATCAGCTTGAGGAACTATGTAACGTACATCGTTCACCACATTACTTTCATACATCCACTCATGTATGCCCATTTTTTGGCTTACTAAATTTACATATGGTGCCGGGCGATCATTAACCATATCTTTACCCATACACTGCAAGTGAATAGAAATAGCAGCTTGGTGACCATGAGCCACAGCTGTAATTACATTTTTAGGTCCCCATGCAGCATCACCGCCAAAAAATATTTTTTTATGAGATGATGCAAATGTTTTTTCATTTACTATA
>Ga0210389_10003289_pt1 | contig 12598 bp, 13 predicted proteins | sample IncBWH28OmetaG_FD_160127 | JGI IMG/M metagenome (GOLD analysis project Ga0210389, IMG submission 160127) | Forest soil microbial communities from Barre Woods Harvard Forest LTER site, Petersham, Massachusetts, United States - Inc-BW-H-28-O ...
GCCCGTTGCTGCGCCGGTTCAACGACCTGCAGGCGACCACCTTGATGCTTTCGGGCAACCCGCAAGACAGCGGCAAGATCCGGGGCCAGCGATTCAACCGGTTGCCTGCCGGTCGGGCGATCCTGTTGGGCGACAGCGACAGCCCGACTTACGTGCAGTTGGTCAACCCGCTCATCGGGGAGTCCGTGCTGGCAAGTGAAGCGCAAGCCGAGGGACAACAGAAGGAGTGGCCATGACGTTGCGAGTGCTTCCCGAGGGCCTGGCCGCCACCAGCGCGGCGGTGGAGGCGTTGACGGCGCGGCTGGCGGCCGCGCACGCGGCGGCGGCCCCGGCGATTACCGCGGTGGTGCCCCCGGCGGCGGATCCGGTGTCGTTGCAGACGGCCGCCGGCTTCAGCGCCCAGGGTCAGGAGCACGCCGCCATCGCGGCACAGGGTGTCGAAGAGCTGGGCCGCGCCGGTGTGGGTGTGGGTCAGGCCGGGGCAAGCTACCTCGCCGGTGACGCCGCGGCCGCCGCTACCTACGGGATGGCAGGCGGCTGACAATGACCAGCCCCTTGGGCCCCGTGTGGATGGCTTCGCCGCCGGAAGTGCATTCGGCGTTGCTGAGCACCGGACCGGGACCGGGGTCGCTGTTGGCGGCCGCCGGCGCCTGGTCCTCGCTCAGCACCGAATACGCTTCGGCGGCAGCCGAACTCAGCGGGCTCCTGGGGGCGGTTCAGGCGGGGGCGTGGCAGGGGCCGACTGCCGAGCGGTATATGGCGGCTCACCTGCCGTACCTGGAGTGGTTGCAGCAGGCCAGCGCTGACAGCGCGGGTGTCGCCGCGCAGCACGAGGTCGCGGCGACGGCATACACCGCTGCCGTGGCGGCGATGCCGACATTGGCGGAGTTGGCGGCCAACCACGTCGTGCATGGGGTGCTGGTAGCGACGAATTTCTTTGGGCTCAACACGATTCCGATCGCGCTCAATGAGGCCGACTATGTGCGGATGTGGGTGCAGGCCGCCACCACGATGGCGGGTTACCAGGCCGTCGCGGGCGCGGCGCTGGCGTCGGCGCCGCGCAGCATTCCGGCGCCAAATGTGGTGAACCCCGGTATCGGTGAAACCGGCAACGCGGCGGCCGCTACCACCCAGAGCGGCGCGGCCACCCAGGCGGCCCAGTCCGGCTCGTCCCTGAACCTCTCCGACCTGCTGTCACAGCTGCTGTCGGCGTACACCAATTTCTACGGCGGGATGTACCAGGAGCTCGGTTCGTTCCTCCAGAATCCCATCGGAAATTCGGTGCAGCTGATCGAGGCATTCTTGACGAATCCGTCTGAGGCGCTGGTGCTCTACGGTCCGCTGTTGTTCGCGATCGCCTGGCAGGCCTTCTCCTGGGTCGGTGCGTCGATCACGTATCCGTCGCTGTTTCTCAGCCCCTTCCTGGGGCTCGTCCTGCCGCTGACGTTGCCCCTGGCGCTGGCGAATGCGGTCGAAGTGGCGCCGACGTTGACAGAACCCGTCGCGGGCGGCGTTGTGGTGACCGCCCAACCGGTATCGGTACAGCCGGTGGTGGCGCTGGCCCCAACGGCCGCGCCCGCGGCGGGGATCCCGGCGTCGACGCCCGCAGGTGCGGGTGCGGCCGCTACACCCGCCCCGGGGGCGGCTACCGGCAGTTTCGCCTATGTGGTGGGCGGCGGCGGTAATCCAGAAACTGGCTTTGGGCCGACGTTGACTGACCGTGGTGGGACCAAGGCACCGGCGGCCACAATTCCCGCGGCTGCCGCGGCGGTACCGAGTGCCGCGCAGTCCCGGGCCCGCCGGCGCCGGCGGGCGGCAATGCGCGAGTACGGCGATGAATACTTGGACATGGATTCCGACATCGGCGTTGCGCCCGACTACGGCCAACCCGAGCAGCTGGTCTCCGCCATGGCTTCCGGAAATGGCGCCGGCACGTTGGGCTTTGCCGGCACGGCGCACAGAGAAGCGGCTTTGCAGGCCGCGGGATTGACCAAACTGGCCGGCGACGAGTACGGCGGCGGGCCGCGGATGCCGATGCTGCCGGGCACGTGGGAACAGGACAACCACGGCGCTGAACCGGGGAGAGGGGGCTCAAGCAATTAGCACGATGCTCAGCAATGCGCCAGTGAACCGAAGTTCGAAAGGGAAGGAATCGTTATGAGTCTGTTGGACGCGCATATTCCACAGTTGGTGGCCGCGCAGTCGGCGTTCAGCGCCAAGGCGGCGTTGATGCGCAGCACGATCAGCCAGGCCGAGCAGGAAGCGTTGTCGGCACAGTCGTTTCACGTGGGGGAGGCGTCGGCGGCGTTTCAGGCCGCGCACGCCCGCTTTGTGGAAGCCGCCAGCCGGATCAACGCGCTGCTGGACATCGCCCAGGCCAACCTTGGGGACGCCGCGGGCACCTATGTGGCCGCCGACGCCGCCGCCGCTTCCGGCTACACCGCGTTCTGACCAGACCGCTACTAACCGCGAAGGGACTTGCGATGTCAGAGATCATGTACAACTACCCGGCGATGTTGGGTCACGCGGGGGACATGTCGGGCTACGCCGGCACGCTGCAGGGGCTGGGCGCCGATATCGCCAGCGAGCAGGCCGCGCTGTCTAATGCCTGGCAGGGCGATACCGGCATGACCTATCAGGTGTGGCAGGCCCAGTGGAACCAGGCGATGGAATCTCTGGTGCGGGCTTACCAGTCGATGGCCAGCACGCACGAGACCAACACGATGGCCATGTACGCCCGTGACGCCGCCGAAGCCGCCAAATGGGGCGGCTAGCTCGCGCCGAGACGACGTAAATGAACGCAGAACCCAACGCCGTCGAGCTGACGGTCGATCAAGCGTGGTTCATCGCGGAAACCATTGGGGCGGGCAGCTTCCCGTGGGTGCTGGCGATCACCGCGCCCTATTGTGATGCCGCGCACCGGGAGGCGTTCTGCGAACGTCAGCGGTCCGAACTGATCCGGATGGGTCTGTTGTCGCAAACCGGGCTCATCAATCCGGCCGTCGCCGACTGGATCCGGGTGGTGTGCTTTCCGGACCGGTGGCTCGACCTGCGTTACGTGGGGCACGCCCCAGCCACGGGCTCGGGCCCCGCTACCGACGACCTGCTGCGCGGCGTCGTCGCGCAGCGCGTCGGCGCCGCCGATCGGACCGCCAAAACCCGTAAAACGGTGGTCGCGTTGCGCAGCGCGCAGCTGATCACGTTTACCACCATGGATATCGACGACGCCCGGGCGCTGGTTCCCGTCCTCGGTGTTGGGTTGGCGCAGCGGCCGCCGGCGCGATTCGACGCGTTCAGCATGCCGACGCGCGTCGGCGCCCGGGCCGACGAGCGGCTGCGGTCCGGCGTTGCGCTGGCCGAAGTCGTTGACTATCTGGGCATCCCGGCATCGGCGCGACCGGTGGTGGAGTCGGTGTTCTGCGGTCCGCGCAACTACGTCGAGATCGTCGCCGGCTGCCGCCGCGACGGACGGCACTCCACCACCGAGGTCGGCTTGAGCGTCGTGGACAGCGCCGCGGGCCGGGTGCTGGTCAGCCCGTCCCGCGCCTTCGACGGGGAGTGGGTCTCGACGTTCAGCCCGGGGACCCCGTTCGCCGTCGCCGTCGCGATCGAACAACTGACCGCCGAACTGCCTGACGGCCAATGGTTCCCCGGCCAGCGGCTGGCCCGAGATTTTTCTGCCCAACACGCATAACTGAAACCCGATAGAAAGAGAGCACGATGTCCCAGGAATGGCCTCAGCACTTTTCGAGGGCCCGGTGACGTCCGGCGCCGTCATGCCGATCGTCCGCGTTGCCATTCTCGCGGACAGCAGGTTGACGGAGATGGCCCTGCCCGTCGAGTTGCCGCTGCGCGAAATACTGCCTGCAGTGCGGCGTTTGGTGGTCCCCTCCGAGTCGAATGGCGACGGCGGTGCGCCTGACCTCGGGGCTTCCCACCTGAGTCTGGCGCCTATCGGTGGGGCACCGTTCAGCCTGGACGCCAGCCTGGACACCGTCGGCGTGGTCGACGGCGACCTGCTGGCGCTGCGGCCGGTGCCCGTCGGTCCGGCCGCGCCGGGCATCGTCGAGGACATCGCCGACGCGGCCATGATCTTCTCGACCTCTCGGCTGAAGCCATGGGGCACAGCGCAAATCCAGCGTGGGGCGGTGGCCGCGGCGATCGCTGTGGCCTTCCTGGCGACCGGTTTCGGCGTCAGTTATCGGGTGGCCACCGGTGCGCTGTCCGGACTGGTCGCGGTCAGCGTGGTCGCGGCGCTCACCGCGGTGGCCGGCTTGCTGATCACGGCGCGTTCCGCGCGCGCCGGAATGGCGCTGTCGATCGCGGCACTGGTGCCCATCGGCGCGGCCCTGGCGCTGGCGGTGCCGGGGAGATTCGGTGCGGCGCAACTGATGCTGGCCGCGGCCGGCGTCACCGCGTGGTCGCTGATCGCCCTGATGGTGCCCAGCCCCGAGCGCGAGCGGGTCGTCGGCCTCTTCACCACGACCGCGGTGGTCGGAGCCGGGGTCTTGCTGGCCGCCGGCGCCGTATTACTGTGGCAGCTACCGATATTGACCATCGGCTGCGGACTGATCGTGGCGGCCCTGCTGGTCACCGTCGAGGCCCCCCAACTCTCCGCGTTGTGGGCACGCTTCCCACTGCCGGTCATTCCCGCACCCGGCGACCCCACCCCGTCGGCGCCGTCGCTGCAGGTGCTCGAGGATCTGCCGCGGCGGGTGCGGACCGCCGACGCCCACCAGAGCGGCTTCATCGCCGCCGCGGTGCTGCTCAGCGTTCTGGGGTCGGTGGCGATCGCGCTGCGCCCCGAGTCGCTGAGCGGATGGGGCTGGTACGTGGTTGCGGCAACGGCGGCCGCGTCGGTCCTGCGCGCCAGGGTGTGGGATTCGGCCGCCTGCAAGGCGTGGCTGCTCGCTCAGCCCTACCTGGTCGCGGGTGTCCTCCTGGTGCTCTACGCCGCGACGGGTCGTTACCCGGGTGCCCTGGGTGCGGTGCTGGTGCTCGTCGCGTTGCTGTCGGCGTGGGTGGTGGTGGCACTGAACCCGCGCATCGCCTCGCCGGAGAGCTATTCGCTGCCGTTGCGCCGGCTGCTGGGCTTCGTTGCGGCGGGGCTGGATGCATCGCTGATCCCAGTCATGGCCTACCTGGTCGGTCTGTTCGGCTGGGTGCTCAATCGATGATCCGGTCCGGATCAGCCTGCGTCACAGCGGCCCTGGTGTTCCTGCAGGCCGGGGTGATGTGGGCTTGTCCGCCGGCGCTGGCGATCAGCCCGCCGGCGGTCGATCCGGGTGTGCCGCCACCCAGCGGCACCCCGGGGCCCGGTCAGCCGATGGAGCAGCGTGGGCCGTGCAGCGCCTCCGGGGTCATTCCGGGCAGCGACCCGGGTGTGCTGACGCCGGGTCAGGCGATGTTGAATCTCCCAGCGGCGTGGCAGTTTTCCCGCGGCGAGGGCCAGCTGGTGGCGGTCATCGACACCGGGGTGCGGCCGGGCCCGCGGCTGCCCAACGTCGATCCCGGGGGCGATTTCGTCGAGACGACCGACGGCCTGACGGACTGCGACGGCCACGGCACCCTGGTGGCCGGAATCATCGCCGGCCAGCCCGGTGACGACGGTTTCTCGGGGGTGGCGCCCGCGGCGCGCGTGCTGTCGATCAGGACGGCTTCCGCGAAGTTCTCGCCGCGTACGCCGGGCGGCGATCCGCTGCTGGCGCAGGCGTCCCTGGACGTCGCGACGCTGGGGCGGGCGATCGTGCACGCGGCCGACCTCGGCGCCAGGGTGATCAACATCTCGGCGATAACCTGCCTGCCCGCCGACCGTACGATCGACCAGGCCGCGCTCGGCGCCGCGATCCGCTACGCGGCCGTGGACAAGGATGCGGTGATCGTGACGGCCGCGGGCAACAGCGGGCAGACCGGATCGATCGCCGGCGGCACGTCATGTGAGTCCAATCCACTCACCGACCTGAGCCATCCGGACGATCCGCGCAACTGGGCCGGCGTCAAGTCGGTGTCCATCCCATCGTGGTGGCAGCCGTACGTGCTGTCGACGGCGGCGTTGACGCCGGACGGGCAGCCGTCGAAGTTCTCCATGGCCGGACCGTGGGTGGGTATCGCCGGCCCGGGCGAAGACATTGTGTCGGTGAGCAATCGCGACGGCGGCGGTCTCGCTAATGGCTTGCCCGACGACCACCAGCAGATGATCCCGTTGAGCGGCACCAGCTATGCAGCCGGATACGTGTCGGGCGTCGCGGCGCTGGTTCGCAGCAAGTATCCGCAACTGACTGCCACTCAGGTGATGCGGCGCATCACCGCGACCGCCCACAACGGCGCCCGCGCCCCGTCCGACGTCGTCGGCGCCGGCAGCGTGGACCCGGTCGCCGCGTTGACCTGGGAACTGCCGGCCGGCGACCAGCCCGGTATGGCGACCACCAAGCCGGTCGCGGCGCCCCCGCCGCCGGCGCACAAGGACACCACTCCGCGGACCGTCGCGTTCGCCGGAACCGCCGCTCTGGCTTTGCTTGTCGCGGTCGCCGGCGCGATTGTCGCGATCACCCGAAAGAAGGAGACCACCCCGTGAGCCTGCATCGCTCGATACCGACACCGGGCAGCGGCCGCATCACGCTGGCGCTGCTGGCCGTGGTGCCCGCGGCGATGGCCTACCCGTGGCGGTCGACTCGCGACCATTGGGTGCTCGGCATCGCCGCGGCCGCGGTGATCCTGCTGTTCGGATGGTGGCGGGGCTTGCCCTTCACCACCATCCTGCGGCGCCGCTTCGCGATGATGGGCCGCCGACCCGACCAAACCGACGGCGCCACAACCGAATCCGCGACGACGACGACCGTTCTGTTGCAGGTGGGGCCACCCGTCGGTGACTCGGACGTGCTGCCGCTCGGACTGATCGCCCGGTACCTGGACCGCTACGGGATCCGCGCCGACAAGATCCGAATCGCCAGCCGCGACAACGCATCCGATGCGTCGAGGCGGGAAACCTGGATTGGGCTCACGGTGTCGGCGGCCTACAATCTGCCGGCGTTGCAGGCGCGCTCATCGCGAATCCCGTTGCACGAGACCGCCCAGGTCGCGGCGCGCCGGCTAGCCGACCACCTCCGTGAGATCGGGTGGGAAGCCACTCCGGTGGCACCCGACGACGTGCCGCGGCTGCTGGCGCCCGGCGCCCGCGAATCCTGGCGCGGGGTGCGGCGGGGGCCCTCGGATTACATTGCGGCATACCAGGTCAACGTCGATGACCGGTTGCCCGAAACCTTGGACGCGATCCGGTCGTACCCGGCGCGCGAGGTCTGCATGGCGCTCGAGATCGCCGGTGACGCAACCCACGACACCATCGCGGCCGGGTGTGCGTTCCTCACCGAAATGCCGCCCGACGGCGCTGCGCCGCTGGCCGGACTGACGCCGCAACGCGGGAATCACCTGGCGGCGCTGACGGCGTTGGATCTGTTGTCCGCGCGACGGCTGGACGGGCACACCGACGCGCCCGCCGGCCTGCTGGCGCGGCTGGTCTGGCCCACCCCGGTGGCCGGCGCCCACCGGGCACCGCAACCGGCTAGAACATGAACTGCCGCAGGAACGGCGTCATCCGGCGCAGGTAGTCCAGCTGACTGACATGCAGCACGTGGCTGCCGGGAAACCAGTGCAGCGCACAGCGATCCCAATGCTCCCAGAGGAGCACGGCCTGACCGGGCGTCGCCATCCGATCGCCGAGGCCGGTGATGATCATCCGGCGGTTCGTCGGCACCAGCGGCGGGTAGTTCAGCGGGCAATGGTAGGACAGCCCGGCGGCCAGCTCGTCACGGCTGATGTGGGACAGCCGCAGTCCCAGGCGCACGAGTTTGTTGGCCGGGAACCATTGTTCGAACATCGTCGCCGGAGTCACCACCGGGCAGTTGGGGATGACGGCGTCGAGCCGATCGTCGACCGAAGCCACCAGCGCGGAGGTGTACCCGCCCAGTGATATCCCGGTCAACGCGATGCGCTCGACGCCGGTGTGACGCAAATAGTCGATGATGGACCGGAAGTCGTGCACTGCTTGGGCCATCGCCTCCGCGAAACCGCTGAGGCCGCCGGCGAAGTAGCCGAAACCGCTGAACGGCGAGAACTTTTCGGCCCGTGCGCCGTGGAACGGCAACGTGTACATCAGGACGTCGTAGCCGGAGCGGTAATACCACGGCAGGGTGAAGAACCGCCCGTTGGCCAGATATGACGCCCCCATGAAGCCGTGGATGACGCACAGCGTGGGATGCGGTCCGTCGCCGTGGCGCCAGTGCTGGGCGTGCACGACGTTATTGGATTTCCACGCGTCCCATCGTGTGCGCATCACGGGATTGACGGCCCGGAAGCTGCTGGCAAACGAGATGTTCTCCACGGTGCCGCCCGCGATTCGCGCCGCAAACCGATTGGCCGGCCGCGACGCCACCCGCGGCAACTCGGTCGGCGCCGGGAAGGACTTCGTCGGATCCCGCTCGGACCCCAGCTCGGCGTAGAAACGCAGGTTGTCGCGCTCACCGCCGTGGCGCATGGAGCTGGCGATCACGGCCGGTGTCACCGTGGCCGAGAGCACCGATGAGATCGCGGTGCGCAGCGCGAAATCGGACATCGCGGTCGTATCGACGACCATTCGCTGGCGGGTCGACAAGGCCGAGCGCGACGGCAATCCTTCGGCGCCGGCAGGGACGTCGGCGCCGGGAACATCCGGGACACGAACTCGCCGGCCCACCGGATCCGCGTCGGGCGTCACGCAGGCGATGGTAAACCCCACTCGGTGGCTACCGGGAGGGCATACGGTAATACGGATTGCCTATCAGCCGACCCGCGGTGGTGTTGATCAGGAGGACCGACATGTGGGATCCCGACATCTACCTGGCCTTTGCGGACCATCGCAGCCGCCCCTTCTACGATTTGCTGTCGCGCGTCGGCGCCGAGCGGGCGCGCCGGGTGGTCGACCTCGGCTGTGGGCCGGGCCACCTCACGGCCTACCTGGCGCGGCGCTGGCCGGAAGCGGTGATCGAGGCGATCGACAGCTCGCCGGAGATGGTCGCCGCCGCCAAGGAACGCGGCATCGACGCCGTCACCGGTGACTTGCGGGACTGGAAACCGAAGGCCGACACCGACGTGGTGGTCAGCAACGCCGCCTTGCATTGGGTGCCCGAGCACGCCGACCTGCTGATCCGGTGGGCCGGCGAGTTGGCGCCCGGATCGTGGATCGCCATCCAGATCCCGGGCAACTTCGAAACGCCCTCGCACGCCGCGGTGCGGGCGCTGGCCCGTCGTGAGCCCTACGCAAAAATCATGCGCGACATACCGTTTCGCGTTGGAGCGGTGGTCCACCCGCCGATCCAATACGCCAATGAGCTGCTGGACGCCGGATGCCAGGTCGACGTCTGGGAGACCACCTATCTGCATCAGCTGTCCGGTGAGCATCCGGTGCTGGAGTGGATCACCGGCACGGCGCTGGTCCCGGTGCGCGAGCGGCTCGACGACGAGGGCTGGGAGCAGTTCCGCCAAGAGCTCATCCCGCTGCTGGACGACGCGTACACGCCCCGCGCCGACGGCACGACGATCTTCCCGTTCCGGCGGGTGTTCATCGTCGCCCAGGTTGGTGGCGCGCCTCGCTCGGGCGGGTAGGCCGGCCCGGCGGCTTACTCCTCGATGCCGCGGTCGACGGCGATCGCCGACCGGCTGGTCGGCTTGGTGTGATGAATGCGCAGATACGTCTCGGTGTAGCGCCCCGCGATGCGGGCCCCGGCGAACTCCGATGGGATGACGTCGTCGAGACGCTGGCGCCAATCATGCAGGCGGACAGCCAAATCGGTGGCGACCGCATCCACGCCCGCGTCGGGACGGGCCAGCAGGTTGTCGGTCTCGGTGGGATCGGCGCATAGATCGTAGAGTTCCCGCTTCGGGCGGGGACCACCGACCAACGGGGCGACGGCCACCCCGGATGGGCTTTCCTTGATGTCCCAGGGCAGATCCAGCAGCGGCCGGGACGCGTAATTTTCGATGTAGCTGTATTCCTTGGTGCGAATCGCGCGAATCGGGTCGAACGAGTCGTGGTAGGTCTTCATGGTGTACACGTGGTCGCGGACCGGTTCGGCCTGCGGGTCCGGCGCGAGCAGGGCGGCCGCGTGCGACACGCCCTCGACGTCGGCCGGCACGTCGCGACCCAACAGCCCGAGCAGCGTCGGCACCAAGTCGACGCCGCTGAACAGTTCGTCGTACACCCGGGGGGCCATGGCACGGTTGGTCGGTGGGCGCACGATCATGCCGATGCCGGTTCCGGCGTCGTACAGCGTGGATTTGGCGCGCGGGAACGCGGCGCCGTGGTCGGTGAAGAACACCACCCAGGTGCTGGCGTCCAGCCCCGTTTCGGCCAGCGTGTCCAGCAGTCGGCCCACCGCGGCGTCGGCCGCCGCGATCGCCCCGTAGAAGCCGGCGAGGTCGCCGCGAATCTCGGGCGTATCGGGCAGGTAGTCGGGGAGGTCGACACCGGCGCTGTCGGCCGGCTGGTAGCGGTCTTGCGGGTAGGGCCGGTGGGTCTCGAAGAATCCCGCGGTCAACAGGAACGGTTGGCCCGCAAGCTGCTCGGGGGCCTCCCGTAACCACTGCGCGGCCTTGTCCACCACATACTCGCAGTAGGAGTTCGACACGTCGAATTCGTCGAAACCCAGTCGTCTCGGATATGAAGTCTCGTGTTGCATACCGAAAAGTGCTGAATACCAACCTGATTCGGACAGCATCTGAGGGAGGGTGCGGACGCCGCTGCGGTATTCCCAGCCGTGGTGGGTCAGGCCGACCAGCCCGTTGCTCTGCGGGTAGCGGCCGGTGAACAGCGATCCGCGCGACGGCGAGCACAGCGGCGCCGTGGCATGGGCCCTGGTGAACAGGATGCCCTCGGTCGCAAGCCGGTCCAGCCGCGGGCTGGATACGTCGGCGTGGCCGTAGGCGCCGAGATATCGCCCAAGGTCGTGCCAGTGCACGATCAGCACGCTGTCTTTACTGTCCTGGGCGCCCTGCGCATCCTGCGCGTCTTGAGCAAATGTAGCCGTCATGTCACCTCGACCGGCGACGATACCGCAGCAGCGTGCCACTTACGGGTGCACGCGCCCCGCCGGCGACGGCTGACCCCATTGGTTCTCGGACACGAACTCCGACAGCGGTCGCGGGTGGGCCCAGCCGTCCAGCTCCAACGCCGGCCGATCCGGGAACTCGGGCACCGGCCCGAGGCACAGGATGGCCACCGGCTCGGCGTCGGCGGGCATCGCCAGCAGCGCCGCCAACCGTTGCGGATCGAACAGGGAAACCCACCCCATGCCCAGGCCCTCGGACCTCGCCGCCAGCCACAGGTTTTGGATGGCGCACGACACCGACGCCAGATCCATCTGCGGCAGCGTCCGCCGGCCGAACACGTGCTTGTCGCGGTTGTCGCACAGCGCCACCACGAAGAGCTCGGCGCACTCGAGAATGCCCTCGACCTTCAACGCCAGGAATTCCTCGGCCCGCTCTCCCAGGGCCGCCGCGGTCAGCGGGCGCTCGTCGTCGACGATCGCGTGAATGCGCCGGCGCAGGGACTCATCGGTGATCCGGATGAAGCGCCACGGCTGCATCAGGCCCACGCTGGGGGCCGCGTGCGCGGCTTGCAGCAGCCGCGCCAGCACGTCCTCCGCCACCGGGCCGCCGGGCACGAAGCGGCGCATGTCGCGCCGTTCGGAGATCACCCGATAGATAGCGCGCCGCTCCTGGGGGCTGAACGCCTGATCGGTCACCCCGCCATCGTAGAAAAATGCGGGCTAGCGTGAACGATGTCTTTTCGTCACGCCGCTTTGAACACCGCAGAGGGGACTGTTCCGTGAAGCTTTCCGACGTGCTGGACCAGCTGCCCACCGACCCCACCGCCCGGCGCGTGTACGGCGAGCCCTACGAGACCGCCGACGGCGCCACCGTGATTCCCGTCGCCAAAATCCGCGGGCGGACGGCCGGCTCCGACTCCGGCGCGCCCAACGAACGGGGCGCGGGCGGCTTCAGCGCGGTGCCGGTCGGGGTGTTCGTTGTGCACGGAGGCCAGGCGTCCTGGGTGCCCGCCGTCGATGTGAACCGCATCGCGCTGATCGGCGTGGTCACCGGCCTGCTGGCGGCCGCGATCGGCAGCCTGGCGGTGCTCCGGCAGCCGCCCTGGCCACGAATTACGATCACGGGCGATAGGTGACGCCGACCGCCCGGAACACGTATTCGGGCGGCATGTCGAAGGCCAGCGATCGGCGCGGCAGGCCGGCGAGCACGTCGGCCGGGACGGCGGCTTTGTAGTGCAGCGACAACTCGCCGTTGAATTTCTTGTCGACCTGGGCGACATCGACGTCGACGTGCAGACCGGTCGACGAAATCTCGACCTTCGCCGCGCCCTTCTGCGGCGCGTCCCAGCGCACGTTGACCGTCGGCCCGGCCAGCCTGGGCAGCAAAGACAGCGTCGCGAGCACCCGCTCGGAGGTGAACGCCAGCGAACCGGAGTAACTGGCGACGCTGTGCGGCGCCCGCACGCCGGGGATGACGCCACTGAATCGCCGGGTCACTGCGACGTAGTCGGCAAGATAGA
>Ga0210389_10003290_pt1 | contig 12598 bp, 10 predicted proteins | sample IncBWH28OmetaG_FD_160127 | JGI IMG/M metagenome (GOLD analysis project Ga0210389, IMG submission 160127) | Forest soil microbial communities from Barre Woods Harvard Forest LTER site, Petersham, Massachusetts, United States - Inc-BW-H-28-O ...
TTCCCAGCCGCCGTTGGCTGCGCCGCCACGTTTAGCGCTCCGAGTGCGCCGAACGCAAAACCGGCAATTAAGCCCAGTAAAATTTTCCCCTTAATTCTGGATACTTTCATAGATGCCTCCTTCAAAGGCGGGCCTTGGCACGGCTTCTCGGCCTCAACATCCCGGCAGGAAACCCAACTCTCTTAACTCGACTCTCTTTACGTCTCTCCGTTTACGTCTCTCTGCTACTTAGATGCTCCAGATTCGATGGGGAGTCTTTTCTCCAGTCGTCCAACATCCGTGGCGGGTGACAACCCCAAGCACTCGCCCACCGTTTCCCTGTTCAATTCAATCCTCTTGTGAAAGAATCCGACCGGCGACTAACGCCATCCGGAGACCGAAACTAGAGTGGATCTCTACCACTGGTTGCCGCCCGAAGCGGCCAAGATCGTTCTCGTCCTCTTCCTCTCGTTCCTCATCGGCCTCGAGCGCGAGGAGCACAAAATCACGGCCGGCTCCTACTCGTTCGGCGGAGTGCGTACCTTCCCCCTCATCGGCCTGATTGGCTTTTCCATGGCGCTTCTCTCCGGTCAGCAACTGCTACCCGTCACTCTGGGCTTTATGGTGATCGGCGCATTCTTGCTGCTCTCTTACTGGCACAAGATTTCGAGTTCTCAGGTTGCGGGTGTAACTACAGAAATGTCCGGACTGGCAACGTACCTGGTCGGCGCGCTGGTCTGCTACGACCACCTCTGGATTGCGACGACCCTGAGCGTCGCCAGCCTCCTGCTCCTTGAACTGAAGACAGCCCTCGAAAAGCTGGCCACCCGCGCCGCTCCGGAAGAGGTCCTCACCTTCGCAAAGTTTCTGCTTCTTTCCGCGGTTATTTTGCCGGCACTACCCAACCAGCCATTCGGGCGTTTCCACATCAACCCTTTCAAGACCTGGCTGGTGGTGGTAGCTGTAAGTGCAATTTCGTATGGCAGCTACATTCTGCAAAAAGTGACGAAAGAGAGCGGCGGCGTAGTCTTAGCCGCGCTGCTCGGCGGAGCCTACTCGTCGACCGCAACCACGGTAGCCATGTCGCGCCGCGCCGCTCGTGAAGATAGGCCGCATCTCTTCACCGGGGGAATCCTGATCGCGTCGGGCGTAGCCTATCTTCGCCTGGCCGCCCTGGTGGCACTCTTCAACCGCCAGCTTACGGAAATGTTGGCGCCCGCCTTTATCGTAATTGCGATTCTCGGAATTGCCATCGGCTGGTTTTGGTCCCGCCGGCCCGATCCCGTCGATTCGCAGATCAAGCGCGAATTCGAGCCCGGTAATCCTCTCGAGCTGATGGCAGCTTTTGTTTTTGCACTCTTCTTTCTCGCCATGCTGGTCGCCACGCAGCTGGCAGTCACTTACCTCCCCAAAGCCGGCGTCAACATTCTCGCGGCGCTTGTCGGTGTCACAGACGTAACTCCTTTTGTTATGGGGATGACCCAGGCTGCGGGCACGCTCACCCCGCTCAGAGTCGCAGCCGCGGCTGTGCTGATCGCAGCCGCCAGCAATAACGTGATGAAAGCGATCTACGCCTATAGCCTGGCCGACAAAAAAACCGGCATTCAGAGTCTGTCGTTCTTACTCGCTCTTGCCGCCGCCGGCCTGGTGCCCTTGTTGTGGCTCTGATTCGACCCTGGCAAGCGCCAGGTCAACATTCAACCGTCGATCACGTTATGTAATATGGAAAGGTGAGCCGGAATCACTCGAAAATTCGCCCGCGAACGCTGGCCGCGTTGTTAGTCTTTTTCCTGCTACTGGCCTTCGTCGGGTGCGTGAAAAAATCACCCGCCCAAGTCACGCCCACCGACATAAGTGTCCAAGTCGCCGCTCCCTTCCGCTTCGTCGCCTACGGAGACGCTCGCTTCCACGATCCCACCGACTTCCAAGCCGCCAACCCTCCCGTACGCGCAGCGCTAGTTCGAGGCGTCGCTGCCGCTCATCCCGCATTCATCTGCTTCACGGGCGACATCATCTACAGAGGCTCCGACACCGACGACTGGAAGGTCTTCGACCGCGAGACCACCATCTGGCGTGACGACAAAATCCCGGTCTTTCCCGCCCTCGGAAATCACGAGTTCTACAAAGACGAAAAGACCGCGCTGCCGAATTATTTCCAGCGCTTCCCCGATCTGAAAAACAGCCGCTACTATTCCGTTCGCGCGGCGAATACGCTGATCCTCGTCCTCGACAGCTCGCTCGACGAAGTGTCCGGCCCTCAAGGCGAGTGGCTGAAAGGCAAGCTCGATCACGTTCCAGCCGGTGTCGATTTCATCTTCCTGATGATGCACCACCCGCCTTATACAAGTTCCGATCCTGGCATGTTCGGCGAAGGCCATTCCGCCCGCATGCCGGAAAAAGAACTCGCGAAACTTCTTGAGGACCAGCAGCCCCGCACCCACGCCCGTTTCGTAGTCTTTTCCGGACACGTCCACAACTACGAGCGCCACGAACACGGCGGTGTAACCTACTTCGTGACCGGAGGAGCGGGCGCCCACGCCTATCCAATCCAGCGCGCCCCAACCGATCTCTATCAAAGCAAAGAAATCAACTACCACTATCTGCTGGTTGAGGTTGACCATCAGCAGCTGAGCGTCACCATGAACCGTCTGCAATTAATAAATGGGAAAGAAATCTGGACCCAACCCGACTCCATTAAGATCGCGCTTCCCGCCGAGGCGATTCCAGCAGCGCACTAGCAGTTGGAGCCTCACACTCTCATACTGGCATTTCCCCCGGCCCCGTCGTAATATTTTGGTCTGCCAGGAGGCTTCCCATGGTTCTAGGTATGACCCTATCAACCTTCACCTTTTTGCATGTCATCATCAGCCTGATCGGAATCGGGTCCGGCCTCGTGGTCCTGTACGGGCTGCTCGTTGGAAAGCGTCTCGACGGCGTGACTGCGATCTTCCTCTTAAGCACCGTGCTGACCAGCGTCACAGGGTTTTTCTTCCCCTTCGAGCACCTTCTCCCCTCCCACATAGTCGGCATCATCTCGCTCGGTTTGCTGGCGCTCGCGATTCTCGCGCGTTACTCATTTCATCTCGCCGGCGTCTGGAGGTCCACCTACGTCGTTTCCGCGGTCATGGCTCTCTATTTGAATTGTTTCGTTCTAGTGGTGCAGGCATTCCTTAAAGCTCCGGCGTTGCACGCGCTGGCTCCAAACGGGAAAGAGCCGCCCTTCCTGGCAACTCAGCTCATACTCCTCGCGCTCTTCGTGGTGCTCGCGATTCTGGCTGCAAAGCGCTTTAAGAACGCCGACTCTGCTCCCGACTCGGTTCGGCGTCAAGCCGCATGATGTAGCGCCGGCACGCTGGCCTCAGCATCGCACAACCCCGTAAACTGAGTGCTGCGTTCCGACGTGCGTACTGAGTGCTGCGTTCCGACGTGCGTACTGAATGTTGTGTTCCGACGTGCGTACTGACGGTTGTGCTCCGGCGTGCGTTTCGTATCAGGGCATCGCTTTAGCGATGCCGCAAGCCGCTCATGATTAAGGCGCCACTTTAGGGGCAAAAAGCGGTCAGCACGAGAGCAATCAACATCAAGCGAGGTCTACATGGCCGTTCTAGTAGTAGGAGGCGCAGGCTACATCGGCAGTCATGCCGCCCGCGCATTGCGCCGAGCCGGTTATCAGGTCATCATCTACGACAATCTCTCCACCGGCTTCCGCCGCTTGGCCGAGGGCTCCGAACTGGTCGAGGGCGATCTGAGCGACCAGTCCAAGCTCCGCCACGTCCTCCCGCGCGTCGACGCCATCATGCACTTCGCCGCTCACTGTTATGTCGGAGAATCCGTCACCAACCCGCGCAAATATTTCCAAAACAATGTCGCCGATGCGCTCACTCTTCTGAACGCCGCCGTCGATACCGGTATCGGCCGTTTTGTGTTCTCCTCCACCTGCGCCGTTTATGGCGTCCCCGAGAAGGTTCCCATCACCGAACAAAATCCGCGCGAGCCCATCAATCCCTACGGAGCCACCAAGCTCGCCTTCGAAAATGCGCTCGAGGCCTACGACCGTGCCTACAGCATCCGTAGCGCGCGCCTGCGCTATTTCAACGCCGCCGGAGCCGACGAGTCCGGCGAGATCGGCGAACTCCACGATCCCGAAACGCACTTGATCCCACTTGCGTTACTTGCATCCCTGCCCGGCGGCGCAGAGTTGAATGTCTTTGGCTCCGACTACCCGACGCCGGACGGCACCTGCCTGCGCGATTACATCCACGTCAACGACCTGGCCGATGCCCATGTTCGCGCCCTCCAGCATCTGGAACGTGGAGGTGAATCAGTAGCTTTGAATCTTGGCACCGGCAAGGGAAATTCTGTTCTGGAAGTAATTCACGCGGCGGAAGCCGCCACCGGCCGGCCAGTCCGCCGCAAGATTGGCCCCCGCCGGCCCGGCGATCCGCCCGTTCTGGTAGCCGATGCGAGCAAGGCTCAGCAAGTTTTAGGCTGGACCGCCAAGCGACACCTGACTGAAATCGTCAACAGTGCCTGGAACTTCATGCGCAACAATTCAAATCAGAAGCCGTGATAAAAGCCGGTGCGAAGCTTCGAATTCTTGGCGTTTTCGTTCCCGCTTAAACAAAAATCCCCGCCCAAACCAAAGCTTGGACGGGGCAAGCACTCTTCTTGTCCCTTGGATTTACTTCTTCTCCGATTTTTCTTCTTTCTTCATGGCGGCGTGAGCTGCTTTCGGCTTCCAGAAATCCGGGTCGGCCTTGATCCAGCTTTCGTCGATGTAGCTCATGCGCGGATTAAACGAAAACAGGTTGGTTTGGCTGGATTCGATGGTCGCGGCTGTGAGTTCGCTCAGCTTTTTCATTCCATCTTCGCCCATGGCGGCTTCGAACGCTTTTCCCTGGGCAAAGCCGCGGTCGATTTCTGACGCGGACTTCATCGGGTTGAAGATTATGTACGTCCCATCAGGCTGGCCGTAAACAGCTTGATAGGTCGCCCAGTGAACGTCGGCCATCTTTTCGAAGGCTGTCTGATACATCTTCACCAGCGTTTCCCAATCTTTATCGTGTCCGGGTTTGACGTGGAAGAGCGAGATCTCGAAGTAGCGCATGTGCGGAATGTCGGTCCCGCCGCGCAGGCTAAGATCCTCGCGATAGGCTAAGTCGGTCATATCGGTGTCGCTCAGCAAATCGCCATCGACCACACCCGCGTGGTCCATTGCAGCTGCCAGGGCAGGCTTCTTTTCCATTGCCGTTGCTTCCTTCTCCATATCCTCGAAAGAGTCGAAGCCGGTGAGGAACAACGTACGCGGCTTGCCAGACATGGAATCGACGGCGAGGTAATGGGTTGGCCATTTTGCGGCGCTCATCGCCTGGACGAAAGCGGCTTCGGTTTTTTCGTGCGACATGCCATTCTTGCCGGGCTTGGTGTATTCGCGGATGATGTTGAGGACCTTGGGCGGCTGATGCATTCCTTCCGACTTTTCCTGGGCCGCGATCGTACCCAGAGATCCGAATGACAGCAGCGACAAAATCAACAGATATTGTGTGAATCTTTTCATGAGCATCGCTCTCCTTGTTTCGACTGTCTTGTTTTAACTTTCTGAAAGCGGGCTAATTGTACCCCCACGCAGCCGGATTCATTGGTATCGCCGGCGGTCTCAGCCGTAGTACCGCGTCCCGCCGGCTTAGCTTGCCCTGAGCGAAGTCGAAGGATGGCGGCGTCTTGGCGCCCCACGGAACCGTGCTCTCTGCTGCCAAACCTTCCTCATGCCCACGTCGCGATCGCGAGCAGCTCAATTCTCTTCCGATATATAATTCATTGCCTCAGGCCTGTTCTCTGATCGCTCCACACTCGGCATAATTCTGGACGTTATATGTCTTTAAATCCCGGCACCAAACTCGGCCCATATGACATCGAGTCATTGCTCGGCGCGGGCGGCATGGGCGAGGTTTATCGGGCGCGCGATGCCCGTCTGAATCGCCTGATCGCGATCAAGGTGCTCCCCAAATCGTTCTCGGCGGATGCGGACCGGCTGCAACGCTTCACCCAGGAGGCGCGGGCAGCAGCCGCGCTGAATCACCCCAACATTCTTTCGATCTTCGATATCGGCGAGGAGCAGGGCGCGCCTTATATTGTTTCGGAATTGCTGGAAGGAACGACTCTGCGCGAGCAGGTGCGAAACGGACCCATGCCGATTCGCAGAGCGATCGATTGCGCGCTGCAAACCGCTCGCGGATTGGCCGCGGCACACGACAAGGGAATCGTCCATCGCGACCTGAAGCCGGAGAACATTTTTATTACCGATGACGGGCGCGTAAAGATTCTGGATTTTGGGCTGGCGAAGCTGACGCGGCCAGAAACGTCGGCTCCTGGCGGGGATACGCTGACCGTGCAGGTGAATACCGAGCCAGGGCAGGTTCTCGGCACAGCCGGCTATATGTCTCCCGAACAAGTGCGGGGGAAGGCGGCCGACCATCGCGCCGACATTTTCGCCTTTGGATCGATCCTTTACGAGATGCTCTCCGGCAAGCGCGCGTTTCGCGGCGAGAGCCCCGCCGACACGATGAGCGCAATCCTGAAGGAAGAACCAGAGGAACTCTCCGAGACCGGCCGAAATATTCCAGTCCCACTCGAGCGGATCGTCCGGCATTGTATCGAAAAGAATCCCGCACAGCGCTTTCAGTCAGCCGGCGATGTAGCGTTCAACCTCGAGTCGCTTTCAGACAGCTCGGTCGGAACCCGCACCAGTGCGCAACCGGCGTTGGTTGGGCCGGGGGACACAGCGAGTGAAGAGATCGAGTCCACGCGCGGAGGGTTGCCGCTCATTGCCGTGGCAGCGCTCGTGATAGCAGTCGCCGGACTGGCTTGGTGGCTGGGACGCGGGAGCGTCAAGCCATCGCTGGCCGAGTATCAGCAGATCACATTTCGAACGGGAGCCATGGGGAATGCCCGGTTCACGCCGGACGGGAGCATTGTTTATTCCGCAAGGTGGGACGGAGGCGAGAAACAACTCTACATGTCACGCACCGATGAACACGGTGCGCGCGAACTGGGGTTGAAGGATGCAGATCTGCTGTCGATCTCGAAGAGCGGGGAACTGGCTATCCTTGAAAACGCGGTGACGTTTGGGGGCTATTCGCGGGCGGGAACTCTGGCGCGGGTGCCGCTGAGCGGAGGGACCCCGCGCGAGGTGCTCGACAACGTGCAGGATGCGGACTGGGCATCGGACGGGGAGCACATGGCGATCGTGCGCTTTGTGCCCGAAAACCGGCATTGGCGCCTGGAGTATCCGGTGGGAAAGGTCTTGCTGGATGGCATCAATTGGATCAGCACGCCGAAGATTTCGCCGGATGGGAAGTGGGTGGCGTTCGCCGATCACGAGAACACCGCGGGAGACGATTTGGGATCGGTGGCGGTGATCGATCCCGAAGGCCACGAGAAAAAGCTCTCGTCGGGATGGGTCTCGCAGGAGGGAATTGTGTGGTCGCCCAAGGGCGACGAAATCTGGTTTACAGCGACGAGCAACGGCAGCGCGAACAACCTGCATGGCGTGAGTTTGTCGGGCAAGGTGAGAGCGATCGCCAACGTGCCGGGAGGGATGTGGGTGCAAGATATACGGAACGGAGTGGCGTTGACGATTACCCATCAGACCCGGCTGGGTATTCGCGGAATGGCGCCGGGAGCGAAAGAGGAGCGGGAGTTGGGCTGGCTGGGATGGGCTGAGCTAAGAGATATCAGCCGCGACGGCACGAAGGTTCTATTTGAAGAAGAGGGCGACGGCGGCGGACCGAATTACACGGTTTTCTTGCGCAATATGGATGGATCTCCGCCAGTGCGGATCGGGGAGGGCGTGGCCGAGGCCATCTCTCCGGATGGCAAATGGGTGATCACCAAGCCAGCGAAGGAAGGCCCTCTTAGCATGGTGCCGACGGGCGCGGGCGAGGCCCGGCAACTGACGCACGACAGCATCAGCTATGACCGCGTTCGCTACCTGCCGGACGGCAAGCGGCTGCTGGCCACGGGGATTGAGCCGGGACATGGGGTGCGAGATTATTTGATCGATGTGGCCAGTGGAGACTCGAAGCCGATTACGCCCGAGGGGATTGCGGGCACCACCGTTTCCGTGGACGGGCGCCGAACCGCAGTGCGAACGCCGGAAGGAAAATGGGGAGTGTGGCCGCTGGAAGGTGGGGGATTGCAACTGGTTCCGGAACTGGATGGGAAGTGGGTAGTGGTGGGATGGTCGCCCGACGGGACTTCGCTTTACGCGATTGCGAGTCACAAGCAAGTGCGGGCAACGAGTTTATATCGAGTGGATGTGGCAACCGGGAAAATGGAGCCATGGAAGTCGTTTGGAACGGAGTTGGGGGCGGGCGCCAACGCGGGTTCACCGCATTTTTCGAGTGATGGGAGCGCATACGCCTATTTGTATTTCCAGGATCTTACTGTGGCATACGTGGTGAGGGGATTGAACTAGAGCATCTAACCATTAAGTCATTTACGCATTAGGTCATTAAAATGGTAGTCATGAAAAAGTTCGCGGTTGTGTTGGCGGCAACGGCGCTGGCCGCGCTGTGCGTCGGATTGAGTTCGGCGCGCGCCTGGGCTCAGGACGACGACGATGAAGGGCCGATGTCGAATATGCGTTTTGTAGTCGTACGCGACGCAAGCGGCAAGCCGGTAAAGAACGCCGCCGTGGTGCTGCATCCCGTCAAAAAGGATGGTAAGCAGTCGATGGGCGGACTGGAATTAAAGACAGACGAAGAAGGCAAAACCTGGATTGATGGTATTCCGTATGGGACGCTACGGGTTCAGGTGCTGGTGCCTGGCTTCCAGACATTTGGCGAAGACTACGAGATCAAGAAACCGGAGACTCAAATTGTCGTCCGGCTGAAGAGGCCGACCGGCCAGTACTCGGTATACAGCGGCGTGCAGGAGAGGGATAAAGAGAAAAATTACGGAGTGCAGGAGAAAGACAAGAATACGAGCACGAACAAAGACAGTACGAGCAAAGACGGAACAAGCAAAGACAAGAAGACGGATCCGCCCGCGCCGGTTCAGCCGCCGCCGGCAAACCCTCCCGATCAGAAGCCACAGTAAGGTGTTTTGAAATGTAGTCAGGCGAGACGCCGCCTGTACACTCTTTACGCGCCGCTGGCTTTTGACTTTGTGTAAACCGGACGCGTGCTCGGGACGTAGGCACACGTTTTGAAGTCGTAGTGCTTGCCCAGGCAATCGGGACAGAGGTTCATATGGTGGACACGGCATTCGACCGCTGACTCGTTTTCTCCACAAAGATTGCAGACCTTCCGTCTGCCCTTCGTATTCACCGGTTTTGACTGGTTGCCTTCAACCCAGAATCGCGCCTTGATATAGAAGCCGGCGGCTGCGAGCACCATTCCGGTAGAGAACACCATGGCGCCGGCTGCCAGCTCGGTCATGTCGCGCTGCGCACCGAAAGCTGCCGGCAGAAAACAAAGGCCGACAAAGGCCAGGAAACATCCCACTCCGATTATCCAGCTTCCGATCTTTGAGGCCATTGGCGTTTTTCCTGGGCAGAAATCAGATCGTGCAGGTTCGCAAACGGCGATTCCCGCCGGCGCCCGAAATCATCAGCGCTTCTTAAGGTTATCGGCCGGGCAAGTGAAACTCCAGATGACCGAAGTTTCGAGTGACGCAGGTAACTTGTGGCAGAAAAGCCTCTCTCTTAGCATATTTTCACCATGGATATGTCTCTGCTGCTCGTGTGTGCCGATCAGGATGCTGCCGGTCTTCTAATGACGGTGCTGGCCGAGATGGAAATCAAGGCCGAGCACACGCCTTCAATCTCGTACGGGCTGGAGCGGATCGACGAACAACAATTTGACGCCATCGCGTTTGATTACCGCGGCGATGCGATTTCGGACGAATTTCTGGCGCGCCTCCGGCAGTCGAACAAGAACGGCACCACCATGCTGATTGCCCTGGCCGATGAGGAATCCAATTCGCGCTCTCTGTTTGGGCTGGGAGCAAATTTTGTGTTGTATCGCCCGCTGACCGCGGAGAAAACCCGGCTCAGCATGAGCGCGGCACGCGGATTGATGCGCGGCGAGCGGCGGAGTTCGTCGCGGAGGCACGTATATTCCACCGCCAATTTGTCGTATCCCGGATCGCCCGACGTGGACGCCACGCTGATCAACATCAGCGACAGCGGAACGTTGATTTCGACTCAACCGCGGAAGCTGGGCGAGGGCAAAGTTTATTTTGAGTTCGCGCTGCCGGGGCAGGGGCAACTGGTTCGCTTGTCAGGCGAAGTTGCCTGGCAGGATTTTTCCGGACGCGCGGGAATTAATTTTGTCGATGTGCCTCAGGCTTCGCGCAAGTTGATTCAGACATGGCTCCAGCAGAACCCCGGGTGGTCCGGCGACGAACCCGTGATCGAGCGCTTTGCGCTGGACCCGGATCTCTCGGGATCGAAAAAGTCGCCGCAGGATTCGGCGGATAGCTTGGCGAATTCCTCGGCCGACGAGTCCGCGGAAGGCTCCAACCCCGGCGACCGCAGACGGAATGAACGCGTGCCATGCCAGATCGGCGCGACCGTGCATCCCGTTGGTGCAATTGCTCCTAATCATTGCTCGCTTTCCGACATCAGCGAAGGCGGCTGCTATGTAGAAATGCCCTCGCCCTTGCCGGGCAAGGCGGATGTCGACATCGTGGTGCGGACCTCGGAGCGGAAGTTCAAGATTCGCGGAGAAGTGCTGAGCAGCCACCCGGGATTCGGGATGGGCGTGCGGTTTGTGTTTCAGGATTCGGGCGAGCGTGAAGAGATCTTGCAGATGCTGGCGCTCTTGTCGGCCGCCCGCGCTCGCGACGAGCAACCTTGCTAGTTGCCTGCTAGTCCCTTCCAAGTCGCCTGTCGCGTATCTCGGGAAGTATCGCCCCAGACGGCCTGTGCTTCCTGTACCCTTGCAATGCAAAACAAAACTATCTAGTTAGCGGGGAGCGGCGTAAGAATGCAGCCCCACGGCCTAGTTAGCGGGGAGCGGCGTAAGAATGCAGCCACGACCTAGTTAGCCGCGGAGCGGCGTAAGAATGCAGCCCACGGCGCAAGCCGTGGGTAGCAAACAAGATTTCTCGTAGCCCCGAAGGGGCGAAAGAACAGCTGCGGCACAGACTCCGGCGGATGGATGCGTTCTTACCTACTCTCTCCCGCCCATTCATTCGCGAATCGAATCACCTGCTTAGGTAACCTGGGCTGGAGCCTTCATTGCTTCCTGTACGGCCTTGCGAAAATAATCCAGCGATAGCTTCAGGCCGGTTTCGAGATCTATCTTCGGTTCCCATCCCAAAAGCCGCTTCGCTTTGGAAATATCTGGCCGGCGCTGCTTGGGATCGTCCTGTGGCAGCGCCTCAAACTTGATCTCGCTCCGTGACCCGCTCACCGCAATCACTTTCTTCGCACACTCCAGAATCGTGAACTCCGTCGGATTGCCGATGTTGACCGGCAAATGCTCGTCCGAGCGCGCCAGCCGCAGAATGCCGTCGACTTCGTCGCGGACGTAACAGAAGCTACGCGTCTGGCTGCCGTCGCCGAAGACCGTCAGGCTCTCTCCGCGCAAAGCCTGCCACATGAAATTTGGGATCACGCGGCCGTCCTTAATCTGCATGCGCGGGCCATAAGTATTGAAGATACGCAGAATGCGTGTATCGACGTTGTGATAGCGCCGATAGGCTGCGGTCACGGCCTCCGAGAAGCGCTTCGCCTCGTCATAGACCGAGCGCGGCCCGATGGGATTGACGTTGCCCCAATAGGTTTCAGGCTGAGGATGGACTGCGGGATCGCCGTAGCACTCGGAGGTCGATGCCATCATGAATTTTGCGTTGCTGCGGCGGGCCGTCTCCAATGCTTGAAAAGTTCCGTAGGAGCCGACGCGCAGCGTGGCGATTCCGTGCTCGGCGTAGTCGAAGGGGCTGGCCGGACTGGCGAAATGGAAGACGTAGTCAAGCGCGCCATAGTCGGCGGGCTCGCAGACGTCTTTTTCCATGAACTCGAAGCGCGAGTCGTTCCTGAGATGGGAGACGTTAGTGAGGCGGCCGGTGAGCAGGTTATCAGCGGCCAGAACGCGGTAGCCTTCGGCGAGCAGGCCGTCGCAAAGATGAGATCCGAGAAAACCTGCTCCCCCTGTGACCAGGGCGCGTCGCGTCGTCATCGTCTTTGCGTAAGCCCCATCGTTTCAGGCACGTTCCTTTTTCGCCGAGCGGGCGGCGGCCGTTTCCTCTACGATGGCCGGCGGTCGTCCCACGCTGTAGTACGAAAACCCGTGCGCGGTCATGGCACCAGGATCGTAGAGATTCCGTCCGTCGATCACAATGGGATAGCGTACCACGCCCCGCAATCGGTCCAAATCCAGCGCAGCAAATTCCTCCCATTCAGTGAGCAGCAGTACCGCGTCAGCGTCTTTGGCGGCGTGATAGGCGTCGGTCGCGAACTCTACGCCTGCGGGCAGGACGTCTTTCGCCCGGTCCATGGCGGCGGGATCGTAAGCGCAGATAATGCAGCCTTCGCGAAGTAATTCTTCGACGAGAAGCAAAGCCGGCGATTCGCGAATGTCATCCGTGCCTCCCTTGAACGCGAGGCCCA
>Ga0210389_10003291_pt1 | contig 12597 bp, 6 predicted proteins | sample IncBWH28OmetaG_FD_160127 | JGI IMG/M metagenome (GOLD analysis project Ga0210389, IMG submission 160127) | Forest soil microbial communities from Barre Woods Harvard Forest LTER site, Petersham, Massachusetts, United States - Inc-BW-H-28-O ...
ATCCAGATCCACCCAGCCCGACTGCGCGTGATGCGGATCGAGATTGACGACGGTGAGAATGGCGTTTGTCGAGGCCGCATCGACCTTCAAGTAGGCGATCAGCTGATCGTTCTCGATTTTGCAAAAGTGCAGTCCGGCATCCGACTGCAGCGCGGCATTTTCGCGCCGAATGCGGTTCATGCGCGCGATCAGGGACCACAGGCTGTCGGGCTGCTCCAAGGTCCAATGCCGCAACTGATACTTTTCCGAATCGCGATACTCCTCGCTGCCCGGCTCCCGCGGAGCACTTTCCATCAGCTCATAGGTCGGTCCGTAAATGCCGTAATTCGAGGACAAGGTGGCGGCAAGAATGAGTCTTGCCGCATACACGGGCCGCAAGCCCGACTGCAGCGTCTCCGCGAGGATGTCCGGAGTGTTGGGCCAGACGTTCGGCCGGTAATATTCCCGGCCCGGGCCTTTGCCAAGATCGGTGAAATAATCGGTGAGTTCCTGCTTGGTATTGCGCCACGTAAAATAAGTGTATGACTGGGAGAAGCCCAGTTTCGCGAGACGATGCATCACCTTCGGCCGGGTAAATGCCTCGGCGAGATAAATCACGTCCGGATGATCGCGCTGGGTCTCGCCGATCAGCCATTCCCAAAATCCGAACGCCTTGGTGTGCGGATTGTCGACGCGAAATATTTTGACCCCGTGCGCGATCCAGAAATCGACGACGCTTTTGAGTTCGCTCCACAAGGCGCGCCAGTCCCGGGTTTCGAAGTCGAACGGATAGATATCCTGGTACTTTTTCGGCGGGTTCTCGGCGTATTGCACGCTGCCGTCGGGCCGGTGCTTGAACCATTGCGGATGTTGCGTCACGTAGGGATGGTCCGGCGCGCACTGGAACGCCAGGTCCATGGCGATCTCGATGCCGAGCGCGCGCGCCACGTTCAAAAGGCGGTCGAAGTCATCAAAGGTACCGAGCTGCGGCAGGATGTCCTTATGCCCGCCCTCGGCGGAACCGATCGCCCAGGGACTGCCGACATCGCCCGGCTTGGCGCGCAGCGCATTGTTCGCGCCCTTGCGATTGATGCGGCCGATGGGATGGATGGGTGGAAAATACAGGACATCGAAGCCCATCTCCTTAAGGTAGGGCAGCCGCGCCTCGACATCGCTGAATTTTCCGTGACGCCCGATTTCCGCGGCGGTCGAACGCGGAAACAATTCGTACCAGCTGCTGAAGGCCGCTCGCTTGCGATCGACGATGAGATCGAGTGTGGCGCTGGCGCTCAAAGCACGATCCGCAAAGCGCGCAACCACACTCGCGCGCGCCGGATCGAGCGCCAGCGCCCGCAGCACGGTGATATCTCCGCCCAGGTCTTTCAGCGCATTTCGCAGCTGTCCGGACCATTCGGCGAGGATGGCGGCATCGCTGCCGGCGGCGGCTCCTGCCACCGCTTCGTCAATGAGCGCAGCGCCGACTTCAACGGCCACTCGAATGTCGCTCCTATCCTCGCGTCTTTCGAACTCGCTCCGCCACGACTCGAAGTGATCCACCCAGGCGATGACCGTACAGCGGTAGCGGCCCGGCTGCGGCGGCGTAAACTGCGCCGTCCACACATCGTTGCCCTGCGCCTGCATGTCGATCTCGTACTCTGCGTTGGCGGAACCCATCGCCTTCCAGCGCAGCACGACGCGCAGCCTGTCGTGACCGTCCGCGAAGCAATGCGCTTCGATGGCGACTGCCTCCCCGGCAACGCGCTTGGCGGCAAATCGTCCGCCATCGACGGCCGGCAGTACGGCGTCGATAACCGCGCGTACCCTGCCTTCACCGACGCCCGCGGTGGCACCACCCGCTCTAGCATCGGCCGCTGTGGCACCATCCACTGTGGCATCAGCCGCTGTGGCACCACCCACTGTGGCACCACCCACTGTGGCACTACCCGCCGAGGCCGCGCTTTTCTTGGCCCGCGCGCTGCGCTTGGCGCTAGCCATGGCCTTCCCAGCGCAGGACGATGGTCGAGAGCGGCGGCAGCGTGAGGCTCAAAGACTCGACGCGGCCATGCGAGCTCACGGGCACCGATTCAACCGCGCCCAGGTTTCCCCAGCCTGCGCCGCCGTAATCTTTCGCATCGGTGTTGATGAGTTCGCGCCAGAGCCCGCGCGCAGGTACGCCGACCAGAAAATTCTCGCGCGGCATCGGCGTAAAATTGCACACCACCAGCAGCGGCGGGCCATTGCCCGCCGGCTTGCGCAGAAATGCGATGACGCTCATTTCAGCATTGCCGACATCCACCCATTCGAATCCCGCGGGCGAGAAGTCAACCTGATGCAGCGCCGGTTGCTCGCGGTAGATGCGATTCAGATCGCCGATGAGCCGCTTGACGCCGGCGTGCTCCGGCAAATCGGACACCCACCATTCCAATTCGCCCTCATGCGTCCATTCGCGCCGCTGCGCGAACTCGCCGCCCATGAAAAGCAGTTTTTTGCCGGGATGCGCCCACATGTAGCCGAACAGAGCGCGCAGGTTGGCGAACTTCTGCCAATCATCGCCCGGCATTTTGCCGATGAGCGAGCCCTTGCCGTACACCACTTCATCGTGCGAGAGCGGCAGCACGAAGTTCTCGTTGAACGCGTAAATCAAGGAGAACGTCAGTCCGCCATGATGATACTTGCGGTAGATCGAGTCCTGTTGCATATACGCCAGCGTGTCGTGCATCCAGCCCATGTTCCATTTCAAGCCGAATCCGAGACCCCCCATATCCGTAGGCCTCGACACCATCGGCCAGGCGGTCGACTCCTCCGCAATCATGGTCGCGCCCGGATAATCCCGATATACCGACTGATTCAAGATGCGCAAGAAATCGATGGCCTGCAGATTTTCGCGCCCCCCGAATTGATTGGGGATCCATTCGCCTTCTTTGCGGGCATAGTCCAGATACAGCATGGATGCCACGGCATCCACACGCAGCCCGTCGATGTGATATTTCTCGAACCAGAATAGTGCCGAGGAGACCAGGAAACTGCGCACCTCATTTCGGCCGAAATTGAAAATCGCTGAATTCCACTCGGGATGAAAGCCTTGCCGCGGATCCGCATGCTCATAAAGATGCGTGCCATCGAAATAAACCAGGCCGTGCTGATCGGTCGGAAAGTGCGAAGGGACCCAGTCCAGAATGACGCCGATGCCTCGGCTGTGCAGGTGATCGACGAAGTACATCAAATCCTGCGGCGTGCCGTAGCGCGCGGTCGGCGCGAAGTAACCCGTGGTTTGATATCCCCATGAACCGTAGAAAGGGTGTTCGGTAATCGGCATGAGTTCGACGTGAGTAAAGCCGAGCTCGTGAAGATAGTCGCCCAAGGCGTGCGCCAAATCCCGATAGTTGAGAAAGTTGCCGTCTTTGCGGCGCCAAGACCCGGCGTGCAGCTCATAAATGGACATCGGCGCATCCAAGCCATTGCGCGCGGCGCGCGAAGACATCCATGCCTTGTCGTTCCATTGATAATCCAGCTTCCACAGCCGCGATGCCGTCGCGGGAGGCCGCTCGCAGAACACGCCGAGGGGATCTGCCTTTTCGACCCGGTAGCCGCTCAAGTGAGAGGTAATGCGGTACTTGTATGCGTGGCCATGCTGCGCGCCCGGCACCATGCCTTCCCAGATTCCCGAATGATCGCTACGCGGCAGCAGCCGGTTGCTGTCCGCGTTCCAACCATTCCAATCCCCGATGACCGACACCTCGGAAGCATTGGGCGCCCAAACCCCGAAGTGTGCGCCGCGGCCGTCCTCGCTTAATCGCGATCCCAGTTGGTCAAACAGACGACCATGGGTCCCCTCGCGGAAAAGATAAATATCTTGTTCGGTCAGCACGGCCGCCGGATCTTTTGATGCAGCATTTTCACCTCAAGTGTCGCCACGCTGATCAAGGCGCCGCGCGAAACAGCGTAGGCGTGGGTCCGACGGAATAATGTCGTCGCCGGGCCACTTAGTATGTAGGACTTTGCTGGCCGCGTTGCGGAATTCTTTACACTCGCGCGTCTTGCACGAGTCGATAGCCCACGGCCGTTTCGGTCAGGATGTGCCTGGGCTGTGCCGGGTCATCCTCGAGTTTCTGCCGCAGGTGGCCCATGTATACGCGCACGTAGTGTCCGTCCTCGGAATGCGCGGGCCCCCACACCTCGCGCAAAATTTGCCGATGCGTGAGGACTTTGCCGGCATTGGCAATCAAGAGACTCAGCAGCCGATACTCGATCGGCGTCAAATGAATCGCCGCGCCCCCCTTGTGCGCCGTTCGCAGGCTGAGGTCGATTTTGACGTCTCCGAATGTGAACACCGCGCCCGCGCCCGGGTCGGCGCCCGCTTCCAGCCGCCGCCGCGAGGAAGCGCGAACGCGGGCAAGCAATTCCCCGACGCCGAAGGGCTTGCTCAAATAGTCATCGGCGCCGGCATCGAGTGCGATGATTTTATCCTGCTCACCGACCCGGGCGGACAGGACGATGACGGGGACCTTCGACCAGCCGCGGAGGTCGCGCAGAAAATCCACACCGTCTCCATCCGGCAGGCCCAAATCCAAAATGATGAGGTCCGGCCGGCGGGTTGCGGCATCCGTCAATCCCTGCCGCAGGGTCTCGGCTTCATGAACATTCCAACCCTCCGCTTCCAAGGCGGTACGCACGAAGCGCCGGATCTGACGTTCATCCTCGATGAGAATCGCGGTCGGCAGCGGCTCAGCCATCGCCGACCTGCGCTTCGAGCTGCGCCTCAGGCTCGACCGCCGGCGGCGGCGTGCCAAGCGGCAGGGTAAAGGTGAAGATCGCGCCGCCGCCCGGACGCGACGAGGCCGTGATCTTGCCTTGGTGCGACTCAACGATTGCGCGGCAGATGGACAGCCCCAATCCCACGCCCGGCGTGGATGACTCGCGTTCCCCGCGGGTGAATTTTTGAAATACCGCCTCCTCGCGTCCGACGGGAAGTCCCGGCCCGTTGTCCGCGAGCGATACGCTGAGTTGATCGCCGATCACCTGCGCCGACAAGGTCACGGTGGTGCCGGGCGGCGTGTACTTCGACACGTTTTCCAGAAGGTTCACCAGAACCCGCTCGATCAGGACGGCGTCGAACTTCACCAGAGGCAAATCGCGCGGCAACTGCACGACCACGGTATGCCGCTGCAGCATGCTGCGGGCAGCCTCGAGCGCCGCGCCCACGACCTCTTCCAAGGGCTGCCACTGCAGATTCAGCTTCACCTCGCCGCTCTCGATTCTCGCCATGTCCAAGAGATTGCTCACCAGCGTGCTCATGCGGCGCGCCTCGTCTTGAATCGCCTCCGCGGTTTCCGCCTGCACGCCCGATAATTTTGGTGCGGTGAGCGCGAGCGATTCGGCCAACCCGACGAGCACGGTCAGGGGCGTGCGCAGATCATGCGAAAGCGCCGCCAACAGCGAGTTGCGCAGCCGCTCCGATTCCATTTTGAGGAGCGCGTCCTGCGCCACACCGACGTAGTGCACGCGCTCCAACGCGATGGCTATCAGGGCCGCGAAGGTGTCGAGGAGCTGCCGCTGCTCCGGTATGCGCAACAGGCGTCGATTTCGGCTCTTCACCGCCAGCACCCCTCGAGCCTTGGTCGGCGCGCGCAGGGGAATGTACAGCACCTCGCTGCCCGGCAGGGTATCGGTGCCGAATCCGGCCGGCTGGCCGCGGTCGAATGCCCACTGAGCAGTGCCGATTTCCACCGTCAGGCCACCAACGCCGCGCTTCGCCGCAGCGCTCGGTGCGCTCACGATCAGGCGTCCGTTGGCATCCGGAAGCAGCAGGGCCGCACTCGCGCGAAAGGTGCGTTGAATGGACTCATCGCTGATCTTGACCACCTGCTCGACTTGCACCGCCCCGGACAGATCCCGGGCAATTTCGAACAGCGATCCCGCCCGTTCCTCGCGATGCGCGGCCACGCGCGCCTGGAATCGCAGGCCCGCAGTCAACTGACCGGTGATCAAACCGACCGTCAGCATGATGCAAAAGGTCAGCAGGTACTGCACGTCGCTGATGGCAAATGAAAAGCGCGGCGGCACAAAGAAAAAATCGAATGCACAGACGCTCAACACCGCGGCGAATGCCGCCGGCCCCCGTCCCCAGCGCACCCCCACCAGCACCACGGCGAGAATGAATATGGCCACGATGTTGGAGTTGTCGAAATGCGCGGCCAGCGGCATCGATATCAGAGTCACGCCGACACAAACGCATGCGGCCCAGAGATAGCGCAGCTTTTTCGCCTTGCGCCGGGCGTTCGATTCGACATCGGGCAGTTCCGGGATCGGCGCCGGCTCGCGGCTGCGATCCTCGCCGGGTCGCTCGGCTCGGCCGATTTCAATCAGGTCGATGTCCGGCGCCAGCATGGCCAGCTTCTGGCCGCTGGATCGTTGCCAGGGCCACAGCCGCCTGATCGGATCGCGGCCGATCACGAGCTTGGACAGATTGTGCTTGCGCGCGTACTCGATGATGCTCTCGGCGATTCGGGCGTCCGCAATGACGGCCGTGGTCGCGCCCAGTTGCTGCGCGAGATTCAAGGTCGCCAGAATTTTCTCGCGCCTTTCGGGCGCCAGACGCTGCAGGCCGGGAGTCTCCACATAGATCGCATGCCAGTCGGTATTGAGCTGGCTTGCCAGCAGCGCCGCGGCGCGCACCACGCGTTCCGCATTGGCATCGGGTCCGATGCAGGTCAGCAGCGCAGTCGCGGTCTTCCAGACCGATTCGATCGATCGATCAACCCGATAAGCCTGAACGTCGCCCTCGATCCGGTCGGCGGTGCGGCGCAGAGCGAGTTCGCGCAGCGCCATCAGGTTGCCCTTGCGGAAAAAATTATGCGCCGCGCGCTCGGCCTGCTGCGGCACGTACACCTTGCCGGCCTTCAGTCGCGCCAGCAGCTCATCGGCAGGTATATCGACCAGTACGACTTCATCGGCAGCATCGAATACCTTGTCGGGGATGGTCTCCCAAACGCGCACGTTGGTGATGCCGCCCACCACATCGTTGAGACTCTCCAGATGCTGGACGTTCAGGGTCGTGAAAACATCGATGCCCGCATCCAGCAATTCATCCACATCCTGCCAGCGCTTGGGATGGCGCAGACCCGCCGCATTGGAGTGCGCCAGTTCATCGACCAAGATCAGGTCCGGGTGTCGCACGAGTGCGGCGTCCAAATCGAACTCGAGCAGCGTCCTGCCGCGATAGTCGAGGGACTTGGGCGGCAGCAGTTCCAGACCCTCGAGCAGCGCGGCGGTTTCCGCCCGGCCATGAGTTTCAACCACGCCGATGAGAACCTTGCGGCCTTCGCTCACCAGTTTGCGGGCCGCGACCAACATGGCGTAGGTCTTGCCGACACCGGCGGATGAGCCGAAGTAAATCCTGAGCTTGCCGCGCCGCGCCTGCTGCTCGTGGCGATTGACCTTCGCCAGCAGCAGGTCCGGATCCGGGCGTTGGTCGCTCGTGGTTGCCATCGCGCTATTGTGCGCGATCTACCGCCAAATTCAGCATTAATACATTGACGCGCGGTTCGCCGAAAACACCCCATTGCGGCCGCTCGGTGTACTGCTGTACCAGGAGGCGCAGAGCTTCAGGGTTCAGGTGCCTGGCGCGGGCGACGCGGCCGACCTGGTATTCGGCCGCCGCCGGGCTGATATGGGGATCCAGTCCGCTGCCCGAGGCCGTGACCAGATCGACGGGTATGGGCAGAGAGTTCTGCGGATCCGCCGCCTGCAATTGAGCGATGCGCGCCTTGACGGCATCGAGAAGTGCGGGATTCGTCGGTCCGAAATTCGACCCCGTCGAGCCCACGGCGTTGTTCGGCATGGGGGAGGTGGCCGACAGGCGTCCCCAGAAATATTTCGGATCCTGGAATGACTGCCCGATCAGCGATGAGCCGACCACTTCGCCGCCGCGCGTGACGAGGCTCCCGGAGGCTTGCGGTGCAAAGCCCAAGCGTGCCACGCCGGTCACCGCCAGCGGATATACCACGCCGGTCAGCAGCGTGAGGACGGCGAACAGTACCAGCAATGGCCGCAACATTTGATGCATGCTAAGTCCTTTAGACCAGACGCAGCGCGGTCAGCGTCAGGTCGATCAATTTGATCCCCGCGAACGGCACTGCAATTCCACCCAAACCGTAAATCAGCAAATTCCGCCGCAGCAACGACGCGGCGCCCAGCGCGCGATATTTGACGCCCTTGAGTGCCAGCGGAATGAGCAGCACGATAATCAACGCATTGAAGATGACCGCCGAGAGAATCGCGGAATTCGGGCTGGCCAGGCGCATGACGTCAAGTTGCGCCAGCTGCGGATAGGTTGTGGCGAAGGCGGCGGGTATGATCGCGAAATATTTCGCCACGTCGTTCGCAATCGAAAAGGTCGTGAGTGAACCGCGCGTGATGAGCAGTTGCTTGCCGACTTCGACGATTTCGATCAACTTGGTCGGATTCGAATCCAGGTCGACCATGTTGCCGGCTTCCTTCGCCGCCTGCGTACCTGAATTCATGGCCACCGCCACGTCGGCCTGCGCGAGTGCGGGCGCATCGTTGGTGCCATCGCCCGTCATGGCCACCAAGCGGCCGTCGGTTTGATATTGGCGTATCAGTTTCAGCTTGGCCTCGGGCGTGGCCTCCGCCAGGAAATCGTCGACGCCGGCCTCAGCGGCGATCGCCGCCGCCGTCAGGCCGTTGTCGCCGGTGATCATGACGGTTTTGATTCCCATACGGCGCAGCTCGCTGAACCGCTCCTTGATGCCGCCCTTGACGATGTCCTTGAGCTCGACCACGCCCAGCACCTTGCCGCCATCCGCCACGACCAGCGGGGTGCTGCCCCGGCGCGCCACGGCGTCGACGGCCTGGGAGACGCCGGCGGGAAAGCTGAAGCCCTTCGCCTCGACGTATTGCCGAACCGCCTGCGCCGCGCCCTTGCGCACCTCGCGCGTGCCCAGATTCACGCCGCTCATGCGTGTCTGCGCCGAGAAGGCCACGAAGGTCGCCTCCAGCTGGCTCAAATTTCTTTCGCGCAGATTGAAGCGTTGTTTCGCCAGCACCACGATGCTGCGCCCTTCCGGCGTTTCGTCGGCCAACGAGCTCAATTGCGCGATGTCCGCGAGCTGCTGCTCGGTGACCCCTTCGGCGGGAATGAAGGCGGCGGCCTGGCGGTTGCCCAAGGTGATGGTTCCGGTCTTGTCGAGAAGCAGCACATCGACATCGCCGGCCGCCTCCACCGCCCGGCCCGACGTGGCAATCACATTGGCCGCCATCATGCGGCTCATTCCGGCCACACCGATGGCGGACAAGAGGCCCCCAATCGTCGTCGGAATCAGGCACACCAACAACGCGACCAGCACGGTGATGGTCACGGGCGCACCGAGCTTCGCCACCGCCACGCTGAACAGGGAAAACGGCAGCAGCGTGGCCGTCGCGAGCAGAAACACCAGCGTCAGGGCGATCAGTAGAATGGTGAGCGCGATTTCATTGGGCGTCTTCTGCCGTTTCGCGCCTTCCACCATGGCGATCATGCGATCGATGAACGCCTCGCCTGGATTCACCGCGACCCGCACGATGAGCCAGTCGGACAGCACCCGCGTACCACCGGTGACGGCGGAGAAATCTCCGCCCGACTCGCGCACCACGGGTGCCGACTCGCCCGTGATGGCGCTCTCGTCCACGGACGCGACACCGTCGACGACGGTACCGTCCGCGGCGATGACATCGCCGGCTTCCACCAGGAACAAATCGCCCTTGCGCAGCGACGGCGCGGGCGTTGCGACCCAATCCGCGCCCCGCTTCGGCACCTTTATCTTCTTGGCGCTGATGGATTGCTTGAGGCCGCGCAGCGACGCGGCTTGAGCCTTGCTGCGCCCTTCCGCCAGCGCCTCGGCAAAATTGGCAAACAACACGGTGAACCACAACCATATCGAGATGGCCAGAATGAACAGGGGCGGCGCCTCGCCCCTGCCGCGAAGCGCCTGCAAAAACAGAATGCTCGTCAAAATGCTGCCGACGTACACGACGAACATGACCGGATTGCGCAACTGAACCCGCGGCGAGAGTTTGCGCAATGATTCCAGCAGCGCCGGCGCGAGCAATCGTCGGTCGAATAATTTCAGGGATGGTCGAACCATGCTGGGAGATCTCCGCCGCGCTGCCTAATGTGCCGCGAGCATTTGCAACTGCTCGATGGCCGGACCCAATGCGAGCGCGGGCACATAGGTCAGCGCGCCCACCAAAACCACGGTGCCTACCAACAGCGCAACAAACAGCGCCCCATGGGTCGGCAAGGTGCCGGCGGTTGCCTCGATGCGCTTTTTCTTCGCGAGCGAACCGGCGATGGCCAGCACGGGCACGATGAAGGCGAAGCGGCCAAACCACATGACCAACGCCAACAGCGAATTGTAGAATGGGGTGTTGGCCGACAGTCCCGCGAACGCGCTGCCGTTGTTGTTCGCCGCCGACGACAGCGCATAGAGAATTTCGGAAAAGCCATGGGCACCCGGGTTGAAGATGCCGGCCTTGCCCTGCTCGGCGGTCACGGCCACCGCAGTGCCGACCAACACCAAAAACGGCGTGACCAGAATCACAATGGAAGTCATTTTCATTTCGAATGACTGGATTTTCTTGCCGATGTATTCCGGCGTGCGGCCGATCATCAGCCCGGCGATGAACACCGCCATGATGGCGAAGATCAGCATGCCGTACAGCCCGCTGCCGACGCCGCCGAAGACCACCTCCCCCAACTGTATCAACCACATCGGAACCAGGCCGCCCAGCGGCGTCAACGAATCATGCGCGGCGTTGACCGCCCCGCACGAGGCCGCGGTGGTGATGGTGGCGAACAACGCCGAGGCGACGATGCCGAAGCGGGTCTCCTTGCCCTCCATGTTGCCGCCCGATTGCATTGCGCTGTGCGATTGGTCGACGCCCAGGTGCGCGATGAGCGGGTTGCCCTGCTGCTCGGCGGAAATGGCAACGACCGCCATGAAGACGAATATGATCGTCATGGCGCTCAAGACGGCCCAGCCCTGGCGCGTGTCGCCCACCATTCGGCCGAACACGAAACACAGCGCCGTCGGCAGCAAGAAAATCGACAGCATCTGCACGAAATTCGTGAGCGGCGTGGGATTCTCGAAAGGATGGGCGGAATTGGCGTTGAAGAATCCGCCGCCGTTCGTCCCCAGCATCTTGATGGCCTCTTGAGAGGCAACGGGCCCCATCGCGATGGTCTGGGTATGAGTCGTCAGCGTTTCGGTGACCGGCCCACCTTTGTCGTCCTTGAGCGGCTGACCCGAGGCGTCGAGCTTGGGATTCTCGTAGGTCAGGCTCTCCAAGGTCGTCGCGGTCTTGTACGAATCGAAATTTTGAATGACCCCCTGGGAAACGAAGAACACACCCAGGCAGAAGGACAGGGGCAGCAGGATGTACAGGGTGCTGCGGGTCAGATCGACCCAGAAATTTCCGATTCCCTGGGCCGAGCGGCGCGCGAAGCCGCGGATCAAGGCAAAGGCAACCGATATCCCCGTCGCAGCGGACAAAAAATTCTGCACGGCGAGCGCGAGCATCTGCGTCAAATAGCTCATGGTCGCTTCGCCGGCATATCCCTGCCAATTGGTGTTGGTTGCAAAGCTGACAGCGGTGTTGAAAGCCGAATCGGCGGACACGTTGGCGAAGGCCTGCGGATTCAAGGGCAGCCAGAGTTGCGTCCGTTGCAGCAAGTACACCGCCAAGGCGCCGAGCGCGTTGAACAGCAACAGTGCGACCGCATACCGGGTCCACGCCATGTCCTCCGCAACATCGACGCCCGCGACCCGGTATATGAGCCGCTCCACTTTGCCGACCAACCCCTTGATCGGTGTATAGCCGCCACCCGCGGCCTCGCCGATTCGTGCCATGTAGATCGCCAGCGGATAGGCAAGCGCAACGAGCACGGCCACGAACAGCGCCAGCGCGAACCAGGCTTGACCGTTCATTTCAGAGATCCTCGGCCCGAATCAAGGCGACCACGAGATACATGAGCAAGGCGATCGACACCCCGCCGCTCAGGATGTAGGCCCAGGTCACTTTTTCTTCTCCAACGCGGCGCAGCCGGCGACCAACCCGATCGTCACCAACAAGAAGGCAATAATCGCGGCGGCATATACGAAGTCCATCCTCACAAATTAGCGGTGCCCGCCGAAAAACAGGGGAGAATTTGCCGTCCGGCATGTAAAAATCGTGCAAAATATTCGATTGCACCGGGGAGACGCATGACGAATACGACACCGCGCGAAGCCATCCTGGAACCGGACTTGCCCATCATTGATCCGCACCACCATCTGTGGGATTGGCCGGCGGCGCTGTTGGCCGGGCGGCCCGCACCGGAGCATGGCTTCACGACCGTCGTGCGTCGCGCGATGCGCTATTTGTTGCCCGAATTGCTGGCGGACCTCAATACCGGACACAACATTCGCGCAACGGTTTTCGTCCAGTGCGGCGCGATGTACCGTGCCGACGGGCCTGAAGGCATCAAGCCGGTCGGCGAAACCGAATTCGTGAACGGCGTGGCGGCGATGTGCGCGAGCGGCACGTATGGCCCGATCCGAGCCTGCGCCGGCATCGTTGGCC
>Ga0210389_10003292_pt1 | contig 12596 bp, 15 predicted proteins | sample IncBWH28OmetaG_FD_160127 | JGI IMG/M metagenome (GOLD analysis project Ga0210389, IMG submission 160127) | Forest soil microbial communities from Barre Woods Harvard Forest LTER site, Petersham, Massachusetts, United States - Inc-BW-H-28-O ...
GCGAAATTGCGCTGCATATCATCGATTCCGCCGGAAAGCGCGCGCTGCGGGTTGAAATGTTTGGTATGTTTCGCGGGCAGCGGCTCGAAATCGCCGTTGAACGCCATGTTGTCGCAGACAAAGACCTTGTAGCCCACGGTCATCGCGAGCCGCATCGTCTTGTCGTGCGAATTCCGGATGCCGAGCGCGAACCGGCAGCCGGTGAACGTCTGGTCGAGCTCCATGAGCCCGAACATCTTATTGCCGTCCCCGGACACGGCATATTCGTCGCGATGGACGGTAATATGCCGAAATCCCAAGGTCTCGATCACGGCCTGCACCACCTCGATGTGCGGAATGGGCTTGTGGGTTGCGGTTCCCGCGGGCGTTGGCACGAGCGCCAAGGTTTCGCGGGTTATCTTTTCGGTGTCGACGTGGGCGACGAGCGTGCTATGCGCCATGCGGCTTCTCCTCTTCAAGTCGTTTTGCTTCTTCCAACGCGGTGATAAGGTCGTCCACGCGGTCAGCCCCATAGCCGAAGCCGCGCCGCCGAAGAATTTTGGCGAGCGTGGGATGCTTCATGCCGGCCACCGCGGCGATCGCATCCCATAGACGTTGGGAAATCTCTTTCATCGAGCTCTTCCGGCTAGCTGAACAAGCTGAGTGGGTTTGTTCTGTAACGCCTGGGTTTCTGATGGGAATGTGCTAATCGGGCTGGTCAAATTGAGTGCCCGCGTGGAAGTCGCCCCCCACGCCGGAATTCAATCGCGTTCTTCGAGTGCGAAGAATATGTGGGCTATCGAAATTCTAAATGGCAGTCTGAAGTTGGTCAAGGTCACGTTGGTGGCTGCCAGCAGTTCAGAGGACTTGAAGGCTGACAATTGAGAACAGCTGCAATTGATTGCCATCTGGGAAAAGTCAAAGCACCCCTGACCTACGCGCACGGGGTCGGCGTTCAAATCGCCCCACCCCAACCAATGGAATCAAATAGATACAGTCGATTTGCGTCTTGCCGAAATCGGCTGTAGTCGTTCTTGAGGATGGATAATCCCTCGTGAATCTCCAAAGGCGCAAGGCAGCAGAATTGCGTCGACGTAGATTAGCATCCGCATCGAATCGAAGTCAGCCTCCTCCGGAGTGTGGCTAAGTGCCGCGCGATAGTCCCGAACGCGATGGCGTTGCAGGCGTCAGATTCGTCCCAACGCCTACTTTTCGACCCTCACACTCGGAATCGGGCTATTTCCAGCAATGCGCCACGCAAAGACGTTCGGCATGGCAGGTGGCAGATAGAATGTAGGAATGACGCCATTAGGAAAGACGCCATGAGGGAACGGAGAATTCGTATGCGGGTCCACCAGTAAGCCGCTAAATGCGCTGAAATTCCCAGATTTCTCCGCTGCCGTGGGAACGTAGGCCGTTACGTCGTATCCATCGGCGAGTGTAACTAAACCGCAATATTCTTGATTCGGGGCAGCCGGAAGCGGAAGGGCCCCGATCTCTCCCCAGTTCGGAACCGGGATAGGCTGATTAATCGCGCCCACAAGCAGCCGATCACCGGCGCTGTCGGTTTTGGACACGTAGTATACGGAGGTGAAGGGGACAAAGCCGGCAGGAAATGGCGCGCAAGATGGCGTTGCACTCCCCATGACGCTGATGGTATTCGCATTGCTCGTTTGCCCCCCTACCGATACGGACAACAGATAATTGCCGGTCGGTAGACCAGAAGGAACGACGATATTCATCTCTGTGATGCCCACGAGGCTCGGCAACAAACCTGCAAACGTGACGGTCGCAGTTCCGGGCCAGATCGTTGCGCTGTAGGGGAGAGTCAGCCACGATAAAGGACCGGAGATGGGTGCTGGCGCTCCCGTCGGGACTGGCGGCGTGACCGCGCCGGCACCGGAAACGTAGGCGATGATTGTGCTGCCCACGGGGGCTGGATTATTTGGTCCATTCAGACTGTAATCAGAGTTCTGAACTAACGCTTGATTTTGAGAGACTGACGGATCGCCTCCAGTTACAAAAAGAGCGGGGGAAACCGAAAGAACCGGCACCGTTGCTGTACCACTGCTGATTCCGCCCGATGTCACGACAATTGACGCATTTCCAGCAGGGGTTTCCCACGGGACCTGAAAGTTAATCTGCGTCTGATTTACGAACCAAAGCGGAGCGTACGTTCCGTTTATGCTCACCTGCACGCTTTCGAGCATTGTCGGTAGGGGAATCGTTGCTGCGGTGACTGAAGTGGTCGCCAAATTGGTGCCAAAGATCGTTGCGAGTGCACCGGGAGAAAGAGGACCGTAGTTTGCAGAGTTTACAATGCCACCTTGCTGTACTGACGGTCCGACAGCCGCGGTAACCGAAAAACTCTGGACGACTGGCGCAGCAGCGGAGTAATTCGCGTTCCCCGGCTGGCTCGCCGTGATCGAACAGGTGCCAATAGCCAAGATTGTTACTGTAGAACCGGAAACCGCGCAAACGGTTTGTGTGCTTGACGTGAAACTGACGGGGAGTCCAGAAGTGGCAGTGGCGCTTATCGTGAACGGCGCCACACCAAGCGCCACGTTGTTCGACGGCCCAAAAGTAATTGTCTGAGAAGTGAGCGAAGTAAAAGCAATACTAAAGGTCAGATTCCATGTATTCTGACCTGTGTTGGGAATCGATCCCAAATGCTGCTCTTCGGCGGGCGATATCGTGTAATTGCTCGACGGCCCACCACCAAGGTAAGAAAAACTATACTCTCCGGGCGAAACAGTGTCGCCCATCGGATCATGGTCGTAGAATACGCTCGGCACAGCAGGAGAAGTAAGTGTAACCGGCGATTGAATAACCGAAGTGCCACTCAAGCTGTAGCTGAGACTGCCTGACCATGGCTTCCCATCGAGAGTAGCATTTACGCTTATGCTCGTCAGTTCGCCGCCGTAGAGAATTGGTTCAATCTGCTTGTCTATTAGCGCTGGAAGATCGGGCTGCATACTCAGGCAAGTAAGAAGGTGCAATGGCAAATTCTTGGATGTGATCGAGCAGCCAATCGGTGATCTCGGATCAGTACCAACCTGATTTCGCACATCGCGATAGAGTGGTGCGCCGGGTGCAACATTCTGGATGCTCTGTTCCAACGTCGAAACTATGCCGTCATCTCCTTGAGTTTGGTTTCCGGAAATAAGTCCTGGCACCGTAAAGTCCTGAATCGCAACGATTTCTACCTCAGCAGGAACCCTGTTCACATTATTTGAAGAATTCAGGGTGGTAATAAAGCTGCTGTCGGGCGACAACTCGGCCTTGTCAACACTCGGAAGAAGAATGCAGTTTTCGAAAACGCCCAATCCGTTTAGGACTTCGTTTAACAGGGCTTCGAATAGTGTCCAATCGGCCAATGGGGCACCCGAATGCGGAGAATCCACGGAAACGAGTTTCGCGACATTTCCTGCATATGGCGTAATTCCAGTGCCGTTTAAAGGCGAGGCAAGCCCCTCCATGTAGGCGCGCGAACTTAGTCCGCCCATGCTGTGCGCAATCACAATCACATCCTTTACATGGGTGGCTGTTGTGATTGCCCAAATCGCGTGCGCGAGTTCGTCCGCTTTATTTAGATTCGGTATCGCCGCGACTGCACTCGCATCGACAGTCGCAAAGGCTCCATTTCCCCCGACCGAAGTTCCGTCGAAAAAGTCGATCGCGAATAGCCGAGCTGTAGTCGATGTTGTGCTCAGGAAATCTTGTCCTCCCGGCCACTGTCTTACGTTCTGGCCGTCATAATAGATTTTGTGGATCGCATGGTCGGGATAAAGAGGCGACGATATCGCGGAACTACTGGCAAGTATCAATGGCGCCAAACTCTGAAGGACGCTCGTGCCGTCCCAACTTCTGGCGTCATCGCAGATACCGTGAACGAACAGGATCGGTCGCCCAACACTCGGCTGGGCCGGACACAGCATTGGGAGAAACAATAACCCGGCGCTAGCCAACCACTCGGTGAATGCCAGTCGCGGGTATCGCCTCGCCAACCTCATCACACAATCCTCCTTCCCCGTGGGGCGATTCTGAGTGCCTCACATCGAGCGCTACAGAAGATGTCCGCAACGGCTCAATCGGGTCACGACTCCTCGCGTGATTTAAGGCGGGCCCAATTTTACCACGATTCTAAGCACCGTGAGAACCCTTACCCAGCCGGCGCGTCACAGTCACGAAAGAAATACAAACGTAAACATTCCAAGAGAAATCACAAAGAGGCACGCTATTATTATCCATCTATTTTTCAATTCAAATACGAATACAAAAGCACAAAATAGAAATATGAATATCGCAAAGAATAATTCGAATAAACCTAAGACGATAGAGCCCGCATTGGCATCCGTGGTCATGCGGTAGATGCCAACAAGGGCATAAAGCCATACGACGGCGAGGACCAGAGCCTCCAAGATGGCGAGCGGAACCTGTAACCATTTCGAAAGGGGCCTGTTGAAAATGGATCCCGACTTGGTTTCACTCATAATAACGATAGGTTGGAATCGCTTATAATATCCTCAATATTAAGCAAGTACCTCGATTCAGTCAAATGACTATCCGCTCGACTTCATCGAGCGTGATCTCGTCACCCGTCCGGTCGTAGAGCTTCGTGGTGCGCGGCGAGTCATGTGCCGCGATCGCCTGCGCATTCTCGATTGTGCCGCCGTTCTCCAAATAGGCAGTGATGCCCGTGGCCCGAAATGTGTGGCAGCATGTCGAAGCGGGGAGCCCGGCTGCAACCGCCCTTCTCTTTATCATCCGCAGCACGTCCGTTCGCGACACCGGATTCAAGCTAACCGCGCGATGCCGGTCTATGCTCCGGAAGAGGGGAGACTTCGGTGCACTGCGGACGCCGGCAGCGTCCATGTAAGCGTCGAGATAGGCTTCCGCGTTGTGATGTGCCGGAACGTCGTGACGTTTGCCGCCCTTTTCATGCAGCCGAATCCACCACCGCTTTCCATTCTGGAAATAATCTTCGACGCGCATACCGGCCATCGCCGAGACGCGCGAGAACGTATACACCATAACCGCGATCATCGCGCGGTCCCGGAGGCCAACAACGGAATCCGTCTTGATTGAATCGAGCAGCGAGCGCGCTTCGTCCGCTCGGAGCACGGGTGTCTTGCCGCGTTTCACGATGTGCTTCGGCCCGCGCGCGGAGCTTGCCGGGTTCGCCGGAACAATTTGCCCCGTTACGAGCCAGTCGAAGAGCATCTTGATAGCGGCGAGGTGTTGCTTGACCGTCGGAGCGCTCCCCGGATAATGCTCGATATACGTCGCGATGAGGACAGGGGATATCTCTTCGAGCGAACGGACGCGACGGGCATCGCAAAAGCGGAAGAACTCTGCGACCGCATGCGCGTACGCAGCACGCGTATTTCGGTTGCGGATGTTCGCGGTAAAGAACTCGACGAATCGCCACGCGGCCTTCTCTCCGGCACGGGTGACGAGCGTCGGGAAAGTATTGATTCCAGCGCGGCCGAGATCGCGCCGTGGGACGGGAACGAGTCCCGCCATCAGGCCGATTCGCGACGCCAGTAATCGAATTCCTCAGGATCGATGAAATCCGCCGGATCAATGTCGAATTCTGCATCAACGCTATCCGTAATGTCCGCACTGGCAGCCTTCACGACCCTTTCGGGCTCTTTTCTGCCCCGTTCCCCTCCCCCCGATTGGCGTATCATAAGTCGCGGTTATGATGCGGCCTCCTGCACACTCTGCAATCGGGGCCTTGTAGAACGATTTGTCAGGAAGGGTTGTTATTTAGGCAATAATATACTTGACTCTCCTACTGGCTATTACTACGCATGTGGGCGGTGTGACAGGCCGGAGTTTAGTTGGCATATTCCTCCCACAGGGACCATTTGCTAAATCTCAATTCGTTCGATCTGAATTCCCTGTTGGTGTCGATCAACGTGCCGTTGTTGTCGATTTCATATATGAAGCCGGTTTGGTGCCATTTCCCGAGGTATTCGTAATCAATGCAGCCGTACACAACCGGCTTAACAACTTTCCAATCCACGGTGGAGGAAACAGTGGAAATTTTCTCAGTGGAAAAGTTAACCACCCATTCCTGTTTGCTCTCCACTCCAGGGAAAACGACCCGCTTGTCGGCTGTGGTGGGAACGGCTTTGTTATTGCACAGGCTCTTTTGCAATGTTTGCGGCAAAAAAGGGGCGGTAGTCGTCTCAAACTTATAAAACTCATTGCTCGCCGGCAGGGCAGCCAAGGCTATGGCATCAATTCTGGTGGAGACCTGAGCAGCAACGGCCCTTCCCGCATTATTCATTCTTACGGTCAAGCCAACACCACCGATTTTTTTGTCAAAGATCATTCTGCCTCTCTCGGCGGGAGTGAGCGTTACGGATATCCACGGTCTGTCGGTTATCTCGAGCTGGCGTTGAATGATGGTCAGCGTCTGCTTCATAACCGAAAGCTGCCCCCCGTAGACACTCAGAGCGATGACACCGATTACCGCCAAGCCGCCGTTGATGATTACCGAAGCCCATTCAACCCACCGAAATTCTCTCGCAAGCTCATTGGCGGTGTTGCCGTGGCCTTCCTGTCTTTGGTTGCTGGAAATGCTTTGATTCTGATTTGATTCAGGCTGAGCAGGGTTCGGAGACTGTTTTTTGGTTTCGGCGCCTGGGCTATCGGGGTGCTGTTCGCTATCCGTGAGGTTCATCTGCTCTATGATCTACCTACGTCTGTCCTCCCCGCCATCTTCGGATTCCCGTGGCGTTACAGGCCGATCTTTAATTGCCACCAACCGCGTTGTATTTTACGGATGTCCCGTTTTCCGGGTCATCGGAGATCGCGCGGCAGAAATCAGTCCAGTAGCGGAATCGGAACTCATCAGAGTATTCGATTCTACCGATGACATAGAGCAGCGCTTTTCTGTTCAATATGTCTCGCGCCTCAGCCTCAGTAAGCGGCGTCAACACTTTGTTCCTTTGTTCTCTTCAGCCCGGACAACATTGCCTCTCGTGAACGTCCCCGGGAAAATTTCGCCAGGCTGCTTTCGCCGGCACGCTGCCGGGTTTCAAGATCGCCGGTCGGGGTTGTTTTGAGAACAAAATTCTCGTTTCGAGCCGCATGACGGTCTGATACATTATATCTGCAATGTTTTACACTGGCAGGCCGACCGAGCTTGTCAATAGACCACCCGCTCAATCCCATCGAGTTCGACGTTGTCGTTGCGCCGGTCGTAGAGGCCCGTCGTCCGAGCTGATTCTTGGCCGGCCATCTGCTGAGCCACTTCAAGCTTGCCTCCATTGCGCAAATATGTCGTGATTCCGATATTCACAACGCGAACGGCGAACTCGTTGCGTATGCCGGGCGCGCGATTGATGAGGTTGAACCGAAATACAAATTTCCGGTGGGGTTTCGCAAATCACTCGAACTCTGCAACCTGGATCGGGTGACAGGGGAACTTTCCGTAGTACTCGTCGAAGGATTCTTCGATTGCATTCGTGTCACGCAAACGGGCTTTCCGTGCGGCGCACTCATGGGCTGCGCGACGTCGCGAACGCAAGAGGAAGTCATCGCAAGACAATTCGCCCACGCGGTCGTAATGCTTGATGGCGGTATTGCGGGTCAGGAAACGGCTTACGAAATCGCGGAGCGACTGCGGAGAATTATTTTTCAAGTCGATGTGGTTAACCTTAATGTGGGGACGCAACCCGATCACTTGCGAGAGGAAGAACTCCGGGATATGCTCCGTGGCACGGTGACTATTCAAAAGCGATCACTGTTCGCATGGACGGAGGTGCCAGAGATGGCGCCTCTTTTGTTTATTGTTTGTTTATTGGATGGTTGGCACTTCAGGATTTTTCCAGACACGTAACATACACTCCCACTCGCCGAGCCGAAATTTCATAAGGAACTTTATCAGCCTCTTCGCTCGGTTGCGCTGGTGGTCCGGGGCTTCGGCAGGCTCCGAATACTCGATGAACGATTGCGTTATTGAGATAAAGAATCCCAGCTTATCCGGAACGTGGACAATGACCGTGTTGTCTTCATCAACCATTAACTGGCCTATAAACATCACCCCCTGATCTCGCTCACCAGTGCAGACTACCTCTACCGCCGTGTGTTCCGCTTCGGCGCTCCGAAGGAGACGGAGCGCTTCGTCGTGGGAGATCGAGCGGGGCATACATTCATCCTGCCATGACGCGGCAGCAAATTTGTCGCCTGCACCCGCGCACTCGCTCCTGGCGAGATCACTCCTGCCGGCAAAGCATCATGACGGAGCCGGCATACTCCAATAAAGCCGACCGATTAAGGTAATTATCGACTTTGGCGTTGCGCCCGCTGAGGGCCGTCTGCGGCTGGCACGCCACCCGGTCCGTCCGGATCCGGCAGGCCTTGGATGGAGGTGATTGAGCTGCGCCTTTCCCTCGGGCGCAACGCCAGAGTCCGGAATCTGGTCGCCGATCACTCGCGGGCAGCTATCAGAGCGCTACGAGCGGAGAGCCCACCTCTTTTGGGGTGGGCTCTCCGCGTTTCAGGAATCGCCCGGCCTTCAAATCCGAAAATGGCGAGTTCCTTGATTCAGCCCCGCATTGTCTCAAGCATCGTCATCAGCGGTTGTCGCGGTCTCTGTCACGATCGTGATCGTAGTCCGGTGCACCGGTTACCAGCGGTTGCTCGAGTCGAAACGTCAGGACAGCGTCACGCGGGATATGGACCTCGCGGCCCTCGACCTGACCATTACTCAGCGCTCCAACTATGCCTCCGATCACACCGCCTGGCTGCTGGGCTTCTACATGCTTCGGGTCCGTGTCGACCCTGTATCGCCGCCCGCGGATACTAATCGACTCCAAGTCGAGGCGCAGATCGCTGTCCGGCATCACGCGGACCTTCAGCTCAACCGGCGATCCCGCCGGAACTACCAACCGGCCGTAGTCACCGCGCACATCATCTGCAACGAGTCCACGGTAAATGCGACGATCGCCCTCGCGGGAGTCGATTGGTTCGTCCGCTCTCACGCGAATTCTTGTTCCGGGGTCTAGACGCCGGACCTGATCGTAATCGTGATGATCATAGTCGCGGTCCTGAGCGAATGATCCCTGCGGGATGCAAATCGCAGCTCCGATGAATGCTGCAGAAAGGATTAGCGGTCTTTTTTTCGAGTATCTTAAACGCGTCATACATTCTCCTTTCGGCAATGTGGGAGCAACTCCGGCACCAGATGAATGAATTCACCCGTGACTTGCCGTATGGAAGCACACGTTTGGCTGGCGGCCCTAGCGGGCTATTTTGTTAATGCATGCGGTCTTACAATCCTTCACGCGCGTCAACTGCGGTGCTTCACTACGCGTGAATTCGCGCCAAAAAGGAATCGGATGATACTTGTCTCAACCCAAGCCCGCGGTTTTGTGTACCGCTCGTTGCTTGTGCGCTCGATGGAGTACCGGAGAGATCGCCTCCTCTCGGAAACGGTTATCCCATCGGTCAAAGGTGTTGTGAAAGAAATCGAGAACCGCAACGTTCGCTATTTCCCGCAACACCTTCGCACGGTACACCGGATCGGTGAGAAGTTTCGGTAGCGCCAGGATGGAAACAGGGGATCGCTGCTCGATGAGCGCGTGGAGGGAATTGCGGAGAATGTCTTCCATCCGTGGTCCCCACGACTCAACCCAAAGCCGCCTGAAAATACTGATAACATTGGAGACGACAAGGCCACGCTGTTCGGGCCGGGACAGTGGAGCATATTGAGCGCGAACGCGCGCTCCCGGTCCTTGGGATCGAAATATACAACGTCATTCGTCCGGTGTCGTGGGACGTGGTTCTCCAGAATTTCATCGACAGTTGGCCGTGCGGATCGACAACCGTGACACCATGGCCGGCAGCGATGTCCTCGGCGATCATGTTCCGAAACAGGGTGCTTTTACCAGAACCTGATCCGCCGAAAACGGCGAGATGGCGGCGTCGCGCTTCCGGAACGATGTACACCGGCTCGCCGTCGCGGAAGGCGTCCTTGCTGTTGCCGATAAGAACTGGCTTCAGGTGCATGGCAGGTGAGGGGAAACGTTAATTATAGAGGAGGAAATCACGAGCGTCGATGCTGGCGCCTGTGGATGACAACGTTGACTTCCGCGGCGGTGCGCTTATAGTTACGAGGTGATAAAGAAGAAACAAACGCGTAAACAATCGCTGACGCTCGACGACTTCGCGGCGCTCATCCAGAAGGATCTCGCGCGTATGGTGACGAAGAAGGACATTACTGCCGTAACGAGCGATATCACGGTTATTAAGGATGACCTCGTTGCGATTCGGAATAGTATGGCCACCCGTGAGGAACTCAAGGAGGTGCGCGACGACGTGAAGCAGATTACCGACTTGATGGTTTCGAAAATGGACCTCGCTGAGACTCTGCGCACTGAGCTCGCGGAATCGGAGTACTCAAGGGAGGTTTCGGAATTGCGAACGCGCGTTGAGCGGCTCGAAGACAAACTGGGCACCAAGCATGCCCGCCGCGCCGCGTAACCTGGCGCGTTCATGACGATCACCAAATCCGACATTTGCAAGAGAAATATTTTGAAGCAGTATGTTTAAGAAGACATGAAGGCTAAACGCAAGAAGCCGCTGTCTGATCGAGATATCGCGTTCTGGCGGGCGTACTTCGAGATTTCGAAAGAACGCGTACCGCTGGTTGACCACTGGGACGACGGCAGTGTCACATGGCATCCGCGGGTCGTTCGCAAGATGCTGTGGTACACGGAGACGCCCGACACCATGGCCAACCGACGCATGGCCGTCGACTGGCTCATGGCAAATGTCGCGGTGTACACCGATGAAGAGGATCGAAAGAACGACCTAAAGCCCCCAGCGAGAAACAGATCGACAAAAAGAAAGATCCCCGCATAGAGGATCTTTTTGTTTGTCCATGGCCCCGGTCGATCCCCGTGGCGCATTTCGCCACGGGGGACAGGGGACCGCTCATCAGGCGGGCGGTGATTGAAGAAAATCGCCCACCTGTCCCGGCCACGCGCGTTCTTCCACGATGAGGCTGGTGCGAGACCATCAAGACAATGCGCTCACGATTGCGACCGATGCGGTTCCTTGCCAAGAGGCACCGGAAGCAATCTGTCGCGCGTTGTACATGGCGGTTCTTCACCGCCAGAGGTGGAGGATGGGCGGTTACTTGTAGTAAATCAAACAGCGGTGAGGTTCGCAACGGGCGGTATAGTGTGTGTCAGTCGCAATGCCATTTCGCCGAACGAAGTTATCCCGATCGCACGAAGAACCGGTGATAGCAGCGATTACATTTCCATTTTGCGCGCTTCCCAAAGATACGATTCCAGAATGTGCGAGGAATCCGAACCGCCTGAGTGCCACACTTTGGGCAGGTTGCTGGCGACTTCGGTAGCCTGGATTTCTCGCCATTGCCCACGCCAACTCATCGCAACAAGTACATGCTTCGGTGATCACCTGAAAACTGGCGAACGTCCAAACTGGAGAGAAAAAATATGAACGAATCGTCGCGCGCACACCATTCGGTGCGGGTGTTCTCGCTCTACCTTCGATGTAATCCCTTCGCCGTTTGAGTAGCCCTGCACATTCTGCAACTGAGTTGCAAATGGTTATTGACACTACCATCAGCAGTAATCTACTATCGGAATTAAATCTGCAACTCAGTTGCAGAATATCGCCGGGAATGGCGTTAACCGATGTTCGCGTGCCAGTGCATGTCGATGGCTCCGGACTCGTTCTTGAAGGCTGGAAGACGTGAATCGCTACATGATCATCAGGGCGAGCTTGTGTCTGCTCGCGTCATTTGTCCCGCTCGCGGGTCATCGGTTACGCGCTCAGGAGAGCCCGTACGTTGTTACATATGATCACCATCTCGAAGAGCCCGGAAATCTGGAAGTCGAGTACTTCTCAACGTTCGGAACCCAACGCGCTGGCAATGACTTTCATTCCTACTGGGCGGAATTCGAGTACGGAGTCAAGGCGTGGTGGACTACCGAGGTTTATCTGGACGGACAGACTACGTTTGGCGACGGGTCTCTGTTCACGGGGTTTCGGTGGGAAAACCGCGTACGGCCGCTTACAACAGAACACGTCATAAATCCCGTCCTCTACGTCGAATACGAGAACATCAGCGAGGCAGATAAGATCATCAAAGAGGTAGAAGGCCACGACGTGGAGTCGGACCACGGTGCCGCGAACAGCGACCTGCGACGGACAATCGATCACGAACTTGAATTCAAACTGATCCTCTCCAGCGACTTCAAGGGTTGGAATTTGTCCTTCAATCCGCTTGCCACCAAGAATCTGTCACCGAATGCGCCCTGGGAATTTGGCTACGCAATCGGATTCAGCCGCCCTTTGGCGCTCAAAGCCTCGCCGCAGCGGTGCTTCCTGTGCCGGGAAAACTTCGTCGCCGGAATGGAGATGTATGGGGGGCTCGGCGACACGCAAAGCTTTGGTCTCCACGATACCTCGCACTATCTCGCACCTGCACTTGCATGGAATCTTCCTTCAGGCTGGACGTTGAGGGTGTCGCCCGGTATCGGACTGAATGGCAATAGTCACCGGTTGCTGCTTCGCTGGGGGGTATCGCGCGAATTCAGCGGATTTGGCGACATGATACGCGGACG
>Ga0210389_10003294_pt1 | contig 12595 bp, 12 predicted proteins | sample IncBWH28OmetaG_FD_160127 | JGI IMG/M metagenome (GOLD analysis project Ga0210389, IMG submission 160127) | Forest soil microbial communities from Barre Woods Harvard Forest LTER site, Petersham, Massachusetts, United States - Inc-BW-H-28-O ...
GGGCCTGCCGGGGATATTCGGCGGTGGCTTGCGCGTTCACTACTGTGACGACGTAACCCCGGGGACCCGGAAGGGAGGCGAGCTGGCATGGCGGACGAGGCCGGCGGCGAAAGAACCGCCGTCGCCAGTGACGTGGCGACGCTGGTCTCCGGGGCCGGCACTGCCGGCGACCTGGAGCCGGTGATCTCGGACGCTGACGCGGACGTGCTGGTCGCGGAGGCGGTCCGGCTCCGGGATGACCAGCAGTCTGGCAGGTCGATGGGCAGGGAACTGCGGCTCGTCGCGGGCTGCGCCGTCATGGGCCTGGTGCTGATCGCCCTCGGCAGCTTCCTTGGGCACGGCGTGGCCGCCATCACGCTCGCCGTCGGCGTCCTGATCATCGCCGTCGCGGGACTGCTGCTGCTGCGCGTCCTGGACCTCAGCCCGGCCACCCAGTGGGGCGAGCCCGTCGGGGAGCCATGCCCCGGCTGCGGCGAGCGCAGCCTGCGCGAGGAACGGGTGGCGGTCCCGGCGCTGAACGGCATTGTCGCCCTCTGCACCCCGGAATGCGGCTACGCCGAGGTCAGGCCGGATCCCGACGGCTCACCGGATCCCGGTGCCAGCCGAAGGCCGGACTAGCCCGGACGTCATGGTCAGCGTGTTGTCGTTTGCGGCCCGGTTCGCCGGGCAGGGAGTTGTCCGTCACAATCAGGTCCTGGAGGTGCCATGAAGAAGCTGGTGGAGCTCCTGCTCTGCATTCTTCATCCGCTGGCGGTCGTGCTGATGTGGATCAACCTGCTGTCACGAAGAGACCTGACCACGTTCAGCAAGCTGGCGTGGGCGATCTTCGGGCTGATCCCGCTCGTGCCCTTCTTGTACGTGCTGACCGGCGGCGACCTCTTCTGAGCCAGCGCCAGGGCTGATGCCGTTGACGCGCATGTGATGCGCGTGGCAGGCGTGGCTAGCGGGTACCGTCGGCGAGATGAGCATCCGCCCGCATGCCAGCTTGCGCCGCGTGCTCGACGACCTCGGCGCGACGCTGCTGGAGCTTGTCTGCGGGTCGCCGGATGACGCCGTCGAGATCGGCGGCGTCGCCATCCACGACCCGGTGGACGAGCCGGTGCTGCCAAAGCACGCGCTGGTCCTCGGGGTAGGCCTGCGGGAGCCCGCGGAGGTCGCGGCCCTGCTGCGCACGCTCGGCGGCCAGCAGGCGGCCGGGCTGGTGCTGCGGCTGCCGGTGCCGGTGCCCGCCGACGTGGCGGCGGCCGTGGAATCCTCGGGTGTTCCGCTGCTCGGGCTGACGCGCGGGGCGTCGTGGACGCAGCTCGCGGCGCTGCTCCGCTCGCTGCTGGCCGAGGGGGACGTGGGCTTCTCCGGCGACGCGGCCGGGCCGGAGACGCTCGGCGGCATCCCGTCCGGCGACCTGTTCGCGGTCGCCAACGCCGTCGCGGCGCTGATCGACGCGCCGGTCACGATCGAGGACCGGTCGTCGCGGGTGCTGGCGTTCTCCGGCCGCCAGGACGAGGCCGACCGGTCCCGGGTCGAGACAATCCTCGGCCGCCGGGTCCCCGAACGCTACACAAGCCTGCTCGCCGAACGCGGCGTCTTCCGTGACCTGTACCGCAGCGACCACCCGGTCTACGTGGAGCCGGCCCCAACCGACGGAGCGGGCCTGGAGGACTTCAGCCTGCCGCGGGCCGCCGTCGCCGTCCGCGCCGGGGACGAGGTGCTCGGCTCGATCTGGGCAGCCGTCCGGTCACCGCTCACCCCGGAGCGGGCGCAGGCGATGCGCGACGCCGCCCGGCTGGTCGCGCTGCACCTGCTGCGCATCCGGGCCGGGGCCGACGTGTCCCGGCGGCTGCGCACCGACCTGGTCAGCATCGCCCTCGAGGGTGGCACCGGCGCCTGGGATGCGATAAGCCGGCTGGGGCTTACCGACCAGCCGGTAGTCGTTCTGGCCATGGCTGTCGGGGACCCTGCCCTGCGGCTGCGCCTGGCGGACGCCCTGGGGATGCACCTGAGCGCGATTCACCCGCGGTGCGCGGCCGCGCTGGTGGGAGACGTGGCCTACGGGCTGATCCCGGTGCCGGCGGGTGCCGACCGGGCCGGCGGGGAGGCGCGAGCCGCCCGGATCGCGGCCGACTTCCTGGACCGGGTCGGCGACCGGGGCGACCCGGTGATCGGCATCGGGCTGGTAGCGGCCGACCCGGCTGGCCTGCCGGCCGCCCGGGCGTGCGCCGACCGGGTGCTGCGCGTGCTGCGGGCTGACGGTGGCCGTGTTTCTGGCAATGGCGGTGATTCTGACGGTGGCGGCGTTTCCGGCAGTGCCACCGCGCGGCGGGTGGCCCGACTGGCGGACGTGCATGGCGAGGCGCTGCTCATGGAACTGCGGGACCTCGCCGCCGCTCACGGCGACCGGCCCACTGGGCCGGTCGCCCGGCTGGCGGAGTACGACGCCGAGCACGGAACGAACCTGGTGGAGACGCTGCACGCCTGGCTGGATGCCTTCGGCGATGTGCCCACGGCCGCGGCGGCGATGTTCGTGCACCCGAACACGTTCCGGTACCGGCTGCGCCGCGTCACCGAGGTGAGCGGCATTAAACTTGGCGATCCGGACGAACGATTCGGGGCGATGCTGCAGCTGCGAGTATTGGGTCCACTGGGGCATCAGTAAGCTGACGAGGTTGCAGCTTTGCCAATTTTCGTGGCACTTTCCCCTGGCCGGTCGTCAGCAGCCCTTTTTGCCGGCGGTCGCCCTTATGGTGTTTTCAGGCAACTCATTGTCTACAGGGGCTTATCGATTTCGGGGAATCGCCATGGAGTACCTGGACGTGCCGGTGCCGGACACCCTGTCCGCGAGTTACGTGGTTCCGTTGCCAACGCCAATGACCGAGGCCGAGGTTCGATGGCGGGTCATTGACGCCATCGAGCAAAGGCTGTCCGGCCCGCTGCGGACGACGGTCTTGTACTGGCTCAGCCAGGGCCCGGTGTCCCTGAGCGTGACGCCCACTGACTGGCCTGCACCGTTCGATCCGCACCTGGGTGACGTCACCTCGGACCAGATAACGCGGCTAGCGGACGCGAGGGCATTCGCCGTGATCAGCGCGACCGAGAGGGCATCGCTCATCGCCATGCAGGAGTGGCAGGCGCGCGGCCCGGCGGCGGCGCTGGCCGCGAGCCTCCAGGTACCGCTGCTCGACGCGCACGTCCCCGGGGCACTGGGCGCGGACGACGCGCTGGCGTCGCTCCCGACCATGTCCTACGACGGCCCGGGGGACATGAGCATCCACATGTCACCCGCCCCATGGGTGAGCTTCGAGGCCCGTGGCTGCCCGGACGGCACGATCTGGGCGCAGTCTCGGGGGATGTGCCGCTTCGGCCTGCCCGAGCTCAGCGTGGGCGGCATGGACCTCAGCGCGGGAGGCACGGAGCTCAACGTGGGCGGCATGGAGCGCGCCCTCAAGGATGAGCTGACCGGGATCTTGCGGGCCGTGACCTTCCAGCTGTGGACCGACGTGGTCATGCAGGCCCAGGCGACGCCCAATGGCGAGGGCCTCGTGCGGCTGCCGGCGTCGCTGCGCATCCCGGCCGAGCTGGACATCCACCGCAGCGACGTGGACACGGCCCGCGGGCTGCCCGACGAGGGCGGCACGTCCATGACCTTCGGGCTGAACCTGGCGTCCGCCGGTCCCGGGGAGCACGTGCTCACCGTCCGGCCACCCGCCGGCTGGACCATGGGCTGGGAGGACTTCGTGAGCGAGGCGTGCCATTCGCTGTTCGGCCTCGAGAAGCCACGCTGGCACTGCGGACCGCGCGTGGGCGGGTTCGTGGAGGCGATGGAGTGGGTGCGGGAGGCCCGCCACCGCTTCGTCGCCGGGGACCTGCCGGCAGACGGGCAGCTGCTGATCCGGCATGACGCCGGGGATGGCGGGCTGCGCTGGGCGCGGGTGGAGTCGTGGTCGCCAGACGACCAGCTGACCGTCCGGGACGTCGGCCGGGAGCTGTCTCCCGGGGGCCGGCCCGGGGTGCCTGTCCCCGTCGCGGCCGAGGGCATCGTGGACTGGGCCATCTGGGTGGACGGCGAAGGCGTCACCGAGGGCGCCCGCACCGAGCCGGCCGGCTAGCCCTGCATGTAGCGGGATTTCAGCCGGCTTTAACCGGGCTTTAGCCGCGACAGCCCACCCGGACGATCGCGCAGTCTTGTGCGGAGGATCACGCACGGCTCGCGACCTTACTGGCCAGTAGAACGTCATTCTCGCGTAGGATCGGCCCTGCAAACGTTCGCAGTAGCCCTGACTCCTGCCGCGTAACGCTGCCGACCCCTCGAGCGGGGATCCCGTGCGCCCTTGCCCTCGGCGCTGGACACGGCAAAGCGACCGATTTGCGAACAAAATAACGTAATCAACCATTGCCGTGACGCCCCTCAACCGCGCGGTCCAGCACCTAGATGCGAACGGAAGCATCCCGCAACGCTCCGTATCGCACCCGCTGGTCACGCGGCTATGGTCACGGCATCGCATCGAGGGCCCGGAACCGCCAGGACCCAGCGAGAAAAAGGACGGCCAGACGATGAAGAGCAGCACCGCATCAGCCGAGCTGGCATTCCGGCTGATCGTGCCCCAGCAGACGGTCGTCCCACTGGTGGCGAGCCTGCACTACTCCAGCGAGGATCCCTACGCGATCCGCGTCGCGTTCCACGTGGGCCTCGACGAGCCTGTTGAGTGGATCTTCGCGCGCGACCTGCTGGCCAACGGCCTTAAGGACCGCATTGGGCTCGGCGACGTCCGCGTGTGGCCGGGCCCGGGCATGGCCGCCGGCAGCACGGCGGAGCAGGTGCTGCACATTGAACTGTCCTCCCCCTTTGGCGAGGCCCACTTCGAGGCCGCGATCGCAGACGTCGCGGACTTCATCGGCCGCACCTACCGGATCGTTCCCGACGGCGAGGAAGGCGGCTTCGTCGACGTCGAAGCCGAACTGGCCAATCTCCTCCGCTAGCACTGCCCCAGGGCCTTGCTGCGCAAGGCCCGGCCGCCCGCTAGCGCCGCCGGGTGCCCAGGCCCCGCCGTGATTGCCGGGTACTACGATCATTGATATGACAACTAGTTCCGCCTCGCTGCCGGTCGTCGACTTCTATTTCGATCCGCTCTGCCCGTTCGCGTGGATCAGCTCACGCTGGATCCTGGAGGTAGAGAAGGAGCGCGACATCAACCTCAGTTTCCGGGTGATGTCGCTGTCGGTGCTCAACTCTGGCCGCGAGGGCCTGTCGGAGCAGTACCAGCAACTGCTGGAACGCGGCTGGGGCCCGGTGCGGATCTGCATCGCGGCCGAGCAGAAGTACGGCACGCCAGCGCTGCGCGACCTCTACACGGCGCTCGGCACCAAGCGGCACACCGAGGGCCGCGACTTCGACCACGACCTGTACGTCGAGGCGCTCACCGAATGCGGGCTTGACCCCTCGCTCGCCGCCGCGGCCGACTCGGCCGACTACGACGAGGCGCTCAAGGCCTCGCACCACCGGGGCATGGACCCCGTCGGCGACGAGGTCGGGACGCCGACGATCCACATTGACGGGGTCGCGTTCTTCGGCCCGGTCATCACCCGCATCCCCACGGGCGAGGAGGCGGTGCGGATGTTCGACGGGGCCCACATGCTCGCGTCGAACCCGTACTTCTTCGAGCTGAAGCGGACGCGAACCGAGCCCCCGCAGGTTCGCTAGCCAACTCCGCCAGCCAACGGGCCCTGAACGGTCAGCAGCGGCACGCTGCTGACCGTTCAGGGCCCGCAGCACATCACATTGACGATCGTGGGTGCTCGCCTTAAGGTCTGGACGATTACATCTAGGCGCGAAGGAGCACCCATGGCCATCAACCGCGTGAACGGGATCGAAGAGATCAGGGCCCTCAGCGGGAAGGACCTGGGCAAGAGCGCCTGGCTGGAGATCACCCAGGACCGGGTGAACCTGTTCGCCGACGCCACCGACGACCACCAGTGGATCCACGTGGACCCGGAGCGCGCCAGGCAAGGCCCGTTCGGCGCGCCGATCGCGCACGGCTACCTCACTCTCTCGCTTGTCATCCCGCTGTTCCACGACCTGCTGGAGATCAACGGCATCTCGATGGGCGTCAACTACGGGCTGGATAAGGTCCGCTTCCCCAGCCCGGTCCGGGTCGGCTCGAAGATCCGCCTCGGCGGCGCCGTGGACTCGGTCACCGACGTGTCCGGCGGCGTGCAGATGGTCGTCGACTTCACCGTGGAGGTCGAGGGCCAGGACAAGCCGGCGCTGGCGGCGCGAGCCCTGTACCGGCAGTACGCCTAGCCTCTGGCCAGCGGGACGAGCCGCAGGAACCGAGGTCCCGGCTGTCCTCGCCGCGGGCTCCTGTTCGTCCTCAAGGCAGGAACCAATCAAGGAGGACAGTCATGAGCCGTGTCATCGTCATCGAGTTCGCGTCCCTGGACGGGGTCATCCACGATCCGGACGGGAACGAGGGATCTGCGCGGGGCGGATGGGCGTTCCGGTACGGCCCGGAGCCGGTGTCCGGCGACCCGTTCCGCCTCGGCACGCTGCTTGACACCGGTGCCTTGCTGCTCGGGCGCCGTACCTGGGAGTTCTTCACCAAGATCTGGCCGGGCCGGGACGACGAGTTCTCGGCCAAGATGAACGCCATGCCGAAGCTGGTGGCCTCACGCTCGCTTGGGGACGCCGGCGAATGGCAGAACTCCACCGTTCTCCAGGGCGACCTGGCCACGGTGGTGGCGGAGCGCAAGCGGGCGCAGGACGTCCTGGTGATGGGCAGCGTCAGCGTGGTCCGCGCGCTGATGGCGGACGACCTGGTCGATGAGTACCGGCTCCTGGTGTTCCCGCTGGTCCTCGGCGAGGGCACGCGGCTGTTCCCCGACGGCACCGCGCCGGTGAACCTGGCCCTGGAGTCGGCCCAGGCCGTCGGGCCGGCCGTCCGCCTTGTCTACTCCAGGCCGCAAGGCCAGTAACGCCACGACGGAACCCGGCTCATGGCGTCACTCAGACGTCATGAGCCACTCCCCCGTCACGGTCATGGCTTGCCAGGGCCGGCGGAACCTTGCGGCGCGGAATCCATGCCCGAATTGTGTACGTTTACAGCTTATGCGCGACATGTTAACGTGAAGGATTTTCCGGCAGTGAAGACTTGTCACCATTATAGCGGGTAAGATCTTTCATAACCGGAATAGTATTCATGAATCGCGGCAGTCTCGGGACCCGGATGCAGCTGGCCGCCCCGGCCGACTAGACCCACCAGCCTCTCTGGTCACGAGGTGCTGCTGCGGCACCGCTCTGGCGTCAGGTCATGCGGTGGGATTCATGAGGCCGCCTTGATACGCGATGACGACGGCCTGGGCGCGGTCGCGGGCGCCGATTTTCGCGAGCACGTGCTTCACGTGCGTCTTGGCGGTGGATTCCGCGATGACGAGCAGTCCCGCGATCTCCTCGTTGGAGTAGCCCTCGGCGACAAGGCGCAGCACCTGCGCTTCCCGCGGGGTCAGTTGGGCCAGGGACTGCTGCCGCGACGCCTGGCCCGGCGACTGCGGCGCGCTGGCATCCCACCTGGCGAAGTGCTGGATGAGATCGCGGGTGACCGACGGGTCGAGCAGCGCGTCTCCTGCCGCCAGCGTGCGGACCGCATCGATGAGCCGCTCGGGCGGGGCTCGCTTCAGCAGGAAGCCGCTGGCACCCGCCCGCAGCGAGCCCCATACGTACTCATCGTGATGGAACGTGGTGAGCACCAGGACGCGGCTGGTAAGGCCGGCCGCCACGATCCGCCGGGTGGCCTCGATTCCGTCGATCCCCGGCATCCGTACATCCATCAGAACGACATCCGGCTCAATCGACCTGCAAAGCTCGACGGCCTGCAGCCCGTCTCCGGCCTCGCCCGCCACGTCAATGTCGTCAGCGGTGCCGAGGACGACGGCTACCCCAGCCCGCAGCAGGGCGTCGTCGTCGGCTAGCAGGACGCGGATCATCATGACACCGGGAGGACTACCCGCAGCTGGAACCCGCCCCGCTCGGGTCGCCCATGCTGGAGGCTGCCGCCGAACGCCGACGCTCGCTCCGCAATTCCCAGCAGGCCACGCCCCGGCTGGTAGCCGTCCGGGGGGCCGCTTCCATCGTCGCTCACCCCGATGTTGAGGGCATGCCCGGTAAGCCGCACCGTGACGATTGCCGAACGCGCTCCGCCATGCTTCAACGAGTTCGTCAGCGCCTCCTGGACGATCCGGTATGCCGACATTTCAATGCTACGGGCGACTTGCGGGACGGGCGGATCAATCCGGACCGTGACGCGAATCCCCGCTTCGGTCATCCGCTGGGCAAGCCGGGGCAGGTCAGCGATGCGCGGCATGCTCAGGTCTTCGTCCAGCGAGGTGCTGCCTCCTGCGGGCGGCGCGTCGCGGCGCAGCACGCCGAGCATGCGGTCTAGCTCGCCGAGGGCCTGCCGGCCAGTGAGCTCAAGGCTGGCGACGATTTCGCGCGCCTTCACCAGGTCGCGGTCAAGCACCAGCCGGGCCGCGCCCGCTTGCACCACCATGACGTTGACGGTGTGCCCGACAAGGTCGTGCAGTTCACGTGCGAGGCGGGACCGTTCGTCGGCTGCCGCCTGCCGTCGCATCGCCTGCCGGGCCGCCTCCTGCTCCTCGTGCCGCCGCGCGTTGCCGTACCCCACTGCCCACGCGAGAACCCAGGCCAGCAGCACTCCCGCGGGGGCCGCGCCGTTCACGCTGCCGTGCGCGGCCCGGGAGAAGTAGATGAGCACCCCGGGGAACACCAGCAACAGCCCCCACCACGCGCGGGCGCGCCTGGCATACAGCCCGAGGGAGTAAATGCTGATCATGTTCGCGTACGGCGCCACCGCGCTGCGGCCCGTCCACAGTGCCCCCGCCGCCAGCGCGACCGTGCCCAGCAGGTAAGCCGCCAGCGGCACCTTGCGGCGCAACGCCAGGCTGCCGGCGATGACCACGTCCAGCGCGATGGCCAGTGCCAGCCGGCTTCCCGGCAGCGGCGCTGATCGCGCCTGCCCGGTGAGCAACGCGGCCAGGAAGCCGACGGCCAGCGCCCCATCCAGCACCGGGCTTGGGACCCGCCGGGCGGCGCGGACCACTGCGGCGGCTGGCAGCCGGGCTGCGGCAGCGGATACGGCCCTGCTGGCCGCCTGCCACGGCTCACTCCGGGACGCCATCGTGGGCACGGTCATCGCGATGCCTCCATCATGTAGCGCCGGCGTCCCCCGCCGGGATCTTGCCGCGGACCCGGCGAGGGACGTGGCCATCGGATCGCCGCCATTGTCGTGGTGGCCCACTGCCATGGTGACGCACTCTCAGCGAAGGACAAGGCCGAGCAGCAGGACGGCGAAGAAGACGCTTTGCGCGGAGTGGATCACTATCCCCGCCCATGCGCTGCGGAAGCGCTTGCTCGGGTAGGCGCACAGCATGCCCACGGCTGCCGAGCTTGGGATGCTCCATGGCTCATGCAGGTGGTATAGGCCGAAGATCACGCCGTTGACCACCCAGTCGGCCCGGCCGAACGCGCCGCGCATGCGCGGGAGCAGCACGCCACGGAACAGCAGTTCCTCGCCAAGGACGGTGTTGAAGATGAGCAGCACCAGCATGAGCGCGAACAACCCCCATGAGCCATGGAAGGCCTGCCGGCCGGCTGCCGAGCTGAGGAACGTGCCGAGGTTCCGGCTCGCCGGCCCGGCGAGCGGGCCGGCGGGGATGATGCTGATGATCGCGAAGGCCAGCACGAAGGGGATGAGCCACAGCCACAGCCGCCCGCCGCGCCGTTCGCCGCCGTCCTTGCCCTCGGCGGTCAGCGGCTCCAGCCACAGCGCGGAGCGCAGCGTCGCCCATCGCAGGCTGCGCTGCTCCCGCCACACCACTGCCAGCGCCAGGAGGAACTGCCAGATCAGCCCCGCAGTGAGGGCACAGCTCAGGGTGATGAAGAACCGCCGTGGGCTGGCCCCGGCGCCGGCCACGGCCGGCACCACCACCCAGGCGAGCAACCCCATTGGAACCGCTGCCGCGGCCCACACCGCGGCGACGCCCGCGCGGGTGAACTGCCGCACCTGCGGGCCGGACTCAACCGGGGCCTCGGATAGTAGGAAGGCCATGATGGCACCTGCCTTTCGCTCGAACCGGAGCCGCCAGGCTCCGGCAGCCTCCGCGCTGTGGCCTTTTCAGGGCCACCACCGCGGTTCGTCGAGGCTGAAGTTACCGACGCAAGCAGGTCGCGGCCGTCCCCCCGGCGGGGCGTCTTGCCCTACCCCCGAGGGGGTACCTAAGGCAGTGCGGCTAAGACAGGGCCGCTAAGACAGGGCCGCTAAGACAGGGCGGGGCTGGTCGCCAGGTCTTCGGCGTGCGCCCCCCAGGCCGCGGCGAGGCGCTCGGCGGCCAGTTCCAGGGTTCCCGGCTGCTCCGCGAAGGACAGCCGCACGTAATTGGCGTGCCCCCCACCGCAGACGCAGGCCGTCGAGCCGGGAGTGATCGTGACGCCGTGCCGCGCCGCCGCGTGCGCGTAAGCGTCGGCGCTGGCCAGCGGCAACTCGGCCCACAGCGACAGGCCGGCCTCCGGGACTGACGCATGCCAGGCGGGCAGGTGCTCCCGGACAAGTCGCGCCAGATGATCGCGCCGCTCGGTCAGCGCGGCCCGGTGCGCCGCCAGCCAGCCGGCCGTGATCTGCTCCAGCAGCCCCGCGGTGATCGCCTGGGAGACCGCGGACGCGGCGAGGTTGAGGGCGGCCTTGCGACCGGTGAGCGCGCCGCGCAACGGCTCGTCCGCCACCCGGATCCAGCCGATCCGAAGGCCGCCCCACAGGAGCTTGGACGCCGAGCCGACCGCGATGACCCGGTCGCTGAGCGCGGCCAGCGGCGGTGGCGCGACCGCCTGGCCCAGCGTCAGGTCGGCGAGGGCCAGGTCCTCGACGATGGTGACCCTTCCCGCGTCCGCGATCGCGGCCAGCGACTGGCGGCGGACGAGGGGCATGACGTCCCCGGCCGGGTTGTGGCCGGTCGGCATGACGAACGCGACCGAGCCCGGCACCCGGCCGTGCCTGCTCAGGGCGGCCGGGTCCGGGCCGGCGCCATCGGCGCGGACCGCCACCACCCGGGCGCTGCTCCCCCCGAGGACGCTGGTGAGGCCCGGGTAGGTGGGACAGCTGGCGAGCAGCGCGCGGGCCGGCAGGATGCGGGTGAGCAGCCACAGGGCCTCCTGGGCGCCGTCGGTGATGACCAGCTGCCCCGGGTCGGTCGGCAGCCCCTGGTGCTCGGTGAGGTGCCGTGCGACCTGGGACCGCAGGTGCGCCAGTCCGGCTGGGTCGAGTCCGTGGCCGGCGACTGATGCGACGGAGTCGTTTTGGCTAAAAGGGGGCAGATGGCTCAGGTCGCCCGGGGCCGAGAGGGAAAGGTCGATGGTCTCGCGGTCGGCGGCGATGCGGCGCAGCAAGGCGGTGGTGATGCTCGTCGCGGTGGCGGTCCAGCTCGGGCGGCCGGCCACGTACGTGCCGTCGCCCTGGCGGCGGGTCAGGACGCCGACGGTGACGAGGTGATCGAAGCAGGCGACCACCGTGCCGCGCGAGGTGCCGACCGCGGCCGCGAGGACCCGCTCGGCGGGGACCCTGGTGCCCTCGCGGAGCGTCTTGCGGTCGATGGCCTCCAGGAGCGCCGCGGCGAGCTTGGCGTAGCGGGGGCCGGGGCGGCCCCGCCAATCGTGGAAGACAGCCTCGGTCCACCAAGCCATTGGCCTAGGTTCCTGGTCCATTTCTCCATATTGGCACTGTCCTTTTGGGATGGCGGACGGCAGGGTTGGAGACATGGAACCTGCGCAGACGCTGGCTCGGGCGTTCTGGAACGCGATCGAGCCCATCCATGACGTCGCCTACTTCGCCCCGGTGGCCGTTGCGGCCATGAGCGACGCCGGGCTGCGCGGCTTCTGGATGGGGTACTTCGCCGGGCGGGTAGCGCCGCTCGGCGCGCTGCCGCCCGGCCCCGTCGAGGCGATGTGCTATAGCTTCGCGCCTGCCCTGGTTGCCCGGGCGATCCCGGATGCGTGGCGGTTCGCGCCTCCGGCACGAGTGCTGGGGGCGCGGATCGCCGGGGCCGCGGCCGCTCTGCGCTCGCAGGCGGATGAGGAGTCGTTCGGGGAGATTGCCACCGCGTTGTGGTCGGCGGTCGAGGGGTGCCGGTTCGAGGGACGCCCGCTGGCGGCGGGCTGGGCGTCGGTGACCCGGCCGTCCGATGTCGTGGAATCGGCGTGGCTGGCGGCGACCGTGCTGCGCGAGCACCGGGGCGACGGGCACGTGATGGCCGCCGTGGGGGCGGGGCTGCGCGGGCTGGACGCCTCGGTGACGCACGTGGCCACCGGTGCGTTTCCGCGCTCGCTGATCCAGCCGACGCGAGGGTGGACGGACGAGGACTGGACCGCGTCGGAGCGGCGCCTGCAAGCGCGCGGACTGCTCGATCGCGACGGACGGCTGACGAAGTCGGGCGGCGCTCTGCGCCGTGACCTGGAACTGCTGACCGACCGGCTCGCCGCCGGGCCAGTCGAGAGGATCGGGGAGACCGGGGTGAAGGCCGCGATCGAACTGTGCACGCC
>Ga0210389_10003298_pt1 | contig 12588 bp, 13 predicted proteins | sample IncBWH28OmetaG_FD_160127 | JGI IMG/M metagenome (GOLD analysis project Ga0210389, IMG submission 160127) | Forest soil microbial communities from Barre Woods Harvard Forest LTER site, Petersham, Massachusetts, United States - Inc-BW-H-28-O ...
AGCTTCCAATAGGACGGTGATCGCACCCGCTGCATCTAGTGCCGCGCGATTCTGTTCCTGGGCAAAGGCCCCACCGCCCAGCGCTATTACCAGATCGCTTATGGCCGAGCGTTCTTGCAGCAATGCGGCCAGAGCGGAACTTTCAGCCTGGCGAAAGGCGGCTTCACCGGAAGCGGCAAAAATCTCAGCAATGCTGCGCTGCTCACGCTGCTCAATTGCGTCATCCAGATCATGAAAATCACAGCGCAGACGCAAGGCCAGAGCGCGTCCAACGGTGGTTTTTCCCGCGCCCATAAACCCGATGAGGATCACGCATCGATTGGCGTTTGCTCGCCGGGCCATAAAACCTTTTCTTTTGAGAGTGTTGCCGCTATTGCTTCTTCACGCGAATTTTACCACTGAAAGACTGGAGCTCAACCGAAGATGAGCCGGAATTGGAGGTGCCTGAGAAGGAACGTCCCTGCTGGGGCGTGAAGGTGTTGTGGTGCTTTTCTTCGAGGGGAAATGCGTTATCCACTGAGCCGGTGGTTGAGCGCGCAGTAAGATCAACGGAGGCTGTGGGCGGAAGCGTCATATTAATAGCGCCGCTGTGAGTAGTAAGAAGGTAGTCCCCGCCGCCGGAGCAGTCACCGCGATAGGTAATGTCGCCGCTGGTGGTGGCTGCGGCAATGCGCTGGCCAGTTACGTTATTGAGAGTCACGCCGCCGCTGGTGGATTGGATATCGACGCGGGTGAGAGTTACATCTTTCAAAATGACGGGCGCGGTCATGCTGCGCACGCGCAGATGCGACCTCGCAACATTCGTGACGCTGATCTGCCCGGTTTCAGAGGAAAGGCCGACATCGCCGCTAAGATTTTCAGCCGTAATCGGCGCCGAAGTGGTGCTTACGTTTACAGAGACGCCGGCCGGAACCGTGATTTCATAATCGACTTTGGCTTCTTCTTCTGTGGGTTTCTGGTCAGGCAGGGCGTGCGTGCGCAATTCAACGCGCTGCTTATTGTTGGTGGAATTCTGATCGACTTCTACTTTGTCAGAGTGAACAATGTAAGAGACGATGATTTGATGGCCGCTGCCGGAGTGAAGAATAACGGAGCCACAGCCATTGATGACGTTCAGTGTACCGCCGCTGGCGATATCGAGTTTGGCTTCTTTATGCGTTTCAGCCGCGTGAGCGGTAACGCTGACGCCCAGAGCAAAGCCTGCTGCGGCAGTCAAGAGCAGCGTGCGGCGGGCACGCGCTATCCGGATACAAGCGTTCGTAGTCGCTGCAAGCATGCGTTTAGAAGCCTCCGTTTGTGCGCTCAGGGCAATGAACGGGCAGTTGCCATCTCATAGACCATTTCTTTTTGCTGATACGCATCCTGCAAAAGCTCCTGTGCGGTTGCGTCCTCAGGGTCATTAGCCGCGGCTTTTTGAGCGTCGGCGATGTAGGCGTTCACATCGCGCAAGCTGCTCTCATACGCGGTGCGCGCATCCGGGGCCTGCTGGCTGATCAGTTGCCGGTCGTCGCTGTTTAGAGCGTCACTATTCAATTGTGCTGGTTCTGCACTGGTATTTTGCGCCGACAAAGCCGCTGGAGGCAACTGTTTTAAATGATAGTTAAAGAGTATGGCGGCAAAAGCTATTACCGCCAAAAGAGCCAAAATGGATCCTACGGGCGTGGTGCTTTTGGCTTGCTGCTGCGGGGTCGGGTATTTCGATGATTGTCCCGGGGGGGACAATCGACCCTCCAAAAGCCCTTCACGCTGCAAGGACTGCTCAATTCCTTGCCAAACGCGAGGGTTCGGATCATGCATCGGTAAGAGTAATTTTGCCTGCTCGGCGATATAGCGCAGGTCTTGCACTAAAGAAGCGCAATCAGGACAAGTCTTTAAATGCGACTCATCCTCCCCTGTGCCACCGCTCTCAATGATGAAGGGCAGTGTTTCCTGAAATTTCTGACAATCCATTTTTCTTTTTCCTCTCCCAACGTGCTGTGCAGGGAACCCGCAACGCGCCCTATTCTTTCTTCTATCCTTTCGCGCCACGGATTTGTACTTGCTCTCAGCCGCAGTCAATTTATCTGCGGGCGGCCTTTTCGGCTCTGCTGAGTTTCAGCAGGTCGCGCAGTTTCATGCGCGCCTTGTGTAACTGTGACTTGCTGTTTCCAATCGAACATCCCATCATCTCTGCAATTTCGTTGTGTTCATAGCCTTCAACGTCATGCAGGACGAAGATAATCCTGTAGCCTGGCGGCAAACTTTCAATCGCCCGACCTAAATTCACTCGATCAATCGACCCGGCCAGCACATTATCCCGAGCGCCAATATCTTTCTTCGGACCGTCTTCATGCGCCGGTTCCAGCGCTTCATCCAGCGAAATCTCCGGCAGGCCTTTTTTGCGCAGGTGCATCAGCACCACGTTCACGGCCAGCCTGTGCAGCCAGGTGGAAAAAGCCGACTCGCCCCTGAACGTGGCTATCTTACGATAGAGCTGCAGGAAAGCTTCCTGTGTCAGGTCTTCAGCCTCAGCCGTGTTGCCGGTCATGCGCAGACACAACGAATAGACGCGGCGCTTATGGAGTCCATATAGACCCTCAAAAGCTTGCGCGTCTCCAGCCTTGGCTAGATCAATCGCTTCGGCCTCGGACATTCCGGATGCGATTACTTTTTTAGCTTGTGTCAATTTGCCCTTATCAGGCCGCTGATTATTCTGATGCGGCGTAGTAGCTGCTTCGTTGTCCGTCCGGGGCTGTCTGGCCACGATATATGGCTGTCCCGGCGCTGCCTTGGTGTTCGTCCGGCCCGGCACTGCCACCAGCTGCGGACCGACCGGTTCCTTCTTCGACCACCTGCTCAATGTTTGTCCCATGTGACTAGCTATGGAAGCCATTTACAGCAACTTTGGTTGCCTGAGACAGGTCACAAACTCCCACCACAGTAACCAGAGACGCCAAAGCGGTGGTTTCTACCGAAAATCATATCCCGTTTGATGCGGCTCAGTGATGTTTGATTCTCGCTTTGCTTACCACTCGATCTTAACCTACCAAGGGTTCTGATCGTAAAATCTCAGCTCAAGGGCATCGGCACCACATGAACATGGTGATCGGGGTAAGCCTGGTCAGCACGGGAACGGCTGGATTTTGGGGCATTAAAATGCCGGTTGGCAATCGAACCAACCGGCCTGCACGATTTCACGCTACCCCTTACACGTCACCACAGGACATTCCGCTCCGGCCATCACCTTATACGCAACGTTCTTTCCCAGGCTAAAGCCGCTATAAAACGCGCTGCGGATGCCCATGGCTATCAGGTCGGCTTTCCTTTGGTGTGCCACCCTCAGGATCGTTTCCGCGGTGCCGCCCGTTTCCAGAATGAATTCAGTTTTCAGCGAGCGGAGCTGCGTCTCAAACATATGGGTCAAGGTGGCGAAGATGGGTTGGGAAAGTTTCGTGGCGTTGGGATTGCCGGCAAGCTCTTCCGGCATCACATGCAGAACCGTTACCGCAGCGCCATACTCATGGGCCATCCGGATGACGATTGGCAGCACGCGGGCGCTTTCTGCGGAGAGGTCGGTTGGGAGCAGGATGCGCGTGAACTCCGGCGCTGTGGCAGGGAAGTCAGGGCCAATGGTGAGGACCGGGCATGTGGCGGCGCGGCAGATGTCCTCAACGGCGGAGCCCAGCAGAAAACGGCGTATGCCGGTGCGTCCGTGGGTGCCGGCCACGACCAGGTCAATGTTGTTCTCTTTGATTTGTTCCAGAACCACATCGCCCAGCATGCCCGCGTCAAGCAGCGCTTTGGTCCGGACACTCTGCAAATCAGTTGAACTGACGATGTTAGCCAGCTCTTTTTCTGCCGCGTTGTACTCGGCTTCATAGAGATAGGGCGCGGCCTGCGGCGCAGCCGTAACCAACGACGAAGGCGTGATGGCATGGCAGGCAAACACTGACGCTCCAAACTTTTTTGCCAGCGCGGCCACGTAAGGGAACGCCTTCATGGAAGGTTCGGAAAAATCCGTTGCGAAGAGAATATTTTTTATGCTTGCAACAGGATCGGCAACAATGCTTTCGGAAATGGTGGCCATCGGAACCTCCTCTAAATGTGCCAACTGTATGCCTGGAGTGGCGCGCATTACTGTGAGCTCTATCACAGTTGGCGGAGTCGCCGGCTTCTCCAGCGCGGTTGTGTTCACGCGTCACATCAGCGGACCGCCGTATCCACTCCAGGCATTGCTGCAAGGCCAGCTGTGCAAATGGCGTCTTGTGCATTGGCTCCTGCTACCCGGAAGAGAGCAGCAGCCTCTGGCCTTTTGAAAATATCTATCGATACGATGGACACGAAATCCCGGCTTTACTCGCCGTGCAAAGCGAACGATGTAGTCGTGACTGCCGGAAAAACATAGTTGTCGGCGTCCTGCGACAATTCATTTGTCAGCGTGTCCCGGTCGGCTGCCTCTTCGCGCAACTCTTCCAGCAGTTCAAGTTGCATGCGGCTCAATGCATCTTCCAGCGGAGACGGCATGCGTTCACCCAAATGAAACGCCGTTGGATTGTTCAATACATGTCCCAGCATCAGATAAACGTCTTTGACTCGATTTTTCATGACCAACTCCTTGGTTCAGCCAATTCTTTTGGTTCAGCCCGTTCTTGGTTCAGCCAGCGTCAGGAACAATCAGCACGGGACATTCCGACGTGCATGCCACGTCGTATGCAGTGCCGCCTACAAAATGGCTGGCCAGTCCGGACAATGCGCCATAGCCTCGCGCGCCCAGAACGATCACATCGCTCTCATAAAGAGACGCGGCGGATTTGATTTCTTCCGTGGTTTTACCGAACCGGACGATGCATTCGATTTTTGCCTTCTCCAGATGGGTCAGGTTCTGGCGGTGCAGCCACTCTTCCAGCCTCTGCAGCACGCGTAACCGTTCAAAGTAAAAAGAAGTCGGGTCGCCATGAACGTACAGCGCCACCACGCGTCCGCCATTGTGTGTCGTATTTCGCTCGGCGATTCCCATTGCGTAGGCCAGCGCGCCGGCCGCGCCGTCTGAAAGGTCCGTAGCCAGCAGGATTTTTTGGAACTTTTTGCCGGTCATATTGGTGTCAGTAAGCGTCGGCGGCAATACCAGCACGGGCGATTTTGCTTTGCGGAAAACTTCCTCTGTCACTGAGCCCGTAAGCCATTTGTCCAGGCCGGACCTGGCATGCGTTGCCAGTACCAGCAAATCAGGCTTGCGCATCAGCAACTGTTTAAGAAGTTCTGGGACCGTGGACGAACTCACCACCGTGCTCACCATCGACTGAGGCATGGTCATGCCGCAGATCAGCGCTCGAATCTCTTCTTCCGCCTGGTCCGGAGAAAGGCTTGCAAGCGGTGCGACCGGGCCCGCCTCTGGCGGAATGTACATAAATGGATCCGACTTGCACGCGTGCGCTACCGTCAGCTTGGCTCCATAACCCTGGGCCAGCGCGGCGGCAAAACGCAGAGGCTTTTCCGCTTCGCTGCCCAGGTCGGTGAGCACCGCGATATTCTTTAGCTCGACTCCGTGCGCGATTGTTATTGTTCCGGTAGCCATATTGATCTCCTGTTCTATTGCCTTGTTTTGGCCTGACAGGCCGCGCCGTCATCTCTATTCATAGCGCTTTCTAACAGAGTCTTATGTGACTCCCATCACACAGCGCGGTGGCTTGCATATTTGGCACCTCGCGCTTTCACCGAAATGTCATGCACATTGGCTTTCTCTGTCATCGTGCTCATGTGCGGCAATACGCTGATCCGCTGCAGACGATACGCGAGTCCCGCCATACAGACTGCACTGAACAGCGCATACGATCCCAGCCACGCCAGCACAGTACTATCGTCTGTGGCCCAGCCAAGAAGCTGGAAAGCGCCGAACCCAAGTGAGCCAACGCCAGCCAGCACCAGGAACCATTCTTCCGGCAGGTGACGCCGTATTTTGTGCGCCATCAGCATTTCGCACGAGCCGGCAAAGATCGCCCAACTACCAATAATCTTTACTAAATGGAAAAGAGTGAGTGATGGAACCAACACGACAATCGCACCTGCGGCACAAGCGCCCAGCCCGTCCACAATAAGCAGCCTGCGCTCAACGCCGTGATTGGATTTTCTAAGCGCGGCAGCCAGCGTGAAGATTCCGGCGCTAAATGCCAGCAATCCAAACAGCACCACCGCAGAAGCGTGAGCAAAGGCGCGCAACAACATGGGCAGATTGGCGCCCTGAACAAACAGGGCATAGAGTGCGAATAAAAACGCGAAGGCAGACCGGCACGCGAACAGCCACCAATTGGAGATCATGACCCGGAGCATTGGTTTCCTCCCTTATATGTGAAACCACTGGCACTATCTTTGCGGCTTGCCTCTCATGTGCGCTGTGACGGCCCTCACATGTCTCACCCTTTAATTAATTGTTAATGAATTGTTACGCCCGGCCACCCTTAAAAAAATGCAATCCAGCAACTCTCCATCCCTTTTGATCAGCATCTCAAAAAAGGACAGGAGGATTTTGAATGTCGAAATTCACGAAACTGTTTTGTGCAATTTTATTCAGTGGCGCTATGGCCGTAGCGCAATCCAGCGGAAGTCAGCAACCGACGCAGCAGCCCAATAGTGGCAGCCAGCCCAGTACTCCGAGCAGCAGCGACCAAAGCACTGCTCCGCAACCCAGCCAGTCAACCCCAAGTGACACAACGGGAACGTCGCCTACTAGCGCGGGCAATAACTCTTCAACCACTGACCAGTCCTCTTCAGACGCAAAGAAATCCAAAAAGAAAAAGAAGGACAAGAACAATCCTTCTGACACCAGCACCCCAAATCAGAGCAGCCCAGACAGCAGCAGCACTCCTAAATAAGTCTGTTTTGCAGGGATTCACGCTCGATTGTGGTTTGGTGTAAGCCGGCGCTTATGTGTCTAATATGCGCCGCCAAGAACAACAGCTAAAAAATGGGACAGCAGGGATTGAGGGAAGTTCAATCCTTGCTGTCCCTTGATCTTTTCTGCATGATATTTTTCTGCATTTATCGCGCTTTCTTAAACGGCGCGGCTGACTGCAACAGCTCCAGGAATACCTGCAAATACTCCGGACAGGGATTCTCACGCAGTGTCAGCGCGTACCACGTCCTGTGCAGCCCGTGTGGCCCAATCTTTTTCCCCGCTACCTTCTTTGCACGGACATCCGGATCAACCGCCCACGCCGCCAGCATGCCCACGCCGGTATCGGCGGCAGCCAGTTCAATCAGGCCTTCCGTCAGCGGGATCTCAATCACGCGTCCTGGCACTGCGCCGGCAGGTTGCATGACCTGGAGCAGCAGCATGCTCTCAGCGCGCGGCGGATAGACAAGCACTGTCTCGCCATTGAGCTCCGTGGGGCGAACGTAGTCCACCTTTGCCAGACGATGCTTGGGCGACATAACCAACAGCATCTCGTCTTCAAAAAGAGTGATCTGCCGTATCAGCTTTTTATTGGGCGGCGTGGTGCAGAATGCAATGGTCACGTCCAGCTTGCCTTCCAGCAATCCACCCACGGAGTTGGACGATGCACTGATCTGGATCTCCACGCCCGGAAATTTCTTGTGGAACTCCGCCATCAACGGCGGCAGCCAGTGGTAGCAGGTGTAAGACTCCGTGCACAGCCGGATCACGCCCTGCACGCCACCCGCGCTGCCGGCAATCATCCGCTCGGCATTGCCCAGCTCTTCCAGCACACGCTGGGTTGAACACATCAGCGTCTCGCCGGCGGAAGTAAGCACCATCTTTTTGCCCAGCCGCAGAAACAGCGCCGCGCCCAGCCTCTCTTCGGCGTCACGCAACTGATGACTCAACGCAGATTGCGTGAGATGCAATCGCTTGCTCGCCTCCGTGACCGTGCCGGTTTCCGCCACGGCAGCCACAAGTTTCAGGTGCCGAATCTCCAGTTTTACGTCCACTGTCTTGGTTGCCATGCTATGAGCGTAATTCATCGCTGCGATGAAAACAAACAATAATTCTAATACGCACTTGAGTGAGTCCAATATGCAAAGCGGTAAGGAATTGCGGTGGGACGGCAAGGCGGAGGGGGCTCTCTCTTTGGAACGTCTGCCGCCCCGCATTTCCCCGGCGCTAACTTTAGGGATGAGATTGAGGATGAGAAGAAGACGATGAAGTTCTATTTGTATTCCACCCTGCTTGCTGTATTGCTTTTGGCTTCACAACTGACTGCCGCCGCGCAGGCGCATACCTATGAAACGCTCACCTTTGACGTGACGTTTAATTTCGATATCGGTACCCGGACGTTTCGTCCCGGGCACTATCAACTGGTATTTGTCGGGGCAGACTTGGCGGTGCTGCGCGACGCTAAAAAGCACACTATCGCGTCACTCATTACCCGGCCCATTGAAATTGGCTGGCCTTCACCAGAGACCAAGGTAGTCTTTGACAATCAGAAGAACCGCTCCCGGCTTTCGCGCATATGCATTCAATATCGCCTGGAAGTCATAGACGTTATTGGCGAGCAACTTGCAATTCGCCAGCCTCCGCCAGTCTTTGCACCCCCAGCCCCTTTCGGCATTAGTTCACTGTTCGATCGGCGCTCTGCGCCCGGTTTTAAACAATGAAAGATTTAAACAATGAAAATTCCACCGTGAAGTTTTAGACAATTACGGAGTGACGGATGAACCACGGGAAGGGGCGGCAGTATTTCTGCCGCCCTTTTTTTCGCAACCGCTCTCTCTTGCTGCGCTCAATTTAAAATGGATTGCTGACATTTAGGAGAGGCAATCATGAATATCGCATTCATCGGCTTGGGCAACATGGGTTCGGCCATGGCACAGAACCTGATCAAAGCAGGACACTCGCTCCGCGTTTATAACCGCACGCGCAGCCGCGCCGACGAACTCAAATCTTTAGGCGCGCATGTTGCCGCCACTCCCGGTGAAGCGGCCGCTGGGGTCGAAATCGCCATCACCATGCTGTCCGACGACCACGCGCTTGAGTCAGTGCTGTTTGGAGCAGAGAAGGGCGATTTGAAGACTGATAGCAATGATGGGCTGCTTGCCGCGCTTCCGGCCAACGCGATTCATATTTCCTGCAGCACCATCAGCGTGGCGCTCTCGCGCCGCATGGCCGCTGCGCATGCTGAGCGCAAACAGCATTACGTCTCCGCTCCGGTCTTTGGACGGCCTGAAGCCGCTGCCGCTGCAAAACTATTTATCGTGGCTGCCGGACCTGCCGCGCAAATTGCAAAGTGCCAGCCTCTGTTTGACGCCATGGGTCAGAAAACTTTTGTGGTGGGTGAAGACGCCGCGGGCGCAAACGTGATCAAGCTGAACGGCAATTTCCTGATCACCACCGTGATTGAGAGCCTGGCAGAAAGTTTTGCGCTTGTCCGCAAGTCCGGACTTGATGCCAACCAGTTTCTGGAGATCCTGACGAGCACGTTGTTCAATGCGCCAATTTATAAAACTTACGGCGCGCTGATTGTGGCCGATAAGTTCACGCCGCCAGGATTCAAAGTTCCGCTGGGCCTCAAGGACAATCGCCTGCTTCTGGCCGCCGCCGAAGAAGCCGCTGTTCCTATGCCCATGGCCAGCCTGGTGCGCGACCGCTTTCTAGCCGCCATGGCGCAAGGCATGGGCGAACTGGATTGGGCGTCCATCGCGCGAATTTCCGCGAACGACGCTGGACTGTAAAGGTAACAATTCAGATTTGCAAATCAAAAAGATGAGGGTATCCGCGATGGATGCCCTTCTTTGTTATTCGAGGCTATAGATTTTTAAAAATTACTCAATTTGTGCAACATATTCGGTCAGCGCCTCTTTCCAGTGGCGCGGAGGCAGAATGCCGGCATCGGCCAGGGCTTTCATTTGCATCACCGAATATTTTGGGCGCGGCGCTTTCCGCTTCATCTCCGCCATCGGCTTGCCAATCACATTTTCCGGTGGCAGGTTCGCCAGTTCGGCAGCATAGCGTGCAAGTTCCAGGCGTGTGCAGGCGCCTTGATTGCAGAGATGAAACAGTCCGTAATGCCCGCTTTCAATCACCTCAAGAATCTTGCTTGCGGCATCCAGCGTGTAGGTGGCAGTGCCTCGCTGGTCAGAGGCAACGGTATATGTGCCACCCTGGCGCAGAGTACGGATTCCTTTATCAATGAAATTGTCTTTGCCGGGTCCAAACAGAACCGAGACGCGAAAAATCCAGTGCTGGCTGAGCTCGGCAACGGCCCGCTCCGCTTGCAGCTTGGTCTTGCCATAGACTGATATTGGGCCGACAGCATCGGTTTCAACACGCGGAGAGTTGGCAGTGCCATCAAAGACGGCGTCAGTGGAAATGTGCGCGACAGGGAATGAAAGCTCCCGCGCAACCGCGACAACATTGCGCGTGGCAACCACGTTATTGTTGAAGGCACGCTCCGGTTCGCTCTCGCATAAGTCCGGATCGGGGATTCCTGCTGTATGAATCAGGACGTCAGGCTTGTTCGCTGTTAGTGCCTGCCGAACTGCGTCAATGTCGGTTAGATCAGCCATGGCGCGCGTCATGGGATAAACCGCATGCTTAGCCGCAATCACCCGAACCAGACCGCAACCGAACAGGCCGTTTGCGCCTGTAATGGCAATCTTCATTGTCTGATTTTAGAATAGAGCAGCCAAGCCAGCCCTTACACAACCTGTGCGGCCGATTTCAGCCAATCTTCCATGACCGAATGGTCCACGAGTCCTGCCTGCTGCTTTACTAAATGGCCATCGTGAAAAACGGCGAAGTTGGGGATTCCGCGCACATTGTAACGGGCGGCCAATTCAGGATGCCGTTCGGTATCCACCTTGAGCACAATGGCCTGTCCTGCCATGTCCGCCGATGTCCGGGCAACTTCTGGCGCAGCCATGCGGCAAGGGCCGCACCAGCTTGCCCAGAAATCCACCAGAACCGGAACGCGGGCCTTGGCAATGATCTCATCAAACAACGCGGAGTCCACTTCCAGCGGCTCGGCGGCGGGATTCAGCGCAGCTTTGCACGCACCGCAGCGACCCGTATCCGCAAGATGCGTGGCCGGGACACGGTTCTTTTGTCCGCATTGCTTGCAGCTTTTAACGATAGGCATGAACATCCCCCCAAACGCTTACATTAGATGCGAGCGGATGGTTTTTCGGTGCAAGCTGGCTGGCTCACTGAAGCCAGCCGTGTGGGCTACCGAGCAGAAACAGCTTTTTCCAGCGACTACCTGTGGATTTTGCGAACTTCCGCTCTACTCTCCCCGCAGTGCAATTATCGGATCCACCGTCGCGGCCTTGCGTGACGGGATATAGCAGGCCAGCAGTGCTGTAGCGGCAAGTCCAATCGAGACAGTTGCGTAGGTGATAAAGTCGATCGGCTTCACGCCGAAGAGCAGCGTGGAAAGAAAGCGCATGCTGAGCGCTGCGCCGATGAGTCCGATGAAGACGCCAGCGCCGGCGAGCATCAGCCCGTGGCGGACAAACATTCCTGTTAGCTCCTGGCGTTGCGCGCCCAGCGCCATGCGGATGCCAATTTCGCGCGTGCGCTGTGAAACGGAATAAGCAATCACGCCGTAAATACCAACGGTTCCCAGCAGCAGCGCCATGGCTCCGGCCACGCCCAGCATCAGCAGAGTGAATGAGGTCCGCGCCATGGAGGCACGATAGTAATGCTCCGCGGTGTTCACGCCTGAGAGCGGCAAGTTTGGGTCGACCGACCAGACAGCCTGCCGCACTTCTTGCATCAGACTTTCAGTGCCGGCGCGCGATGTGCGCAGCGCGAATGAGAGAGCGCGATTCACGCGTAGCTCCTCGCCCTCAAATTTACTCATCATAATGGGCCAATAGACGCTCTTGGCCGGCTCCTTATTCAAGCCATCGTCATAGACGTTACTCACCACGCCAGCCACTTCGCGCCAATCGTCAGTGTTGCCAACGCGTATTCGCCTGCCCAGCGCGGCCTGAGGGGAGCCCCACAACTCGCGCGCCAGATTTTCTGAGAGCAGCGCTATGGGTGTTTTGTTGTAAATGTCAGTCCATGTGAAGTCGCGCCCGGCAACCAGCGGTGTGCCCATGGTCTTGAGAAAATCCGGCGAGATGAATTTGAAACGACGCAGTGCGCCAATTTCGCCGGGACGATAGGTTTTGTCTTCGGCAAAGATTGGATCGTAGCTGTTGTTGCCGTCGAGCGGAATGGTGGTGGAAATTCCAACCGAAGTCACTCCAGGCACAGCGGCCACTCGGCGCAGAATTTCTTCATAGCGGCGCGTAACGCTGGCATCGTCAGGGAGCTCTGCCTTGGGGATCATCAGGTCAAAGGCCTGCACGGTTTCGGGCGAAGTAAAGCCCGGCTGCACATGCGTGAGCGCGACGAAGGTGCGCATCATGAGTCCGGAGCAGATCAGCAGCACAAGGGCCAGCGCAACCTGCACCACGACGAGCGTATTGCGTGTGCGATGCTGCTCGCGGCTCTGGCTTGCGCCACGCGCGCCTTCACGCAGACCTGTGGCCATGCGGGCACCGGCATGCTTGAAGATGGGAATAGCGCCGAATAAAAGGCTCGTCAGGATGGCCAGCACAAGTGTGAAGAGCAGCACCGTGCCGTCAATGCCAATTTCATTCACGCGC
>Ga0210389_10003299_pt1 | contig 12586 bp, 13 predicted proteins | sample IncBWH28OmetaG_FD_160127 | JGI IMG/M metagenome (GOLD analysis project Ga0210389, IMG submission 160127) | Forest soil microbial communities from Barre Woods Harvard Forest LTER site, Petersham, Massachusetts, United States - Inc-BW-H-28-O ...
CCAGCACGTCGGCGAGCGCGTCCGCGGCCAGCTCGGTACCCAGGTCGAGCCGGGGCAAGTCGGTCGGCAGGACCCACACGAGCGGGTCGATGCCGCACCCGCCGGCCAGCGCGAGCAGGTCGGTCGCGACGCCGCCCTCGGTCAGGTCGAGCACGGTCACCTCGTCGCCCGCGGCCAGCCGCGGCACCGCGACCGAGGTCAGCAGGGCCGACCAGCCGGCCAGCGTGCCGCCGGCCACGTCGACCCGGTCGATACCGCCGGGCAGCCAGACCGGGTACCACTGCGGCTGGTGCCCGAATGCGATGCTGCGCTGCCGCCAGGCCCGGAGCTGACGGGCGTGCTCAGCCTGGCGCTGCGCCCGCTGCCGCTGCGCCACGGCCCGGAACTCCGCCACCCGCTCGTCCTCGGCGGCGACCCGGGCCCGGAGCTGGCGCTCGCCGCGCCAGATCGCGCGCAGGCTCGCCGCGGCGCCTGTCGCGCAGGCCCCGCCGCCCAGCACCGCCAGGCCTGCGTTCACCAGCCCGGCCCGCCAGCCCGCGCCGATGACGCAGCCCAGGACCACGCACCACCCGGCGGCCAGCTTGCGCGGCCGGGCCAGCCGGTCTTCCTCGCGGCGCTGCGCCGCCAGCCAGGCGGGGCTGACCCGGTCGGCGGTCACGGCCGGGGGCCGCGGCGGGGGCGGACCGGGCGGCGGGCAGACCAGCGCGTGCTGCCAGCCCAGGTAGACCCGGTCGGCCCGGAACTCCGGCTCGGGCGCGCTGGTCGCCGTCACCGCAGGCGGGCCCACGCCGCGGGCACCGACCGGCAGCCGGGCTGGAACCGCGAGCCGCGCGCGATGATCGTGAACTCGTCCTTGTCCTGCCCGCGCAGGGCCTCCACGGCCGCCCGGTGACCGCCGTCGGCGCGAAACTCGGCCTGGCCGGCCAGCCGCCCGGCCAGGACCGGGTCGACCGGACCGCTGGACACAACCAGGCCCGCGGCGGGGGCGAGACTGGCTGCGGCGGCCGGGCTCGCGGTGGACAGCAGCACCGTGGTTCCGGTGGCCGACCCGAGCCCGAGCAGCGTGGCCAGGCTCGGGCGATCGACGGGCTCGCAGCCGTGCACCCAGGCCAGGCCATCCCCGCGCAGGTTCCGGTCGCGCAGGCCGCGAAGGACGGCGGTCAGGTCCGCGACCGCCAGCCGCCCGGTCATCGCCGCCGCCTCCCCGCCCGGGCCCAGCGAGAACAGCACGCAGCTGCGGTCCCGCACGGCCTGGCCGAGCCCGATCAGCTGGGGCGGCCGGCTGTCCCGGGGCGCCGCACCGGACACCGGGCCTGGCATCGGCCGCGGCGCCGCGGCCGCGGCCGGCGCCGGGACCCGCAGCCACCGGCCGAGGCCGCTGGCCCGCAGCCGCTGCAACTGGCCGGCCAGGGCCATACCCAGGGCCGGATCGGCTTCCAGCGCGGCCGCCGATCCAGCCACGCGAACCACCAGCGCCCCGCGGCGGCCCAGGTGGCCGGGCACAGCTGCCATGGCCTCGCGCAGCCGGGCCGGCTCCAGCAACGCGATCAGCGTGTCCAGGACCGCCAGCGGGACCGGGCTGGCCGAGAGGATCGCGAACACGTCGGCCAGGTACTGCTGCCCGGCCTGCCGCTGCCGCTCGGTGGTACCCGCCCAGCTGATCATCTTGATGGCCAGGCCGGCCGCCCGGGGCGGCGGATGGGTCCGGAACGGCTCATACCAGGCCGGGCCAGCCGGGCTGCAGCGGCGCAGCGGCGCGGCCGCGGCCAGGCACACTCCGCCCAGCGAGTCAGCCAGCCAGGAGCTGCCGGTGAGGTCGATGACGATCACGGTCATCCGCCGTCGGACGCTCGCGGCGGCCATGGGGAAGCTGACCCTCGCGGCCGCCTGCGGATCGGCGCTGACCACCAGCACCCCGCCAGCCGCCTCCGCCCGGGAGATCTCCGCCCGGCGGCCGGAGGCGCCGTCCAGGCCGACGTCAGTCCCGTCCCGGCTGACGACGACCCCCGCTGATAAGGCAGCCACGGCGCGGCGGCGGCGGACCGCGACCAGCAGCCCGGGCCGGTACTCCGGCGGCCCGCCGGCCCGGCGGCACCGGGCATAGCCTGCGGCGCCGGCCTCGGCGGCGGCCAGCGCCAGCCCGACCGGGAACTGGCGCACCAGCCACTGCCCGGCGCCGGCGACCGCCGCGGCGGCGCCGACCAGACGGCCGGGATGGCCGGCCGCGGCGGCGAGGAATCCGGCCATCTGGAGCGGCCCGGCCGCGAATCCGGCGGCGGCCCGGCCGGCGCCGACCGCCCCGATCCACGCGACGCCGGTCACGGCGGGCACCGCCAGCCACTGCGGGCGCCATCGGCTGAGTCGGCCGACGGCGCATAAGCCGATCGCTAAGACCAGCGTGACCGGCGCGAACAGCAGGTGCGCGAGGAGGACGGCGACGGCGAGCGCCGCGGTCAGCTCGCGGGTCCGAGCCGGCGGCCGCGGTAAGCGCGGCGGCCGGACCAGCCCCGGGCTCGGGGTGACGGCAGCGGTCCGGGCGAGGGCGGAACGGGCCGGGGCGGAGCGTGCGGGCGATAAGTTCATGACTGCCCTAGATTCTCAGTCTTCGACCACATCTGTCCAGGCGCTGCAGTAACTGCCGGCCCCCGCACCCGCCAGCGGAAGCTGCGGTGACTGCACCACGACGCGGAACAGGTCCGAGCGCAGCACCGCCACCGTGAGCGCCACGGGCCGGCCGGCGGCGGCGTCGAAGCGAACGGTCACGATCGTGGCCGGCTGCCCGGCCGCCAGCCGGAGGCTGCGCGCCACGGCCGGCGGCGGCGGCTGCATCTCGATGTGCAGCGCCTGCGGCGCGGGCGCCTCGGGCAGGGCCAGCGGCAGCAGGCTGAGGCTGGCCGGGAGGGGAGCGTCGGCCGTCATGCCCGCCGAGTCGGCCAGGTCGCCCGGCAGGTAGGTGGTCGAGCTGGCGGCCGGCTCGCCGCCCAGGGTCCACATGAAGCGGACCACGCAGATCGGGGCGTCGGCGGCCGGCAGGCCCAGCGCCCAGGCGATATCCTCGGGCACCCGCCGCCAGGACACCTGGCGGCTGCGGCAGGCCAGGTCGCCGCCCATCGGGTCGAGCATGGAGCCGAGGCCGGCGACGCCCTCGAGCTCGATCAGGTACTCGGCCGGGCTGGCCCGGTAGAGCTGGCCGTCCGGCAGCCGCCGGATCAGGTGCCGGCTGACCAGCTCCGCAACCGCGTTCTCGATCTCGCCCGGGCTGACGTTGTAGCGGCGGGCCAGCGCCGTGTGCCGGGGCAGCCGCCAGCCCGGCTCGTGATGGACCAGGGCCGCGGCGAGGCGGTTGGCGAGCACGGTGCCGTTACTGGCCGAGCCCTCCTCATCCCCCCCGGTAGCACCTGGCATCACGCCTTCTCACTCCGAGTTGCGCCGGGCCACGGCGATGACCGCCCGTCCGAGCAGGATGATGACGAGCACGAAGACCAGCAGGATCAGGGCCGCGTCGTAGGACAAGACCAGGCCGGTCGCCGTCCCGGAGTCCCAGAAGGTGAAGATGTCGTAGGTCAGGAAGCCGATGGCGTGGTTGGTCACCGCCAGGCTCGGGCTGCCCTCGCCGCCGCCCGCCGTGTAGAGCAGCGGTGCCGTCTCGCCGACCGAGATCGCGATCGCCACCAGCAGCCCGGTCACGATGCCGGGCACGGCGGCCTTGACCACGATCCGGCGCAGGGTCCAGGACAGCGGCAGGCCGAGCGCCTCGGCGCCCTCCCGGTAGGACACCGGCACCTGGCCGAGCGCGCTCTCCGTGGACTTGGCGATGTAGGGGATCGTGACCACCGATACCACCAGCACGGCCGGCAGCAGGCCGAAGTGCCAGCCCAGGCCGACCACCAGGGCGACGTACCCGACGTAGCCGAGGATGATCGACGGAATGCCCGCCAGCACCTCGTAGCCGCCGCGCAGGATGCCCCGGTGCCGGCCCGTGGCGAACTCGGACAGGTAGAGCCCGGTCAGGATGCTGACCACGCCGCCGATGATCACCACGCCGGCGGTGATGAGCAGGGTGCCGAGGATCGCGTTCTCCAGGCCGCCGGCGTCGGCACCGGTGGTGGGGGTGAACAGCACGGTGAACGAGAACTTCGGCAGCGCCCGGACGATGACCCCGCCGGCCAGCCAGATCGTCGGCGCGATGACCAGGGCCAGGGCCAGGAAGCACAAGACCCAGAACACCTGGTTGGAGACCTTGCGGCGGGCCGGGACCTGCGTCCAGTCGGCCTGGTCGTGCTTGGTTACTGCAGCCATCAGCTAAAGCCCCCTGCCGACCGGAAGAGCGGTCCCGGACACCCGGCGGACCATCAGCCGGGCCAGCACGTTGGTGACCAGCGTGATGACCATGAGGGCCAGCGCCAGTTCCGCGAACGCGCGGACATCCAGCGGGTCCAGGATGGCCGTGTCGAGGTTCTGGACAATGTTCGCGGCAATGGTCACCATCGCCCCGTACAGGTTCGTCGGCAGGTTGCCGAGAGCCACGCCGCAGACCATCGCCACCGCGATCGTCTCGCCGAGCGCCCGGGCCAGGCCAAGGACGGCGGCACCGACCAGGCCGGCCCCGACCCAGGGCAGCGTCACCCGCCGCGCGGTCTCCCAGTCCGACATCCCGAGTGCCACCGCGCCCTCCCTGGGCAACAGCGGGACACCGCGGATCAGGTCACGGGAGGTCGCCGCGATGATCGGGATGATCATCACGGCCAGCACCAGGCCGGAGGTCAGCAGGCCCTGGCCGTTGCCGGTGCTCCCGCCGAAGAAGCCAGTCAGCCCCGGGATCTTGCCCAGGGTGTCGGCGATGGCGGGGGCGATGTCGTGGGCGATGAACGGCCCGAAGGTCAGCGCGCCCCACAGGCCGACGATGACACTCGGGATGCCGGCCAGCAGCTCCAGGAACAGGCCGACGTAGCTGGCCAGCCGTCGGGGCAGCCGCTCGACGATGACCAGGGCCGCGCCGAGCGAAACGGGGACCGCGATGATCAGGGCGATCGCTGAGGTCACCAGCGTGCCCAGGATCTCCGGGAGCGCCCCGAAGACCTCGCCCGGCTGGTGGGTGAGGCCGTTGGAAGTGACCGGCTTGCCGAACTGGGAGCCGAAGTTGAACGTGGTCCCCGTGAAGAAGTGCAGCCCGCTGAACTGGATCGCCGGGATGGCGCGGATGATGAGGACCAGCAGGATCAGGCCCAGGGCGGTGATCGGCACGAATGCGCCGATCCGGCCTAGCCACCGGATCACCGCGCCGCTGCGGACGAACTCGCGCAGTGCGGCGCCCAGCCGGCGGAGGGGCGGGAGGCCCGCCCCTCCATCCGGCTGCACGGTTGGTGCAGTAGTGGCCATTAGCTCTTGATCGACTTGATCTCGTTCTGGGCGATGGTCAGGACGTTGGCCGGCAGCGGCTCGAAGCCGACCGTGGCCAGGGTCTTCGCGTCACTGCCGGTGGTGATCGTCCAGGTGAGGAACGCCTTCAGGGCGCTGGCGACCGCGGCGCTCGGCTGGGTCGTCTTCACCACGGCGTACTCGTAGTTGATGATCGGGTAACCGGTGGGGGCGCTGGTGTTGATCAGCGACTGCGTGCCGTTAGCCGGCGTGCTGCCGGAGAAGGTGGCCAGGGCCGCGTTGATGGCGGCGCCGGTCGGCTGGGCGTACTTGCCGCCCTTGTTCAGCAGCGAGGCCGTCCCCAGGCCGGCGGCCGTGGTCTTGGTCAGGTAGCTGATGCCGATGTAGGCGATGGAGCCCTTGGCCCCGCCGGCCCCGGTCACCATGCCGCCGCTGCCGGTCTCCGCCAGCGCGCCGGGCGTGCTCGGCCAGGTGATGGTGGTGCCGATGTCGCTGCTGGACCAGTCCGTCGGGTCCTGGGCGTTGAGGTACGAGGTGAACAGGAAGGTGCTGCCCGAGCTGTCGGCGCGGTGCACGGTGATGATCTTCAGGGCGGGCAGGGCGACGCCGGGGTTCAGCGCCGCGATGGCCTTGTCGTTCCAGGTTGTGATCTTGCCGGCGTAGATCTTGGCCAGCACGGTGCCGTTGAGGTTCAGCGGCGCCTTGATGCCCGGCACGTTGTAGTTGACCATCACCGCGGCGACGGTCAGCGGGATGTTGATCAGGCCCTTGTACTGGGCCGTCTGGGCCGGAGACAGGTAGGCGTCGGAGGCGCCGATCGTCACCGTGCCGGTCGCGGCGTCCGCGACGCCCGTACCCGAGCCGGTGGCGCCGCTGGTGATGGTCACCGCCGGCACGGCGGTGGAGTAGGCGGTCTGCCAGGTGCCGAACAGCGGAAACATCAGCGTGCTGCCGGTCTCGGAAAGCGTGGTGGCCCCACTGCCCGAGGACGCCGCCGGAGCGGCCGTAGCCGAATTGCTCGACGACGCCGTGGAGCCGGAGCTGCCACAAGCCGCAAGCAGCGCTAGCGGAGCCAGCGCTGCCGCCGCACATACCGTGCGGAATCGAATGGACACGAAGGAATTCCCCTTTTCTCCCGCACGTTGACACGTGCGCTATCCCGATTCGCACGTTTGCGCGTGCGACTAGTGACCACGCTCGCGCGCGGTCCCTGCGCCCGGGTGCGAGGACCTCACTCCTCGCATCCGGGTGGTCCTCTCAGCCGAAGCGGCCGTTGACGTACCGGGCCGTCTCCTCATGGGCCGGGTGCTCGAAGAGCTGCTCGGTATCGCCGGTCTCGACCAGCCGCCCCGCGTTCAGGAAGATCGTCCGGTCTGCGATGCGGCGAGCCTGGGCCAGGTTGTGCGTCACGATCACGACGGTGATCTGCGGGATGAGCCGCCGGATGAGCGCCTCGATCGACTCGGTCGCGACCGGGTCCAGCGACGAGGTCGGCTCGTCCAGCAGCAGCACGTCCGGGCTGATGGCCAGTGCCCGGGCCAGGCAGAGCAGCTGCTGCTGACCGCCGGACAGCCGGAACGGCGAGTCCTTCAGGCGGTCGCTGACGGCGCCCCACAGGCCGACCTCGGTGAGCCGCTGCTCGGCGATCGCCCGCAGGCCCGCCTTGCTGGCCATCCGGTGCGCCCGCGCGCCGGCCGTGACGTTGTCCATGATCGACATGGGGAACGGGTTCGGCCGCTGGAACAGCATGCCGACCTTGCGGCGCAGCGCCATCAGCTCGACGCCCGAGTGCCAGATGCTGCGACCGTCCAGCAGCACGTCGCCCTTATGTCCGTAGGTGCTGACCTTGTCGTTCATCCGGTTGAAGGTACGCAGCAGGGTCGTCTTGCCCGAGCCCGTCGGCCCGATCAGCGCGGTCACCGAGCCGCGCTGGATCTCCACGTTGATGTCGGTGAGGATCGCCCGCGAGCCGAAGCTGAGCGTGAGGCTCTGGGCGCGGAGGACGGCGTCACTGACCGGCGTCGAGACGGCGGTGGCAGTGGGCCCAGCCGCTGAGCGCTCGGCTTCCAGGCTGGCCGGACTATCTTCTAGTGCCATGTAGTTGTCCGCCCCTGTCGCCGGTCGACCCTGCATTCGCGACGCCGACTGTCTTCTGGCGCCGTACCCCTTTGTAGGAGCTTCAGGTGTCCGGCAGTTGAACAGGAAGCAGACAAAAGAGCGACGAGCAGATGACAAGAAGGGGAATAGCCGCGAATCGGACGCCAGAGGCGGCCCTCCCCGCGTCGCGCGGGGAGAGCCGCCCAGGTGGTTCGGAGGCTAGGCCGGCCAGGTCAGACCGCGACCTCCAGGTTGGCGATCTGGCCGGTGGCCGCCGAGACGACCTGCTCGGCCCGGATTCCGCCCGGCGCCAGGACGCGCAGCGTCCAGCTGCCGGGAGCGGCAAAGAACCGGAATCCGCCGTCGGCGCCCAGCGGCACCTCGGCCACGAACTCCCCGTCGCTATTCAGCAGGCGGGCATAGCCCGTCCCGACCGGGGCGCCGGCCTGGGCCACCCGGCCCTGGATCACGGCCTGGTTGCCCGCGTCGGTGAGGGGGGCGCCGCCCGCCGGCGCTCCGCAGCCGTCGCTCATGACTCGTCCCCGGTCTTGATCGGGACGCCGACCAGCGAGCCGTACTCGGTCCAGGAGCCGTCGTAGTTCTTCACGTTCGGCTGGCCGAGCAGCTCGTGCATGACGAACCAGGTGTGCGCGGAGCGCTCGCCGATCCGGCAGTACGCGATGGTGTCCTTGGCGAAGTCCACGCCCGCGCCGCCGTACAGGGTCCGCAGGTCGTCATCGGACTTGAACGTGCCGTCCTCCTCGGCCGCCTTGGACCAGGGCACGTTCTTCGCGGTGGGGATGTGCCCGCCGCGCTGTGCCTGCTCCTGGGGCAGGTGGGCCGGGGCGAGCAGCCGCCCGGCGAACTCGTCCGGGGACCGCACGTCGATCAGGTTATCGTGGCCGATCGCGGCCACGACCTCGTCTCGGAACGCGCGGATGGAGGAGTCCTGGTCGGCGGCCGTGTAGCTGGTCGCCGCGCGCTGCGGCACCTCGGTCACGAGCTCGCGGGAGTCCAGCTCCCACTTCTTGCGGCCGCCGTCGAGCAGCTTCACGTTCTGGTGCCCGTAGACGCGGAAGTACCAGTACGCGTAGGCCGCGAACCAGTTGTTGTTGCCGCCGTAGAGCACGACGGTGTCGTCGTTGGAGATGCCCCGCGCGGACAGCAGCGCGGCGAATCCGTCCTTATCGACGAAGTCGCGGCGAACCGGGTCCTGCAGGTCGGTCTTCCAGTCAATCTTGACGGCGTTGCGGATGTGGCCCTTGCCATAGGCCGCGGTGTCCTCGTCGACCTCGACGAGCACGAGGCCGTCCTCGCCGTTGTGCGCCTCGACCCAATCGGCGTCCACGAGGACGTCGGAGCGACTCATAGTGAAACCTCCTTGTCAGCGTCGGCCGGGGCCAGTTGCGGCCGGCCCGGCCCGATGCGTCGGATGAGCAAGTACATCTCGCAGCCCAGGCACAGGCCGAAGATGCCGTTCAGGAAGGCGGCGACGAGCCCGGCGGCCGCGGCCGCCATGCCCAGCGCCGTCACGCCGGCCGCATAGCCGATCACGCCGACGATACTGATGACCAGGCCCACTCCCTGGGCAAAACGCGGTGGCATGGCCGGCTCCAGCTCGCCGGGCGGGCCCAGGCGGGGCCGGACGAGCCGACGGTAGACCAGGCCGTAAGGCGACCGGGGCAGGCCGAACAGCGTTCCGATGGCAAAGAAGAGGGCCTGGACGGCGAGCAGCCAGGCGCTGCCCGTGATGAGCACCACGGCGAACACGATCAGCGTGACCAGCGCGCCAAAGCGCGGGCCTCTCGGATCGATCTCCATCAGGTGCACCTCTTCGGGCTCGTGCGGGGCATGAGCGCGGATGGCGCTGCCCGGCTACGTTTCTGGCTGCATGCCGGTGGGCGGAAGGGCCCGAGCACAACAGATGGCCGTGGCGACACGGCAGAAATCCACCGCGCGGCGCTTGGTCAGCACGGCGGCGGCTCCTGCGGGCATGGAGAGTCCCGGCACGTAGACGATGCTATGCGGGGGCAGGCTCAGTGTCACTAGCCCGTTTCCAGACCTGATGAGTAGGAACTTCGGGCGGGCAGGGCCGCGCCGAGCGCGCCGAGGACGTCGGCTTTCCGGGGCAGCCCGCTCGCCCGGGCCGTGATGGCGCCGTCGGCGCCGAGGACGAACACGGTGGGGGTTCGGAGCACGCCGAGGGACCGGACCAGGTCCAGGTGCGACTCGGCGTCGATCTCCACGTGGGTGACACCGGGCGCCCCGGCGGCCACGTCGGCCAGGATCACCCGGGTGGCCCGGCACGGGGCGCAGAAGGCCGACGAGAACTGCAGCAGGGTGGCCCGCTCACCCAGCGGGCGGCCCAGGTCGGCGGCGGTTACGCGCCGGCCGGCCGTCGGGCCCGGGGTCCCGGCGGCCGGAGTCGCGATGGGCTGGGTCAGCTGGCTGGCCGCTGAGCCCGGCGCGGCCGCCGCGGAGACGGGGCGCATCCGGCCGTTGGTCGCGCGCCAGGCCCGGCCAACAGCAGCGGCCACGGCGAGGGCGGCGACGAGAGCCACGAGTCCGGCGGTCACGGCAGGGTCAGCGCGCGCGGGGGCCGTGGCATTCCCGGTCGCGCCGGTCAGGCCGGAATCTGGAGCAGCGTCTGGCCGTTCGAGATGATCTTGAAGCCGTGCACGGCCTGTGCGGGGACGCCCTCGGCCTGCAAGTCGTACCAGTGCTGGGTGTAGTCGGGACCCTGGGCGCGCCACGTGCCGACGGCCACCCAGTGCCCGGACTGGTCGGCGTAGAGGGTGCAGACCGAGTTCGCTGGGACGCCCGTCACGCCGACTTTCATGGCCATCCCCCAGGGCGTCGAGGAATACTCCACAGTCGCGGCGAGCTGGCCGTTGCTGGCCTGGTCGGTGTCGTGGAAGTTCGCCGGGTGAATGGCGTTCACCACGGCGGTGGTGCCGCCGGCGGCGATGGCGATGGCCGCGGCCAGGGCCAGGGCCGACCGCCACCGGCGGGTCCGGCGGGTTCCGGCGACTCGCCGGAGCAGGCTGTTCAGCAACTCGGCGGGCGGCTCGTCCATGTCCGGTATCCCGAAGCCGCCCTCGCCCATGCGCTGGACGTCCTCTCGCGGCACCCGGCCGAGCAGGGCCGGCAGGCCGGCCAGGCCGCTGAGCTCCTCCCGGCAGGCCGGGCAGTCCTGGAGGTGGAAATCGACGATGGCGCGCTCGGACGGATCGATGGCACCCACGATGTAAACGCCGAGCAGTTGCCTGATCTCGCGGCAGGCCGGGCCGGTCATGGCGGTCATGGGGCTAGCCCCCGTTCTTCCAGGGCGAGTTTGAGGGCGCGGAGCGCGTAGAACGTCCGTGATTTGACGGTGCCAGCGGGTATGCCGAGGATCGCGGCCGCCTCGGCGACGGACCGGCCGTGGTAGTAGGTCTCCAGCAGGACGCCACGGTGCTCGGCGCGCAGCGACCGGATCGCGTCGGCCACCGCCCAGGACTCCAGGGCCCGCTCCGCTCCGTCTGGTACGGAGAGCAATTCCAGCGCTCCCTCGCCGACCTCATGCGGCCGGGCCTTCCGGGCCCGGAACGAATCGACGGCCAGGTTACGCGCGACCGCGAACAGCCATGGCCGGGCCGGGCGATCAGCGATCGCCTCGGGATGCTGCCATGCCCGTAGCAGTGTCTCCTGCACGATGTCCTCCGCGCGTTGCCGGTCCCCGCTCATGAGGTGCAAGGCATACCGGAGAAGCGGGCCCGCGTGCTCCGCGTACAGCGCACGCACCAACTCCTCATCGGACGCCGGCCCGCGCTGCTGAACCGGACCTGCACCTTCTTGACCAGCCACGTCTACAGGAACGCGCCGCGGTCTCTTCCGGTTCAGCCTCATCCTGTTTCGCCCCAGGTGGGCGGCGCAGACAACGCTATTAACGGGGCGGCTGGCATGGGCGAGACGCCAGCGACGAAAAATGGCATTGACACCTGCTTGTCCGGCTCTACCCGCCCGCGAACGGGGGCAGTACCTCGATGACGGCGCCGTCGGCCAGGACCACGGACTCGGCCGCCCGCAGGCCGACTGGGTGGCCGTCGATGAGGAACGACGACCGGGCCAGGACGCTGCTCAGCCGGGTACCGCCCAGGGCGGCACCGGGGATCTCGCGCCGCTGGCCGATGACGGTGAGCGCGGCCGCGAGGGTATCGGCCGTGACGATCTCCTCGGCGACGCCCGCCGCGTCCTTGGCCGCGGCCCAGTAGCGCATGGTGATGATGGCCATGTCAGCTATCCTCGCTCATGACGACCCCGGACAACGGCGACCCCGGGTTCTTACGGGAGTGTATGGGCTAGTGACCCCGCGGCGACGCGGGCCGGAGGTGGCAGCGATTGAGCAGCGTGCTCTTGCTAACGAGCGGACATGAGGCTCCCGCGGAGATCCTGCCGTCCCTGACGCTGCTGCCGCACAGCGTCCGGCTGGGGCCGGCCGTCGCGGGGTCCGTGGCGACCAGCCCGCCGCCCGACGTCGTGCTCGTCGACGCGCGGCGCGACCTCGTCCAGGCCAAGCGGCTGCTGCAAGCGCTGCGCGGGGCCGAGAACAAGATCCCGGTGCTGGTCATCGTGACCGAGGGCGGCTGGGCGGCGGTCGCCGCCGACTGGGGCGCCGACGACGTGGTCCTGCACACCGCCGGGCCCGGCGAGGTGGAGGCGCGGATTCGCCTGTCCCTCGGGCGGGCGGCCGGCCCGGTCCCCGAGCAGTCCGGCGAGATCCGCTCCGGCGAGCTGGTCATCAACGAGACGACCTACTCAGCCCGGATGAACGGGCGCTCGCTCGACCTGACGTTCAAGGAGTTCGAGCTGCTCAAGTTCCTGACCCAGCAGCCCGGCCGGGTCTTCACCCGGGCGCAGCTGCTGCAGGAGGTCTGGGGCTATGACTACTTCGGCGGCACCCGGACGGTCGACGTGCACGTCCGCCGGCTCCGGGCCAAGCTCGGCCCGGACAACGAGTCGCTGATCGGCACGGTGCGCAACGTCGGGTACCGGTTCGTCCCGGCGCGCGGCGGCCCGGCCCGGCCCGGTGACGCCGATCGCGACGGCGACGGCGACGGTGAAGCCGACG
>Ga0210389_10003300_pt1 | contig 12584 bp, 10 predicted proteins | sample IncBWH28OmetaG_FD_160127 | JGI IMG/M metagenome (GOLD analysis project Ga0210389, IMG submission 160127) | Forest soil microbial communities from Barre Woods Harvard Forest LTER site, Petersham, Massachusetts, United States - Inc-BW-H-28-O ...
TCTTCATTGCGAACTGGAGCGGGCCGCTCCGCTGGCGCAAATCGTGCACGACAAGACTGCCGGTAATCCATTTTTCGCTATTCAGTTTATCTCTGCGCTTGCTGAGGAGGGGTTGCTAACCTTCGATCGTGGCAACGGGCGATGGGCTTGGGACCTCAGTCGGATTCATGAGAAGGGTTACACCGGTAGCGTGGTAGACCTCATGGTTGGAAAGTTGAACCGCCTGCCACGCCAAACTCAGAAGACTTTGCAGCAGCTTGCTTGCCTTGGAAATAGCGCCAAGATCACAACGCTTTCCATCGTTAACCAGACATCGGAGGACGAGCTCCACTCGGATCTGTGGGAGGCTATGCGTCTGGAGTATGTTGTGCGGGTGGAGGATCTCTGCAAGTTCGTGCACGACCGAGTCCAAGAAGCAGCCTATTCACTGATCCCAGAACAACTACGCGCAGAGGCCCACCTGCGCATAGGGGGGCTGCTCAACGCCTACACTCCATTATAGAGGCGTGAGGAGGCTATCTTCGAAATCGTCAATCAACTCAATCGCGGGGCGGCCCTGATTAACTCGAGAGAGGAACGCGACCAGCTCGCCGAGCTAAACCTAATCGCGGGCCGGCGCGCCAAGGCTTCGACGGCCTACATCTCAGCACTGAACTATCTTACTGCGGGTCTGGCGCTACTGGCAGAGGACACTTGGCAGCGCCGGCCTGAGCTCACATTTGCCCTCGAGTTGCACACGTCTGAATGCGAGTTCCTGACAGGTGCACTGGCAGCTGCGGCAGAACGCCTGGCGACACTTTCGTCCCGCGCCGCAAACACTGTCGAACTAGCCGCTGTCGCATGCTTGCGCATCGACGTGTACACGGCCCTAGAGCAGAGCGATCTTGCCGTTGCGGTCTGCCTCGACTACCTACGGCATCTAGGCGTTGATTGGTCGCCTGAACTGACAGATGAGGAAGCGCGACGCGAATACGAGCGCATCTGGATTAACCTTGGGAACCGCACGATCGAGGAGCTCATTGACTTACCCTTAATGAGCGACCCGATATCTCTCGTGACGCTTGATGTGCTGACCAAGGTCTTGCCTCCGGCTTTGCACGCGAGTCAGGCGAATCTTCTTTCTATGACAGTCTGTCGCGCGGTTAATCTTAGCCTGGAACGAGGCCATGGTGACGGCTCATGTGTCGCTTATGTATTCTTCGGCAGGATAGCCGGACCGCACTTTGGCAACTACAAAGCAGGGTTTCAATTCGCTCAGCTCGGCTATGAACTGGTTGAAAAACGCGGTTTAGAGCGATTCCAGGCACGGACCTATCATTGGTTTGCCCAATTTGTTGTCCCATGGACGAAACATGTCCGAGCCTGCCGAGACCTGATGCGTCGCGCATTTGATGCCGCGACCAAAATCGGCGATCTCACGCTGGCAGCGTACAGTTGCGACAACCTAAATACAAACTTGCTTGCGGCGGGCGATCCACTCCCTGAAGCGCAGCGTCAAGCTGAGTATGGTCTCGAGTTTGCCAAGAAAGCCCGGTTCGGTCTCATCGTTGACATCATCAACGTGCAGATCGGGCTAATCCGAACCCTCCGTGGATTGACGCCGAAATTCGGGTCCTTTGATGACGGAGAGTTTGATGAACTTCGGTTCGAGGACCATTTTGCAAACCGCCCGGCTCCCGCGGTGTCCGAGTGTGGGTATTGGGTCCGAAAACTGCAAGCGCGCTTTCTGGCCGGCGACTACGCTTCGGCCATTTACGCAGCATCGAGGGCGCAGCGCGTGATTTGGACATCAACGGCGGTATTTGAAGCGGCGGAATACGAATTTTACGGCGCGCTTGCCCAAGCCGCGTTCTGCGATTCGGCAGCGGGCGCGGAGCGCCAGCACTTGTCCTCCGAAGCTTTAGCGAAGGAGGAGCACTTCGACGCGCTGGCCGCTCATCACAGACAGCTCCGATTATTCGCCGAGAACTGCCCTGAGAATTTCGAGAATCGCGCAGCGCTGGTTGGAGCGGAGATTGCACGAGTCGAGGGGCGCACGCTGGATGCCGAGAGTCTCTACGAACAGGCGATTCGCTCAGCTCAAGCAAACGGTTTTGTTCACAATGAGGCGCTCGCAAACGAACTCGCCGCGCGCTTCTACCTGGCACGCGGCTTTGAGAAGATAGCGTATGCTTATTTTCAGGATGCCCGGTACTGCTATCTTCGTTGGGGAGCCACTGCTAAGGTTCGACAACTCGACGAATTGTATCCACACCTTAGAGAGCAAGAGCCAGTGCCCGGTCCGACGAGCACGATCGAGGCAGCGGTCGAACAACTCGATCTCGCTAACATTATCAAAGTCTCGCAGGCACTATCGAGCGAGATCGTGCTGGAGAAGCTGATCGACACGCTTATGCGCACAGCGATTGAGCACGCGGGTGCTGAGCGCGGTTTGTTGATTCTTCCCCGAGGTGTTGAGCAGCGGGTAGAGGCCGAAGCCACCACCAGCGGCGACACAATTATCGTGCGTTTAATAGAATCTCTTGCGGCCGAGGCTGAAGTGCCAGAGTCGATCGTGCACTATGTTATGCGCACCCGCGAGAACGTGATTCTTGACGATGCCTCAGCTCAGAATCCGTTTTCCGCCGATCCGTACATCCGTCAACATCATGCCCGTTCAATTCTCTGCTTGCCGTTGATCAACCAGGCGAAAGTGGTCGGTGTCCTCTATCTCGAAAATAACCTGACAGTCCGTGTGTTCACTCCGGACCGTCTCGCGGTGCTAAAACTACTCGCTTCACAGGCCGCTATCTCTCTGGAAAACGCCACTTTATACAGTGAAATCTGGGACGAGAACAGCCAACGGATCACGGCCGAAGAAGCGCTGCGTGCCAGTGAGGAGCGCTGGCGAAGGCTGTTTGAGAATTCATCGGCGGGCATTGCCCTGATTGCTCCGGATAGCCGCTACATCAGGGCAAACGCAGCTCTTCAGAAAATGCTCGGCTATACCGAGGCGGAGCTCCAAACGCTCACCGTCTCTCAAGTCACTCATGAAGAGGACCGCGCCGCCAGTGAAGCGATTTTAGCAGAGACCGTAGAGGGGAAACGACGCGTTTACCGTATCGAGAAGCGCTATCGGCGCAAAGATGGCAGTATCATATGGGCGGATGTCAGCGCTGTTTTTGTTCCGGCCAGGGGGAACGAGTCCGCCTTCTTCTCGACGGTTATAGTGGACATCACTGACCGTAAACGAGCCGAAGAAGAGATAACGCGGATTCGCCGTCTGGAGGGGGAAATACGTCAGGTATCGCGCGCAGAAATGATGGGAGGTTTGACCGCTTCGCTGGCTCACGAATTGAATCAACCGCTGGCGGCAGTTCGGGCTAATGCGGAGGCTGCGCAAATTTTTCTTGCCGCAAAAAAGCCAGAGTTGAGCAAGGTGAAAGCCGCCATCGATGATGTTATCCAGGACAACGCTCGGGCGGCTGATATTATCCGAAATGTCCGGGCTCTCTTTCATCGAGACGAAGTACAGATGTCTGCAATCGACATCCGGCAGATTCTCTATGATGTCGACCGAATCGTCAGAGCGGACGCTGCGGCCAAGAAGGTTACTCTGCAGTTCGAGCTGTCGGCTGCGCTCCCGACCGTGATAGGCAACCGGACACAGCTTATTGAGGCATTAATGAATCTCGTCGTAAATGCGGTCGATTCCGTCTGCGAGAGTGTCAGCGGACCGCGTGAGGTGGAGATGCGTGCAATGCAGCCCGAAGCCGGGTGCGTCCGGGTCTCGGTTCGCGACTCCGGAAAGGGCATAGAGCCCGAAATTATGCCGCGACTGTTTGATGCTTTCTTCACGACCAAACCAAAGGGCATGGGCATGGGGCTTGCCATTGTGCGCTCGATCATTGAGAACCACGGCGGTCATCTCCGGGTGACACGCAATCCTGATCGCGGAGCCACTTTTGAGTTTGACTTGCCGGTGAAAGCATTGACATAGGGCTCAATTGTACCTTAGCCCGATGCCCTAAGGTACAATAGCGGCATTCGACCGAGGTAGTATACGTTAGCGAATGGCCGCCGGCTAAGCAGGCATTTTGTGGTGAAAGCGAATTAATGCCGGGTGATATCGATTTTTGTATGCCACAACACTAGAAAGGTCGACATGCTATCCCGAGCTCAATTTGCACGCGGTAACGAAACGTACCGTTTTTCAACTGCCAACACTCTCAGTGACTTTCCGCTGTTCGCTGGCGGTCAGTATTCTACATGATGGCGTTGCCGCCAATTAACGGTTGTGAAATCCCCCCGATCCATTGCTTCGAATAGGTCTTGGTTACTGAAGCGCGTCGCTGGCCGGACGCATTGCGACGAGGAAAGAGGGGCTCCATTGGAAGTCGTGCAATCACGTTCAGCAAAGCATCGGGATGGCGGACCTTTCAACCTACTGTCTGGAGTCATTGCATAAAGACGCCGGATTGGTGCTGTGTCGTGGCCGGAGGAAGGACGGCTCTGGCCAAGTTCTGGTTAGTCACCGGCAGTGCGATATTAAAGAGGAGACATCCGCATGACCCCCGAAATGGTGAGCGGCAAGAGCGGGGAGGAGGGCGATCGAACGCCGGTCATCTATTTGGTTGACGACGACCCACCTTTTCTCCGGGCGTTGTCCCGTCGACTCCAAGCCGAAGGCTATGAAGTCCAATGCTTTGATTCGGCGGAAGAGTTCCTCAAACGGCGCCGTTCGGATGTTCCTGGTTGCGCCGTGCTGGATCTTCAGATGCCGGGACCGGGTGGGTTGGAATTGCAAGAGGCCCTGGCCCAAGCGGAGGAGCCCTTACCGGTGGTCTTTCTAACAGCCCATGGCAATGTTTCCTCCTCAGTACGGGCAATGAAAAAAGGGGCAGTGGATTTTCTTAGTAAACCGGTTCGAGGAGAGGATTTGGTTGCCGCGATCCAAGTGGCGTTGGCCCGCGGGGCTGCCGACCGAGAGACGCGACGAAAGCAGCGGGAGTGGGGTGCTCGCTATGATCGCTTGTCGCCACGTGAGCGTGAGGTTTTTGTGCTAGTCGTCCGCGGCCTGCCAAATAAGCAGATTGCGGATGTGCTCGGCGTCAGCGAACGGACGGTCAAAGCCCATCGGAGCCAAGTAATGCATAAGATGGGTGTGCAATCGGGGGCCGAGTTAGGCCGTGTAGTGGAGTGGCTCAGCGACTTCTTTCAGATCAAACCGGCGTCCAGCGCGACCAAAGGCTGAACTGGAGCAAACAGATTTATAATAAGATCCTGGGCACACGCAAATTGCCCGAATTGACAATATCAATATGGTCGGGAGCTATGCATTGTTGATGAGGCACGCTGTCATCAAAAATGCTGGCTAGCAAACAAAGCATTGCGATTGTCGAGGACGACGCCAGCCTCAACCGGGCTCTGGAACGGTTGCTGCAGGCGTCCGGTTTTGCGACTCAGGCGTTTCTATCGGCGGAGGACTTTCTCGCAAATTCCCACCCCGAGCCGCATGCGTGCTTTATCCTCGATATTCATTTGCCGGGAATATCGGGGGTTGAGCTATTCGACCGCCTCTGCGAACGCGGCGGGCGTCCACCAGTGATCTTCATCACGGCAGGGGATGGGCAGGCTGTACGACAGCATGCCTCGCGAATTTCGGGGACCATCTGCCTGCGAAAACCGCTGGTGGCAGCCGAGCTTCTAAGCGCTGTGCATGAACAACTGAGGTGCAGCGGTTCTGCTCCGGAGTGAGGGGAAGGGTGCAGTGAAAAAACAAAAACTAACTCTTATGCCTACTACCATGGAAACTACACCGCCAATCGCCGCGCTGTCCGTGCAGGATGTCGCCATCACTGGCGAAAGAAAATCTTTGCACCCTTACGTCACCGTACGTGTGCTGCGCTGGGCCCACGCGGAGAAGCAAATCGTCTCGAGACCCGTTCTTAGATACATGAAGGTCTTGGTCGCACTCTGCATCCTGGGATCGCAACTCGGCTATGCAGAGACGCCTAGCGAGAAGCAAAACCCCATCACGGCCATCGACATCGCGTTGGAGCCGGACACAACGATGATCGATCACGCGCAGGCCGTCAATGCTCGCCTGCGTAAGGCCTTCCCGAAGGGCTTCGTTCTGGACGCGACCCACCATCCACATATCTCGATGCTGCAGCGCTACGTCCATACGGTGGACCTCGACAAAGTCTACGACGCGGTCGGCAAGATTCTAGTCGACGAGAAGGCGGCCGGCTGGAGCCTGAAGGCGTTCAAGTACTACTACATCCCATGGAAGGACATTGGCCTTGCGGGCATTGTAGTCGAGCCGACAGACGATTTGCTCAGGCTGCAACAGAAATTGATCGACGCAGTTGCTCCTTTCGCGGCCGAAACTGGGACCGCGGCAGCGTTCGTCACAACGCCTAAGGATCCCGAGATCAATAAGCCGACGATCGACTACGTGGCGACGTTCGTTCCGAAAGCAAGCGGCAAGGATTTCAATCCGCATGTCACCGTCGGTATCGCCTCCCAGGATTACCTGAAGAAGATGCTCACCGAACCGTTTGAGGTGTTCACGTTCTCGCCAGCGGCGGCGTCCGTTTACCAACTCGGTAACTTCGGGACCGCTCGGAAAAAACTCAAGGCGTGGGAGTTCAAGTCCTGAGGAGCTTGTCAGGTAACAAGCAGAACCGCGGACCGCAGCGATAGCTTACGGACGATCCGCCTGAAGCGCTCCCGAGAGACAAGGCTATGCCCAAAAGAAAAGCCGAATATGAAGACTCAACTAGTGAAATTGATCTTCTCAACTGTCGCCATGCTGACGCTCGTTGTCGGAGGCGCCACCAGCGCGAAAGCCCAGGACCCACTGCCATCGTGGAACGACGGCCCCGCCAAACACGCCATCCTGGCTTTTGTCAAGGAGGTGACCGACAACAAATCCAATCCCAAGTATGTCGCACCCGAGGACCGCATTGCCACCTTTGACCAGGACGGCACGCTCTGGGTTGAGCACCCGATGTACACGCAGGTGACGTATTGTCTGGAGCGCGTACCGTCGCTGGTAGAAAAGAAACCGGAACTCAAGAACATCGAGCCGTTCAAAAGTGTCCTCTCCGGCAACCGGGAGGCAATGGCGAAACTCTCGCTGAAGGACCTTGAGAAGATTCTAGCCATCACTCTTACAGGCATGTCGGTGGACCAGTTCAGCGCCGAAGTAAGCGAGTGGCTCGCGACCGCCAAACATCCGCGTTGGGACAGGCTCTACACCGAGTTGACGTATCAGCCGATGCAGGAAGTCCTGCAGTATCTTCGCGCGAACGGGTTCAAGACCTACATCGTGACTGGCGGCGGCCAGGACTTCGTGCGGGTGTACGCTGAGCGGGTGTACGGGATCCCACCCGAACAGGTGGTCGGTACCATGGGCGGGACGAAGTATGGCTACGAGAAAGACGGCAAACCGTTCCTGACCAAGGAACCCAAGCTGCTGCTCAACGACAACAACGCCGGCAAGCCCGAGGGCATCCACCTTATGATCGGCCGCCGGCCGTACGCAGCGTTCGGCAACTCGCCCGGCGATCGTCAGATGCTGGAATACACCAAGGCCGGCGACGGCCCGCGGCTTGCGATGTTGGTGCTCCACGATGATGCGAAGCGCGAGTATGCATACGGTCCCGCCCAAGGATTGCCGGACACCAAGGTCGGCACTTTCACGCAGGCGTTGTACGACGAGGCGACGAAGAACGGTTGGACCGTCATCAGCATGAAGAACGACTGGAAACGCATTTTCGCCTTTGAGAACTGACCCGATATTTTACGTTCGCTTTTAGTTGAAGGAGCAGGCTAATCAGGTCGTTCATCGCAAGGGCGAGGCGGGGATGGAAGGCGGCGGTTAGGCCGGCGCAGTGCGAACCGGTAATCTAGTGCGGAAGTCCAAAGACCAGCTGAAAGCGGTCACAGAGATGGCTACCGCAGTGACAAGCGCGGCTACCAACGGAACAGCGTTCAGTCCAAACCTGCTGTCGACGACAACTCCTCCGAGGTAAGCGCCGCCAGCGCTGCCTACGTTGAACGCAGCAATATTAAAGGCAGAGGCAAGGTTAGGAGCACCTTTGCTCTTATCCACGACACGGAGCTGCAGTCCGGGAACGATACCAAACGCGGCTGCACCGAGAAGGAACACCGTCAATAGCGTAGCGATCTTATAGTGGCTGGTGAAGGTGAACCCAGCAAGAACAACAGCGAGGGCAGTGAGGATACCAAGCAAGGATGGCATGAGGCGCCAGTCAGCGAGCTTGCCACCGACGGTGTTGCCGACCACGAATCCGACACCGAATAGCAGCAGGATAGGACTGACGGCGGCCTCGGTGAATCCGGCGTTCTTAACAAGAATAGGAGCAATATAAGTCAAAACCGTGACGACACTGCCATTGCCGAAGGCAGTCATGGCGAAGCCGAGCAGTACCTGTGGCCGACGTACGACCCACAGCTCCTGGCGAATGCTGAGTGTGTGCTCCAGAGGCAGTCGTGGAACTAGCGCAAAGATGCCGGTGATAGCCAGGACGCCGAGGAAGGTGATAGTCCAGAAGGTGAACCGCCAGCCAAATGTCTGTCCAATAAAGGTGCCCAGAGGTAGTCCGAGAACGTAAGCAAGGGTCAACCCACTGAACATAATGGCGATCGCACTGGCTCGCTTGTCAGGGGCGACTAGCTCCGCGGCGATAACAGAACCCAGACCGAACAAGGCGGCGTGGGATAATCCAGTGATAACTCGAGCAGACATAAGCGTCGCATAACCGGGCGCGAGGGCGCAGACTAGATTGCCCGCGACAAACCATCCCATGAGAACAAGCAGGGCCGTTTTTCGAGGCAGTCGTCGAGTAACGGCAGGGACTAAAAGCGCCCCGATAACGACACCAATGGCATAGCCGGAGACCAGTAGTCCGGCGCTGCTAGTCGAGACTTTTAGGTCACTTGCAATTTTCAGCAGCAGACCCGGAACTACAGATTCCCCTGTGCCAAAGCCAAACAAGCATAACGCGAGCGCCCATAAGGCAGCGGGTAATCGGCCCTTCTTTACTGCCGGAATCGCATTCACGTTATTTTCGTTTGTTGCTCTTGGGCGAACTATTTGACCTGAACGATCTTCGCGAGCCGACACCCAACACATTCGGCCTGGTCCGCTGCCTCGATTAACGCTTACCTACCACATATGAACCGGTAGCGAAAACCGGAAGAGCTCTTCGGATGTGAGTCAGGCTGTCTGTGCTGCCGACGACCGTGACCGGCGTTCCAATTGGGACTCGCTCGAAAAACAGCACTGCCAGATCGCGCGGCATCCGTACACATCCGTGGGACGCGGGATATCCCGGCAGGTAACCGGCGTGCATCCCAACAGCCGGGCTGAATTCCATGAAGTACGGCATCGGCGCGGGTTCATAGTGGCAGCCCCTCGGTACATAACTGCCGGAAGTAGCATTTGGGTTCACCACTCTTCCGTAACCGTCGACAACCAACCCGAAGCTACGCGACCGATGGTCGATATCCTTGTTGAAAATTCTAAAGGTACCCGTCGGCGTCGACCAACCAGGCTTACCTGATGCGATCGGAGAAACCAGTGTGATCCTACCTTGTTGGACGAGGCAGGCTCTCTGATCAGATAAATTGATGATCACTCTAGTCTCCGAAGCCGACCCTACGCTCCCGAAGAGCGACGTTGCTAGTAATATAACTAAATAGTAACAGGTTTTCATATTATTCTCTAGTGCGGAGGAGGGCTGTCCCAAGAGGACCAAGCAGCGATGAGCATCAGAACTAGAAAAAGACTCCAGAGAAAGATGAAGATTTCCATAGTCGTTATTGATCCTGGGTTAATTCTTTTTCCGACCCGGTTTTCTCTTTGAACCGAGAACTTTCCGTTGGAGCGCCTGCGCGATATTTATCGGTGCCTTCAGCGAAACCATTGTCTAGCTGAACTTCGTTGGATTGCCGGCGTAGCTGCCGCGGAGCATCCTTTTCCTGGTGTGCGATGTTCAGTTGGCTTACAGCGACCGCGAGTGATAGTGCGGGGAAGGCTGCGTCATCTAATAGTTGAGATAGCCAATGTCTGTCCGCTCTTCCGTTATATGATTGGGATCGGTTCATTTCGTGAAGCCGGGATGCTTTGGCGTCTCCGCGAATCTAGGCAACCTAACGCAGGGCTCAATTGCACCTTAGACCAATGGCCAAAAGTACAATAGCGATGTGCGATCGAGGTAGTAGACGTTTTCCAGTGGCCGCCGGTTAAGCAGGCGCTTTGTAGTGAAAGCGAATTAAGGCCGGCTGATATCGATTGTTGCGGCCACAAAACTGGAAAGGTCGACATGTTATCCCGAACTCAATTTGCGCACCGTAACGAAACTTACCGTTTTTCGACCACCAACACGCTCAGCGACTTTCCGCTGCTGATAGGCGAGATGCTATATCGAAGCGATCTCCGCTCAGCGAGGAAAGCGAGATGGAGAGCGCGCATACGAAAGATAACAGGATTGTTGGGAATTCGCTAATCGCTATGCCCTGAGGTGAAACATTTCTGCCTGATTCTGTTAGTATGACTTGGAGGAAGCGCGTATGCATAGTCGAATCTGGAATACTGGAACTGACCAAAATCGAATCGACTTCTCATTTGCGTTGGTTGTCGAGGAAGTTGCCAATTTTCGGAACTCGATAATGGCGCTTCTGCGAGAGCGCGGTTGGTTGGTGCACGGTACAAATTGCGCTGAGGAAGCACTTCGTCTCTTAGCTCATATTCCCTATAGCCTGATTGTGGTGGATTCGGAATTACCTGGAATGGGTGGTATCGACTTCGGCCGTGTGCTAAAAAGATCCAGGGAGTGGCAAGCGATTCGCGTCGTTGTTATCAACAGTTCCAGTAGTCCGAATTTGCAGAGTCGGGTCGGGGGATGCGGCGCATATCAGGCCAGTAAATCAAGTTGGGAGAGCGATCTGTTTGAATTCTTGGCTGAGGAGGGAGTTCCTACGTGATAGCTCGATCAATGGTGGTAGGGCTTTTGTTAGTAACATTGTTAGACAGCTGCGGGGTCTGGGAAAGACCGTCGGCAAGCTACTCGTATGATCACGCGTTTATCCGTTACTGGCCTCCTTGCAAGGAGAGTGGAAGTTTACGCCTGGCCGTCAAAGATCTGATAGACATGAGAGGTGTAGTCACCACGGCTGGTTCCGCATATGTTGCCGAAACCGGCCAGCCTGCGACGAGCGATGCCGCATGCTTGATGATAGCGCGAGCCAGAAATGTTCAGATCGTGGGGAAAACGAATCTAAGCGAATTAGCGGTGGCTCCCTCAGGCATCAACGATTTCTTTGGGACTCCGATAAGTCCGTTGAACAAACACAGCAATTTTATTTCGGGGGGCTCGTCGTGCGGTTCGGCGGTGGCGGTTGCTAACGGACTTGCAGATATTGCCCTGGGAACGGATACGGCGGGTTCTATCCGCGTTCCCGCGGCTTGTTGCGGCATCGTGGGCTTGAAGACCACCTTTGGTCTGGTGTCTTTGCAGGGCGTGTTTCCCGTTGAACCAAGATATCTGGATACCGTTGGCCCCATGGCTAAAGACGTGGATCATGTCGTTCAAGGGATGGATCTTTTGCAGAATGGGTTTGTCGCCCGGTACCGAGCAGCGGTCGCCGCCAAGCCTTCGGGCAAAAAGATCAGAATCGGGAGGCTCTACCTGAGCGGTACCGACCCGAAGATCGATCAAGCAATTGATGAGGCTCTGGTCCGAGCACAATTTGAAGTCGTCCCATTGGACCAGGTATTTAAAGAGAAGTGGGACCAGGCCAAGAAGGATGGGAACACACTGGCGGCAGCCGGCGTTTGGATCAGCGATCGAAAATACTTCGATAAACTCGTAGGAATAAGTGCCAGGACCAAGGCAATAATCGCTTTGGGTGGATTCGATTTCGCGACGAACTACCAGAGTGTTGTACGGAGGCAAGCGGCGTGGCAACAAGCTCTTCACGAAACCTTTGAAAAGGTTGACTTCATCGCTCTACCGACTCTTCAGAAGCTGCCGCCCAAGATTCCAACAGTGGCATTCTATGAGGCCCAGATCCTGAACCTACAAAATACCGTCCCGGTGAACTTTGCTGGAAATCCAGCGTTGGCCATACCAATCCCATTGAACGATAAGCTCTTTCCCGCTACCAGTCTGCAGCTGGTTGGCCCGCGGTTGAGCGAAGCCGACCTTCTAAATGCTGGTCGCCTGGTCGAGGCACGTTCCCGCCTTTGAGGATCTCGACAGCCCGCAATGAAGCATCCAGTGCTCCGCTTCCTAGCCGTCCTCGCGTGTCTAAGTCTTTTAAGCCCGCCCTGGACTTCAACTGCAACTAAACCGGATCAACCGAACAAACCGAATTTCAACGGGACCTGGGCGCTGGACCTTAGAGCATCGACTTCGCTTGAACCTTTGCTGAAGGAAGCCGGAGCAAGTATCTTCGAACAGAAATTTGCTGCCTGGGCCAACCTTACGGCCACCTTCCACCAAACCGAAGACGTTCTCATGGTTGCTACCCGCGGCCCCGGTTTCGCGTTAGATGAATTCCTTTATCTC
>Ga0210389_10003302_pt1 | contig 12583 bp, 7 predicted proteins | sample IncBWH28OmetaG_FD_160127 | JGI IMG/M metagenome (GOLD analysis project Ga0210389, IMG submission 160127) | Forest soil microbial communities from Barre Woods Harvard Forest LTER site, Petersham, Massachusetts, United States - Inc-BW-H-28-O ...
GCCTGCATTCGTCAAGGCAACCGGGATTGACGATTCCAAGATTCGCAAGGTGACGCTCGAACCGGCTTCGCTCATCAAATATCTCATCGAGCGGCAGGTGAAGGCGGAAGGAAATTTCTTCGGAAGCATCGCTCCAAGCCTCTGGGCGCAGGACCTCGAGATCAACAGCATCCTGTACGAAACCTACGGGATCAAGACGATGAGCAATGTCGTCGCGTGCAAGCGAAGCACGATCGAGAAACGCCCCGAGATTTGCCAAGCGTTCGTCGAAGGCCTGATGGAAGGGTTGAAGTACGTTTACCTCAATCCTGCCGAGTCACTTAAAATCCACCTTGACGTCGTCAAGGAATTTCAGGGCGCCAGCGCGGCGAACCAAAAAGTCATCGAATACGGCCAGGCGTGCAGTACGGCGTTGGGCATGGTGCCGGCATTCAAGGATAACGGGCTCGGCTTTATGGATCCCACCCTCGTCGCCGCGACCGCCGACACCGTCAAGACCTACATGGGCGTTACGTCGCTGCCGGCGCTCGAGACCATGTTCACCAACAAGTTCATCGGCTCGGCAAAGCTGACCTCCCAGGAGTGGGGCGAGGTTGAGGGCCGTTCATCCAAGTACCTTCCCGCATCGAGCAAGTAGCGCACCCCAATCGGAGCTGATGATGTCGAGACTTAAACTGACGATGGCCGGAGGGCGGTATGACCGAACGAGGTCGCTGCTCGATGGCTCAGTCAAGCCGGAAGGCATCGACCTGGAATACCTTGAAATGCCGATCGAAGAGGTGTTCTGGCGGTTGTTGAGATACTCGGAGTTCGACATCGCCGAATGCTCGCTCGCCTATTACATGATTTCGAAGTCGCAGGTCGGTCCGGAATATGTGGCCGTCCCGATATTCCCGTCACGGTGTTTTCGTCACGGGTTCATTTTCATCAATCGCAAATCGGGAATTAAGACGCCGCGCGATCTTGCCGGAAAGACCATCGGGATTCCCGAATATTCGATGACCGCGATGCTGTGGCTGCGGGGGCTGTTTCAACATGAATACGGCGTGCCGCCGAGCGCGATCAAATGGCGCGTGGGCGGCATCGAGGAGCCGGATCGTGCGGACCGCATGGATGTCCGCATCAAGGCCGACGTCGACATCCAGCTTATTCCAAAAGATGCCTGCCTCAACGGCATGCTGGAGGAGGGCAGGATCGACGTCCTGATATCGCCGCGGATTCCAAGCTCGTACCGGAAAGGACATCCCGACGTCGTCAGGCTGTTCCCGAACTACAAGGAAGACGAGAAGGAATATTATTCCCGCACGGGCTTTGTGCCGATCATGCACACGGTGGTGATTCGCCGCTCGCTCTATGAGCGCGAGCCCTGGATTGCGCAGAGCCTGTTCAAGGCATTTCGTGAAAGCGGCAGGCGTTGCCACGAAGTGATGATGGACATCAACGCACTCCCATACAGCCTGCCCTGGTACCTGCCAGCGCTCGAGGAGACGATCAAGACTTTCGGAGAAGATTTCTGGCCGGAGGGTTTTGCCGCCAATTGGAAGAACGTCGAAACGCTGATGCACTTCGCTAGAGAGCAGGGACTGATCGACCGTTTGTTCAAGCCTGAAGAGTTGTTTGCTCCGAATACGCTGAAAGAGTTCCGCATTTAGGGCAATAACGGCGCTTTGCGCATCGGCGGCGAGTCTCGCTATCCGGTACGCCGCGTCATCAGGTGTACCATGGAAGCACAAGCCAAGGCTTTAGCCGGATCGGGGGTGGGTCGATCGGTCCTGAGAAAGGAAGACGATCGTTTCCTCCGGGGGCGCGGGCAATATGTCGGAGATATCTGGCTGGACAAAATGCAGGAGGTTGCATTTGTGCGAAGCCCGGTGGCGCATGCAAGGCTAATCAAGGTCGAAATCCCCGAACAATATCGCGATGCGGTCTTCACGGCCGCGGATCTTGATGACGTCAAGCCGATCGTTTCCGCGCCGCCCGTGAAGAGTTTCAAGCATTCCGCCCAGCCCATACTGGCAACGAAGAAGTTGCGATATGTCGGCGAGCTTGTCGCAATGTGCGTTGCCCCGACGCGGGCGGAAGCCGAAGACATTGCGCAATCCGTGACATTGGAATTCGAGGAACTGCCCGCCGTTGTCGACATGCTTTCAGCATGCGAACCGGACGCGCCGCTCGTCCATGACGAATGGAGCGACAACAGGATTATCGAATTCAAGAAGGACGCTGCAATCGAGGAGGTTGCAAAAACAGCCGACGTCAGGATCCACAGGCATATCCGAACATCGAGACATTGCATGTTTCCGATGGAGGGCCGCGGCGTCATCGGCTATCGGGACGCACGGCTTCGCTTCCTCACCATCATCACTTCGACGCAGTTTCCGCATTGCGTGCAAACCGGCCTGTGCGAGGCGTTGGGCATACCGGACGGTGACATCAGGGTGATATCGCCCGACGTGGGTGGAGGGTTCGGCTACAAGGGAATATTAAGCTGTGAGGAAGTTGCGATTGCCTGGCTGGCGAGGCGGCTGGATTTTCCTGTCCGTTGGCTTGAAGACTGCCGCGAACATCTCAGCGCGAATGCCAATTGCCGCGAACACGACTATGAAATCACCTGCTATGCCTCGAAGGATGGAAAGCTGCTGGCCGTCGATTGCGTCGCGCACGTCGATGCCGGCGCATATTCGGCTTATCCGGTGTCTTCGTCGGTAGAGGCGGCCCAGGTCGCAAACCTTCTCCCGGGACCGTACATTCTGCCTGCCTATCGCTGCAGGTCGATTGCGGTAGCCACCAACAAGTGCCCCATTCTGCCTTATCGCGGCGTGGCGCGGCCGGGCGTGTGTCTTGCGATTGAAGTTTGCATGGATGCGATCGCCTTCGAACTCGGCGTTGAGCCCTACGAAGTGCGTCTTCGTAACCTGGTGCAACCCGACAAGATGACGGCGGGTGCCGAGACTGGAAAGACTTTCGACAGTGGAAATCATCCGGAGTGCGTCGATCGCGCCGTCCGCGCCGTGGACTACGCCAAAATCCGCGACCGGCAAAAGAAGGCTGAGCCCGACGGGCGCTTGATCGGGGTTGGGCTTTCATTTTTCGTCGAACAGGGCGCGATGGGCACCTCCGTGATGGCGGGTTGGGGGCGCCCGATCGTGCCCGGCTACGAACAGGCCAACGTAAAATTGACCGCCGATGGCGATCTGGAAGTTCGCGTGGGCACGCATTCGCATGGCCAGGGCCATGAAACCACCTTCGCCCAGGTCGCGCATGAGATCCTCGGCGTCGAATTCGATCGCATCAAGGTGATGCAGGGCGATACGGCCAATACTCCCTATTCGACCGCGACGTGGGGATCCCGCGCCATGGTGATGGGCGGCGGTGCCGTGGCGGCGGCCAGTCGAAAGCTGTCAGAGCGGATTGCGGCGATCGGGGCCTGGCTGCTTCAGGCCGACGTTTCCGATGTGAGGGTGGCGGACGGCCGCGTTTCCGGAAACAACAACAGTGTCTCTTTGCGTGATGTCGCACGGTGCTGGTATCTGCAGCCGCAAAATCTTCCCCCCGAGGTCGACCGCGGCGGGCTTGAGGTGACGGAGGGATATAGACCGAAAAGCGATCTCGGCACGTTCAGTTATGCAGCCCATGCCGCGGTCGTCGCCGTCGATCCCGCGACCGGCCTCGTCGAAATACTGGACTACGTGGTCGTCGAGGACGGCGGGACCATGGTCAATCCAATGATCGTCGATGGCCAGATATCGGGGGGCACGATCCAGGGCATAGGGTCGTGCCTGTATGAAGCCACGCCGTTCGACAGTCAGGGTCAGCCGCTGGCATCGACGTTGATCGACTATATTCTGCCCGGGGCGATGGAAGCACCCAACGTCCGAATCTTCCATATGGAGACACCGTCGCCGAATACGGAGTTTGGCATCAAGGGAATAGGCGAGGGCGGCGCCGTCGGGCCACCCGGGGCTCTGGTTTGCGCCATCAACGACGCGCTGAGGGCGCGGGGCGCGGCCGTCTATCATCTGCCGGTGACGCCGGAGCGGATTCTTCAGGCGCTCCAAGAATCCTCCAGACAAGCATCGTCCAAATCCCCGGCAGAGCTTCGGGCCTCGGAATGAAGCCTGTCGCGTTCGATATCATCCGGCCGCGCACGACGCAGGAGGTTGTACGGCTTCTCGCAGACCCCGACGCTGGCGTCCGGGTTGTCGCGGGGTCTCAATCGCTCGGGCCCATGCTGAACCTGCGTCTGGTGCGGCCGAAACTGCTGGTTGACCTGACGGGCATTGCCGAACTGACATCAGTCCAGACGGACGATTCCGGCGTCACCGTGGGTACCTGCGTCTCGACCGGCAGCATCGAAGACGGCTGTCTGCCCGGACAGGATTTTTCGATGTTGAGGTCGGTCGCCGCCGGTATCGCGTATCGGGCCGTTCGCAACCGAGGCACGATCGGCGGAAGCGTCTGTCATGCCGATCCCGCGGCCGATTGGCCGTCCGCCTTATGCGGATTCAACGCACAGTGCATCATCGAAGGCCCGAAAGGCCGCCGGTCGCTACCGATTTCCGATTTTATCACCGGCGCGTTTGCGACCACTTTGGATGCCGGTGAATTTCTGGTGGCTTTACGAATCCCTCGACGTTCCGCGAGCGGACGCTGGGGCTATCAAAAGCTCTGCCGGAAAACCGGCGAGTTTGCCATGGCGATCGGCGTCGTGAACATCGATCCCGCAAGGGAAGTGTTTCGCCTGGTGTTCGGCGCGACCGAAGGCCGACAGATCACGATACCGGATTTCAGGCCGTTGGGTCTGCAAGCGGACGCCGATCCCGACGAGCAGGCGCTTGCGGAAATTCTCGTCAAGCACGGCGTCACCGATCCCGTCGCGATTTCGCAACAAACCGCAATCATGACAAGAGCATTCGAGCAGGCGCGAAAGTGAAGAAAGAGCTCAACCTCAACGTCAACGGAAAGTCGGTTTCCGAACTGGTTGCGCCGCGCACCCATCTGGCCGATCTGCTGCGCGAGAAACTGCGGTTGACCGGAACGCACCTTCGCTGCGAACAAGGCGTTTGCGGCGCGTGCACCGTTCTGATCGACGGCGAGCCCGCGCGTTCATGCATCACCTACGCCGCCTTTTGCGACGGGGCCGATGTCACGACGATCGAAGGCCTGGAATCCGATCCGATCATGACCAAGCTGCGCAGCGCGTTCTCGCTTGAGCACGGGCTTCAATGCGGCTTCTGCACGCCGGGAATGCTGATCACGGCGCGCGACATCATCATTCGTTATCCGGAAGCCGATGAAGCGCGGGTTCGCCTGGAACTGAGCGGAAATCTATGCCGGTGTACCGGATATGCAGGAATTGTGCGGGCGGTTTTGCGTGCGCTGCGGGAATGCCATGGCGACGATCGGCCGGCGAAGCAGATCAGGAAATTGCCTTTTGGTCCCGTGGGGTCGCGGTTGGGCAGGGAGAGCGATTCACCAGCCAGCGCAATTGCGCCGCGCGCGCCGGAGCAGCAACCTGTCGCGAACGCCTCCTCAACCGCTGTCTTCGGCCTCAATGGCAAGCAGCCGAACATCCAGATGAAACAGTCGTTCTCCGTGAACAGAAGGCGCGACGAGGTTTGGCGATTTCTGGAAAACATCGAGGAAGTCGCCGCCTGCCTGCCGGGCGCCAGGCTCGCCGGCCCGCCGGTCGATAATCTGGTCCACGGTCAATTCTCGGCCAAGCTCGGGCCCATTACCGCATCGTTTGCGGGTGACGCCAGGATCGAACGAAATGACAGCGACTATAGCGGATTGATCCTGGGCGGCGGCCAGGATCGAAGCGCGGGCTCACGCGCAGCCGGCGAAGTCGACTACCGGCTTGCTTCCGAAGAGGATGGCGCGCGTACGCGCGTTGATCTGGAAATCCGCGCGTTGATCGCGGGTCCGCTCGCCCAATTTGGCCGCAGCGGAATCATCGATGATTTGACCAAGCGCATCGTCGACGCCTTCGCGCGCAACCTGGAACTCAAGCTCAGCGGCGAAGCCGGCCAAGGGGAGCTACAGACTTCACTTGAAGCGGGTTCCCTGATCCGGGATGTGCTTGTTGCGCGCTTCAAGCGCTTTCTGAATTCCCTGAAGAATCTTTTTCGGGTCGAATAAATAGCTCGCGCATCCGGGCGGGCGTTCGTTGCAAATGTTCGCGAGCCGTCCAGTTCATCTTTGTGTTGAACCGGAAGTAAAATTACACAGCTATTTCAACGGCATGCGAGTTCAAGTTCTTATCTAAATCGCGCGCTGGGAATTCCGCAAAACCAAACATGATCTGGCGTTCTCGACGTCCGGACTTTATAATTTTCCGAACTCGCGGTGGTCCCACAGATGTCCATGTTCTCAGCCAGATCGGGTTTGCTGTTCGCTTTCGCAGTGCTGTGTCTTGACGCAACGGCGGCCCGCGCCCAGTCCGTGCCATATTGGACTTCCGCGTGGCCAACAGCCTTCGGCAGCAGCCTGAACGCGAGCCCGTACAACGCTTTTTCGGGCCTTGATGGCGGCGCAGGCGGCAACTTCTCCTCGCGCTACAATTTTTCGGACGGCTGGTTTGTCGGCAGCGAACGCGGCGGCTTGGGCTTGAACGGCCTCAGTCAGGTTGGCGCCTTCAGCAGCACGCCGTCTTTCTCCTATGAAGGCATGCAGTTCGGCTACAACTTCAAGAGCGCGCCGGTCACGATCTATGCCGGCATCGATACGCTGAAATACAATACCGGCCTCGTCAGCCCGCTTGCCAACTTCGACTCGTCGTCGACCATTACATTGCCCGGCTATGGCGCGCATGTCGGCGTCGAGTTCCGCCCGACCTCAAACCTCAGTCTGTCGGTCGGGGCCGGCTTCACCCAGCGCAACGACGGCGATCTCAACTCCGCGCTGCTGCCCGGCGCCTCGCCGTTTGCCTTCGGCCGCCGCTGAGGGCGATTCCCTCCGGGCTGATTTGCCAATGCGGCCAGCTTAAGGCTTAAGCGACAGTCCCAAAGCGCTCGCCAATCTCTTTAACTCATCCTTATTACCGCAATCTTCGAGGATGACTTTGAACTGATTGCGGGTTTGATCCGACAGCACCCATCCCAGCGGCGGACTGATACCCGGTTTTCCATCGTCGGACACTTCGCACATGGCCAAATGCGTGAAATGAGGCGGACTTTGCGCGCTCTCGGTTTTCGTGCTTCCGGTCGTCGCGCCGGCCGCATTATCGATGGGAGGCTGGTTTTGCGAGGCCTGTTGCACGGCTCTCTTCACCCGGCAGTTCGCCGAAGCGAGTTCCTCGGCGGCAACCGTAGCATGGGCTTCGCGGACAGACATGATGCCGACGAGCGGCGCGCTCAGCTCGTTTTCGCCGGGCAGGACGTAGCCTTCACCCTCGTTCTTGTGTCCGAAGGTGGGATCGATCAATTCAAGATAGTTGGCGGGATCCGCCGGATCGGACTTGATTTTTCCTGGCTTGAAGCTTGAAACGACGCAGTCATTTCCTTGCGTTTCGACCCGGACAAGCGTTCGGTCTCTCTTTAAGGTGGGATCACTGCTGATCTGCAAGACGACAAGTCTGACTTTGCGTTTGCGGGCTGGATCGGTGGCCTCGATGGCTTCGATCGCTTTGTTGGCGAGTTCGAGCGCCGTTTCAGCGCCGTAGTTCTCGAAGTACCCGCCGTCGATGATGTAGCCTCTGTTGTGCCTGTGATGCGTGGCGTCCTCGGCGCTGGAAAGATTTCCGGCCGGGGAGATGTAAGTGAACCGTGCGCTATTATGGGCTGCGGTGCTCAAGCGAACGTCGGCATTGAGAACCTGCAACGCGTCATAACTGTCGAAGATGACGCCGCGCTCGACCTTGATATGGCTGGTAATGATGCGGCGCCCGGTTTCCTCATGCGTGGCATTGAGCAGCAACGCGGGGCGCCAGGAATCCATCTTGGTCGCGGCGTCCATGGTTGGAAACAAGCTCAAGAACTTATGCGACAACAGGCCGTCGCGATCCTGGCCCGTCGAGCTCGCGGCTTCAAAACCCTGCTCGAGCGCTTGGCCGCGATCGATCTGTCCGAAGTCGGGCAGCAGATTGGCCGGGGCGTCGATGAAGACCAGGCTGGCAATGCCCGGAGCCAGAAAGTCGCGCTGCAGATAGGTGGTCGGCTTGACGGCGGCGCCGTTCACCTCCTGATCGTGCACCGCCGCGGCATAGGCGGCTGCGCCAACACTCCCGCCTGACACGCCGCTGATCGCGAACAGCAAGTTGCGCAGCGGGCTTTCGGTGGGCGCCTTGGCTGATGGCTTTTCGGAGGCCGCGGTCCATTGAAGCTTGTCCTCGAGCCTCTCCAGGATGGTCGCTGTCCAGTAGGCCGCGCGGATGCCGCCTCCGGCCGTTGCGACGATCAGCATCGGCACTGGTTCGTTGGGATGAACGGCATGGTAGGCGGGCTCGGCCTGTTTGTACCAGGCTAGCGCCGCCTCCGAAACCGATGGTCGTTTGTCCGGCTTTTCGATCGCCGTCCACTTCGCGGCTGCTATCGCGGTACATTCGTTGTCCCCGCAGAGCCGCACGCGATGAAAGGGATGCGACAGCGAAGCCAGAAAAGCCGTAGCCAGAAGAAAGCAGATCAGTACCGTCCAAACGGCAGACCGCTGGAAGTCGAAGCCTGCGTTCCCGGCGTGCTCAGTCAACTTGAGAACGACAAGTTCGAGAAGATTGGCGAGGGCCAGAAAAGCTCCGAAGGAAAAGCAGGCGACGGTAAGTGAGCCAAGAATTTGTCCGACATGCATCGGCCAGATCCAAGTCAGCGCGGTCATGACGACCACGATAGACGCGAGCCAGAGTGTGTAGCGGACGGTGATCCGCCGCTCGCGGACTTGATCCTCTGCGCGATCGTCAGCGGTCGCATTATGGCCAAGTGGGGCTTTTCTCCGCAGGCGGCTCACCAGGACGAGAAAGAACAGGGCAGAGCCCGCAATAAAAAGAGCTGCCAGCGACAGGCCGGCCTGCTCGTTTCCCAGTATGGCAAACAAGAGACCACCCAGGAGAAGGAGTTCGACGGCTCCCACGCCATACATCAATTTTCGGGCAAGCGGTCGTTCGTCTTCCTGATACCTTTCGGAAACGTAACCCTTGTCCAGCAGCCAGGCGAAGATGGTCGCAAGTATAATGGCAACGGGTGCGGCCGCCACTAGCCACAACCCGCGGGCGCCCTGCAAATCGGGCTGTTTCCAGGCGGCTACGGCAAGGCTGAAGGCGGCGGCAAGGTGGGCGCAAACGCCAAGCAGCCTCGGCCCCCAGAACAACAGGAACTGATCGTTCTCAGGCTCTGGAAAGTTCTTCGCAAGGCCAACCCTCGCGGACAGCCAGTTGTTAAACGCCCAATAGACAAGTGCAACTGCCAGGTAGATTCCTCTCTCGTTCCAGTCCATGAGACCGATGCCAAGCTCGCGCCCCTGGTCGTTGAAGAACAACAGGGTGACCGCGACGGCCATGACCGCGACCGGCAACCACATCGCCTTCAGAATTAGACCAAGCTGCCGGTATGCAAGCAGATCGGCGAAAAATCGCAGCGCCAGCAGCGCGCCATAGATCTCGAACGCGAGAAATCCGAGGCCCGACGGTACCGTCCATCCGAGCCACTTGAAAGCGAGCCAGGCGATTGCAGCGACCACGAGCCGAAGCAGCAAGGGAGGGTAGCGCAGGGTGGTTTGAATGAAGCGGCCGATGCCGCCTTGGATGCCGGCTGGGTGGTTGGGGTCTTGTTGCGCCTGACCAATCAAAATTGTCTGGAACATGAGGCCTATCCAATAAAGAAGCAGGCGGGACCCGGGTGTTCAGTTTTCGCGCTGGTTGAGCAGAAGCCCTCGCTTGCGAAACGAGCGAAGGCGATTCCTTACTGGGATTTTTTCGCCGCGTTCCCGACTGCACTGATCCGTGAACTGGCAATCCCGAGCAATGAGCCCCAGCCGCTGGTTGCGCCGATGCCCGCGACGACGAGCGGGATAACCGTCGCGAGCGTTCCCACTAGCGAATTCTTGCGAACACGAGAGGTGACACGCCGCTTTCGCGGTTGCTCGCTGTTCACGTCTGCCAGTGGCTTAGACTTTCAGAAAAACGATGTTCGAAATACTTTCGCCTGCGTTTTCAGCATGCGGTCTCTCATATGCCAGCGATTATAAGATCCGATTGCGCCCAGCTTGAGCCGATTATGAAACCAGTCGACGAGTACTGGTTGCAAAGACACAGGAACTTGTTCGTGTGTTAAAAACAAACGCTATCACAAGTTGATTACGAGTCAAGCTGCGGCAGCTTGACTGCGACAATATGGGAATGGCGACGCATCAACGTCGCGGGACTTGGGACTTTGTCTTCGTCGTTTGAGGGTTAGCCGACGTAAACATGCCATCTTGTCGCGGAACTATCGTTCTTCCTTAGCTCTTGTTGCGGCACCGCGGGCAGGAACGCGGCCAAGCCTCTGAGAACGACACTAGTGGTCCGCTTCTAACATTTGCATCCCGGCGACGGGGTAGCGAATGTCAAATCCACTCCACTAGACCAGGACCAAGCGACGTACTCGCTCCATCAGTAAGTCACAAGGAGTTGCAGACAATGACCGATATCAAAGAGCACATGGAAGTCATCGGCGCCGACGGTGTTCACGTTGGCACGGTCGACAGGGTCGAAGCCAACCGGATCAAGCTGACCAAGAAGGACAGCGGCGAGGGATCGCACAAGGGCCATCACCACTATATCGATCGCGGCCTGGTTGCCGGCGTTGAAGGCAACAAGGTGCGGCTCTCTGCCATCGGTGCGGTCGCCGTCACGCTGGAAGACGAGAAATAGTAGCTATTTGCGGCCGCCCGATCGCGGCGCGGCCCGACGGCAAATCAGACGCACATAACGGTCGTCATTCCGGGGCGCCTGAAAGGCGCGCTATGGTGCGCAATTGCGCACCCGAGAATCCGCCACCAGGGCGTGAAGCAATAAATTCAGAGTGGTCGGTGGGCGTCCTCTGTGGATGGCTCCCGCGTTGCAAGTGATAAATTGACGCAGCGGCTTTGGTCGGGTGCAGTCTTCGCACGGCCTCGCCCCTCCTCCATCAGGCCGCTCACCACGCCCACGCATTGCTGCGCGCAAAAGACCGGTCCCACCTCCAGCTACGATGCTTTTTCGGCTTTAGCGATGCCGCCGGCGCCGTTGCCCGGACGCCGACATCGGGCGATGCCGATGCCATTGCCGGCTCACTCTTTATTCGTTCGTGTCCGACTTCGCGGCGCGGCCAGGCAAAATCATCGGCGCGACCGGCCGGCGCCGACAATGACTCACCTTTGACCAACACCCGCGCTGCTAGCGCATCGATCGCCACCGGCCGCGACCCCGGACCGCCGAGCAATTGATCGCTACCAACGGAGGAGGCCACCAAGGGAAGGATCGGTCCGGCCAGCGGACGCGGCGCTGGCTGACCCGGCAGCGCATTGGCGTCGGGCGTGGCCGGTTCAGTTGGCAGCACAATCGGCCCGGAACGCGCAGCCAACAGCCGGTTGATTTCGCGCTCGACATAGTGCGCGAGCTTACGGGCGCCGGCCTTGGTGAAGTATACGCCGTCGTACGAACGAAGCCGGCGGATCTGGCCTTCGAAATCGGGACCTTGCTGCACAAAGCGTCCGGCTTCATCGACAAAGCCGTCCCAGACATCGACATAAGTGATGCCGGCCTTGCCGGCCGCATCGCGATACAGCGAATCCAGGAACAGCGTGTCGGCGGTCGCCTTGGGGCCACGTACCGCTGGCAGACCGACCCACAGCACCGGCACACCCTTGGACTTAAGTACGCCGATCATCTGTTCGATCTTTTTCTTGTAGAGTTCGACCCAGCGTTCCTCGCGAAACTCATAAATGCCGTTCAGCGAGCGTGTGCTCTTCTCCGGCGTGACGGCCCGTGGCCTGTCATTATCGGCGGCGTCCTCCGGCGACAATTCGGAATCGACCGTCTTATCGGGCTTCGCGGTGGCGTCTGTACCGCCGTCCGGTTTGGCGCCAGGTTTCCCGTCGGCGGGCTTGGCGTCCAGTTTGGCTTTGGCGTCCTTTTTGTCGGTCTTTTTGTCCGACGACTTGCTGTCGGATTTATCGACCGCCGGCTCGCGCATCGCCACGCGGTCGTCCAACCCGAGCATGATGACGATGGCGTCCGGCTTCTCAGTGGCGAGAATGCCTTTTGCCGCGGCGGCCCAGTCGGCCGGATCACCCTTGGGCTGATACTTGATGAGGCCAGAGACGGTCTTGTGCCTGCGAATTACGCCCATTTCTGGCTTATCGGCATAAGCGTCCTCAAGACCATAGGCGAGCCAGTCCGCCATGGCGTCACCGAGCACAAGAATGTGGCGCTCCGGTACGATGTCGTGTTTCACGGGCGGCGGGGCCTTTGAAAAATCCTCGCGCACGGCCGGTAGTGTTTGCCGCCCATCCCAACGGGGCTGGGGCGGGGGCGGGTACTGCTGGAACGGGTCAGACATGTTGTTGCCAAACCAGCCGCCACCGAATCCGCCGCCACCGCGTTGTGGTTGCGGGCGCTGCTGAAATCCGCCGA
>Ga0210389_10003304_pt1 | contig 12582 bp, 11 predicted proteins | sample IncBWH28OmetaG_FD_160127 | JGI IMG/M metagenome (GOLD analysis project Ga0210389, IMG submission 160127) | Forest soil microbial communities from Barre Woods Harvard Forest LTER site, Petersham, Massachusetts, United States - Inc-BW-H-28-O ...
GGGTTGCTGCAAAGCCGGTTGAGTAATTCGAGCGCGCATCTGGTTTGTAAGCGTTCTGGTCGAGCTGCAGCCAAAGGAAAGGTAATGCATCCGGGCTGTTGTTGGTATATCTTATCTGCTCTGCGCAAGTTATGCTTTTGCTTACGGTGTCAAGCGTGGCGTTGAGCGTATAATCGGCACGGTTTTGCCAGTACTTCGGACCCGGCGCCCCGCTGGCCGAATGAAATTCGGTGCCTTTATCCTTATAAAACATTGTGGAGAAAAGCTCCGATGGTTCATAATTGGACGAAATGGTATCGTTGGTGGTGCTGCGCCTTCTTCTGCGCTGTGCGTTGGCTGTGATAACAAAAATGGAAAGCAGGATAATGCAGATCGCTCTAAATTTCATGAGTCTTTTGATTGACCGCCAATATACAAAGGATGGACTGATTTAGCGCCTGCCGGCTGACGGTAAGCCGTAAATGTTTTGTAAAATATTTGATGCCGGTTTATGGAAATGCACGATGCGGCGCATCTTAAGTAAAAACCGCCATCATGGATAATTTCAAACGCATCAATATTCCGGCGCCCTGCTATCAATCCTGGCAGCAAATGGAACCGAACGGGCAGGGCCGCCACTGCCTGCATTGCTGTAAAACCGTAGTGGATTTTTCAAAAATGACAGGTGACGAGGTCATCGGGTACCTGGCAAACCAAACCAATGTTTGCGGGCGTTTCGGCGAACACCAGTTAACAACGATTAACCGGCAGCTCGACGATGAAAATTTAGCCGGAACAAATCGGTGGAAGAAGTGGCTTGTAGCGGCGAGTATATTGGGGACCGCAATATTAAACAGGGCCAGCGCGCAAACAAGCCCCGCGAATCCTTTAGCCACGCAGCAAGCCCCAGTATCCCAGGCGTCGTCTTTCCCGCTCGGGAAAATTGTCATGATAGATTCAGCTAAGGCAACGAAAATAACCGGCCTGGTGATTGGCGCAGATGATAAATTACCTATTCCGGGTGTAAGTATAGGCATCAAGGGTACTTCGTTTGGGACAGTGAGCGACAATAATGGCCATTTTACCCTAAAAGGTTCCGGTGCAAACCAGACACTCGTTATCAGGTATATTGGATACGCCACACAGGAAGTTTCCGTCCAACCTGCAACTAATCAGCCGGTATTTGTATCGTTAGTACTTAATCCGCAAATCATGGGCGAGGTGGTAATTGTCCAACGCCCTTTTTACACGCGATGGTATAATAGATTTATCAGGCGGCCAGTTCATAAATTGTTTCACCCAAAGAAAGCCGCCTTGAGATGAAAAATATCCGCGCAATCAAAGTTCAAACACCCTGCCATCAAAACTGGCACAACATGCAAAATGCACACGATGGCAAGTTTTGCATGGCTTGCCAAAAGAATGTTGTAGATTTTACTATCCTGAACATAGCCGAAATTTTAAACCGGATGGCAAAGTCCGGCGAAATTTGCGCAAAAATTGAAAATTCGCAATTGTCGCAAATAAACTATCAACTGGCCCTCAAGCGGAAATCAGGATTTTCCCGGCGGATTTTAAGCGCGGCTGCGGCATTTATAGGAATATTTCCATCGGTCAAAAGTATGGCCCAGCAACCTTTAAGGACAGAGCAAGGACCTGTTAGGGAAAGAAACATTTTTGCTGTAAATAACACCTTATCAGCAACTTTTTCCGGAACGGTAATCGATAGAGCAACCGGTTTGCCGCTTTCCGGGGCAGGTGTTTGGGTAAAGACAGGCGATGTCGCCACGCAAACCAATTCCGACGGTGAATTTGAAATCACCATGCCATCGAATGATGATACGCTCGTATTCAACTATATTGGATATGAGTCAGCAGCAATAAAAATTGACGGATCAAAAGGTGCGTATATTAAAATTGCATTGCAGCCCATAAACATCGTGATAACAGGTTATGCAATGCGTTCGCTAACGAGTACCGTTGGAGGAATTATAGCGATAAGATGGTCTTTTTTCCATCGCTTGTGGTATCATATTACGTGGCCGGTAAGAAAACTTGTTGGTAGTTGAGCCGGTGAAAACGATTTTACCACCGGTTTTTTCATCAATCTATTCCGTTTAAACGCTGCCGGAAGAAAAATTGGTGTGAAACTCTTTATCTTACCCGCAAAAAAAGCCTTGCACTTCCCCGTTACCGTACCCATCGGCAAATCCGGCATTTCCGCTCATTTCATTTGCGAGACGCTGGCGTATTTTGCAGGATACCGGTATTATATTTATTTACGATCACATACTGGCGACAAGATCAGCAGTGAAAACCGGCTGATCATATTTGTGGGCGCTGCCCTCGGCGCGCTTATCGGCTCGCACCTGGTTGGGATATTGGAAAAGCCGGGCGACCTGGCGCACATCGGCCTGTTGTATGTGATGGCAAATAAAACCATCGTAGGCGGCATGCTGGGTGGATTAATTGGTGTCGAGCTAACCAAAAAGCGGCTCGGCGTCGCCGTTTCTTCCGGTGACCTGATGGTTTACCCTTTGATCCTGGCCATGATCATCGGCCGGGTGGGTTGTTTTTTAGCCGGACTTGACGATGGCACTTACGGTAATCCATCAAACCTGCCCTGGGCTATTAATTTCGGCGATGGCACCAGGCGGCATCCCACCAACCTGTACGAAATACTTTTTTGGATAAGCCTTTGGCTTATGTTAAAGATGATTGAACGTAAATGGCAGTTTACAGATGGCTCCAGGTTTAAAATCTTCCTGGCTTCATACCTTGTTTTTCGTTTTTTCGTTGAGTTTATCAAACCCGATTACTTTTTTACATTCGGACTGTCTGTAATTCAGCTGGTTTGTATCGCCGGTATTTTGTATTATTATAAAGTTTTTCTGCATCCTTCAAAACTCTTTAAAGCACATGCCTGAACGCCCTTATATTTATTACGATTTTACGCTAAGCATCTGTTCAACCTGCCTGCGCCGTGTTGATGCCAAAATTGTTTTTGAGGACGATAAGGTTTTCATGCTGAAAACCTGTCGCCAACACGGCTTCGAAAAAGTATTGATTGCAACTGACGTAGAATATTATAAAAACTGCCGCAATTATGCCAAACGCAGCGAAATGCCCTTAAAATTTAATACCAAAACACATTATGGCTGCCCCTATGACTGCGGTTTATGCCAGGATCATGAGCAACATTCGTGCCTTACAGTAGTTGAAGTAACCGACCGTTGCAATTTAAGCTGCCCAACCTGTTACGCCATGTCCTCACCCTCGTACGGCAGGCACCGCACACTGGATGAAATAGAGCAGATGTTGGATGTAGTAGTACGCAATGAAGGAAAGCCTGATGTAATGCAGATCAGCGGAGGCGAGCCGACGGTGCACCCGCAGTTTTTCGAGATATTGGACATTGCCAAAACCAAGCCGATCAGGCACCTGATGGTCAATACCAACGGCATCAGGATAGCAAAAGATGAAGCATTTGTAAAACGCCTGGCATCGTACATGCCCGATTTTGAAATTTATTTGCAATTCGATTCTTTTAAAAAAGAAGCCCTGGAAAAACTGCGTGGCGAAGATTTACGGGAGGTGAGGCGAAAAGCGTTGGAAAACCTAAATAAATATAACCTGTCGACGACCCTCGTAGTCACCCTGCAAAAAGGGCTTAATACTGATGAAATTGGCGAAATAATTGAATATGCATTGAAACAGCCCTGCGTAAGGGGCGTAACATTTCAGCCGACACAACAGGTAGGCCGGCTGGAAAATTTTAACCCGGCAACCGACCGCTACACCTTAACCGAGGTACGCACCGCTATTTTGGAGCAAACCGATATTTTTAATAAAAACGATTTGCTTCCGGTGCCCTGCAACCCGGATGCACTGGTAATGGGCTACGCGCTGAAATTGGGCGGCCAGGTTTTTCCGCTAACCCGCATGATCAACCCTGACGACCTGCTGAATAACTCGCGAAACACTATTGTCTACGAACAGGACGAACGCCTAAAAATGCATATGATCAATATGTTCAGCACAGGTAATTCGGTGGAAAAGGCCGGCGAGCATTTAAAATCCATCCTGTGCTGTCTGCCAGAAATCGATGCGCCAAGCCTGGGTTATGATAACCTGTTCCGCATCATCATTATGCAGTTCATCGACGCGCAGAATTTTGATGTAAGGGCGATTAAAAAATCGTGCGTACATATCGTAAATAAAGACATGAACATCATCCCGTTTGAAACAATGAATATTTTTTACCGGGATGATAAGATCGAATACTTAAAACAGTTGAGGGAGGAAATATTTGTATAATGGCAAATGATAATATTTGGGAGCCAGGTCAGCCGCCAGGTGATCCGCAACCCGACAAAACCAACCAGCGCACGGAAAACCCTCAGCGCGGAGGCGATAAAAAACCTTTCAGCGACGGGCGCATCCTGGGCCTTAATATGCTTATATTGGTGATTTACACCGGACTTTGTGCGCTGACAAGCGGCGGGCCAATTTTCGACGCATTTTTGCTGTTTGTACACGTTTTGTTTTGTTTTGTAGCCGCGCTTACCTATAAGCGATGGGCGTGGGGGCTTAGCGCTTTAGCAGTTTTGTTGATCGGAGTATCAACTTGCGTGGGCATATTGTTCAACGTATCGGGACTGCAGATCTAAATTAAGTTTGTCATCTCCGCCAGTACTCCTTCCTTGAGCGAATAAGTAGACATTACCACCTCGCTGATCCCCAATTTTTCAATAATAAACCGAGTCAACAGCGATGCCGTAACGATCATATCGATCCTGATGGGAATTATACCTGCCGTTTCGATGCGCTGTTGATGCGATGAAAGGATGATTTTTTCGATCAGCGCCATTAGTTCATCCTGGTTAAAGGGGTATTGTTTTGTTTGCCCGGGGTTAAAGTGATGGCCCTTCGCCCGTTCGATCACCACCGCATAACTTTCAAACACACCGGCTGAACCGATGAGATTTTTAATAGCATGCTCTTTTGCCGCCGCGAATAGGCTTTGCAGGCAGTCATCTAAATAAAGATATAAGGCATTGATCGAATCAGGAGGTATCGGGTCGGTCCGGTGGAAGCGGTCCATCAACCTCGCAGCGCCGATCTCGAAGCTTTGTTTCCAAAAAACTTCCCGGTCGTTACAAATAATAAATTCAACGCTGCCGCCGCCAATATCAGCAATAATACTGGTTTCGGGCGATAGGCAACCGGCGGCTTTAATCCCCTTGTAGATAAATGCGGCCTCCTGGTCGCCATCAATAATTTCGATGACAATGCCGGTTTTTACCTTTACATTATTGATGAAATCCTGCCCGTTCGAGGCGTTGCGCAGTGCTGAGGTTGCGATCGCCCTCGCTTTCGCTACGTCATGCCGACGAATCAGCTCAGCAAACCGCTGCATGGTTTGAATGCCCCTGTCAAAAGCAGCATCTGTGACGTATCCTTTGTTAATGCCGCCTTCGCCCAGCTTAACAGCGGCCTGCTCATGAATGATGGTTTTAGCACCCTCCGCAATAAGCAAGTGAAACATATTGGTGCCGAGATCCATCACGGCAAGGCGTTTATTCATGCCGCTAAAATAAACAATCGGTTAAATTGTTTGACGGTCTTTCCCGACATTGAAGCCATTTCGGAAGGTATGGAACGCCCGCCAAGGTTCCCCCTTTAGGGGGTTAGGGGTTTTTACTCCTTATAAAAAAACCACTTGGCCAACTCTTTGTAGCTTGCCTTTTTGCCGTACATCAAAATACCAACCCGGTAAATTCTTGCTGCAATGTAGGTGGTGAAAATAAAACCAATAACCATCAAACTCATCGAAATAGCCAACTGCCAGCCCGGCACATTATAAGGGATGCGCATCATCATGGCCACAGGCGCCGACAGCGGGATCATAGATAACCAAACCGACAAGGGGCTATCAGGCACGGTAAACAGGTAGGATACAGACAGGATATAAGTGAACAGTAAAGGCAGTGTTATCGGGAACATGAATTGTTGGGTCTCTGTCTCGCTATCCACGGCCGAACCAACTGCAGCAAACAGGGCGCTGTAGAATAAAAACCCTGTAATCCAGTAAAAAATAAAGCAAAGCAGTTCGTAGCCGGCATTCGCACCCAAATTATGCAGAAATGAATGCAAGGCGCTGTTTGTGGGCGATGTGTGTCCGCCCACCAGGTAGCTGATACCGGCGGATAAGGTTATCCATAATATAAACTGCGTTAACCCAACCAGCCCAACGCCTATTATTTTACCCATCATCAGTTGAAAAGGTTTTACCGACGAAACAATCACTTCGATAATACGGTTGGTTTTCTCCTCGATAACGCCGCGCATAACCTGGGCGCCATAAATAAACAGCGACATATAAATAAGCACAGCGCCCGCAAAACTGAGTGCATAAGTAGCGCCTATATTAGTGCCCTGTTCGCCCGTTGCGGTCATTTCGGTTGATTTAATAACAATATTGCTTTTAATCTTATGCAGGCGTGCGGTATCAATACCCGCTTTAACCATGCCCTCGCCTGTGGCAATGTCGTTCATTTTTCCCTGCAGGTCGTCAGCTAATGAAAGCGTTGTTTTTTTCCTGGCGAACAACTGAACGGTGTCTTTGGGGTTTGCCGGAATATTCAGTACCAGGTCGTCATCACTTTTCAGATTTTTTTTTGCCGCAGCAACTGATCCGCCGGGATAGATGAACTTTACAAACGGTTCATCCGTAAATTTAAAACTGCCGTTATTGTCAATCACATACACCACGTGCATAGTTTGATCCTTTTCATTGGCAACCAGTGCAATCACGGCAAACATGCCTGCAAAAAGGGCGGGCACCAGCAAGGTCATCACAATGAAAGCCTTTTTGCGCACCCTGGTAATATATTCGCGTTGTATAATCAAAAATATCTTGTTCATGGTTTAGGCGATTTTGCTAACTTGTTCAATAAAAATTTCATTCATACTCGGTATAACCTCATGCAGCATATTAATGCGTGTTTTCGGCATCAGGTATTGCAGGAGGTCGTTCGAGGTTGAACCGGCTTTCAGCTTTACTTTAACCGTGTGCAGGTTATCTTCTCCGGCCGTTTCCGTCACTACTTCAAATGGCGCCGCGCCGTTAATCCCCACTTGCTGGCCTTCGTATTCCACCAGGTAAATATTGTTACGGTAGGCACTTTTAATATCCTTTATCGGGCCTTCGAGTATTTTTTTGGATCGATTAAGCAGCACAATGGCATCGCATAATTCCTCAACCGACTCCATCTGGTGCGTCGAAAACAGGATGGTGGCGCCTTTGCGGTTCAGCTCCAGTATCTCGTTCTTAATAATTTCTGCATTAACCGGGTCAAAACCGCTGAAGGGCTCATCAAGGATGATCAGGTCAGGCTCATGCAGCACGGTGGCCACAAATTGCGCCTTCTGCTGCATCCCTTTTGATAGCTCTTCTATCTTCATCTTCCACCAGGTTTCCATGCCCAATTTGGCAAACCAAACTTTTAGTCTTTTGGTGGCCTCATCGCGGCTAAGCCCTTTCAGTCGCGCTAAATAGATCATCTGCTCGCCGATCTCCATTTTTTTGTAAAGGCCGCGCTCCTCGGGCAAATAACCCATCCGCTCGATGTGAGACTGATCGAGCTTTTGGCCGTTAAAAAAGATTTCGCCCGAATCGGGTGCTGTAATTTGGGTGATGATGCGGATGAGCGAAGTTTTGCCGGCGCCGTTCGGTCCCAAAAGACCGAAGATCTGCCCGCTTTTTACTTCTAAACTTACATCGCTTAACGCGGTGTGCCCGGCATATTGTTTAACAATGTTGCGGATGCTTAGCATAGGAGAGTTTTATCAGTTAATGATTTGCATTTAGATAGCTGGGGCAGCGTAAAGTTACATTTTAGTTGAATAAGTTGAATGAGTTGAATTGGTTGATACTTTCCCCCGCTTCCTTCACCCCCCCCCGCACCCCCCGCAGTCTGTGTCCCCACAGACTGCTTTTCGATATCGGAGGGACAAGGGACATCGTATAGCCATAAACGAAGGTCGTCTGTGGGGACACAGACTCCGGATGGAAGTTTTTACAAAGATTTTGAAAACCCAAACCCGCTGTCTGTGTCCTCACAGACAGCTTTTTGATTTCCGCAGAAAGGCCATCGTACAGCCGTGAACGGAAGTCGTCTGTGGGGACACAGACGACGGATGGAAGTTTTTACAAAGATTTTGAAAACCCAAACCCGCTGTCTGTGTCCTCACAGACAGCTTTTTGATTTCCGCAGAAAGGCCAGTGTACAGCCGTGAATGGAAGTCGTCTGTGGGGACACAGACTCCGGGGGGACACAGACTTCGGAGGATGAGCGGGCAGAATTTTTACAAAGATTTTTTGCAAACCCAATCAACTTAATCTAACTTACTCAACCAAATCAACCAATTGAACCCATGTTAAAAAAAGCCGGTTTACTCCTCCTGATCTTTTGTATTGGCATAAGCGTTTTTGCGCAAAAAAAAGCCGGACCGGTGCATATAATTTTCGACAGCGATATGGGCCCTGATTACGATGACGTAGGCGCAATAACCATCCTGCACAACCTGGCCGACAAAGGCGAGGCCGAAATCCTGGCCACGATGGCCAGCACCAAATACGACGGCGTCGCCGGTGTTTTAAATGTGTTCAATACTTATTTTAACCGGCCAGATCTTCCGGTCGGCGTGCCGAAGGGCGAAGCCCAGACCCTCCGTGACGGGCAGCACTGGACCGATACCTTACTTGCCAGGTATCCCCACAAAATAAAAACCAATAATGAAGCCTGGGACGCCGTAAAGCTTTACCGTAAAATATTAGCCGCCCAGCCCAATCATAGCGTAACCATAGTAACGGTCGGCTTTTTAACCAATCTTTCAAACCTGTTAAATACCGGGGCAGATGAATACTCATCTTTAAACGGAAACGAGCTGGTTAAAAAGAAAGCAAAACTATTGGTGTGCATGGGCGGTAAATTTCCATCGGGATATGAATTTAATGTGATGAAGGACGCGAAGGCCTCGCAAAATGTTTATGCCAATTGGCCCACGCAGATTATCTTCAGTGGTTTTGAAATAGGGGAGAAGATAAAAGCAGGGTTGCCGCTGATCCACAATGCTGCCATTAAAAACAACCCCACCAAAGATGTTTTTCGAATCTGCATCCCGATGGCAAAAGAAGATGCGCCGGGCCGGATGAGCTGGGACGAAACGGCCGTACTTGTAGCAATAAAAGGGTATTCCCAATGGTATACACTGCACAAAGGCAGAATAACAGTCGCCGCTGACGGTAAAAACGGATGGAACGATAGCGGTACCGGCCAGGCGTACCTGCTTGAAAAGGTAGATTATCACCAGGTGCAGGATTTGATCAATTTATTGATACAGCACCAGGCAGTGAAAGTGAAAAGGTAAAACGAAAGAGCTGTGTCACACTGAGGTACTCGAAGTGCGCGCGTAAAGGCCTTCGTCCGCATGTTTCGAGCGCCTCAACATGACAATCGAGCGTGACCTATGCCATTAAAACAAGACAAGATTTTAGCACGACTGAAAATAAACAACTATGACAGAACTGAAAAAAATTACTTTGCTGATAGCGCTCCTCGTACCCCTGACCATCATCGCCCAATCCATAAAAATAGTTACCAACCAGGTTGGCTATGAACCGGGCAAAGCCAAACGGGCGGTAATTGTAGCCGATGAGAAACTGAACATCAGCCAATTCCAACTGGTCGACGCCGATACAGGCAGCCCGCTATTTACCGGTAAACCCGTTTATAGCGGCCCGGTTGACAAATGGAAACACTTTCAGTTCTGGACGATTGATTTCAGCGGTTATTCCACACCCGGGAAATACCGGCTAACGGCGACCACGCCGAACGGCACGATCTCCTCCTATCCTTTTTCTATCGGCGACGGCGTACTGGAAAAAGCCACTATATCCGATGTTATCTATTATTTTAAGGGTCAGCGAAGCTCGGGCCTGTTTGATAAAGCCGACCGGCATATCGCCCTTGCCGGTACAACCGATACAGTGGACGCCCATGGCGGCTGGTATGATGCTACCGGCGATTATGGCAAGCACCTGTCACACCTCTCATTTTCCAACTATTTTAATCCGCAGCAAATTTCTTTTACCGACTGGAGCCTGTTTAAAACTTACGAACTGTTATCCCATCGCCCCGGAACCGATTTTAGACAGATAGACCGGCGCATTTTGGATGAAGCCATGTACGGCGCCGACTACCTGACGCGCCTGCATGTAAAAGGACAATCTTTCTACCGTTCGGTTGGTGCGCCCGGCCCGGGCAAACTGCCACAGGATCGCCGTATCGGCCCGGACGAAGGTAATTATCGGATAAAAGCCACAAAAGACCAGTCGTTCACCAGCAAGCCGGCCGCCAAAAGCTGGCGCAGTTACCAGGCCAGTTATCGCTCGGGGGCAGGCATGGCCATTGCCGCACTGGCGGTTGCTTCAACCTATAACGTGAGTGGCGATTACAGCAATGCCGATTATTTAAAAGCCGCCGAAGATGCTTTTGCTTTCCTGGAGAAGGAGAACCCGGCAATGGACTATGACGGTAAAGAAAACATCCTGGACGATTATTGCGCCCTAAGCGCTGCCACCGAATTGTTTAGGGTGACGCACAAAGACGTTTACCAAAAAGCAGCCGAAAAGCGGGCGAATAATTTGATCAGTCGCCTGGCTTCATGGCAAAACTATAAAAACTATTGGCGGGCCGATGATAAAGACCGGCCGTTTTTCCACGCCGCTGATGCTGGACTGCCTGTAGTTAGCCTGTTAAATTATTACCCGCTGGCTTCAGCCGACATGCAGGCAAAAATAAAAGGCGTGGTGAAAGCGTCGATGGAGTTTGAGCTGGGCATTACACGCGAGGTAAACAATCCCTTCGGCTACAGTCGCCAGTTGGTGCAGGACACGCTCGGCAATCGCCGGGCCTCATTCTTTTTTCCGCATGGAAGTGACGCGGCACCCTGGTGGCAGGGCGAAGATGCACGCATCGCATCAATGGCCGCTGCCGCACGCATGGCCGCTGCCGTTTTTAAGGATGACAAGGCATTTCATGATCAGCTGGACAGCTTCGCCCTCGATCAGCTGAACTGGATACTTGGCTTAAATCCCTTTGATGCCAGCATGCTGCAGGGCACTGGTCACAACAATCCCGGCTATGGCTTTTTTGGTACAACGGAATATACCAACGCACCCGGCGGAATCGTAAACGGCATAACGTCCGGCTTTGAAAACGAAGACGATATTGATTTTAACCTGCCCTATACCCTAACCCATAAAGATGCCGACTGGCGCTGGGCAGAACAATGGCTGCCGCATACGACATGGTATTTATTAGCGGTATCGTTGCAGGATTAGAAAAACATAATTGTGCTTACCCTCTTTGCCACTTGTGGCAGAGAGGGTCGACCAGCGAAGCGTAGTCGGGGTGAGTCATCCGGCGGACATTAGCGCCAACCCGGGCGTGTTTGATCGAACCTACCGGTTGGTATTCATAATCTCCCTTATTCCCGCCAAATGATGATCATCATGCTCGGCAACAAAATAGGCGAGATCGATCACCCGCATCGGTGTTTTTAACCGTGGGTGAAGCGCGGCATGAAGCAACCGGTCTTCGTCAAGACTCATCAGCCTGGCCACAAGCCTGCCGCGTTCCTGCCTGAAATTATCCAGCAAGGCACTGAGCGTTGTTCCATTGTGATTGGCCTCATGCGTCTTTCTGTTGGTCAGGTCGGCAGGCTTAAGTTCAGGCTCACGGTTAATAAAATCATCCAGGCGGCCCGACCACAACGGCTCCAGGTCAGACAGGTGGCCTATTTCCTCTTTGATGCTCCACTTATCATCCGGCTTAACGGTAAGCAATTCACCGTCAAGCCCGCTTGTTAGTTCCTCAACCCGGGCCGGTGTGCCCGCCAATCGCTCAATAATTGCCGGCAACACGCCGTTATCTTCCATTAACGGGAATTTTCTTTTGAACCATTCTGTTCGTTGCATAGCTGAATTTTTTTAGGTTGATTATTGCAGACGGATCAAATCTATGCTTGATTATCAAAGCCTGCGTCAAATCATCGTCAAAACTCGGCTGCGGCAAATTAAACGGCAGTATATTTTGATTTCCTGCCAAATAAAACACAACTTTATTTGTCTAATAAAAACCAAATTTCCATGAGAAAGAATTTCGTTTTCCTGCTGTTCTTCAGTATTTTGTGCGTAAGCCGGTTATTTGCCCGGCAAGCGCCCGACAGTACATTCGTCGTAAAAGGATTTGCCATTGCCGCGCCAAAACCCAGCGGCCTTGATGATTTTGTGAAATTCATCAACGAAGAACTGGCGCCGCGAAAAATAAATACGCTGATATTGCGCGTAGATTTCAACTATCAATTCAAAAGCCACCCCGAGCTGCGTGATTCTGCGGCGCTGTCAAAAGGCGATGTTAAAAAGATACTGGAGGCCTGTAAGAAAAACGGTATCGCGATCATTCCCCAGATCAACCTGCTGGGGCACCAAAGCTGGGCCGGCAAACTGGGCAAACTGCTGGAGGTTTACCCTCA
>Ga0210389_10003305_pt1 | contig 12579 bp, 9 predicted proteins | sample IncBWH28OmetaG_FD_160127 | JGI IMG/M metagenome (GOLD analysis project Ga0210389, IMG submission 160127) | Forest soil microbial communities from Barre Woods Harvard Forest LTER site, Petersham, Massachusetts, United States - Inc-BW-H-28-O ...
GCGGACCTCATGATCGGTGACGAAGGCCCCGCCCTCGTCGGTCAGCACCCACCGCCACCTGGTCAGGTCCGTGAAGTCCGTGACCTCCAGCCGCAGTCCCGCCACCGCAGCCAGCCTCCTCCCCAGAAGGCATCACCCCGCGCGGCCATAACACCGTGTACCGCCACAATAGGGCATCGTGTAGTCGGCCGCGATGCTCCTGCCAGGCGGGTCCGGCTGGTCACTGTATTCTCGAAGCAGCAAGCCGATGATTAAGCGAGGAGAGGCCGTGGCTAGCTATCGTCCCATGCGCATCGCCGATCTCGCCTCGTACCTTTCGCGGGCCGCTGACGACAAGACGAGGTGGAAGCTCGTCTGGGAGTTCCTTGAGGAATATCGGTGGGAACAGGGAGAACTCCAGCCGTCGCTTCTCCACGATGAGCCGCTTGCAACCGGAGACGAACGGTGGGATGTGCTGCTAGCGGCGCTGGCGGAGCACCTTGCGGCGCAGCACGACCTAGCGCCTCCGGCCTGGGTTGAGCTGCGGATTCTGGATCGGCCGTGGTTTCCATCCCAGCTCCGAGTCCAGCGCGCGGACGCCTTGGTCCATGCACCGGCGGCTTTCCGCAAGCACGGCGTCTACCTGTCCGCAGCTGATCTGGAAGCCGCGTGACAGAGCCAGGCGGCGTACTCCTCGATCGTGCGCAGTTGGAGCGAGCATTCACCGCCCTAGGTGATCGTCTACTGCGGCGCGGCGTGGTTGCCGACGTCTTCGTTGTGGGTGGCGCAGCGATGGCTTTGGCCTATGACGCGACGCGCGTTACGCGAGACGTCGACTCGCTCTTCATGCCGCATGGCATCGTATTGGAGGAGGCCAGGAACGTCGCCGAGGATCTCGGCCTGCCCCCGTGGTGGCTCAACGAGCAGGCCAGCGTCTACATCTCAGGCAAGGACGATCCCGGGAAGCGTCGAGTCTTCGATCACCCGGGCCTGCGGGTAACGGCTGCGTCCCCGCACCACATCTTCGCGATGAAGGCACTAGCCGCTCGAACCAGGGACATCGACGATCTTCGCATCCTCGCCGACTTGATCGGTGTTGACTCCGCCGAGATGGCCCTGCGGATATGCGAAGATTTCTTCCCCGACGAGTCCGTTCCTCCAAGGACCGTGGCTGTTCTCCAGGAACTTTTCGGGTTACGCGCTAGCCAAATCAGTGGGCCCGGGATTGGGGCTGTCTTCGGCCGGGGGAGTGGTCGGGAGGTCCGGGGGCTGGGCGATGAGGTCGCGCAGTGCCTGCTCGGTGGTGTCGGGGTCGGGGGAGAGCGCCGCGAGGAGGGCGGCCAGATCGGTGCCGGGGATGTCGCCGAGTTGGTGGTCTAGGTCCGCCACGCTGGCTGGCGGGGTGGCGGCAGTGCCGGACTCGCGCAGTTCGGTGGCGGCTTTGGGGATTGCCTTTTGATAGTCGCCAGCGCCGGTGAGGGTGTCGATGAGGGCGGCGGCCAGATGGCTGGCGAGGGCCTGGGCGGGCTGGCGTGCGTGGCGGCGGAGGTAGTTGCCGAGGTTGTGGTGGCTGATCGCGATGCCGGCCACGTCCCCGGCGAGGTAGTGGTGGCGGAGGGCGTCGCGTTCGAGGCGGACGGCGGCCTCGCCGTGGCCGCGCTGGTCCTCGGCGTCGGCGAGGGCGCTGAGGGTGTTGCCGATCCTGCGGGTGTCGTGGGCGTCTTGGAAGATCCGCAGGCAGTCGCGCAGCACGGCGATGGCCTCCTCGGTGCGGCCCAGGCGCAGCAGCGGCCCGTAGTCGTTGAACCGGGTCCGGGCGGTGCCGGCGGCGGGGGCGCTGCGGTCGCGTTCGCTGGCGGCGATGGCGGCGTTGAGGTCGAGGGCGTCGGCCCACTGGCCGAGTTGGATGGCCGCGTCCCGGCCGGTGTCGAGCAGCACCTCGCGGACGTTCCACGGGATGACCGTCTCGTCGGGGCCGGGGGTGGCGGGCAGGGTGGCCATGTGGGCGCGGAGCCGGGTGACCTCGGCCAGCACGTGGCTGGCGTGGCCCATCGCGACCAGCACCTGCAGCCGCCAGACCTCGTCGCCCAGCTGGGTCCAGGGGCCGAGGCCGGCCTGCCGGGTGTAGCCGATCTGCTGCTCGGTGAGGGTGAGGGCCTCGGCCAGCCGCCCGCTGTCCCGGCACCGGTCCGCCAGCCGCCCCGCCATCACCGACGCGGCCCGGTAGTCCCCGGCGGCCACGGCGGCGGCCAGGGCCTCGCGCAGCACGGCCTCGGCGGCGGCGGGGTCGAGCACCCGCAGGACCAAGGCCAGCACGTCGGCCTGGCTGGGGTCGTGGCGGGTGACCTGGGTGATGGCGGGCAGCACCGCCGCCGCGTTCGCCCGCGACGGGTCCCGCACGAAGGCCTGCTCCAGCAGGTAGGCGGCGTGCTGCCAGTGCCGTTGGCGGACCAGGTAGGGGACGGCGGCCAGCCCGGCCCGCACCGCCAGCCCGGTGTGCACGGTGCCGTCGCCCGCCGCCCCGGACGCCTGCCGGTACACGGCGTGCCAGAACGCGGCGGCCTCGGTGTCGGCGGCGTCGCGGAACGCGGCCCCGGCGTGGTGGCGGCCGGCCTCGGCGACCCCGGGGTGGACCGCGTACGCCTCGCCGACGTCCTCGGTCTCTGGCCGGATCGTGGCCAGTCCGGTGGCTGCCACGGCGGCGAGGGCCTGGTCCAGTTCGGGTGGCTGGCCGTCGCGGACAAGCCGCTGCCACAGGTCGGCCCAGTTGTTGTCGAGGACCCAGCGGTCCCGGTCGGGTTCTTCCAGGCAGCACAGGAACCAGAACAGGTCCCGCTCGCCCGGCTCTAGAGTGTCCGCGACCGATCTGGTCCAGGCGGCCAGCACGTGCCAGAAGTCCGCCGCGGTCGCGGCCGACTGGGTCGCGTCACCTACCGCGAAGAATCCGTCGGGCAGGCCGCCCTGCTCGCGCCAGGCCTGGTCGCCCGCTTCTACGAGCGCGGCGAGTCGCTCGGGGTGTTCGGCCTGGCCGTCGGCGAGCTCCAGCAGTTTCGGGTGGCCCTGGGCGATGGTCAGCACGCCGAGAGCCAGCCGCCGGGAGGTGTCCCGGTCCAGGCCGGGCAGCTCGTCGTAGATCAGCGCGCGCAGGTGCGGGAGCTCGCGGGCCAGCAGCAGTGCCTCATCGGCCGACAGCGCGTCGACTGCCTCGACCCGAAGCCCCGTCAGCGCTGCGGGCACGCGGCGGCTGGTCACGACCACCCGGCCGAGTCCGTTGTGTCCGGTCAGCGCGCCGAGCACTAGGCCCCAGCGGTCGTCGCGCCACTGACCGGAGCCGGTGAGCAGCGACTCGGCGTTGTCGACGACGACCAGCAGCCGCCGCCGTTCCATCAGCTCGGTCAGCCGGGGCAGGAACGCCGTCAGCCCACCGGGGGGATCCGGGGGGTCGTCCCCCCGGGCAAGCACAGGCGCGGAAACGCACGCGTGCGCCATCTGGAAGCCGGGCAGGTAGCGCTCCAGGGTCAGCGCGAAGTCGGTCAGCGCGCCGTCGATCGCCATCCCGTCGTCGGGTGCCTTGTACCAGATGAGGCGATCGAAGGCGTGCTCGTGGCCATAGCCGAGCTCCAGGGCGCAGGCGGTCTTGCCGCCGCCGGGCATGCCGTGCAGCAGCACGCCGGGGATCTTGCTCTCGGCGGCCAGTGCCGCGCTAGACCGGGCCATCACGCCTACCCGGCCGACGAACCGGTCGGGCTGCGGCGGGAAGCCGGCCATCTTCAGGTCGCCGGAGTCGGTCGAATAGGACCGGGCGGCGGAGCGCTTGGGTGCGGCGAGCGTCAAGTCCACGGCCCGCGCGCCGAACAGGGCGGGGGTGGCTACCGCGAGCGCCGGGTGGTCCCTGGCCAACTGCCGCAGGGCGATGCTCACCGCGCGGGGCAGCGGCTGGCCTTGCCTGGCCAGCAGGTCGTAGAGCTTCTGGCTGAGCGCGATGGCGAACTCGTCGTCGACCGGGTAGCGCATCGCGAGGACCGCGCAGCCGAGGCGGTCGGCGAGCTCGGTGGCGAGTGCTGCTGGGTCTGGTCGGGTTGGGCGGGTGGTGCGGAGTCGTTTTGTATCGGGGGCTTGATCGGGGGTAGGGAGGCCGAGCTGGCGGCGCTGGTCGGCGGCGGTGACGGCGGCAGACCAGCAGGCGGAGACGGTCACCAGCTTGACGCGCGTGCGGGCCAGGTCGAGCAGGCCGGCCAGTTCGCTGGCGGTGATGCGGTCCGGGCTACCGTCGGCGGCCTCCAGCAGCAGCTCTCCCGGCGCGCCGTGGCCGGAGACGTGGATGACGTCCCAGCCCTCGGCCTCCTCCAGGGAGTCCTGCAGGCGCTCGCGGGTGACGCCATACTGCAGGACCCGGACGTCGGCCGCCCGGCCGGTGGCGTCGATGCCGTGGATGAGCGTGACGAGGGCCTGGCGCTCGCGGCGCAGGTTGAGCGGCTGGCCGCCCTCGGGGAGGCTGAACAGGCCGAGCACTCTTAGCCGGGCACCGACTGGAGTGGTCTGGGCGGCGGGGGCGGCTGGCGGCTCCATGACCAGGGTGACGTCCTGGGCGGCGAGCGGCTTGTCGCTGACGTGGGCGAGCTCCAGAGGACGGAACGCCAGGTCCCGGGCTTCGTTGGGCAGGATGACCCGCACTGTGACCGGGCGGTGCGCGGTCAGGTGGACCGCGATGGGGCCGAGGACCTGTTCGCCGATCCAGGTGCCGACCTCGGCGGTGATCCGGGCCTCGTCCTCGCGCTTGCGGTCCGGGGCGGCGTGCCACGACAGGTAGCCGACCAGGTCGGTGAACGCCTCGTGCTGCCAGTCCTTGCCGTCGAGCCGGACCTCGTGATCAGCGACGAACGCCCCGCCGCCGTCGGTCAGCACCCACCGCCACTTGGTCAGGTCCGCGAAGTCCCTGACCTCCAGCCGCAGTCCCGCCACCGCAGCCAGCCTCCTCCCCAGAAGGCATCACCCCGCGCGGCCATAACGCCGCGTACCGCCACAATAGGGCATGGGGCTACGGCGCGTGCGCTGTTGCCGGCGTGGCTGTTACCGCCGGGGTGAGCACCGGCACGTAGGTGGGCCCGCTGCTCGCGGTGGCGAGGAAGAACAGCACCGCCCCGGCGACCACGAGCACCCCGCCGCCTAGCGTGAACCAGCGTGATCGCCGCAGGTCCAGCTGGATGTCCCACACGTGCCCCAGCTCCAGCAGCCAGTGGACATACGGCTCAGCTCGCGCGGCGTTCTGCTGCGCGCGGCGCAGGTGGCGGTCAAGCGTGAGCCGCTTTGGCACGTCCTTCTCTGCCGCGAGCTTCCGCGCGAGGTCGACGGCGACTGCCTGGTACAGCAGCAGCCCCCGCACCGTCGTCGCCGCAACGCCGAAGAACTGCTCAGGCTCAGCTTCCAGTTCCTCCCGCAACCCGCGCAGCCGCCTTGACCGCAGCGTCGCGGGCGTCGTCAGCCGCGGCGCCAGCACCTTGCTGGCGGACCAGATCGCCAGCCCGACCCCGAGGAGCGACACGACCAGCCCCGCGCCCGCCAGCAGCGCGTGCGCGGTGCCGTGCACGTTGCCCACCGCGACCAGCGGCCCGCCACTGATCAGCGCCGCGCCTACCGCCCCGGCCGCCGCGACCGTCCACTTCGCCGCGGCCCGCAGGTCATCGATCGCGTCCAGCGGCGACGGCAGCGACTCGAACGGCTTCCCGGCTTCGGGGCTCGCGTTCGCCGGCGTCGTCATCACTCCCTGACCACGCCGTTCGGACCCGGCTCCCGGCCGCCCGGCCAGGGTGGCATGTCCTCCAGCGGTACCCACTCCTCTCCGTCCCAGGCGAGGAAGTCACCGTAGCTGTCATCGAACCAGGTCTGCCCGAACCTGGGGCTCTCCGGCTTCGGGGTCGACGGCAGGGGATTCGTCATGCGGGCAGTATGACACCACCCGAACCCCGCGAAATCCCTCCGCCATGGCGGCACCGGCGCAGGGCGGACGTAACGGTGGCGGAGCGGTTGCCCGTTCCTTGACCGTGGCGACGAGGTCGCGCAGTGCCTGCTTGGTGGTGTCCGGGTCGGGGGACAGCGCCGCGAGGAGGGCGGGCAGGTCGGTGCCGGGGATGTCGCCGAGTTGGTGGTTCAGGTCCGCCACGCTCATCGGCGGGGTAACGGCGGTGCCGAGCTCGCGCAGGTCGGTGGCGGCGTCCTTGATTGCCCAGTCCAGGTACCCGCCACGGGTGAGCGTGAAGATAAGGGCGGACGCCAGGCGGCTGGCGAGGGCCTGGGTGGGCTGGCCTGTGTAGCGGCGGTGGTAGGCGCCGAGGTTGTGGTAGCTGATCGCGATGCCGTCCGCCTCCCCACAGAGGTAGAGGTAGCGCAGGGCGTCGCGTTCGAGGCGGACGGCGGCGTCGCCGTGGCTACGCCGGTCCTCGGCGTCGGCGAGGACGCTCAGGGTCCTGCCGATCCCCTCGATGTGGTGGGCGTCCTGGTAGGCCTGCAGGCAGTCGCGCAGCACGGCGATGGCCTCCTCGATGCGGCCCAGGCGCAGCAGCGGCGCGCAGTCGTTGAACCGGGTCAAGGCGATGGCGGCGGCGGAGGCGTTGCGGCTGCGCTGGCTGGTGGCGATGGCGGCACCGAAGACGAGGGCCTCGGCCCACAGGCCAAGTTGAAGGGCCGCGGTGTGGCCGGCGTCGAAGAGCATCTCACGGATGTTCCATGGGCTGTACATCTCGTCGAGGCCGGAGGTGGCGGGCAGGGTGGCCATGTGCGCGCGGAGCCGGGTGACCTCGGCCAGCACCTTGCGGGCCTGGCCCATGTTGGCCAGCAGTTGCAGCCGCTGGACCTCGTCGGCCAGCTTGGTCCAGGAGCTGAGGTCGGCCTGCCGGGTGTAGTCAGCCTTCCGGTCGGTGAGGGCGAGGGCCTCGGCCAGCCGCCCGCTGTCCCGGCACAGGTACGCCAGCCGCCCGGCAATCCCCGAGGCGATCCGGTAGTCCGCGGTGGCCACCGCGGCGTCCAGGGCCTCGCGCATCACGGCCTCGGCGCTGGCAGGGTCGAGCACCTGCAAGACCAGGGCCAGCACCTCGGCGGAGCCGGGGTCGTGGCGGGTGATCTGGGTGATGGCTGGCAGCATCGCCGCTGCGGTCGCCCGTGACCGGTCCCGGTTGAAGGCCCCCTCCAGCAGGGCGGCGGCGGCCTGCCATTGCTGCTGGCGGACCAGGTAGGGGATGGCGGCCAGCCCGGCACGCACCATCGCCCGGAGGTCCTCGGTGCCGTCACCCGCCTTCCCGGACGCCCGCAGGTACATCATGGTCCAGTACCCGGTGGCTAGGGCGTCGGCGGCGTCACGGAACGCGGTCCCGGCGTGGGCGCGGCCGGCCTCGGCGACCCCGGGATGGATCGCATACGACTCACTGGGGTCGCCGTCCTCGGGCGGGACCGCGACAAGTCCGGTGGCTGCCACGGCGGCCAGTGCCCGGTCCAGGGCCGGTGGCTGGCCGTCGCGGCCGAGTCGCTGCCACAGGCCGGCCCAGGTGGCGCCAAGGACCGGCCGCCGCCGGTCGGGTTCTTCCAGGCAGCCCAGGAACCAGAACAGGTCGCGTTCGCCCGGGCTTAGCGTGTCCTCGACGGACGTGGTCCAGGCGGCGAGGACCTGCCAGTAATTCGTCGCCGCCGCGGTCGGCCCGCTGTCGGGCGCGGCCGCCTCATCGGTAGCGAAGAATCCGTGCGGCAGGCCACCGTGCTTCTTCCAGGCTTGGTCGCTGGCGTTAAGCAGGGCGGCGAGCCGCGTGGGGTGGGCGGCCTGGCCGTCGGCGAGTTCCAGCAGCTTGGGGTGCCCCTGGGCCGACTCGACCGCGCGGCGCGCGAGCCGGCGGGCCTCCATCCGGCCGATCCCGGGTACCTCGCCGCGGCCGAGGGCCTGCAGGCTTGGCAGCTCCCGCACCAGCAGCAGGGCCTCGTCGGCCGACAGTGTGTCGACCGGCTCAACCTGGAGCGCGGCCAGGCTTGATGGCTGGCGGCGGGTTGTCACGATGAGCCGGCCGAGCCCGTTGTGGCCGGTGAGCGCGCCGATCACGTGGCCCCAGCGATCGTCGCGCCACTGGCCGCTGCGGGTGAGCAGCGACTCGGCGTTGTCGATGACGATCAGCAGCCGCCGCCGTTCCATCAGCTCGGTGAGCTTCGGCAGGAAGCCCGCCAGGCTGTCGGCGGACGAAAGCAGGTGGGCCATCTGGAAGCCGTCGAGGTAGCGCTCCAGGGTGAGCGTGAAGTCGGTCAGCGCGCCGTCGATGGCCATGCCGTCGTCGGGGGCCTTGTACCAGACGAGTTGCTCGAAGGCATGCTCATGGGTGTATGCGAGTTCCAGGGCGCAGGCGGTCTTGCCGCCGCCGGGCATGCCGTGCAGCAGGACCCCGGGTACCCCGCTCGCGGCGGCCAGTGCCGCGCTGGCGCGGGCCATCACCCCGGTGCGGCCGACGAACCGGTCCGGCTGGGGCGGGAAGCCGGCCATCTTCAGGTCGCCGGAATCGGTCGCGTAGGACCGGGCGGTGGTGCGCTTCGGGGCGGCGAGCGTGAGGCCGGCGGCCTGGCCGCCGAACAGCGCGGGCGTCGTCACCTGGCGGCCCGGAAAGTCCTTGGCCAGGTGCCGCAGCGCCAGCCCGACCGCACGGGGCAGCGGCTGGCCCTTGTCAGCCAGCAGGTCATACAGCTTGTCGCTGAGCGCGATGGCGAACTCGTCGCCGACCGGGTAGCGCATCGCGAGGACGGCGCAGTTCAGGCGGTCCGCGAGCGTGGCGGCGAGGGTGCCAGAGTCCTGTTCGGGGGGAGGAGGAGTGCGGAGTCGTTCGGTATCGGGGTCCTGTCGGGGCAGCGGGAGACCGAGGAGGTGGCGCTGGTCGGCGGTGGTGAGCGCCGCCGACCAGCAGGCCGAGACGGTCACCAGCTTGACGCGGGTTCTGGCCAGTTCCAGGAGGCCGGCCAGTTCGGTGGCGGTGACGCGATCGGGGGTGCCGGCAGCGGTTTCCAGCAGGAGCTGGCCGGGGGTGCCGTGGCCGGAGACGTGGATGATGTCCCAGCCCTCGGCCTCTTCCAGGATGTCGCGCAGCCGGTCGCGGGTGACGCCGTACTGCAGGACCCGCACGTCGGCCGCCTTGCCCGTAGCGGCGATCCGCTCGATGAGCCGGACCAGTTCGTATCGCTCGCGACGAAGGTTGAGGGCCCGGCCGCCCTCGGGGAGGCTGAACAGGCCCAGGACGCGGAGCCGGTCGGTCATCGGGGTCTTGCGCCCGGGGCGACTGGCGCCGGTGTCCATGACCAGGGTGATGTCCTGGACGGCGAGTGGCTTTTGGCTGACGTGGGCGAGCTCCAGGGGGCGAGACGCCAGCCACGCGGCGTGCGGAGGCAGGATCACGCGGACCGTGGCAGGGGCCTGGCTGGCCAGGGCGGCGGCGACCGGGCCGAGGACTTCCTTGCCGACCCACGCGCCGAGCTCGCCGGTGATGCGGGCCTCATCCTGCTCCCGCCGGTCCGGGGCGACGTGCCACGACAGGTAGCCGACCAGGTCGGTGAACGCCTCGTACTGCCAGTCCTTGCTGTTGAGGCGGACCTCGTGATCAGCGAGGAATGCCCCGCCGCCGTCGGTCAGCACCCACCGCCACCGGGTCGGGCCCGCGTACTCCCTGACCTCAAGCCGCAGTCCCGCCACCGCAGCCAGCCCCCTCCCCAGAAGGCATCACTCCGCGGCCATCACACCGCATGCCGCCACAATAAGGCAATCCGGAGCGCGCTGGTCTGTACCCCGCCGCGGCACGGCGGGCCTGCGGTAGCGTACCCGCGTGGGTGAATCAGCGTGGGGACACGCCATCGTCACGGTCGCGAGGGACGGGATCCCGCTTAGCTTCTATTTCCCCGATCCGCAGTTGGGGGCACCCGGCAGCGCAGACCTGGCCGTTCCCTCAGAGTCGCAGGACCCGGTTCGCGCGGTGCGGGTCGCCCGCCAGTTGTGCGTGATCGCTGACCTGGACCAGCCGCCGGCCGACAGCGGTGATGCCTACCTGCGGCTGCACCTGCTCTCCCATCGCCTGGTGCGCCCGAACTCGGTGAACCTGGAGGGCATCTTCACGGTCTTGCCCAATGTGTGCTGGACCTCGCTCGGGCCGGTGGCCGTCAGCGAAATCGGCGCCGCCCGGCAGCGGGCGCTTGCCCGCGGCATCCACCTCGGGGTCCGCTCGGTTGATAAGTTCCCGCCGATGCTGGACTACGTCGTCCCCAGCGGCGTGCGGGTGGCGGACGCCGCCCGGGTCCGGCTGGGCGCCCACCTGGCGGAGGGGACCACCGTGATGCACGAGGGGTTCGTCAACTTCAACGCGGGCACGCTCGGGCCGGCGATGGTGGAGGGCCGCATCAGCCAGGGCGTGGTCGTCGGCGCCGGGACCGACGTCGGCGGCGGGGCGTCCATCCAGGGCACCTTGTCCGGCGGCGGCACCCACGTCATCTCGGTCGGGCAGGAGTGCCTGCTGGGGGCGAACTCGGGCCTGGGGATCTCCCTCGGCGATAACTGCGTCATCGAGGCCGGGCTCTACCTGACGGCGGGGACGATCGTCACGCTCCCGGACGGCCGCCGCGCCAAGGCACGGGAGCTGAGCGGGCAATCCGGGCTGCTGTTCCGCCGCAACAGCGTCACCGGGTCCGTCGAGGCCATCGCCCGGCAGGGCACGTGGGGCAGCCTCAGCACGGACCTCCACGTCAGTCAGTAAAGCGCAGGCCTGCCCCGCTCCATCTCGCGATGCCGTGCAGGACTGACAGGTAGGACGCGGTGGAGAAGATCGAGGAGTACTGGCTCGAGCCGTCTGGGGTGTACCGTCTCGTCCAGCTCCACACGCGCCGCCTGGTCATGGACAACCCGGTCCCCGTCGACGTGTGACTGGACCAGCTCACCTCAATCTGAGGAGCCTATGGCGGCTAAGCCTTGTCGCCTGCAGCAGGATCGCCGTAGGCGCTCGCGCGAAGACGGTCTAGGTCGGTAACCGCGATTGACCGGTACCCGGTCGACAGGATGCCGCGTTCTCGCAGGTCCCGCAGCACCCGGTGCACGGCGGGTTGCGAGGCTGCCGCCAGCGAGGCGACCTCTGGTTGGGTCAGCGGCGATCTGAGCACCGCCTGATTGCCGTCCTTGTCTCCGTAGGCCTCGGCAAGCTGCAGCAGGATCCTGGCGACTCGGGTCGCGACGCTGGTTCCGCTGAAGTCGACGCGCCGCGCTGTCGCCACCCGCATTTTCGCTGCGATCGCCCTGCTCACCGCGTGCGAGATATCAGGATCGCGCCGTATGCAGTCAACGAAATCCTCTGACTTGATCAGGCGTCCTACTACTGTGCCGCACGTGGTGACCGTCGCTGAGCGTGGCAACTGGTCAACCGCGGCGAACTCCCCAACCGCGTCGCCCCCCATGCGGATGGCCAGCAGCGCATCTGGTCCACCGCCGGGCACGCTCGCCGTCACCTTGACGACACCCCGGAGGATCAGCACCACGAAGCCGGACCGGTCGCCCTCCCGGAACAGGACCCTGATCGGCCCAGGATATCGGACAAGGATTCCACGCTGAAGCAAGCGATCCCGTGCGGCATCAGGCAGCGTGCCAAGCAGGCTGCCTGGCGGCCAGTCACCTACCACCCCAGGATTTCCCTTCTGGCCCACTAATTGGCGATCACCTCATCGAGGCATTCCATAGCATAGGACTATTCGGATATTCTCGGCACGAATGTCCAGCGGCGACGCGGGGAGGGCGATGGCTGGAATGCGAGCCGGAGTCAGGAAACTGTGCGTTGCCTACGACGTCGAGCGCTACAGCGGACGGGGGACCCGCCGCGAATACGCGACCCAGCAGCGACTCGCTGACATCCTGGAGTACGCCTTCCGGGAGGCCGGGGCGCCAGCCGGCGGCGTGGAGGTCCAAGAGCAAGGTGATGGCGGGCTCGCGCTGCTGCCTACCGGTGGTGCCATTGACGAGCCGCGCCTCATAGTCGGCCTGATAAGCGCCCTTATCGAGGGGCTCAACGAACTGAACGAGGATCTGGTGGAGCAGGCACGGGTCCGGTTGAGGGTCGGCCTGGGCGAGGGAGTGGTCCACCGGGGACCGCATGGCTATGTCGGCCCGGCCGTGATCGAGGTGTGCAGGCTGCGGGACGCCGACCCGGTCCGGTCCGCGCTGGCCGGCAGCAACGCGCCGCTCGTGGCGGTGGTGGCCGACGGGTTGTACCGTGACGTGCTCTCCCAGGGATATCACGGCCTGCCCGCCTCCGCATTTGCCGAGGTCGACGTAACAGCGAAGTCCTACAGCGGGAAGGCGTGGATCTACCTGCCTGGCACCCGAGCGCCAGACGCCATCTACGTTTCAGGGGCCGGACAGCCAGCGGCCGATAATCCGGTGAATTCACCTGATGGGACGCGTCTCGATGAGTTCCTGGACACCGAACCGGACACCTGGTGACCAGCGCCGAGGTTCTGGCGCTATTTGGCGACTTCGACGACGAGGATCAGCCAGGCGTAATCTCCCGCGGGTATTTCTACGTCCCAGCTCCCTCCCGTGACGGTACTTCCAGC